>Ga0187869_10000731_pt1 | contig 33986 bp, 29 predicted proteins | sample June2016WEW_13_1_2_FD_132972 | JGI IMG/M metagenome (GOLD analysis project Ga0187869, IMG submission 132972) | Peatland microbial communities from SPRUCE experiment site at the Marcell Experimental Forest, Minnesota, USA - June2016WEW_13_100 | ecosystem: Environmental > Terrestrial > Soil >...
ACCAGGCGCTCGATGGCCGCGTCTCGCTCTACTACGGCGATACCCGCCTGGAACACACCAACGCCCCAGGGGGGTGACATTTTCATGTTGCCATTAGGGTGACAAAATCACGTTGCTACAACAAATCGGTGGCCGATTGTGAAAAAGCGCCCGCCTCAGAAGGCGGCCGCTACAAAAGCAAATGCAGAAGCAAGAGTGGCCGCCGCGACGAGGTCGCGGTTTGCATCGAAGAACAGTGAGCTACAATATTGGGCATGAAGGCTGAAATCATCGCCGTTGGCTCGGAACTCCTCACCCCGGATCGACTGGACACCAATTCCCTCTTCCTCACCGAAGAGTTGAACAAACTTGGCATCGAGGTTCTTCGCAAAACCATCGTCGGCGACAACCGCGAACTCCTTGCCGAAGCCTTTCGCGACGCATTGAATCGCGTGCCGGTGGTGATCGCCAGCGGCGGCCTTGGCCCCACGGAAGACGACCTGACGCGCGAAACCGTTGCCGAGCTGCTCGGCCGCAAGCTGCGTCGCAATGAGGAAGTCGTTCGCGCCATCGAAGCGCGCTTCCGCAGTTTCAAACGCGACATGCCTGCCGTGAATCTCCGCCAGGCCATGGTGCCCGAAGGCGCGGAAGTCCTCGCAAATCCGCGCGGCACCGCTCCTGGGCTCTGGCTCGAAGACAAAGGCCGGATGATCGCTCTCCTCCCCGGCCCGCCGCGCGAACTGAAGCCGCTTTTTCTGGAAAAGGTATTTCCCCGGCTGCAGCGGCGTGTCTCCGGCGTGCGCATGTTTCACCGCGAACTACGCGTCACCGGCCTCGGCGAATCGCATGTCGAAGAGCGCGTCCGCCCCATCTACACCCGCTATTCCGAGGTGAACACCACGATCCTCGCGGCTCCCGGCGAGGTGCAAATCCATCTGCGCGCCTGGTCCGACAATGCGGCGCAGACTAACACGACGCTCGATGAAATGGTTCGCAGTTTCGAGTTGGCACTCGGCGACCGCATCTTCGCCCATTCCGCTGTCTCTCTTGAAGAGGTCATCGCCGAAATTCTCCTCACGAATCGCGCCACCATTGCGGCGGCGGAAAGTTGCACCGGCGGCTTGCTCGCCGAACGCCTTACGCGCATTCCCGGCAGCTCCAATTATTTTCTCGGCGGGGCTGTCTGCTACAGCAATGAACTTAAGACCGCGTGGGCCGATGTGCCTGCCGAACTGATTCAGGCCAAGGGCGCGGTCAGCAGCGAGGTGGCCGTGGCTCTTGCCGAGGGCATCCGCCGCCGCGTTGGCAGCACGCTCGGCGTCGGCATTACCGGCATTGCAGGTCCCAGTGGTGGAACCGAGGAAAAACCCGTCGGCACCGTGCACATCGCCCTCGCTTCGTCTGAAGGCGTGAAAGAGCGTGTCGTTCATCTTCCCGGCGATCGCGAGATGATCCGCCTCTTCGCCACGCAGGTTGCTCTGGACATGGTGCGCATGCATTTTCTGTTCAACGCGAAACCCCGCGCGTCCCTCTAGCACTCGCGCTATCATTCCAGTCAGTTCTATGCGTCTCTTCATCGCCATCGAGATTTCCCCGGATGTGCGCGCGGCTCTCGCGGCCCTGCTCAAGGAATTCCGCGCCATCGCCCCGCAAGTGAAATGGGTTCGCCCGGAAAACATGCACCTCACGCTGAAATTTCTTGGCGAAACCGACAGCTCGAAACTTACGGCCATGCAAGCGGCATTGTCCGCGATTCGTTCCAGCCAATCCGTTACCCTCCATTTCCGCGGCCTCGGCTTCTTCCCCAACGCAAAACGCGCCAAGGTCTTCTGGGCCGGCATGGAATCTTCACCAAACCTGCCAGCGCTCGCGGCGGAGATCGACCAGGCCATGCACAAACTTGGTTTCCCCCTGGAAGACCGCCCCTTCACGCCGCACCTCACCCTGGCGCGTTTTCAGCCTCCGGGTCTTCTCCCTAAGATCGCCGCCGCCGCGCAGGAAGATGCCTCGCGCGAGTTCGGTTCGCTCATTGCCCGCGAGTTCCACCTGATCGAAAGCAAACTCAAACCCGCCGGGGCGGAGTACACTACTTTGCAATCCTTCCCGTTCGTGGCGGAGGTTTGAGTCTCGATGGCCGGAATTTCGTTAAGAATTGTGCTGCTTCTCCTGGTCGCCTATTTGCTCGGCTCGATTCCCTTTGGGCTGCTTCTCGCGCGGCTCTTTGGCGGTGGCGACGTCCGGCAATCCGGCAGCGGCAATATCGGCGCAACCAATGTCGCCCGGGTGGCCGGCCCGCTTCCCGGCATTCTCACGCTGGTGTTTGACGCGGCCAAAGGCGCCCTTGCCGTCTGGCTCGCGGCGCATTTCACCGCTAACAGTGCCAAGGCCATGATGCTTGGCGGCCTGGCCGCTCTCCTCGGGCACTGCTTCCCCGTATGGTTGCGCTTCAGGGGAGGAAAAGGCGTGGCCACCGGCCTCGGTGTTTTCGCGGCCCTGTGTCCTCTGGCTGCCCTCGCTGCGACGCTTCTCTTCGTTCTGGTCTTGCTGTTTTGGCGCTTCGTCTCGCTGGCTTCGATAGCCGCAGCCGCTGCGACGCCCCTGCTCGTCTATTTTCTCTGGGCGCCGCATCATGCGCCGCCGCTGGTGGTCAGTTTCGGCACGTTGTTCGCGGCCGCTTTGATCATCTACAAGCACGACGCAAATCTGCAGCGGCTCGTCGAAGGCACGGAGCCGCGCTTCACCTTTCGCAAATCCAAGGGCGGCTCTGCATGACCAGGATCGCGATTCTGGGCGGAGGTGGTTGGGGCACCGGCCTCGCCGTGGTTCTGTCGCAGAGCCGCCGGCCTCATGAAATCCGGTTGTGGGCCCGGGAAGCAGCCATCATCGAGTCCATTCAGCGCGATCACGAGAACAAGACCTATCTCCCCGGCGTCTCCATCCCTGAGAGCGTTTCGGCATCCACCGATCTCCGAGAGGTTCTCAACGACGCCGACATCCTTCTCGGCGTAGTGCCCTCGGCGCACTCCCGTTCGGTCTTCACGCAGGCACTGCCCTTCGTTCGGCCGGAGGCCGCCATCGTCAGCGCCACCAAAGGCCTGGAGCCCGCCACGCACCTGCGCATGAGCGAGCTCATCGAGCAGGTTTTTTCGATGCGATTCCGGCCGCGCTTCGCCGTTCTCTCCGGCCCATCCTTTGCCCTCGAAGCCGCCCGGGGCGAGCCCACCGCGGTTGTGCTGGCCTCGCACGATCGTGCGCTCGCAGCTTTTCTCCAGGAAGAGTTCGCAGGCCCAGCATTCCGTCTGTATACGAATGATGACGTCCTCGGCGTGGAGCTCGCCGGCGCGATGAAAAATGTGATCGCCATTGCCGCCGGTGCCTGCCAGGGGCTGGGCCTCGGTTCAAATCCCCTCGCGGCGCTGATCACCCGCGGACTCGCGGAAATGTCGCGCCTCGGCATCGCACTGGGCGCCCGGCCCGAAACGCTGAGTGGCCTTGCCGGGCTCGGCGACCTGGTGCTCACGTGCACCGGCGCGCTCAGCCGCAACCGCCACGTCGGCGTGCAACTCGGTCAGGGCCGCTCGCTCGAAGAGATCCTTTCTGGCATGACCATGGTCGCCGAGGGCGTCGGCACTACCGCTGCGCTTCTCTCCCTCGCCTCCGAGCACCAGATTGACCTGCCCATCACCAAGCAGGTGGACGCCATCCTGCGTCACGGCAAGTCTCCGCGCGACGCCATTCGCGACATCATGGAGCGCCCATTGAAGAGGGAGTGAACAGTTTTGAGTTATAAGTTATCAGTCATCAGAAATCAGCTATCAGGAACCGGTGTCACGTCGGAGTTTGGATTCACCAGCTTCCTGACCACGCGCGAGTCGAGCCGCCCCTGACGGGACACACCTACTTCCTTAAACCTTGAACCTAAGGCCTAATGCTCAAAACCTCGAGCTTGAAGCTCCGCGCGGTGCACTTCCCGGTTCTCGCTAAAAACGATGAACTTACGACCTGGAACTTCCTGTTTCTTACTCAAAACTGACAACTTAAAACTTAGAACTCTCCCTAGTACTTCCGACCCAGTGGCACTTGCGCGCCCCCTGTACTTCCGGCCAGCCGTCTTTCCTGTCCTTACTCTTGTAAAATCAGTGTGTTGCGATGGCGGTCTCTCTCCCATCCCTGGTGACGCGCCTGCGTGCCGGCCGCGTGCGCATCCTGTGGCTCGTGCTCGGCGCGCTCCTCCTTGTGAGCGCCCTCCCTATCGGTCTGTATCATCGCCAGGTGCTGGAACTCAGCCAGGAAAAACTGGTGGATACCGAGCGCGTGCAGCAAACCGAACTCACCCGCTCGCTCGCGCAGGAAGTGCAATTCTTTGAGTCCAACCTCACGCAACAGCTCATCAGCCAGCGCCAGATTCTCGCGCTCACCGGCCTGATCGATAACGTCGAAGACCCGGCCGCTGAGCCCAAAGTCACGCGTTTGCTCGAAAATTTCGTGGATTCGAATCGCAACACGTTTATCTACCTGACTGCCGTGGGCCGCTCCGGCAAGGGCACCAGCGCCTCGCAGGGCAATTTTCGCGCGGAACAGGATCCCTTCGTGGCCAAGGCGCTGCAGCGCGCGTTTGTGAGCTGTGTGCAATCCGTGAAATTCCGCAGCGATCCCCTGGCGCTCGCGCCGGACAATCGCCCCGCGTTCGTCATTGCCGTGCCGCTGAAGGATTCCAACGACAACTTCACCGGCATGCTCGCGGCGGTGGTTTCGCTGGACACGATTCTCCGCCGTTTGCAGGACGCCAGCGTGCGCGGCCGCAGCGTTTTCATCGTGGATCACTACGGCCACATCGTGGCGCACCCGCAGACAAAGACCTTTGTGCCCGGCGAGGACCTCAGCGAGAAATCGCATCTCGTCGCGCAAATCAAGGCCCTGCCCAAGGAACTGCGCAACACGGAAACCGTGCGCTTCTCCGAAAAGGAAAACAACCACTCCGTGGAAATGGTTGGCACCTACAGCACCTTCCCCGAAGTCAATTGGGCCATCATCGCGCAGCGCAGCGTCTACCAGGCGCGCGCCGACGCCGGCGTTACCGAGCTGAACCGCCAGGCGCTGACTTTCGTTTCCATCGTCGTCTTGCTCGCCGTTCTCTTTGGCTATTTCTTTGCCGTCGGCATCAGCGAACCTATTCGCGGACTGGCTGCTTCCACGCGCGCCATCAGCCGCGGCGAATTCCACCAGCGCACGCCCGTGCGCGGCGCCGCCGAAATCAGCGAACTGGCCGAAAACTTCAACCTCATGGCCAGCGACATCGAGGAGTACATCGAGCGCCTGAAGGAAGCCGCGGAGGAAAACCGCGAGCTCTTTATCGGCTCCATCCGCATGCTGGCGGCCGCCATCGACGAAAAGGATCCCTACACCCGAGGCCACTCTGGCCGTGTGGCGAAGTATTCCTCGATGATCGCGCAGGAGCTGAAGCTTTCCCCCGAGGATCTGGACAAGCTGCGCATCTCCGCCCTGCTGCATGACGTCGGCAAGATTGGCGTGGACGACCGCGTCCTGAAGAAGCCCGGCTCGCTCACGCCCGAAGAGTTCGACATCATGAAAACGCACACCACCAAGGGCGCCAACATCATGCGCCCGGTGTCGCAACTCAAGGACATGCTCCCCGGCATCGAACTCCACCACGAGCACATGGACGGCCGCGGCTATCCCTACGGCCTCTCTGGGCCGCAGATTCCCCAGATGGCGCGCATCATTGCGGTCGCCGATACCCTCGACGCCATGACCACCAATCGCCCTTATCAGAGCGCCATGGACCTCGACTATGCCTTGGGGCGCATCAAGGCCCTCGCCGGTTCCAAGTTCGACCAGGCCATCGTCAACGCCCTCGAATCCGCGGTGAAATCCGGCAAGATCCGCCTTTCTGCCGTCGAAGTGCACGTTTAGCCTGTTTTCCCCGCCACCACAAACAGGACTTGTCATCCTGAGCGATGCGCAGGACCTCACCTGCTTTGATTCTCTAACCGCACGGGCTCCTGTAGCGCTTGCTTTTAGGCCCGTGCAGTTCCATCTGCTACAATTTTCATGCGCGCCTGCTGAGTTGTGCGCCACGGTATGATTACCCTCTTCGGCAAACCCGAACCCTCGCTCCTCGAGCGGCTGAAGGAATCCGTTGGCAAAACCAAGGACGCCCTCGCCGACACGCTGGATACCATCACGCAGGGTGGCCGGCAGATTGATCCCTCCGTCCTCAAGGAGGTCGAGACTGCGTTGCTTTCCGCCGACTTGGGCGTGAAAACCACGCGCGAAATTCTCGATTCCGTGCGCGAACAGATGTCTCGCAATGCCCTGAGTAACGGCGATCAGCTCAAACGCGAAATCAAAGCGCATGTTTTTCGCGCGCTGAACGTGTACGGCGCTTCGCCCAAACTTGCCGACGCCGCCAACGGTTCGGACCCGCGCGTTATTTTTGTGGTTGGCGTGAACGGCGCCGGCAAAACCACCAGCATCGGCAAGCTCGCCAATCGCCTGCGCCAGGATGGCCGCAGTGTGGTCCTCTGCGCGGCGGACACCTTTCGCGCCGCCGCGGTCGAGCAACTCGAAATCTGGGCTCAGCGCAACGGCGTGGAAGTCATCAAGCAGAAATCCGGCGCCGATCCGGCCGCTGTGGTTTTCGACGCGATGGCCGCCGCCAAAGCGCGCAACGCCGACGCGGTCATCGTGGACACGGCGGGCCGCCTGCACACCAAATCGAACCTCATGCAGGAACTCGAGAAAATGAAACGCACCGCCGCCAAAGTGATTCCCGGCGCGCCCCATGACATTCTGCTGGTGTTGGACGCCACCACCGGCCAGAATGGCCTCGCCCAGGCCCGCGAATTCACCGCCAGCGTCGGCGTCACCGGCATCATCCTGACCAAGCTCGATGGCACGGCCAAAGGCGGCATCGTGGTCGCCATCTCCCGCGAATTGGGCCTGCCCATTCGTTTTGTCGGCACCGGCGAGCAGCTCAACGACCTCGTGCCCTTTGACGCACAAACCTACGCCGACTCACTCTTTGACTAGCGCCATGTACACGCCTACAGAACTTGTCATCCCGACCGGAGAGCCAGCGCTGTTTGCTGGCTCGGAGTGGAGGGATCTCTCCTCCAACTCGCGCCGCGGCACCACTCTTTTGGTCGCCCATGCCTGACACTCACGATGTTCACTTCATGCAACACGCGCTGGACCTTGCGCGCAAGGGCGTCGGCCTCGCCAGCCCCAACCCTACGGTCGGGTGCGTCATCGTCAAAGATGGCGCAATCCTCGGCGAAGGCTTCCACCGGTACGAATGGCGCGACCACGCGGAGATCGTCGCCCTCAAACAGGCCGGAGCCCCCGCGCGCGGCGCCACCCTCTACGTGACGCTAGAGCCCTGCAATCACACCGGCCGCACCGGCCCCTGTACCGAAGCAATCTTCGCCGCCGGAATCTCCCGCGTCGTTGCCGCGATGCAGGATCCCAATCCCAAGACGCGCGGCAGCGGCTTCGCTCGCCTGCGAGCCGCGGGCATCGAAGTGGATACCGGCCTCCTCGAATCCGAAGCCGAAAAACTCAATGAAGCCTTCGCCTGCTGGATCACCACGAAGAAGCCCTTCGTTACGTTGAAATCCGCGCTGACCCTCGACGGCCAGCTCGCCCTTCCCGGATCGCGCAAGGGCAAGAAGCGCGTGTGGATCACCAGCGAAGAATCCCGCGCCGAAGTGCAGCGCATGCGCCACGCTTCGGATGCGCTGCTCACCGGCAGCGGCACCATCCTCGCGGACGATCCGCTTCTCACCGACCGCAGCGGCCTGGAGCGCCGCCGCCGGCTCCTTCGCGTCATCCTCGACACGAAGCTGCGCCTCCCGCTCAAATCGCGCATCGTGCAAACCGCCGATGACGACCTCCTCGTCTTCACTGCCGCCTCTCTCAAATCCCCAAGAGCGCGGAAATTGCAAAACGCTGGCGTTAAATTGGTGCACTCAAAGACACGCGCAGGCAAGACCGATCTCAACGCCGTGCTGAAAGAACTGGGCCGCCGTGAGATTCTCAGCGTTCTTCTCGAAGCCGGCCCGCATATGAACGGCGCCGCCCTCTCGGCCGGCCTCGTCCACAAACTCATCCTCTTCTACGCACCCAAACTCGCCGGCGTAGCAAATGTTCCTTTCGCGCATTTGCCAAAAACTGCGCTCCACGACCTGCGCCTCCGCTCCTTCCGGCAATTCGGCCCCGACCTTGCCATCGAGGCTATATTCCGCAAGCCTGCCCAGTAGGGGTCCAGCATTGCTGGACCCCATGTCCGCATAATCAAAAGTTGCAAGTAGCTATGCACCTGCGCCTTCCAACACGAAATCTTCGCGGCGCGATACGGCATATTCACGCCACAGCCATCTCCCGGTTATAATCTTTGGGACATTCGCGTCTTCTCCGCTTTGGCGCGCGCACCAAAATCTGACCGGGCCTTTGGCCTGAAAGCATCGCAATGGCAGACACCATCCAGAAATACAAAGACTACGTCATGACGGGTTTCGTGAAGTCCGTCGTGCCCATCGTCATCGACCACGCCTCCGGCGCCGTCATCACCGACGTAACCGGCCGCGAGTACCTCGACTGCTTCGCCGGCATCAGCGTCGTCAACGCCGGCCACTGCAATCCCCATGTGCTCGCCGCCGCGAAAAAACAGATGGACAAACTCGTTCACTGTGGCTCGTACATCTATCACGCGCAACCCGTCGCCGACCTCGCGGAAAAGCTGGCGCAAATCACGCCCAACGGTCTCACGAAAACCTTTTTCGGCAATGGCGGCGCGGAGGCTATCGAAGGCGCGCTCAAGCTCGCCCGCCTCTATACCGGCAAGCACGAATTCATCTCCTTGCAATCCAGCTTTCACGGCCGCAGCTTCGGCGCGCTCAGTATCACCGGCAATTATGCGCGAAAGAAGAAGGGCGGTCCCTACGCCACGGGCGTTTCCTTTGCGCCTGCGCCTTACGTGTACCGCTCGAATTGGCCGAACGATCCGGAGGAATGCGCGCGGCAGTGTGCCCGGGCCATCGATGACGTCGTGATGTTCGCCACTTCCAACGATGTCGCGGCCTTCATCGCCGAACCGGTCATGGGCGAAGGCGGCATCATCGTGCCTCCGGCCAATTACTTCAAGGAAGTGAAGAAGGTCCTCGATCATTACGGCATTCTCTTCATCGCCGATGAAGTGCAGTCCGGCTTCGGCCGCACCGGAAAAATGTTCGCGATCGAATATTACGGCGTCGTGCCTGACATTCTCGTCGCGGCCAAGGGCATCGCGGATGGCTTCCCGCTCAGTTCCTACACCGCGCGCCCGGAAATCGCCGATGCTTATAAGCCTGGCGACCACCTCTCCACGTTCGGCGGCAATCCCGTCTCCTGCGCCGCTGCGTTAGCCAACATTGAATTCTTCGAGAAGGAAAATCTGCTCGCCCATACCGTCGAGACCGGCAACTACGCCATCGGCAAGCTCCGCGAACTTCAGAAGAGTCATGCGCTGATCGGCGAAGTCCGCGGCCTTGGCCTGATGATCGGCGTGGAACTCGTGAAGGACGCGCAGAAGACACCTGCCTCCGCCGAGGCCGAAGCGATTCGCGATGCCTGCCTCCGCCAGGGCATGCTCATCGGAGTTGGGGGTATTGCGGGAAACGTTGTCCGCTTCCAGCCGCCCCTGGTCATCACCAGGCAGCAAATCGATCGGGCCATCGGCATCTTCGCCCAGGCGTTGCGGGAAGTCGCCCAACCCGCGCACGCCACCGCGTAGCTAAGAAGCCTCTCGCAAATGCATTTCAGGGGGTCGGAGCTTCAGCTCCGACATCAAAGGTGAGCTGTCATTGGGCTTCAGCCCCTGAGGAAAGTTGTTCAGAACCAAAGAGCCGGTCAGCAGTCGGTGAACCTCAACCGGAAAAATCGCTACTCAATTCGCCCATTCTTTGCGACCATCATTCCCAAATGGCTTTCCACGCGAGCAATTCCCCGGAGGCATGATCCCGAATGGACGATGCTCCTCGCTCGTGGCGTCTGGGCTTCTGGAGCCTCATCGCCACGCAGTTTCAAGGCGCCTTTAACGACAACGCCCTCAAGTACCTCGTCATCTTCCTGATCATCGGCACGAACCTCTCTTCCGGCGAACGGGAAACCAAAGTCCTCATCGTCGGCTCGCTGTTCTCCTTTCCCTTCATTCTCTTCTCGATGACCGGCGGCTACTTCGCCGACCGCTACAGCAAACGCACCGTCACCATCTGCACGAAAATATTCGAGATCGCCGTAATGCTATTTGCGATCGCTGGCTTCGCGATGCGCAGCCTGCCCATGGCCATGGCCGCGGTCTTCCTGGCCAGCACGCAGGGCGCCCTCTTCGGCCCCTCGAAATACGGCCTGCTGCCGGAAATCCTTCCAGATAAGAAGCTGTCCTGGGGCAACGGCGACCCGATAGGCCTTGTAGTCCGGCGAAACAGGGCCGCCGCGGTATACGGCTCCGCTCTCTCCATGAGACGGCCCCCATCAAGCCGGTGATTCATGTGGAGCAGTGACCGACACAATCTTCGGCCTCCAAGTCAGAAGAGAGCCGTTCCTCGTGGGCTGCTTGGATGTGCTTGGCTCGACGCGGTAGTGTCGGTTTTTCGCGATGAACCTTTGCACCCATGCCGAGTCATCGCGGTAAAAGACAGTGTCTTCGGCACACCTCACAATCAAACGGTTGATCTCGACAGCCTCCTCTTGGCTGATACCCCTCCTACGGCAGTGAAAATTCGCGAAAGAGAAGTCGGCGAGATCCTTGTCAACGGTCAAGTCCGGCCTGATCCGAATTGCTAGATTTGGTGCGAGGGGTACGATGCGGTTGATGATAAGTTGGTTCCTCGTCTCCTCGATCGCCGCTGGAAAGTCGCTCGTGAAGAACGGGCTGTGGTTGTTGAGCAAGATGTCCCACCTGGAATTTCCGAAGATGGCGAGGAACCGATGGATCGAACTGATGCCGATGGCCTGCGGAAATTTCGGATCGACTTTGACCTTTACCGCCCCGGTACCCAGAAGTTCGACAAGGCTCTCGCCGCCTAGCTCCTTGGGCGGCGGCGGTATCAGCCCCCGTGCCTCCATCGTGGCGGCCACGGTCTCGACAATGCTCTTCAACGGCCCAGACTGAATGCGCATACCTGCCGGAGAACAGGATACGACGTAGGCGACAAACCCGCCGATTGTGTAGATGCACTGCTCGTCGACCTTGTCTCCAATGAGCTTCGCCAAAGCCTCGTTATATTTCGGCTCGATCGTTTTCAGAAATTCCTCGATCGCCCGGTCCTCTTTTAAATAGGCATTCGTGCTGCCGTCATTGATTCCGCAGACAGATTTTGAATTGGGCGTGAACGATTTCAAGTCGCTCTTCCGCGTCGCATACATTCGGTCACCGAGGACCGGCGAATAGAAATTCTTGAGATGCACCTGAGGGATGTAGTGGTCGAGCGGCATTTGGCTTTCATTTTATACGATCCTGGTCATCACGGCGCACAGACCACATTCAGGTCGACCCGGAAATAGGAATGGTAAAACGGATGGGTCGCGTGACATGCTTACCAGTGCGGCTACGCTAATGGACGGCCACGGCAGACGCTGCGTAACCGCCTGAAGGTGTAAAGGTGTCTGCCGTTCCCGCACCGCCGCGCTTTTCACTGGTGGCCGCCATGCTCCGCGCAGGTCGCGCGCCACCGCTAGGCGGACGCGCTGGCGCGTCCGTGGCACTGGAGTTTGGCCGCTCTGATGCAGAGCAGAACGTATAACGGCGGCAGGAAGGACACCAAATCTCGATTGATGGATTCTCCTCGCTGATGCGCTGGTCCAGTGTAGCGATGCGGCCTGCACCCGGTAAACTGCCTGCGACGCAGGCAGTTTAAGAGCGGTGCACGAGCGTATACTTGCCGCGACCGGGAAGCCAAAATGGAAATCCCGGTCAACGCGGAACGATCATGAGCCGTGGACGAATCTTGGAAGTAGTTCTGACGATGCTCGGCGCAGTATTGCTGCTCATTGAAGCGGCCGGCAAGCATCCTTACGGCTTTTACATGGTGCTCCGGCTTGTCATCACGGTTGGCGCAGTTTATTGGGCGTGGAGAGTGTACAAGGCAGGCCAGCAAGTTTGGACGTGGATATTTGTCGCGGTTGCGCTTCTTTTGAACCCGTTCTTGCCGATACGTATGCAGCGGACACAGTGGCAACCGATTGATCTGTATCTGGGCATTTTCTTAATCGGATGGTCAGGATATTGGCTCTTCCGCAAGAAGATTTGAAGTAAGGAGGCTTTCGGAAGAAAAGGCGAAGGAGATTAACGAGGTGGATCACGTCCTTTCTGATCCGCAAAAGCGCCGTCTTTACAGAATTGCCTGGACAGCAGTGTGTCTGCTGTGGGGCGGAGGGTTTTCTCTGGCGGTATCTGCGCCGGATACCGTTTTGGGTATGATTATTGTGTTCGCCATGGCATTTGGTGGTTTCGCATGGGCTGCAATGGATTGGTCTAGTGGTATCAGCAAGGTCTTGGCCAAAATCGGAATTACAACTTTCGCAATGCGGGCTGCGGCAACTGTTTGTCTTATCTCATTTACGATTCTTGCCCTCAATTTCGTCGGCAGTCTCGCAGCTCGATCATCAACTCCCGAGACCCAATTGAGAACCAGTGTCTCCGGCACGAGTGCCCCTCCGGTCCCAAATCAAAATAACGCGAGTGATGCCAGTAAGAGAGATGTCACTAAAGGTGTTTCGGGCGCGTCGGCAGGGTGTCATCCGCCTGTGTTTTCGCAGCAGGAACTCTCCGCCTTCGAACAGCAAGCTACCAGTGGCGACGCTGCGGCGCAATGCGGCCTCGGCATGATGTACATAAAGGGCCAAGGAGTGCCCCAGGACGACACCCAAGCGGTAGCGTGGTTCCGCATGGCTGCCGAACAGGGCAATGCTCACGGGCAGTACAACCTTGGGGTTTCGTACTATCACGGCCAAGGAGTGCCGCAGGACTACGCTCAGGCCGCTTTCTGGTTTCGCAAGGCCGCTGAACAAGGCGATGCCGATGGGCAATGCGACCTTGGGGTTTCGTACGGCAACGGCGAAGGCGTGCCCCAGGACTATGCTCAGGCTGCGCTTTGGTTCCGCATGGCTGCCGAACAGGGCAATGCTCACGCGCAGTACAACCTTGGGGCTTGGTACGAGGAGGGGGAGGACCAAGGAGTGCCCCAGGACGACACCCAAGCGGCGTTTTGGCGTCGCAAGATCAGGGCATGGAGGGCATATATCAACTCTGTTGACTTCCATAACTCCGAGCACTGGCGTTACACCCAAGCGGCGTTTTGGTATCGCAAGGCTGCTGATCAGGGCGACGCCGACGCGCAAGACGCCCTCGGGGTTTTGTACGACGACGGCCGGGGTGTGCCCCAGGACTACGCAGAAGCGGCGCTTTGGTATCGCAAGGCGGCTGAACAGGGCAATTCCAGTGCGGAATTCATACTCGGGTATTTGTACCTCGACGGCCATGGTGTACCCCAGGACGCCACGGAAGCGGCAGCGTGGTTTCGCAAGGCGGCAGAGCAAGGCGATGCTGCGGCGCAAACCAGCTTGGGGCTAATGTACGCAAAGGGCCAAGGCGTGCCCCGAGACTACGCGGAAGCCTATTTCTGGTACGATCTAGTGGCTGCTGGCAAGCAGGACGCCACGGACTCGAAACAGGTTGCGAAGGATCGAGACGAAGCTGCGTCACACCTAACGGCCGCCGATCTATTCCGCGCACAGGAGCGGGCTGCGAAGTGGTTCGAGGCGCATCAGGCGAAGCCACAACGATGGAAGCGGCGGTAGGCGGGCCGTGCCGTGTTCCCGCAAAAAAAACCGCCCGAGCGAAAGCGGCTTCTTGCCAACAAACTCCCACTGAACTTCGTCAGTTGCTCTGGTCAAAATCTCGCAGCAAACAACTCATCGCGCATTTCACTTCGCCGTTCGGCAACAGCGAGCATTCCAGCACCGACCAATCCTGATCCTCAACATGAAGTTTCGCCGCCGTAATCTCCGCCACCCTGTCCTTATTCGGGCAAACCACGCTGCGGAACCGGTAGCTACACGTCTCCAGAATTCGATCGAGAATTTCGGGATCGGACATGCCTTACCTCCGTCGCAAAGGCCGGGGATGACCTGATTTTCACCATGGTGCACTTCTAGAAGCGCACTGTCAAGAAATCTGATTCGCGCGCAGCCTCTGCGTCCCGGATGGCGGAGCCCGCCGGCTACGGCCTGTCCACGCGCGCCTGGGACAAGCAATCCATTCCGCAGTGCACGGCGCCGGGCGGCAGCAACGAACAATCAATCACCCGCCAGTCGCTCCAGCCCTCTTCGCTGTACGGCCAATTCGCCACGATGACGCGCGCCTCACATTGCCGCTGCGAACAGAATACCTTTTGGGGATAGGTCCTCGCGGATTCCGGATGCGGATCGGTAAGTTTTGGCTCGAACATAAACCACCTTCGACCAGGAGCGTGGCCTGAGGTCATCTTGCCCCCGGGTCCCTCCTTCGTCAAGGTTTTGCGTCACGCTTGCGGTATCCTGTTATTTCGCTCCACCCATCGGCCGTTTCGAGGGCGACGCGGCCAATTTTATGCGAGGTCTTCATGTTCACCGGTATCATCGAGCATCTCGGCACCATCGATTCCCTGCAACTCCACGCGGATGGCGGACGGCTCACCATCCACGCGCCCTCGGTCACTCCACATCTGGCCGTCGCCAATAGCATCGCCGTGAACGGTTGCTGCCTCACGGTTGTCACCATGGGCGACGAGCGCTTCTCCGCCGATCTTTCCGGTGAAACGATTCGCAAAACCTCCTTCGGCGAATTGCGGCCGGGCATGCGCATCAATCTCGAACAGCCCATGACGGCCGGCAAGGAGTTTGGCGGCCATTTTGTTCTGGGTCACGTGGACACGATTGGCCGCGTCACCCGCCTCGAACCCGAAGGCGAGAACTGGTGGTACGGCGTGGAGGTCCCGGAATCGTTCGCGCGCTACATCGTGCCCCAAGGCTCCATCGCCATCGACGGCATCAGCCTGACCGTGGCGCGCTGGCACGATCGCATCGCCGAAATCGCCATCATCCCCTTCACCTATGAGCAGACCAATGTGCGCGACATCAAAATCGGCGATGCCGTCAATCTCGAGGGCGATGTTTTGGGGAAGTACGTCGAGCGCTATCTGGAAGCTCGTAGCGGGGCGAAACCGGCGAGCAATCTCACCATCGAACAACTCGTCCAGCAGGGCTTCTAGCGATTCGCCTGTAGCTCACCCCTTCAGGGGTGAGGCCGTTTCCCGCACCGGCAACCAAACTTGCGTGGACCGCAGTCATCCCGCGGACATACTGCGCCAATGCTAACGAAAATCCTCAGGCCTAAAGGCCTGAGCTACACGCTCAGGAGACCAACTTCTTCGCCCGCGCCCCACGCCAGTACAACACCAATCCCAACACGATCGATGCCAGCGTTCCACCGACGAGCTTGAATTCAAACATCACTTTATTTGTGATATCCCCGGGAGGGACCAGGGAAACAAAAATACCAATCAACACGACTAAGAATCCCAAACCACCGCAGAGCCAGACTCCCGCCATTCCACCGGGGACCAGCACGGCATGTTCGTCTTTTGTCCGATCTTTGCGAGCGGCAAGCTTGATGACGCCCGCGAACATGTACAGAAACGGAATGAAATACAGGATGATGGCCGCATCAATCAGCACCTGGTAAGCCGCCTGCACAGTTTCACTTTTGATTTGGCTGAGCAGCAGGATCGCCCCGGAAATGCCCGCTTGCACCAAGATCGAGATATACGGTGTCTTCCACCGCGGGTGAATCTTGCCGAATGCCGCGGGCAAGTAGCGATCGATGCCCACCACAAACGGCACCCGCGCAATCCCCGCCACCGTGCTGCCGACTCCACCGGCATTGCCCACCGTTACAAGCAGCGCCGCAAGAATCCCCAGGAACCCAATTTTGAGCGCCACCGATCCGATCGTGATCGCCTGAAATACACCGCTCTTCGGGTCCAAATCGCCGGCGGGCATCAGCGTGAGAATCGCGAACGTCCCCACGATGTACATCAGCGCGATCAGCGCCCCCGCGCCGAACACCGCGCGCGGCAGCGTGCGCCGCGGATTGCGCACCTCTCCGCTCATTGCCGACACCAATTCCAGCCCCGTGAACGCAAACGCAATCTGCGACCAGAAATTCACCGTGTCCCAATTCCAGGTCGGCATCATGTTCGCGATGGTGAAGTGCGTCACCGATCCATGCTTCAGGTAAACCAACCCCGCCACTCCCACTAGCATCATCAGAGGTAAGTACGTTCCCACGCCGCCCGCATTCTGCAGCCACTTCCCGATGTTCAAGCCGATAATGTTCAGCAGCACCGCAATCAGCAGCAGCGCCAGCGAGACAGTGATCAGAAACGAGCGGTCTTGTGCGAGCCTCGCGCCTCTCCCTCCCATGATGTACGCGCTCATGGAGGCGCTCGCCAGCAACAATCCCGGAAAATAGAACACCGTGTAGATCCAGTAAGTCCATCCCGCTACAAATCCGTGAAAATCCCCAAATGCTTCCTTGGCCCAGACGTATAGCCCTCCCTCTTCCGGAAACCGGGAAGACAATTCGTTGATGACGAACGCTCCGGGAACAAAAAAGAAAACCGCCGCGATCACCCACAAACTGATGGACGACGTGCCAGTGTGCCCCGCGGCCGAGATCCAGCGCGGTCCCAGCACGGTGGCGATGTTGAAAAGCAACACGTCCCAGAAACCCATGGTCTTGCGCAATTGTGATTTTGGATCGGCGCTGACAGCGGCAGTGGTGGTCACAGGGTCACATCCAGCTCGGGAATCAGTTCATCCTGCATTCGGAAATTCTGAAGTAGGGGTTCCTTGGAATTTTCAAACTCCGCCCAGGACTCGAACACTTCCGTCTTGCCTTCCTGAAGAAAGACCACCGTGTCGGCCAGCCGTTTGGCGATGTGCGTGTCATGCGTCACCACGATCGAGGTCTTCCGAAACGTCTCCTTCAATCGCGCGATCAAGTCGCCCATGTGCCCGGCCATGATCGGGTCCACCATCGTCGTCGGCTCGTCGTACAAAAGGGCCTCGGGATTCTGCGCCAGTGCCCGCGCGATGGCCACCGCGCGCTTCATCCCCGTGGAAAGTTCGCTCGGCAATTTGTCCAGCACCTCTTCCACTTCCAGCATTTTCGCGAGCTTCATCACGTACTCGTCGATATCTTCGTCCGTCAGTCCGGCCTGGTCTTCCATCGGAAACGCGATGTTCTCCGCCACCGTCAGCGAATCGAACAGCGCGCCGGACTGGAACACCATCGCCACCGTGCGGCGGATTTCGCTGAACTCGCGCTCCGTAAAATCCGTGACGTCCTGACCAGCAATAAAGATGCGCCCGGAATCCGGCTTCAGAAATCCCAAAATGAGTTTGAGAGTAACGGATTTGCCCACGCCGCTACGTCCCATGATCACGCACGTCTGCCCGCGCTTCACCTGAAAACTTACGTCGTTCAGCACGACGTGCTCGTCGAACGCCTTGCAGACACCGCGAAACTCAAAATAGGTTTCCGCGACGCCTTCTTCCGCCTTCGCTGCGGTCAATCCGGGGTCTTTGTTTTCGTCGGTCATTGTGCGCGCGCTTCGATCATCCGGCGGGCCTCTTCATAATCTGCCCGCGTGTTCCTATCCCGGAATAAACGGCCACCCGTATCAAATCGTTTCCCGGCGGACTCGTCAAGCCCTTCCATGGACAACGATTTCATCGCCTCCCCTACCTTACACGCACCGGCACCGTCATTCCTCATCCTCAACGGGTCCTTGGCCCGGCCGCCGAATCCCCAGCTCCCGCATTTTTTCCTGCAGGCTTTGCCGGTGCAGGCCAATCGTCGCGGCCGTCCGCGAAATATTCCAGCGATGCGCGCCCAATTGCTTCAACAGAAACGCGATCTCGAATTTGCGTTTCGCTTCGCGCAGATCCTTCTCCTGCAGGCCATAATCCCCTGCTTCCTCACCGCTTCTCGGAAGAGTTGGCGAACCGCGCACGATCTCTTCCGCCAGATCCTCCTCGCCAATCTCGGCATTCCGGCAAAGCACCAGGCTACGCTCCAGCGCGTTTTTTAATTCGCGTACATTGCCCGGCCAGTCGTACCGCTCCAGCGCCGCCAGCGCCTCCTTAGTCAAAAGCGCGGTGCGCCCCAAACGCGCGCCGTGGATCTGCAAAAACGCCTCCGCAAGAATGGAGATGTCCTCCTTGTGCGCCCGCAGCGGCGGCAGTTCAATGGTCACCACGCGCAACCGGTAGAACAAATCCTCCCGGAACTTGCCGTCGCGAATGGCCGCAGCCAGATTGCGGTGTGTTGCGCTGATGATGCGCACGTCCACGGCAATGGACTGCGTCCCGCCGAGCCGCTCGATGGTGCGATTCTCCAGAGCGCGCAGCACCTTCGACTGCGTGACCGGGTTCATATCCCCAATCTCGTCCAGAAACAGCGTTCCCCCCGAAGCCAGCTCAAACTTCCCTTTCTTCTGTTGCGCCGCCCCGGTGAAGGCCCCGCGTTCAAAACCAAACAGTTCTGATTCAATCAGTGTTTCCGGCAGCGCTGCGCAGTTCACCGCTACATACGCCTTGCCGCTGCGTTGCGACCGCGCGTGAATCTCCTGCGCCAGCAAGTCTTTTCCCGTCCCGCTCTCCCCCAGGATAAGCACTGTCGAATCCGCCGCCGCCACGCGGTCCGCCATCTCAAACGCGCGGCGCATCGCTGCTGTGCGCCCGATCATCTGCCCGAATTGCCCTTCGGTCGCCAACCGCCGCCGCAAGTTCTCATTTTCCTTTTCCAGCGTGGACAATTTCAGCAGGTTCGCCACACGTTGCCGGAGTTCCTCCAGTTCGTACCCCTTCACCAGGTAATCCGCCGCGCCTAGTTGCAGCGCCTCCACCGCACTCTTCGCCGTATCCAGCGCGGAAACCATTAGCACGGGCAATTCGTGCCCCTCCTGCCGCAGCCACTTCAGAAAAGTCAGCCCGTCCTCGCCCGGCAGCACCACGTCCAGCAAGAGCAGGTCGGGCTTATCCGTTGTCAGAAGGCCGCGTGCCGCCGCCGCGGAGTCCGCTTCCACCATCCGGTAGCGGCTCTCCAGGGCCCGCCGCAAGGCGTACCGCGCCGCGGGTTCGTCATCGACAATGAGTATGGTTTTCATGCGCCGTGATCCTTTGCCGGGACGCAGTACCACCGCGCCCGAACACCGAGGCTTCACCCATTCGAGATTTTAATTGGTCTATTGAGCAGTGCGCCAAAGCGCGAAGCGTCCCGCGACTTCGCCCCAAAGCACGTAAGCGAGATACACGCCTAAGAGCAAAAGCTCCGGCTCGATCGCGTGGCGGTATTTCACGTTTGCTCCGCGCGTGCCCAGAGCGCCAAGGCAAACTGTCTTTTCTGCGAGTCATTTCTTCGGCTCTCGTTCCATATCCGATGGGGCGCCGCCATTTTTCCGTTGCGCGGCTCCCCCGTTCGCCGGCAGCGTGATCCTGAATTTCGTCCCACCCCCATCTTCCTTGGGGCTCCACCATTCGATCGTGCCGCCGAGTTCCTCCAGCCGCCGCTGCACGATTGCCAGGCCCAACCCGGTGCCGCGCGGTTTGGTAGTGAAGAATGGCTGCAGGACTTTCCCTCTCAATGCGGGGGGAATGCCCGGCCCATCGTCTTCCACGGTAACCTGGCACTCGCCTCCCGCCACTTGCATGGCGATGCGCACATGCCCGCCTGATGGGGTCGCTTCGATCGCATTCAGCACAATGTTGGAGAGGATGTCGTTGGCCACCTCCGCGCTCGCCGCCACCCACGTCTCTGCCTCCGCAGGCCGTAATTCGAGCGCGACCCCGCGATTCTCCGCTTCGTGGCGCAGCACGTTCACAACGTTCTCCGCCGCCTGCGCCAGGCTGCAGCGCCCCCTGCTGCCCCCAGCCCGGACTCCCGGCCGGCTGAATTGCAGCAATTGATTCAGCTTCGCGGACAGCCGGTTGATCTCGTCCAGCACCATTTGCGTTTCCTGCCGCAGCGAAGCGGGCAGCTCCGCGCTCTCCATCTGCACTTGCAGGATCGTCTTGATCGATCCCAGCGGATTTTTCAGGTTGTGCGAAATGCTCGCCGCCATCTGCCCCACCAGCGCCAACCGTTGCCTTTCGGCCAGTTCGCGCTCCAGTTGCAGCTTCTCTTCGATCAGCCGGCAAAGGTCAAACGCGGCTGGGAGCTGCTCACTCAAAAACTCCAGCGCCGCATACGTCTCGCCGGAAATCATGGCACCATGGGCACGCACCCGCAGCGAACCGAGATGGCGCACGCCTCGCCCGACTTCAAAAACCTCCTCCGAACCTTTCTGCGAATGTTCCAGGAGATTCGGCGCCTTTCCTTCGGCGTCAAGGGATAGATGCGCTTCGGCGAGTTGCAACTGCTCCGCAATCCACCGCTCGCTGAATTCCCTCAGCCTGACCTGATTCCCAAGCCGCGCCACCTCATTGATCGGCCCCATCAACTTTTGCGCCCGGTCCACCTCGGTCTGCGCCGTTTTTCGCAGGAGCCTTCCCATCACCCGTTGCAACGGCTCAAAAAACACCACGGGCAAAAACAGCAGGAGTGCTGCCGTCGCCTCAGGAGGCAGGTAATGCTCCCACCACAAGCTCGCTCTCCGCACAAAACTCAGGTACAGCAGCGCCAGAAATACCATAAACACGGCGTAAATCAGGTTCCGCTGCCGCCCAATCTGCAAAAAGTTGAACCGCTGCACGTTTCCAATAAGCAGAACGAGAGGAACGAGTACCAGAATCAGCAGCAGGGTGGACAGCGTCGTCCCTGCTTCCGGCCCGAGCACACGTTGCTCTAAAACCATTCCCAGCAGCAATACCGCAAGCACTAGAACGAAGCCGAGGGTGATTCTGTGAAACGACTTCTGCTCTCGATCTGGGGCCACTTGATAAAAGCGCCCCTGCCAGTAGGCAGCCAGCGCCAATGCGGTGACGATCCACAGTTGAAATGCGAAGCCCAGCATGTACGTTGGTCGCGCAAAGTCGAACCCCTCCCGGAGCCGGAGTGCCGCGAACAATTTCGGCATGAGGATCGCTGACGGCAGGTAAGCAGCCACCAGCCACATTGCCATTCGCTGCCGCGAAGGAAGCAATTCGCGGATCGAGGCGTATTCGGCATGGAGATGTACGATGAGCGAAGGGATAAACCAGATGCCAAGGCACAGAAAAGTCCAGGCAAAGCGGAGCAGACTACGCGGCGGAGTGCCGTAGTAGAGTTCCGCGTTCGTTGCAAGTAGACTGCTTCCAAAGAAACAGGTCAGCACCAGACAAAAGAAGAAGAACACACGCTCGAAGTTGCGCTGGCGGCGGTGGCCCAGGATCACCACCATCCAAAAAAAGGGCAACAGCGTCCCTGCCGTGAGAAGCACGAGTCGCAGATAGAGGAGCCAGCGCATTGCCGTTTCGACGAAAGTCTATCGCCACAGGGGAAGCAGGGCAATTGCCAAGTGCAAGAAAATTCTGGCGTCTTTAACCTATTGTAAATAATGTGCTTAACAGTCCAGCCCGGCAAGGAAATCTGCGTGCCGAACACTCACATCGCAAGGAAATTGCTTGACTTGGGGGGAATTCCTGCTATATTAGCACTCGGTTGCGAGGAGTGCTAATTCCCCTTTCGGCGCTCCCCACCACGGTAAGTCTTCAGTTCTACCGCTAGTTCACCTATGGAGGTTTTTCGACGATGGCAGTCAATCTTACACCGCTCCACGACCGCGTTATCGTGAAGCGTATTGAAGAGAAGGAAACCGTCAAGGGCGGCATCATCATCCCTGACTCCGCGAAGGAAAAGCCGCAAGAGGGCGAGATCATCGCCGTCGGCGCCGGCAAGCGCGAGAAGGGTGAGCGTATTCCTCTCGACGTCAACGTTGGCGATCGCGTGCTCTTCGGCAAGTACAGTGGCAGCGAAATCAAGATCGAGGGCCAGGAATACCTGATCCTCCGCGAGGAAGAAATTCTCGCCAAGCTGGGAGGCGCTGCGAAAGCAGCAAAGAAGTAACCAGCGGCAGCGGTCAGTCATCACGAAGCACATTCGGGAAGTAACTCCGGCTTTCGGCCGGCGCTGTAGCTCAGGCCTTCAGGCCTGAGGGTTTTCTGAAGAATTAGAGATGCAGTGACAGAATCCTAGGAGGAATGAAGCAATGGCGAAGCAGATTGTTACCGGAGAAGCTTCCCGCCAGGCGATTCTACGTGGCGTGAACATCCTCGCGGATGCAGTAAAAATCACCCTCGGCCCCAAGGGCCGCAATGCGGTGATTGAAAAGAAGTTTGGCGCCCCCATCATCACCAAGGACGGCGTCACGGTGGCCAAGGAAATCGAACTGCGTGATCCGCTGGGGAACATGGGCGCGCAAATGGTTCGCGAAGTCGCCAGCAAGACCAGCGACGTCGCCGGCGATGGTACCACCACCGCCACCGTTCTGGCCCAGGCCATCTTCCGCGAAGGCGTGAAGACGGTTGCGGCCGGCGCCAGCCCCACCACCCTCAAGCGCGGTATCGACCGGGCCGTTGAAGCCGCCGTCAATGAAATCAAGAAGCTTCACAAGGACGTCAAGGGCGACATGATCGCCCAGGTTGGCACCATTTCCGCCAACAACGACAAGCTGATCGGCAAAATCATCGCCGAGGCGATGGATAAGGTCGGCAAGGACGGCGTCATCACCGTGGAAGAGTCCAAGACCATGGAGACCAATCTGGAAGTCGTCGAAGGCATGCAGTTTGACCGCGGCTACCTTTCCCCCTACTTCATCACTGATCCGGACCGCATGGAGTGCGTCCTGGAGAACGCTCTGATTCTCATCAACGAGAAGAAGATCAGCTCCATGAAGGACCTCCTCCCCTTGCTCGAACAGATCGCCAAGCTCGGCAAGCCCCTGCTCATCATCGCTGAGGACGTCGAAGGCGAAGCCCTCGCCACCCTCGTGGTGAACAAGCTGCGTGGCACCTTGCAGTGCAGCGCCGTCAAGGCCCCCGGCTTTGGCGATCGCCGCAAGGCCATGCTCGAGGACATCGCCACCCTGACCGGCGGCAAGGCCATCACCGAAGACCTCGGCATCAAGCTCGAGAACGTCAAGATTGAGGACCTCGGCAAGGCCAAGAAGGTCACCATTGACAAGGACAACACCACCCTCGTCGAAGGTTCCGGCAAGCCCGGCGAAATCGAAGGCCGCGTGAAGCAGATCCGTCAGCAAGTGGAGAACACCACGTCCGACTATGACCGCGAGAAGCTCCAGGAGCGCCTCGCCAAGCTCGTCGGCGGCGTGGCTGTGATCAAGGTTGGCGCTGCGACCGAAACCGAACTCAAGGAAAAGAAAGCGCGCGTCGAGGACGCCATGCACGCCACCCGCGCAGCCGTTGAGGAAGGCATCGTTGCCGGCGGCGGCACGGCCTTGCTGCGTTGCCTGAACGTGCTCGACAAAATCAAGGCGGAAGGCGATGAGCTCGTCGGCGTCGGCATCGTGAAGCGTGCTCTCGAAGAGCCCACTCGCCAGATCGCGCACAACGCCGGCTTTGAAGGCGCCGTCGTGATCGGCAAAATCCGTGAGTCCAAGGACGAGAACTACGGCTTCAACGCGGAAACGGGCGAGTACGGCGATATGGTCAAGATGGGCGTTATCGATCCAGCGAAGGTCACCCGCCTCGCGCTGCAGAACGCCGCGTCCATCGCCGGCCTCATGCTCACCACCGAAGCTCTCGTTGCTGAGATCAAGGAAGAATCCAAGGCGGCAGGCGCCGGCGGCGGCCCTGGTGGCCCCGGCGGCATGGGCGGCATGTACTAAGCCGTCTGTCGCCAGACATAAACTCAATCAAAAAAGGGCGTCCGGGATGTCGGACGCCCTTTTTCTTCGTAGGGGCGCAGCATTTTCACCCTGAGCCTCGAAGGGGCTGCGCCCCCTTTAGGCAAGCTCTCATGTTCCATAGGGGCAGCCTGTCTCAACCGCTCATTTCATGCGGCAAGCACACGCTTTCTTTGATAAAAATCGCGCTCGCCGATCTCGCATGCGTGCTTTTCTCCGCATTCCCTCGTGAATTCACTTCTTCTCCGGATACTCCGCCGTGACGCTCGACAAATCCTACAGCATCACCGGATACACGTCCGTCTATGCCGCAAACAAGCGGAAGCCATTCCCGCAAATTCCTTGCACGCAACCCCGGAAGCTGTACAATCGCCACTGTCTTCCCGGATTTTCGCGCATCCTGAGGCCCTCCCTATGCCCTCTGAATTACGCCGCTCCCCGCGGTACTTATTCTTTGCTTCCGCCGAAATCACCGATACGACATCGCAATCGACCATGAACGCGCGCACCAGCGAACTTTGCCGCCACGGATGCTATCTGGACATGATGAATCCCTTCCTCGATGGCGCTTCTCTTCGTGTGCGTATCACGCATGAGGGCCAGGCCGTGGATGCCGCCGCACGCGTCGTGCACTCGAAACCCAACGTCGGCATGGGACTCAGCTTCGACCAGATCGACGCGCGCCAGGCGCCCATCATCGAGCAGTGGTTAAGCACATTGGAAGCCTGCTAGGCATTGGTGCTGGTCCGCGCGGCGTACGTGAATTGGGGCACTCTCCCTTCCTTCTGACCCCTGCCTTGTGACCCCCTTCCTTGCCTCGCTCTCCCCTCTTGAGTAGACTCTTTCTGCCACATTCCCGCTCCTCAGGGGGGAGCGCGTCACATGCCAGGATTTTTGCAGCGCTTCATGCCGCGCGATGGGGATTTTTTCCTCCTCTTTCAAAAGCAAGCTGAAAACATCGTCGCCGGCGCTCAAGCCTTCAGCAAGATGCTGGAGCATTACACCGGTGTCCCCGAGCAGGTCCAAATCATCAAGGCCATCGAGCATCAGGGCGACGAAATCACCCACCAGATCTTCCGCAAGCTCAATCAAACGTTCATTACTCCATTCGACCGCGAGGACATGCACGAGCTCTGCGGCACCATGGACGACGTCATCGACCTGATTGACGCCGCCGCCAGCCGCTTCGTTCTTTACCGCATCGACACCGTCCGCCCCGGCACCATCGAGCTCACCAAAGTCCTCGCCGCGGCCACTGTCGAGCTCTCCTCCGCCATCCACGCCATGGAGACGCCGGACAAAGCGCTCCACCGCGTCATCGAAATCAACCGCCTCGAAAACGAAAGTGATCGCATCTGCCGCACTCTCATCGCTCAGCTATTTGAAGAAGAAAAGGACCCTGTTCAGATCATCAAGTGGAAGGAAATCTTCGAGGTCATTGAAACCGCCGTTGATAAGTGCGAAGACGTCTCCAATGTCATCGAGAGCGTCATCTTGAAGAACGCCTGATCCCCGTGAACAGCTTCTCCCTCGTCGTTCTTACAATCGGCCTCACCCTCGCCTTCGAATTCTCGAACGGCTGGCACGACGCCGCCAATTCCATCGCCACCGTCGTCTCCACGCGCGTCTTGACGCCCTTCCGCGCTGTCCTCTGGGCCGCCTTCTGGAATTTCATCGCTGCGTTCTTCTTCGGCACCGCCGTCGCCACTGCCATCGGCACAGGGATGGTCCACATCGAAATGGTGAATGAGAAGGTGCTTCTCGCCGGCCTCCTCGGCGCGATCACGTGGAACCTCACTACCCTCACGCTGGGACTGCCGACAAGCTCCTCGCACGCGCTCATGGGCGGTTACGGCGGTGCCGCTGTCGTTCACGCTGGCTTTAAAACTCTCATCCTCGCTGGCTGGACCATGCCGGTTCTCTTCATCTTCCTTTCGCCCATCATCGGCATGCTGATTGGCTGGCTGGTCAGCGTCCTCACCACCTGGGTTGTCCGCAATCAGCGGCCTCGCCGCGTGGATCGCTGGTTCCGGCGCCTGCAATTGGTCTCTGCTGCAGGGTATAGTTTGGGTCACGGCACCAATGACGCGCAAAAAGGCATGGGCATCATCACCGCCGCCTTGGTTACCGGTGGATTGATGAAGAACTACTCTGTTCCCTACTGGGTGATTATCTGTTGCTGTCTCGCCATGGGTGGCGGCACGATGGCCGGCGGCTGGCGCATCATCAAGACCATGGGCCAGCGCATCACCAAACTCACTCCCTTCGGCGGGTTTGCCGCGGAGACGGCCGGTGCGATTACCTTGTTTACCACCGCGCGTTTTGGCATTCCTGTCAGCACCACCCACACCATCACCGGCGCCATCGTGGGCGTTGGCGCTTCTCACCGCCTCACCGCCGTGCGCTGGGGCGTCACGCGCCACATCGTCTGGGCCTGGGTCCTCACCATCCCCGGCGCAGCCTTCCTCGGCGCCACCATCTATCACTTCCTCGTACCGGTCCTGCACTAATCTCTCGGGCTGGCAGCGCGTCGTCTGGGCCTTATGAATCTGCTCGCCTCTCACCTCGTTGCGACTTTACTTCCCCGCATCCTTGCCTCTATTCTTTTCTTATGCCTGAACCACGTTCCCCATTTGCCACCGTAGAAGAAGCGGTCGAGGAGATTCGCCAGGGCTGTATGATCGTCCTCGTGGACGATGAGGACCGCGAAAACGAAGGCGACCTCACCCTGGCCGCCGAAAAAATCACGCCCGAAGCCATCAACTTCATGGCCCGGTTCGGCCGCGGCCTGATCTGCCTGGCCCTCACCGAGCAGCGTTGCGAAGAGCTGAATCTCCCGCTCATGTCGCCCATCAACACCTCCGTCCACGGCACCGCCTTTTGCGAGGCCATCGACGCGAAGGTCGGCGTCACCACCGGTATAAGCGCCTCCGACCGTGCCATCACCATCCTCACCGCCATTGATCCCAAGACCCGCCCCCAGGACCTGGCGCGTCCCGGCCACATGTTCCCTCTTCGCGCGCGCCATGGCGGCGTGCTCGTTCGCGCCGGACAAACCGAAGCCTCCGTGGATCTGGCGCGCATCGCCGGCCTGAATCCCTCCGGCGTCATCTGCGAAATCATGAACGAAGACGGCACGATGTCCCGCGTGCCGCAGCTCATCGAATTCTGCCGCGAGCACAACCTGAAGATGCTCACGGTTGCGGATCTCATCCGCTACCGCATGCAGCACGAACGCTATGTCCGCCGCGTCGGGGAAGCCATCGTGCCCACCCGCTACGGCGATTTCCGCATGATCGCCTACTCCAGCGACGTGGACCACGATCAGCACATCGCGCTGATCCGCGGAGAGCTGAGCGGTCCCGTGCCTCCGCTCGTACGCGTTCACTCCCACTGCCTCACCGGCGATGTTTTTGGATCAACCGCGTGTGATTGTCCGGACCTTGTGGCGCGTTCCCTCGAAAAAATCGCCGAGGAAGACCGCGGCGTGTTTCTCTATCTGCACCACACCGGCCGCGGCTACACCATTGACACGCCGGAAACTCCCGGAACCCTGCCGCAAATCCACTTTCATTCCCGCGGCCAGCTCGATCGCGAGCCTGCCCGTCAGCGCATGGTGCAGCATGAAAGCGGCATTGGCGCGCAAATCCTGATCGACCTCGGCCTCACGGATATCCGCGTCGTCACCAATCACCCCAAGAAAGTCGTCGCCCTCGAAGGCTACGGCATCCGCATCGCCGACCAGGTCCCCCTCCAACTCTCCACCCCCAAGCCCACCCACCAGCGCCTGTAACCCACGGATACGGCAAGAGTAGTGGATCGGCTTGATGGCTTCTACGGCTCTTCGTCATCCTTCGCTGCTGGGTCTGGGGGAGGGTTACTTTTCGCCGGCGGTTTCGCGGCGGTCGTTTTTGCGGGTGGCGATTGAGGCTGCGCCGGCGCCGATTGTGCGTTCGTGGACGCCTTTTTGCTTTGCGGCGCCTTCCCGATCGTCAGATACTTTCGCATCTTTTCCAGCCTCTTCGGGCCGATCCCCTTGATCGCCAGCAGATCATCCACACTCTTGAACGCGCCATAGGATTTCCGCATTTGAAGAATTTTGTCCGCCGTCGAAGGCCCAATTCCCGGCACCTGCTGCAACTCCGCCGCGCTAGCCGAATTTAAATTGATCGGATGTGTTGGCGGCTTCTTCTTGGCGAGAACAGCGTCGGCGCAGTAGAGGATACTGAAAAACAAAAGCAAGGAAGACGCGAGTCGGTAGTTCCCCTGCAATGACATAACTACTTAATAATGACACTCACACCCGGCTGGAGCAACGATAAAATTATTCGCGCCGCGTGGCCGAACTGCGGAACAAAAAAATCGCCCGCACCTACTCCACGCGTTTCCCCTGGGTATCGTAGACTTCCAGTTCCCCGAACAACGCCGCATGCTCCTCGATCTGCGCGCGGTCCCCAACTACAACGATCTGCATGTTCGCCGAGTCGAAATATTTCCGCGCCGTCGCCAGCAAATCCTCGGCCGTCAGCGCCTTCACTCTCTCCCGGTAGGTCTCCAAATAGTCCGCCGGCAATTCATTCAGCTCCACCGTGGAAAATTGCGAGAGCAGCCCTTCCTGCGTTGCCAACCCCATGGAGAACACGCCGGTCAGGTAATTCTGCGCATCGGTAAGCTCCGCCTCGGGAACCCGCACGGAACGCAGCCGGTCGATCTCGTAGAAAATCTCCGTCAGCGAAGCCGCCACGACATCGTTCCGCACCGCCGCGGACACGGAGAAGTACCCGTGCTGGCGCAGCGGCAGTACGCCACTGCGCGGGCTGTATGTGTACCCCTTGTCCTCGCGGATGTTCATCACCAGCCGCGAATTGAACGCCCCGCCATACAAGCTGTTCGTCAACCCCAGCCGCAGCCAGTCTGGATGCTTCCGCGTAATCGCATGGCAGCCCGCCAGGATTTGCGTTTGCACCGAACCCGGATTGTGCACCAGATACACCCGGCGCCCGCGCGGCTTCGGCGGCGCCACCGCTTCCTTTGCCACAGGCTTCTTCCCCGTCCAATTACCAAACACGTTCTCGATCGTCTTCAAAAGCGCAGGCGGATCAAAGTCACCCACCAGCATCAGCAGCGCATTTTCCGGCGTATAGATTTCGCGATACACGCTCTGCAAATCCTCGCGTTGGTACGCCGCCACTTGCTCTTCGCTTGGCGAGATCTGCGCGTACGGGTGCGCTCCAAACAACACCTTGCGCAACCTTTCCCCGGCCAGAAAACCCGGCGAAGTTCTCTCCAGCTTCACTTCCTCAACCTTCTGCCGCCGCTCCCGCTCGAACTCCGCTTCCGGGAACGCGGCCTCGCGCGCCAGTTCGTTCACCAATTGCAGCAGGGGCTCCGCGAACTCACTCAGCCCGGCAAACGAAATCGCGCTGGTGTCCTGTCCCGCGCTCGTGCCCAGGTCCGCGCCCAGCCGCCGCAGGTCCTCTTCAATCTGCCGGCTGGCGCGCTTCGCCGTTCCCGTGCGCACCACCGTCGCCGTCATTTCAGCAAGGCATGGCGCGCGGTCTACCACCAGTGCGTTCCCCGCGCGAAAATAAAGCTCACCGTGAAACTTTGGTATGGAGTGCGCTTCCGCCAGCACCACCTCGAGTCCATTCGCCAGCCGCGCTCTCGTCCGCTTCGGCCACCTTACGGGGCGTTCCGGCGTCAATGCCGGCGCCAATGTGGGAACCTCTGCTTCGCGCGTCGCCATCACGCCGCCTCCTTCGCATCGCTCTTCACCGGAGTGCGGAACACAATCGCGCGATTCTCTGGCCGCAGATATTTCTGCGCGGCGCGTTGCACTTCTTCGCGCTTCACCTCCAGGAAACCGTCCAGAATCGTGTTCACCAGTTGCGGCTCATTATCGAACAGCGTAAAGCACGCCAGCAGGTGCATCAGCCCGTAGCGCGGCATGTACCCGCCTCGTCCGCCCTCCAGCGTCGAGTAATAATCGGAGCGCCATTTCACCGTGAGTTGCTGCAATTCGTCCTCGCTGATGCCCTTTTCCTGCACTTCGAGAATCACCCCGTCAAATGCGGCCAATGTAGCCTCCGCCGAATGCTCCGGCTTGTGCAGAATTCGCGTCGTCAATTGCGTCGGCCCGTTGTACCCGTAGAGATCCTCGATCCCTCCATCCGCTTCCACGGCAATCTGCTTTTCCAGCACCAGTTCGCGGTAGATTCGTCCGGCCCGGCCCCCGTGCAGCGCCTGGTCCAGCAACGCCATGGCGAACCACTCCGGCGTACGCCGCGCCGGCAGCACATAGCCAATAGCCATCGCCGGCAGCGTCCCGAATTTCTCCTCGACGTGTCCCCGCCGTTCTTCTTTCTGCGGAGGCTCCTGCGGATCCGCAAACGGTGGCGCCGCCCCTGCCGGAATCGGCGCGAAATACTTTTCCGCCACTGCAAATCCTTCTTCCGGCTTCACATCCCCCAGCAGCAACAGCACCGCGTTGTTCGGCACGTAGTACGTCCGGAAAAACTTCTGCACATCGGCCAGGCTTGCCGCATCCAGGTCCGCGAAATCTCCGTAGAAATTATGCGCGTTCGCCCAGTTGCGGAATGCCACCGGCGGCATGTCCAGCCACGGAAAACCGCCATAGGGCTGGTTCAGCACGTTCACGCGCACCTCTTCCTTCACGACGTCGCGCTGGTTCCGCAGATTCTCGTCATCCACTTTCAGCGCGCGCATGCGGTCCGCCTCCAGCCACAGCACACGTTCCAGCGCATTCGACGGCACCGCTTCGTAGTAGTTCGTTACGTCGTACATCGTCGAGCCGTTCAGCACGCCCCCGCTCGAATTGATCAGCTTGATGTGCTGCATCTTCGCCGCGTTCTCCGAGCCTTGAAACATCATGTGCTCGAATAAGTGCGCGAACCCGCTGCGGCCTTGCGGTTCCAGCCGGAACCCAATTTTGTAGTACACCCCGATCGTCACTACCGGAGCGGTCGCATCCGGCGCGATCACCACGCGCAATCCGTTCTTGAGCGTGGCGCTCTGTATGGGAATCTGAAGTCGCCTCAAGCCTGGCCCCCTTTGGTTTTCGATAACTGCCGTGAAGCAATGGAGATGATCTCAAGCTCCTCGAGCATAGCCGTGGGATCGTGTGCCAGAACGCGCGCCGCCAGCCGGCTCACCGCCTGGTACGCTTCCAGAAATTCCGGAGTGAGTTGCTGCAAAGCCTCTTCATGACCGGCAACCACACCGTAATCGCCCCGCGAAAGCGGCCCAGTCCACGCCTGGTGCGGCCCCAACTTTTCGTAGTGGTCGATCACCTGACGTGACAGCGATAGCAGCGCCCGCGTCGCTTCCCGCCTCTTCATTCCCGCCGTCATCAGCATTTGCACCCCGGCCTCTTCCAGCGCCAGCAGGTGTCCCGCCGCAAATGCCCCCGCAGCGTGATACAGCGGCTTCATGGCGGCCGCGATGCTTACCGGAGTTCCTCCCAGCGCGCGCGCAATCCCTCGTGCCACGCGCACCGCCGTCTCATCGCCTTCAATCGCAAATACCTTGCCTTCCAATGGTGGCACACCCACGCCGCTGAACGTCTGCATCGGGTGCATGGAAGCAGCCGCCGCGCCGCACGCCCGCACGGACTGCAGCACGCTTGCATCCAGCGCCCCACTCGTGTGCAAAACAACCTTGCCGCAGAGTTCTTCGCCGCCCATCCGCGCAAGTTCATCCGCCACGCTGGCGATCACATCGTCCGGCACGCTCACCAGAATCGTGCGGCTCCCAAAAACCTGCCGGTTAACTCCCGCTTGCGGATTTCCCGCCCCGATGAAGCGCACTGCCTTCCGCGCGCTGGCCTCCGTCCTCGCCGCCACCACCCCAATCCTCCAGCCCAATTCACGCAGCCGCTGCCCCAGCGCGCGCCCCACGCGTCCTGCCCCCACGATGGCAATGCTCTTTGGCATCCGTGTTAGCATAACCTGAGGCTGGCTCTCGACTCCAATCCGCATGCATCTTTTCTGGCTGCTCCTTTTCGGACTCATCGCTTTCCTCTGGGTCACTTACGGTTTGCGCGTGGCCTATGGCGCCGTGCGTTTGCCCTGGCTCAAAAGCTATGGCCCCGCAAAAGACGCCGATTGCCCACGGATTTCGCTGATTTTCGCAGCTCGCGATGAAGAGGAAAAGCTGCCCGCCGCCCTCGCCACCCTCATCGAAATCGATTATCCCCGCCTCGAAATCATTGCCGTTGACGACCGCTCGCGCGATGCCACCTCCCGCATCCTCGACGACTTCGCGGCCACGCACGACCGCCTCCGCGTCGTTCATATCGCCGAACTCCCCAAAGGCTGGCTTGGCAAACCGCATGCTCTTCAAAAGGCTTACGAAGCCTCCTCCGGCGATTGGCTGCTGTTTACCGACGCCGATGTGCGCTTCCTGCCGGACACGCTTCGCCGCGCCGTCGCCCTCGCTCGCGATCGCCAGCTCAGCCATCTCACGCTCTTTGGCGATGTAGTCATGGTCGGTTTCTGGGAAAAAGTGTTCATCACCTTCTTCGGCCTCTCTTTTGTTATGGTCATTGACCCGCACCAGGTTGGCAATCCGCGTTCGCGCGCCTACGTCGGTGTCGGCGCCTTTCAGATGGTTAAACGCACGGCCTACGAGGCCTGCGGCACCCACCGCCGCCTGGCTATGGAAGTGATTGACGACGTCAAGCTCGGCAAAATGATCAAGCTGGGCGGATTCCGTTCTGGCGTGGCCGTCGCCCAGGATGCGGTTTCCGTGCGCTGGCACGCAGGCATCGGCAATTTGGTTCGCGGGGTGGAGAAAAATTTCTTCGCCAGCGCTCAATTCAGTGGGCCGCTGGTTGCCGCTCAATGCTTAAGCGTGCTCGCCCTCAATGTACTTCCCTTCGCCGGCATGCTCTTTGGCCATGGCTGGGTTCGCGCTTTCGCCGGCATCTCCGCCCTGATCGCCGTGTGCTTTCACATCGGCGTGGACATCGTCATGCGCGTTTCCCCGCTCTATTGCCTCACGCTCCCCCTCGGCGCGCTCCTCTTCACCTACATGCTCCTGCGTTCCACCTTCGTTACTTTGCGCCAGGGCGGCATCACCTGGCGCGGCACCTTCTATTCCCTGGACGAACTCCGCCGTCGCGGCAGTTGATCCACTTAATTTGGAGTGCGGCGGCTCGCCGCCGCTTTTACACCTGCACGCCCCGCCAACAAACCCTAATCCTGAAATCCGAAGCTGACCAAAGATCTGTCAGTCCGACCGGAGAAACGGCGGTTTTGGCCGTCCCGGAGTGGAGATACGATTTTCCATCGCACGTTTTTTGTGCGATGAATCCCTCTTCGATTTCGGATTTCAGGCTCAATCGCCGCCGGCGTCCCCCCCGCTCTCCTTCGCAAACATCCCCGTCAAATCCTGCTGCTTCAACGACCGTATGCGGTCCCGCAACTGCGCCGCCTTCTCAAACTCGAACTTCTTCGCCGCCTCCCGCATCTGCGCTTCCAGTTTTCCAAGAATTTCGGCGAGCTGTGCTTCCGAGTGAATGTTCGCCGTGGCCGCATCCAATTCCCCGGCATCCAGCGGCACCGTCACGTAATCCGCCTCCACGATGTGCGCCAACTCCATGTCCACGCCCTTCACGATGGATTGCGGCGTGATGTTGTTTTCCTTGTTGTACTCCATCTGCTTCGCGCGCCGTCGGTACGTTTCGCCGATCGCTTCGTTCATCGATTTCGTTCGCCTGTCCGCGTACAAAATCGCTTTCCCGGAAATGTGCCGCGCGCACCGCCCCATGGTCTGGATCAGCGATGTCGTGCTCCGCAAATAGCCTTCCTTGTCCGCATCCAGTATCGCCACCAGCGACACTTCCGGCAGGTCCAGGCCCTCGCGCAGCAAATTGATCCCGACCAGCACGTCAAACTCGCCCTTCCGCAAATCCCGCAAAATCTTGATCCGGTCCAGCGTCTCCACCTCCGAGTGCAGATACCGGCAGCGCACGCCAATCTCCGAAAAATATTCGCTCAGGTCTTCCGCCATGCGCTTCGTCAGCGTCGTCACCAGCAC
>Ga0187869_10000748_pt1 | contig 33451 bp, 35 predicted proteins | sample June2016WEW_13_1_2_FD_132972 | JGI IMG/M metagenome (GOLD analysis project Ga0187869, IMG submission 132972) | Peatland microbial communities from SPRUCE experiment site at the Marcell Experimental Forest, Minnesota, USA - June2016WEW_13_100 | ecosystem: Environmental > Terrestrial > Soil >...
AGCTGAGCCATCACGCGCGCCAGGCGCTTCGTCGTATGCGCAAGCGGCCTACCCTGGTGATCGCCTTCTGGCAGCAGGCCGATCTGTTTCCATTGTAACTATATTATGCAATGCTCAATAGAAGGCGGCAAGCTGTTGACCGTCACCCACGGCGTCATTGAGAACGGCGTGATCGCCATGCAGGGCGGGAAGATCACTGCAGTCGGTGCGGCGAGTTCCGTCAATGTCCCGAGCGCCGCGCAGGTCATTGACGTAACCGGCATGACCGTCTATCCGGGGTTGGTCGATTCGGAGACGAGCCTCGGCCTCACGGAAATCTCCGCCGAAGCCATGACCAACGATCTCGTCGAACTGAGCGACGAGATTATGCCGCACATGCATACCGCCGAGGCGTTCCACGCGGAGTCGGCCCTGATTCCGGTGGCCCGCATGAACGGCATCACCAATGCCGTCGTCGCTCCTGAAGGCGCAGACACGCTGCCCGGCGAGGATTCTTTCATTCAACTCGCGGGAGCCTCCGCCACCGAGATGCTCCTGATCCGAGATAACGCCATGCCTCTCAACTTCACCGGTGGTGAGCGCCGCAACAAAGGCGGCTTCGACAAGCGCAAGTTCCCGTCGACGCGCATGGGTCTGGCGGCGCAACTGCGCCAGGCTTTCCTCGATGCGCAAGACTACAAAACGAAGTGGGCCGACTACGAACGCAAAAAAAAACCGACGCCGCCCGCGACAAGAAACCCGAGCCTCTGGCCCCCAAGCGCGATCTCAAGTCGGAAGCGCTGCTCCCCTATCTGGAAGGTAAGAAAACCATCGTGCTTGCGGCCGAAAGTCCGAGCGATCTTGAAACTGCTGTCAGTCTCGCCAACGAGTTCAAGCTGAAGTTCGTGCTGAACCACATCAGCCATTCGCAGCCCGTCCTCGACTACGTGGCTAGCCTCAAGGTGCCGGTGATCGTGGGGCCCATCTACGAAGCTCCGAAAGAAGACGAGCGTTACGACGCGGTCTACAGCCTTCCGGCGCAGCTCTACAAACGCGGCGTCAAGATCGTCTTTGCCTCCTACTCGGCGCACAACGTGCGCAACCTGCCCGACCAGGCAGGATTCGCAACCGCCTTCGGCCTCCCCTATGACGAAGCGCTCAAGGCGATCACCATCAACGCCGCCGAAATCTGGGGCGTCGCCGACCAACTCGGCTCTCTCCATGTCGGCAAAACCGCCAACATCGTCGTTGCGAACGGCGATCCGCTGGACGTGCAAACCGATGTGAAGCAGGTCTTCATCGCGGGACGCGAAGTCCCCATGACCGACCGGCAGGTCCGCCTGAGGGACGAATATTCCAAGTGACGCGAGAAAGACGCGATTCAAACCACATCATGAGGGGCCGGAGGCAATGCGCCCGGACCCTCGCGTGTTGCTGGCGTCAGGATGCCGAGGTTAGGGAAGCCGAGGTTTGACCGCTCTCCCCGCCGCCAGTTAGGATTCCGTAGTGATCTCCACACATATCAGCTTCAGACAGACCGGTTTTCTTTCGTTACTTCCTTTGCATACTTTTCCGATCCCTTTTAGACTACTGGTTTCGACTTCATCCGATGCAATGAGCAACATGCAGTCGTAATTCAGCAAACGCCGGCCCGGAACCCGGACCCGCGATTCCCAGACTTAGAAACGAGGAGAAACATGGCAGCCGTTGATGAAAAAGTGAAACAGATTATCGTCGAGCAGTTGGGTGTGGATGAGGGCGAGGTCACGCCCAGCGCTTCATTCGTGGATGACCTGGGCGCCGATTCGCTCGATACCGTCGAGCTCGTGATGGCCTTCGAAGAGGCCTTCGATATCGAAATCCCCGACGAGGATGCGGAGAAGATTCGCACCGTGTCGGATGCCGTCGACTACATCGGCAAGCACGCGAAGGCGGGCAAGTAGTTTGGAACGGCGGGTCGTCATTACCGGCATCGGCTTGATCTGCTCACTGGGCAATACCACCGACTCGGTGTGGCAGGCCCTGCTCGCGGGCAAGAGCGGCGTCGACCGCATTACCGGGTTCGACGCCTCCGCCTTTGCCTGTCAGATCGCAGCCGAGGTCCGCAACTTCGATCCCTTCAATTTCATCGAGAAAAAAGAAGTGAAGAAGATGGGCCGCTTCATCCACTTCGCGATCGCCGCCTCCGATGAAGCGATGAAGATGTCGCAGCTCAAGATCACGCCCGAAAACGCCGAGAACGTCGGCGTGCATATCGGCTCCGGCATCGGCGGATTCGACGTGATCGAGCGCGAGCATACCGCGCTCCTCGAGGGTGGACCGCGCAAAATCTCGCCTTTCTTCATTCCTGCCGCCATCATCAACCTCGCCGCCGGGCACGTTTCCATGAGGTTCGGCGCCAAGGGCCCGAATGAAGCGACGGCCACGGCCTGCACCACCAGCGCCCACTCCATCGGCGATTCCTTCCGCATCATCCAGCACCATGACGCCGACGTAATGATCGCCGGAGGCGCCGAGGCCGCCATTACTCCCATGGGCGTCGGCGGATTCGCCGCCATGCGCGCGCTTTCCACCCGCAATGACGACCCGCATCGCGCCAGCCGTCCCTGGGACAAGGACCGCGACGGCTTCGTGATGGGCGAAGGCGCCGGCATCCTGGTTCTCGAAGAACTCGAGCATGCCCGCCGCCGGGGCGCTCCCATCCTGGCGGAATTGGTCGGCTACGGCATGAGTGCGGACGCGTATCACATGACGCAGCCCGCCCCCGAGCACGAAGGCGGTTTCCGTGTCATGCGCAACGCGCTGCGCGACGCGAAACTCGATCCGAGCGTCGTCGGCTACCTCAACGCCCACGGCACCTCGACGCCCATCGGCGACACGCTCGAGGCGCACGCCATTCGAAATTTATTTGGAAAGAAAGTCCCGGTAAGTTCCACCAAGTCCATGACCGGCCATCTGCTGGGCGGAGCGGGCGGATTAGAGGCGGGAGTGACGGTGCTGGCGTTGCGCGATCAGGTTCTGCCGCCGACCATTAACCTCGAGAATCAGGACCCTGAGACCGATAACATGGATTTCGTTCCCAACCACGCCCGCAAAACGGAATTCGAATACGCCATGTCGAATTCGTTCGGCTTCGGCGGCACCAACGGCGCCCTGCTGTTCCGAAGGTGGACGGAGTAGAGACGGCGTTTAGAAGCTGCCCCTACTCCTTCTTGATGGCGTCGATCAACACATAGAGCTGGTTAGTGTCCGTCACCTCGACGTAGGGCTTACCGGTACGTTTGTTGCTGACCACCCAGATCGTCGGCGTGTGCTCGATGTGCAGACTCATACCCAACTCTTTGTCTGCCCTCACCAGCCCCGCCAGCTTGCCCTCCCGATCCACCACGAATGGCAAGCCAATTTTGTGATCGGCGGCAAACTTCTCCGCAAATCCCCGCAAATTCTGCGGATTGATCTCCAGTTGGTGCTCGAACACCGTGTCCCGGAACGCATTCCCCATCTCCTTGGAATGCGTGTCGAAATAGCGCGCCAGCACGGCAGCGTCGAACGACCAGTTGTGCGCCGGTAACGGGAAATCGTGCTGTACAAGGGGAATCTTATAGGTCCGTGAGGCCTGAGCCAGCAGCGGCGCCACACGGCCACATTGGGGGCATTGCAAGTCTTCGAAAACGACGAGTGCGACTTGAGCGCCCTTCGGCGGGCGGAGAGCCTCCGGCACATCCTGCGCGAAAGCCGGCAGACAGAGCAGAACCAGACACACCAGACCTAGAGTGGACAAAACAACTGAGCGCGGCAACACTCGTTGAATCTTCATTTTTTTATTCGGATGCGCATCGAACTGACAATATCCCTATGGTAGCGAATTCACCCCATTCGCGCACCTGAAGCCAGCGCGATCGCCGATCCCGACCCGAGTACGTTTATCAAAGTGTGGTTCTTCGATCATCCGACCCGGCCGGAGCGTGCGCATTTCGTGGCAACGTACGATCCCTGGTCGAAGGGCGAAGCGCCCGATTATGTTAAGTAGAGACGGGCGTGCCGCGTCTCTACGGGAAATCAGGGCCGATTGCGCGAGCTTACTTCACGTCTCTGATTTCGAGGTTGTAGAAATAATAGAAACGCAGGCCGAGGACTTTGCCGGGAAATTCTTTCGGCAGCGGTGGGAACGGGGTGGATGCGGTGATGCTCGCCCACGCGGCCCGGTCGAGCGCCACGTCGCCGGACGAGGTGCGAACCGCCATGTCGGTCGCTTTGCCATCCTTCAGGATGACGAATTCAATCGAAAGCTTGCCCTGTTTCAAGATCGGCGGATACACCGACGGCGGCATCAGGTTATACCAGTTCTGTTTCACAATTTGCACGATCCGAGTCAGATAAGGCCCAAAATCCACGCCCATCGTGTCGGTCAGGATTTCCGCCTGATCCAGCGCCTTCGCCCCGCTCCTGCCCGGGCTCCCGTAATCGCCCGCTTGTCCAGAGCCACCGTAGCGCCCATGGTTGGCGGCGGCAGCCTGGGCCGCTTGGTCGATCATCGAGCCCGCCGTCATGCGAGCATTAAAATCCGGCATCGGCCGGTTCTGCGGAGGCATCCGCAACTGCGCCGTCTGATCGCTCGGCTGCGGCTGCGCGAATCCCGAATTCTCCTGCGGCGCTGGCGGCTGCTGGTTCTGCGCTGCTTGGCCCTGCGCCGGTGGCTGCTGCACGTTCTCGCCCGGCCGTCCCGGACGCGCGCTTTCCAGTATCTTCCTCAACTCTTCTCGATTGATCTGCGGCGCTTTGCTGGTCGCGATGCGGTCCTTATCCGAAATCACTTTCGCATCGGGACGCCGCATCAGTTTCTGCGCGTCAGGCGGCAACTCCAGAAACATCGCGTCCTTCGACTGGTCTGCATTCGCCTGAATCGCCAGATCCAGCGTCCGGTGCGGCAACAGCCCCATCAACTTCTCGCTGTTCCACAACAGAATGACCACAAACAAGTGCAGGATCACCGACAGCCAAATCGCTTCGCGCTTGCGCGCCCGCGAAAGATCGTCCTGCAACTGAATGAGAAGATGCGGAACATCGTCAGGATTGAAGCCGCGGTAGGCCGTTTCCCAGTGCTGCGCTTCGAACAAATCGCGCTGCTCCGGCTGCTCGGAAGGAGTCAGCGGATCGCGAGACGGAATTTGGGTGACCGGCATCAGGCAGAGACTACAATGCTTAGAGACACGGGCAGGCTCCTGGGTTGCGTAAGATTACGCGTAAAGTTCCTTCGTAAAGTTACGTAAACTATGGAGTTGCGACCGCCGATTCTATTGTCGCATTTTTTTCGCAAGCCGAGTGAGTACCTGAGTAATGGCCGGGCAACCGGCCCACCGGGCAGAGAGACCAGGTCACCAATTTCAATCCGGCGGCATCAGAACTTTTTGTTGCTCCGTTAGTCCTGCGGTCTCGTTCCAACCGTAAGATGTTCTTGGAGATCTGGCCTATGTTCCAAAAAGGAACTCGCTGTCCTGGCGTATCTGCCCAGGGTGTTTCCGCACTGCGCGCGTCTGCACTTCGTATCTCTGTGCCCGGTGTAGCTGTGCTGATTGTCGGAATCGCTCTGCTCATCAGTCCCGGCAGCATGCTCGCCCAGCACGGCGGTGGCGGCGGACACGGCATGCCGACTGGCACCGGCGGCGGTGCCGGCCGTCCCGCAGGGGTAAGCGAAAAGGACGATCTCAAGGACTTTCACCAAGCCATGGCCGTGCAAGCGACCGTTGAGCAGCGCGCCGCGTTCGCCACGGTCGCACAAGACGCTCAGGCCGCCAGCGATCGGCTAAAAACCTTTCGCGAACTTCTGCAGAAAGTCCCCGCTTCTTCTCCGCTGTCCGATCGCGCAACCACCCTCGATCAGGCCATTGAAAAAGCTCGCGCCAGCAACAAGAATTTTCTCGCCTCGTTTTCTTCCAAACAAAAATCCGGTTTGAAGGACATCGCCAAGAAACTGGCAAAAGCGGATTCCGACCTCGACAAACAAGTAAAGACGCTCGATCAAATCGTCCAGAGCCCCAAACCAGAGAGCGAACAGATCGCCAACTCCGCCGCCAGTCTCGACAAAGCGCTCGCCAGTTTCCAAAGCGAGCAACTCGCGCTCGGCAGAGAAATGAGCATCCTCCTCCCCTCTGGCGGCCAGGACCTCGCCTTCAACCTTCCCAAGGTGACGAGCTCGATCAACATCGCCGGTCAGCCCATCTCCATCCCAGCTTCGGGCGCCGTCTCCCGGACTTCTGCCGAAAACGGCCACAACCTCTTCAGTCTCAAGCTCACTGCCGATCTCTCCGACGTGCAGCACAACATCACCGGCATTCTGCGCTCCGCGCTCACCCGCTCTCCCCACTGCGGCGAGCGCATTGAGATTCAACAAACCACGCTCACCCCTCTGGCTCCCGCCATCCTCGTGGTGGCGAGCTTGCACTTCGAGCGCTGGGTCTGCCCGCCTGGTCTGACCCAGGAAAGGCCGGGCCAGGCAAGCCCTATGGAAGTGGCCGCCGGCGAGGGCACCATCGAGGTCAAGCTCACTCCGTCGGTCGAACAAAACGCTGGCTTGGGTCTCGTCTCCGAAATTATCCGCGCCGACGCCGACGGCTTACTCCGCGACTTGCTCCGCTCCGGTGACCTCGGCGTCACGCTGCGCGAGCAAATCGCCGCATCGCTCCTCTCCGCCATGCAGAAGGGCACAGACACCAAGGCCACACTCCCGCCCGCCGCGCAGGAGTCCGCCACCATCCAGAAAGCGCAATTCCAGGATGCCGGCGCCGGCCAGTTGAGCCTGGTCCTCGACGGACAGCTACAGCTCTCCGACGAGCAGACTCAACAATTTGCCGCCCAACTTAAGCAGCGCCTGTCCGCGCAAGGCGCGTCACCGCCATAGATCCCAAATCGAACCTGCGCTTTGTAAAGTTACGCAAAGATTTGTCCGAATCCTGTTCCTCGCGCAACTTCCGGCTCATAATTCCATTCATAGATGTAGACAGATCGCTTTGAAAAGGAGATCTCCATGCTCAAGCAGTGCCTTCTCGTTCTTCTCGCGGCCGGCCTCATCTCGATCACCGCGCCTTTCGCGGCGGCCCAAGCGTCCAACGATAGCCCGCCTAACAATCAGCAACCCGCGCAGGGCAACGGTGGCTGGCACCACGGCCCGCCCGATCCCGCCCAGCGCACCCAGGAACTAACCAAGAAACTCAAGCTCACTTCCGATCAGCAAACCAAAGTGCAGGACATCCTCCAGTCCGAACACTCACGGATGGAGAGCCTACGCCAGGACACTTCTCTGTCCCAGCAGGATCGCCGCACCAAAATGATGGACATCCGCAAGAACACCGACACGCAGATCCGCGCGCTCCTCGACTCTAACCAGCAGAAGAAGTGGGACGAAATGCAGGCCAATCGTGGGCAATGGGGACAAAACCGTCGCCACGGCCCGCCCGACGCTGGCGACCAGCCGGGCCCGCCACCTCAGCAATAGCTATCTGGAACCCGCTCGTGTGGGGACGGGCGCCCTAGCCCGTCCTAGCCGGGCGAAGCCCGGCAGTTGCCTATGGTCACAGCAACTCTCTAACTTCTCCCCAGCCCGATCCGCCCCGCGTGCCGCCCAATCTCCGCCAAAATCGCCAAGCCAAGCTCCAGCGCTCTCCGCCCATCCTCCAGTGAAACCACCGGACGCGACCGGTCCCGCACCGACTGCAGGAATGCCTTGATCTCCGCCAGCAGCGGCTCTTCCGCCGTGATCGGCGGCTTCGCCATTTGGATCTGCGGATTCACGCTCGGCTCGCCCGCCATTCCCGCCGGGCTTCCAACCGCATTGCCAACCGCATTGCCAACCGCACTTCCGACCGAGAACACCAGCACATCCTGCCGTCCATAATCGATCGAAATGTATTGCCCCGCCTGAAAGAAACGCAGCTTGCGCACGCGCTCCGTCGAAACCCGGCTCGCCGTAAAGTTGGCCACGCAACCCGATTCAAACTCGATGCGCACATTCGCAATATCCACCTTGCCCGAAAGAATCGGCAGCCCCACCGCCCGTATTTCCTTCACCCCCGACTTCACGAACGTCAGCACAACATCGAGATCGTGGATCATCAGGTCCAGCACCACGTCCACATCCAGCGCCCGCGGAGAGAACACGCTCAGCCGGTGCACTTCAAAAAACATCGGTCGCTTGATCAGCGGCAGCGTAGCCCGCACCGCCGGATTGAAGCGCTCCAGATGCCCAACCTGCGCCACCCGCTTGTGCTCCAACGCCAAGCGAAGCAGTTCGTCGGCCTCGCCGAGCGTCGCGGCCACCGGCTTTTCGATCAGCACGTCAACCCCAGCTTCCATCAGGGCGCGCGCCACGCCCAGATGCAGAACCGTCGGCACGGCAACCGATGCCGCCTGCACCTCGCTGTGCGTCATCAGCATCTGCTCGACCGATCCGAACGATTTGCAGCCAAACTCGCGCGCAACCGCGTCGGCCCGCGCCGTATCCGGATCGACCACCCCCACCAGCCGCACGCTGCCCGCCTGCTGCAGTTGCTGATAGACGCGAGCGTGATTGCGCCCGAAGGCGCCCACGCCAATCACCGCAACATTGATCGGGAATTCCTGGGTCAGATGAGTGCTCCAGAACCAAGAAATAACGCGCTATTGTCGCAGTTCCAGACCCCGATAGGAAAGCGCAAAACCAAGAACCACGTAGCGACAGCCGCCCCCGGCTGTCTATTCCGCGCACACCGCGATCCCCGCCTCATCCGCTGCCCGCGTCGTCGCCTCGCCCTCCAGCAGCAGACATCGCCCTGCGTCCACCGCCAGACAACTCGCCCCCGCGCGCGCCATCGTCTCAATCGTCTTCACGCCAATCACCGGAACGTCGAAGCGCAGATCCTGGCCCGGCTTTGCGATCTTCACCACCGTCAGCGCGCGGCTCAGCGTCGAAGCCTCGCCCTCCATCGACCGCATCAACTGCCCCGCCCGCTCGATCGTCGCATCCGTGCCTTCCATCGCCTCGACCGTCACGCACGCCGCTTCCGCGATCACCACCGTTTGTCCAATGTCGTACTCCGCCAGCCGCCGCCCCACCGCGCGTCCGTATTCGATGTTCTTGCGTTCCTGACCGCTCGGAGCCCGCTTGCTGAGCACGCCCGTTTTCGCCAGCAGCGGTTCCAGCAGCGCGGTCGAGTTCTCGAGCACGATGCCCTCATCCGCCAGAACCTTTGCCACTGCGCCCAGCAGCGAGTCCGTATTGCGCGTGCCGAGCGACAGCAGCAGCTTCGCCAGCCGCCAGTCCGGCTTGATGGCGGAAAAAATCTGCTTGTGCTTCACCTGACCCGCCATCACGGCGCGGGTGACGCCCTCGGCTTTAAAAGTGTCGATGAGCTTTGACAGCTCGCCCAGAGAAAACCAGTGAACGGCAGCGGCGCCCTTCGACTCGATCTCTGGAAAAGTCTCTTCTTTGATGGCGGCGACAACGACCTCGTACCCCTGCGCCCGCGCCGCGTCCAGCACCAGGAAAGGAAACGTCCCATTACCTGCAATCAGGCCGAGTTTTTCGCCACTGCCCACTACTTAATGACTCCTCTTTCCGACGCCTCAATAAATCGAATCAGCATTTCCACATCTTCCCCGCAATCCGACTCTGCTTTCAGCTTCTCCAGTGCTTGCGACGTATTCAGCTTCGACGCCAGCAGCACACGATACGCATGATGAATTTTCCGAATCCGTTCTTTGGCGAATCCCCGCCGCTCCAAACCCACGGCATTCAATCCATAGGCGTGCGTCCCGCGCTCGGCGGACGTCTTCGAAAATGGCAGCACATCCCGCGTTATGGTTGTGCCCCCGCCGATAAAGGCATGCGTCCCAATCCGCACGAAATGGTGCACCGGACAAAGCGCCCCGACCGTTGCCCAGTCTCCCACGGTTACGTGCCCGCCGAGCGTAGCCGCGTTCGCCATGATGATATGACTCCCAATCTGGCAATCGTGCGCAATGTGCGTATAGGCCATGATCAGGTTGTAGTCGCCGACTCTGGTGCATCCCCCGCCCTTCACCGTGCCGCGGTTGATGGTGACAAACTCGCGAATTTTGTTATGGTCGCCGATCTCCAGCCGAGTCGGTTCGCCCGCATAGCCGATATCCTGCGGCGCCATGCCAATCGAAGTGAAAGGGAAGAAGCTATTGTCCACGCCAATTTTCGTCGGCCCTTCAATCACAACGTGCGAACCCAGACGGCAGCCCTCGCCAAGCTCCACCTCGGGCCCGATCACGCAATAAGGCCCTATCTTGCACGACGGATGTATCTTGCTTTTCGGATCGACGATCGCCGTAGGATGAATGGACATTTGTAATCTGGTAATTTGTAATTTGTAATTTGTATTGAAACTGGGAGTCGCCGCTCAAATTACAAATTGGAAATTACAAATCCCCCGCCGCCTCGGGTGCTCCCGCGCCGACGTTCCGCGGCACCAGCCGGCAAGTCACCGTAGCCTCGCAAGCTACCTTCCCGTCCACATACGCCTTGCCCTCCAGACGAGCCGCCGTGGTCCGCCAGGCCCGCACCACCACTTCAATCCGCAACTGATCTCCCGGCACCACCGGACGCCGGAATCGTGCCTTCTCGATCCCCGTGAACACCATCAGCATTTCGTCCCGGTTCGGAACCTCCGTCAGCAGCAGCAACCCGCCCGCCTGCGCGATAGCTTCCACAATCAACACGCCCGGCATGATCGGCTTGTCGGGAAAGTGTCCCTGAAAAAAAGGCTCGGTGATAGTCACATTTTTCAACGCGACAATGCTCTTCATCCGCACCAGTTCGATCACCCGGTCGATCAAGAGAAATGGATAGCGATGGGGCAGGATCTTGAGAATGTCGCCAATATCCATCCCGGTTTGCGCCGGCGCCGGCGCTTCAGTCGCCACCGTTTCAGTAGTCTGGTTCGTGTCAGTCATGCCGTTTCGTTCAAGGCGAAGATTATACTGTAGCGCGCGTTCCTGGGAGCTTGCTTACGAAGACCTTGGTTGCGAGGGGAACCGTGGTCCCCGAGGCCACTCCCCGCCCGCCGAGGACGCTCCTATCCGTAACCGCTTCTCTGTGACGCCCGCCCTAGACTCGCCCAGCCTCAATGCCGATAATCAGCCTAGGAGCCCTGCAAGCAACTAGCCCCGGAGCCGATCCATGAATTCGCCCGACGCCCAGCCCCCTGCCCCCGCTGTAACCGAACCCGATCGCCGCCACCATCCTCGCTATACCGTCCAGGTCCAAATCGAAATCCGCCAGGAAGGCAGCGACATCCCCATGCGCATCGAAACCACCGACCTCAGTCGCGGCGGCTGCTACATCCAGCTGCTCATGCAGCTCTCACTCGGCATCCGCCTTCAAGCCACCCTCTGGCTCGACGGCTATCCCATCGTCATCCGAGGACTCGTCGTCACCCGCCATCCCCAATTCGGCAACGGCATCATGTTCGTGGAATTCGAAGGTCAGGGAGAACAACTCCTGACCCGGTACCTGGACGCCATCGCCACCTAGCGTTGCGTCCCATAGAATCCGCGGCACAAATAGAAATGGTTTGAAAGGACGCGGCTTCAGGCGTGCCGATGAAAACCCTTCCAAGAATTGTCATCCTGAGCGAAGCGAAGGACCTGCTTTTGGCTAGCCGTCGAGGGGAAACTGCAAGCCTTGCAGCCTTCAGCCTCTTGACGACAAAATAGTTTTTTCAACAAGCTGCCAGGGATTATTCAAAGATCGCTCAAAACTTAACCGCTTAGGTCTGCCAAAGGGATCCCTCCAGAAACCGGGCTCGCAGGACAACCCCCCACGATCACTTCCGCGCCGCCGCGCACTCCGCGCAAGGACAAACTTCCCGCAGATAGAACCACGAATAAATTCCCAGATCGTGTCGATCGTTCCACGCAAACTTCAGCGCATACTTGCCCACTGCCTCCGCCGACAGTGCTTTCGCCGCCGGCTTGAACATCGGCAAAGCGCCCGGCGCCAGCTTCGCCGCCTCGCCCGCCTTGCGTCCCGACTTCCCCCGCTCATCCTCGCAGAGCGCGCACGGGCAAGCATCCCGCAAGAACGCAAACGTGTAGGCGGACCGGTGCCCATCCTTCCACTCAATCTCCATCCCCGTCCCCGTCGTCAAATGAATCACCACCGACTTGGGATCGTTCCCCACCCGAGGCGAAAAATCCGGCAGCGCCATGAATTTCAGTATCGCACGTGCAAAGCCCGTGTGGCGCGGACACTCCTGTCCGCGTGCCGACGCACCAAGTGGGACATCTTCCACTACATCGACACCGTCCTGCACCACCCCGAGTACCGCGAGCGCTACGCCGCCAACCTCCGCCGCGAACTCCCCCGCATCCCGAACATCACCGACTGGGCCCTCGAACATGAAAGTCGTTCGGTCCCTCCCGCCGCTGGGCTGAACAAGCGAAAGAATCGCGGAAACGAATCACGGTAAAATGGCTGGGCGGTGGTGTCGGGCTTCGACTGCCCACTGCCTCCGACCACTGTTCTCCATGGACACCGCCCGCATCGCCGCCCTCCTCGAACCTTTCCTCGAACAATCTCTTCCCTCATCCCAGCTCGATCAAATATCGACATACATCGATCTATTACTCCGCTGGAATGCCCGCATCAACCTGACCGCCGTCCGCCATCCAGAAGAAATCGTAACCCGCCACTTCGGCGAGTCCTTTTTCCTCGCTCGCCACCTCTTCCCAGCTTCCTCAAAACCCTGTCATCCTGAGCGAAGCGAAGGACCTGCTTCTTGCCTCGCGTCGAGGCTGCCGCAGGGAGTTCTCACCGCGCCACTCCATCCCCCGCGCGTCCTCGATATCGGCTCCGGCGCCGGATTCCCCGCCCTTCCCCTGAAGCTCTGGGCCCCGCACATCCACCTGACGCTGATCGAATCAAATCACAAGAAGGCCGCCTTCCTCCGCGAAGTGGCCCGCGCACTTACATTGACCAACATCAATGTAATCACCGACCGAGCCGAAGTCCTAGCCGCCCGCCCCGACTTCCCCCAAGCCGACATCGTAACCCTCCGAGCCGTAGAACACTTCGACGCCATCCTCCCCCAAGCCGTAACTTTCCTGGCCCCAAAAGGAACCGTAGCCTTACTAATAACCACCCCCCAGGTCTCCCAAGTGTTGACCCTGACCAAACTGAGGTGGCAAGCCCAAATGAATGTCCCAAAGTCACGTTCAAGGGTATTACTAATTGGATACAAGGCCTAAAGTAGGAAATACATAGTAACAATTACCGGCAAAAGTGGTCTACGCCGCCAATTATAAAGCGATAATTTAAGTAAAAGTGGTACATTTACGGCATAATCTCATTATGAGACAATATCAGAATTAGTGTTCCACGTGAAACACTTCTCAAGTTTTGCAAGCACTCAACCCCACGAGTTCCGCCACAAACTGACGATGTGTTTCACGTGAAACACATCGCACGAGACAGTTCCGGAAACGCACCAAATGTTTCACGTGAAACACTCGTCGCGATTGCACAAAAATCTGGCATTGATTTCGCAAACGCGTTCGCATATTCTGACGCGCAAGACACAGAAAATAAAATCATGGGACGTGTCATCGCAGTTGCCAACCAGAAGGGTGGCGTCGGCAAGACTACGACCGCCATCAACCTTGCCGCCTCACTCGCCGCTGCCGAGGTCAATACGCTGTTGGTGGACTGCGACCCGCAGTCGAACTCGACCAGCGGTCTGGGCTTGGTGAAAGATCCGGAGCGCATCAGCATCTACGACGTGATCATGGGTGTGGCCTCCGCTGAGGAAGCGTTACAGCTCACTGAACTCGAGCAGCTATGGCTGATTCCATCGCACAAGAATTTGATCGGCGCCAACATCGAACTGGTGGGGGCGGAGCGGCGCGAGCATCGTCTGCGTGATGCGCTCGCAAGTTTGGTCGAGCGTTTTCAGTTCATCGTGCTGGACTGTCCGCCGGCGCTCGATCTGCTTACGTTGAACGCGCTGGTCGCCGCGGATGGTGTGTTGATCCCGATGCAGGCGGAGTACTTTGCGCTCGAGGGTGTGTCGGAGTTGCTCGACACCATCGAGCGGATACGTGTCGAGCTGAATCCTGCGCTGGCGCTTGAGGGCGTGGTGATCACGATGTTCGATGAGCGCACGAACCTGGCGCAGCAGGTGGCGGAGGAGCTGAAGAAGTACTTTGGAGAGAAGCTGTGCACGACGACGATCCCACGGAACATACGGCTGGCGGAGGCTCCTAGCCACGGGCTGCCCGCGCTGCTATATGACGTGCGGTCGCGTGGGGCGGAGAGCTACATACGGCTGGCGAAGGAGATCCTAGACCGGCAGGCGGGCGTGGCTAGCGGGCCGGGGGAAGCGGCTTAGATTGACTGACGTAAATATTTATGTTAATCGATATGATTGCAGATTGGCAAGGTGTCAAACGTCAGAAAACCACGGGGGATCACGGGGGCGGACTGAAGACCGCTGAAGTATGACGTCAGAAGGACGCAATAAGACGGAACGGGGAGAGACAGATGCAGGGAACATCGAATGCGGCGGCGGTTGATAAGACGTCCGGTAAGACTGGGACGGAGAAGGTTCACGAGAAGCTGACGGAGAAGCGGCGGGCTTTGGGGCGGGGACTGGAGTCTCTGTTGCCGGGGCCACGGGTGGTGACGGTGCCGGCGGCGCCCACCCTTCCGCAAAGTGCGCGGAAGGATGGGGCACCCGCTTCTTCTTCGTCCCCTTCTTCTTCGTCCCCTTCTTCTTCCTCTCTTTCTTCTTCCTCTCTTTCTTCTTCTGAGGGGGGACAGCCGGGGGCGGCTGTCGCTACGCTTGATGACGGTGGACGGGCGGGGACGCCCGTCGCTCCACCAGAAGCATTGGAGGGGGATGGCTTGGCGGGGACTCTTGACGAGTTGCAGGCGGTGGCTTCGGGGCGGACTGCGGATGGGGAGACGGCGTTTCGGCTGGCGATTGATCAGATCGACCACAATCCGCACCAGACGCGGAAGGAGTTCGACGAGGAGCTACTCGAGGAACTGGCGGATTCGATCAGAGTACAGGGAGTGTTGCAGCCGATCGTGGTGCGTCCGGGGACGGAGGGGCGGTTCATCCTGATTTTGGGCGAGCGGCGGTTGCGGGCGTCTAGGATGGCGGGACAGACTACGATCCCGGTGATTGTGAAGCGGGTTTCGGAGCAGCAGGCGGCGGAGATGACGCTGGTGGAGAACCTGCAGCGGCAGGACCTGGACTGCCTGGACCAGGCGGAGGCATTCGCGAACCTGAGCACGGAATTCAAGCTTACGCAGGAGGAGATTGGCGCGCGGGTGGGCGTGTCGCGGGAGACGGTGTCGAATTACATGCGGCTGCTGACGCTGCCGGAAGGCGTGATCGGGGCGCTGCAGAAGCGAAGGTTGACGTATAGCCACGCGCGGACGCTGTTGCGACTACGAGATAACATCCAGATCTGGAAGTTCGCGCAAAGGGCGATTGAGGAGAAGATGTCGGTGGCGAGGCTGGAGGATCTGGTGCTGGGGGTGAGCACGCCAATCGGGCTGCGCGAGCCGAACAAGGGAGGCGGAGCCAGGTGGGTGGACCCGAATGTGAAGGCGGCGCAGCGGTCGCTGGAGACTGTTCTAGGGATGAAGGTGCGGATCCGGGATAGGAAGGGAAGAGGCAAGATTGTGATCGAGTATGGGACGCTGGAGGATTTTGACCGGGTGGTGCGGATGTTGAAGGGGAAGTGACGGCGGACGGCAGAAGTTAGATGCAGCGGTGTTGCTGGTCTTTGCGAGATCCAGAGCTGGAACCGCGGAGTACACAGAGGACGCTGAGAAACTGAGGTCAAAAGGCGCGTTCGCTTCGAAACCGCGCGAAACGTCAAGAGCGGGAACCCAGCCTTTTTTCCGTCAAAAGCCGAGGGACCACTCGTCAAATGACACGCCATTAGAAAGCATTCCGTTGCAAACGCGTTCGCGAATTTGCGGGGAATAAATCGAGATATCCCAGCGGCGCGTTCTGCCGGCGCCGCTTCCGCACAAGTTGACCTTGCGGAAGTATTCTTCCAGGTTTCGCATGTCTACGAACGTCCATGCGAGTTGGGAGTAAAGGTGGGATAAAAGGAGCCCCAGCGGTGAAAAGAAGTCGGCCTGGCGTTCCTGTCCGATTGCGTGGCACACGTATGCGGTTACAGCAGAACCATTTGGGCCGTAGAGCGCCGCCATTGTCTCGGTATAGGAGGGAGGTCTTGGGCTGAGAAAGGTCATCTTCTGAACGGTCCACGTAGCCAAGTCCGAAACGCAAAGAAGATCGATGCATTCGATGGGGTGACTCACAAACTGCTCGTCTGCGGTCCAGAGGCTGGCTCCAACATTTTCAACAGGGGTCGATTTGTCTCCCTTCCAACTGTGGGAGGAGCCAATAGCCCGTAAATGATCGTCGAATTCAATTCCCGATAAGGGCTACCTTCTCGTTTCGGTAGATTCTTCCGAAGCGAGGCACTGGTCTCTACAGCCTTGTTCACGTGCTCTGCCTTCAAAGTGGTCTTGCACTCGAAGGCTGCGGCCACGCCACCGGCTAGGTACAGCTTCTTGTCAAGAAGTATGCTTGGGTACGACGGCATGAGAACCAGTACATCGACCTGTGGACTGGCGTAGCCAGAGTCTGTCAAGATGCGGCCCTTGGTTACGATCTTGAAGTAGGAGGGCAGCCAAGACCGCAGCAGCGACGCCCAGTTCTCCTGGCCCTGATCTCCAGCGGTGCCGGGATCTTCTGTCGCTCGCTTTTGTATTCTCGTGTACTCCGCCTCGATTCGGCGTTGCGAGTCGGTGACGAAGTCGTGAATATCGTGTGGTGTCATCAAGGAAGAGTCTAACTCGAAATCCAGCGCGGTTTCGTATGAAGGAGTCCGGGCGGGTGGGCCGGCCACCCGGGCCGCTTCGCGGCTTGGGCACATCGTGGCGGCTCACGCTCCACGGCGGCGCGCACACAAAGTGAGAACTGGGTCGTCCCTACGAAACTTGAAATCTTTATCCCACGTTTCCCAGCGCTGAAACGCTGGGCTAAGCTTACCCCTTCGACATCCGCTGAAATTCAAACTGAGCCACTACCGACTGGTAAGCAGATTGGGTTGATTCGCGCCGCGTGTTGTGTTATATGGACTCTGTCGAAGATGAAGGCAGGGCGTCCGATGTTTCCCAGCCAAAAAGAGCCTCGCCATACGGCCGTGAAACGAAATTTTACCTCGCTCAGTCCCCAAGAAGCGCTGCGCATCGCCATTGTCATCGAGGAACGGAACGCCCATATCTATCAGCGGCTGGGCGAGGTGTTCTCCAAATGTTGCCCCGACTCACCACAGATCCCGTCTGCCTTCTACGACCTGGCAAACGAGGAACGGCAGCATGGCATTCTTCTAACGGAGCGTTACTTTGAGCGCTTCGGAGCGGTTCACGCGGACATAACCGAAGAGGACATTTGGGACTTCATCGAGGTGCCGCGCCTCGCCGTTGCCGACATCTTGGCCGCCGTCGAGGCAGGAGATGCGCTCGCGGCACGACGAATGGCATTTGAGATGGCTCTTGCAGCAGAGCAAGGTGCGGTCAACTACTACGCCCGGGTCGCTAAAACTACACCCGATCCGGAGCTGAAAGCCCTCTGCGAAGAATTTGTGGCGATGGAGCGGGAACACACCGACTGGGTCGAGCAAGCACTCGGCCAACCTGGTCCACACCTAAACCCCGTTGCACCCACGCAGAAGGAGTAAGTTCCGGGAGACGCTGGATCGGAAGATTGGCGAGCCCGGGATGCTTTCGCGAGTAATCTTGGGCTTATCCGGCAATCCGTGCTGCGCCAAATGGCCAGCTTATCCCACTTGTTACTCTGCTGATTCTCCCTGGCCAGGGGTAAGATTTTCAGCTCATTACGGTTTTGTTTTGCGGTAAGACTGGGTTTCGCATAGTTTAGGATTCGAGCGCCCAATGCCCGATCCAGTGTCCAGGCCGACTCCTAAGCAGACGCTGCTGCTGATCTTGGTGCCGATGCTGGGGACGGTTTTGTGTCTTCGGCTTTATCTCCACCTGGTGCGGGTTCAGCATGTCTATCCGCGGATATCTGGTTCATCATTTGTTTGTTGGAGTCCTGATGGAACTTCCTGCGGAGTTCATTCTGGCTTTTGGGGCGCGCAACAGGGTGGTGGCGTTTTTGGCGTTGGGGGCTCTGGGGATTGGTAGCGGAATGATTCTGGATGAGGTGACTTATCTGGTGGCTACTAAGGCTAGCGATCACGATTATGTTTCTTGGGTTTCGCTGGGTGGGGCGATTGCGTTTGTTTGCCCCGCTGGGGCTTAGGTGTTTCCTGCTTCTTACCCAGTGCTTCGCTGTGGGCTGTATTCTTGCGCCGCTTCGCGGCTTGGGCGCATCCTAGCGGCTCACCGCGGGGGAGGAACCTGGGGAGTAACAAGTGGGATGTGGTTGCTGTTTGGACTTGGCGATTGCTGGATGGGGTCTTAGATTTATCCGCGAAAACGGCGTGAACTTGCTGATTCATCGTGAGCACTCCCTGCGGCTGCGCAGAATGAGGACGATGAGTTGGGGGTCCCTTCGGCTTCGCTCAAGGGCAGGCTCTTCGACTCCGCTCAGGATGACAATTTTCCTTAGGGATTTGGGTGGGTACTAGCAACCGGCAGCGGTCGCTTGATGGCTTTGGTTTTGTTATTGTCGCTGGGGCTGACTTTGTTGGGGTGCTCTGTGAGGGGATATGGGATGGATTGATGTTTTGTTTGGACGGCCGTTGGCTTCTTCTGAGGATGCAGGGCAGCGGATTTCGCCTAATCAGGGGATTCCTACGTTTGGGCTGGATGCCTTGAGTTCGGCGGCTTACGGGCCGGAGGCGGCTTTGACTATTTTGCTGCCTTTGGGATTGCTGGGCGTCCGGTACATTGTGCCGTTGACGGCGGCGATCATTGGGCTGCTGGTGATTGTGTTTTTCAGTTATCGGCAGACGATTGCGGCTTATCCGATGGGCGGGGGATCTTACACGGTTGCTCGGGAGAACCTGGGGAGTGGGGCGGGAGTGCTGGCGGGCGCGGCTTTGATGATCGATTACCTGCTGAATGTGGCGGTGGGAATATCGGCGGGGATCGGAGCGCTGGTGTCGGCGGTGCCTTGGTTGCAGCCGCACACTTTGGCTCTGTGTCTTGGGGTGCTGGTTATATTGACGATGGTCAATCTACGGGGAGTGAAGGAGGCGGGGTCGGCGTTTGTGGCTCCTACTTATTTGTTTGTGGGGACGCTCGGAGTGGTGATCGTGATTGGGCTGTATAAGGTGGTGGCGTCGGGGGGACATCCGGTAGCGGTGGTGGCGGCGGCGGGACAGGCGCCGGCGGCTTTGCAGGCGGTGGGGTTGTGGATCCTGCTGAAGGCGTTTGCCAGCGGGTGCACGGCATTGACGGGCGTGGAGGCGGTCAGCAACGGAGTGCAGGCGTTTCGGGAGCCGGTGGTTCCGGCGGCTCGGGCTACGTTGACGGCGATCATCGCGATTCTGATGGTGCTAGTAGGGGGAATTGCGCTGCTGGTGCGGTACTACGGAATTGTGGCTACGGATCCGGGGCAGGCGGGGTATCAGAGCGTGTTGTCAATGTTGACGGCGGCGGTTGCGGGGAGAGGAATTTTTTACGATCTGACTATGTTCTCGGTGCTGCTGGTGTTGTGTTTGTCGGCAAACACTTCGTTTGCGGATTTTCCGCGGCTGTGCCGGGTGGTGGCTCGGGATGATTATCTTCCGCATTCGCTAGCGACGCGGGGACGGCGGCTGGTGTACTCGGAGGGGATCTGGGCGCTGGCGATTCTTGCGGGGCTGTTGCTGATTCTGTTTCAGGGAGTGACGGACCGGTTGATTCCTTTGTTTGCGGTGGGGGCATTTCTGGCGTTCACTTTGTCGCAGGCGGGGATGGTGGGGCATTGGCGGCGGACGGCTTCGGGGGCGGGAGCTTGGCGGAGCATCCTGGTCAACGGGCTGGGGGCTTTGGCTACGGGGATTACGGCGATGGTGATAGTGGTGGCGAAGTTTGCCGCGGGGGCGTGGGTGGTGGTGCTGTTGTTGCCGGCGGCGTTGGTGTTTATGGGGCGGGTGCGGCTTCATTATGAACGGGTGGCGGAGGAAACGGCGCTGACCGGCGGGGTGGTTCCGGATGCGCGCGAGCTGGCGCCGCCGATTGTGATTGTTCCGGTGGAGAGATGGAATACGGCGACGGAGAAGGCGCTGCGGTTTGCGATGACACTGTCTCCGGATGTGCGGGCGGTGCATGTGACGTGCGAGGCGGATGAGAACCGGCCGTCGTGGTTGAACGCGGCAGAGCAGCCGGCGGGGACGCGGCAGCCGACGCTGGTGACATTGGCGTCGCCGTTTCGGCTGGTGATTCATCCGATTGTGGATTACGTATTGAAGGTGGAGAAGGAGAATGCGGAGCGGACGATTGCGGTGGTAATTTCTTCGATGGTGGAGCGGCACTGGTATCACTATTTTCTGCATAATCAGCGCGGAGAGATATTGACGGCGCTGCTGCTGATGGGTGGGGATGAGCGGATCAATATTATTAATGTGCCTTGGTATTTGAAGGCGTGAAACAGTGGTCAGCGGTTAGTGGGCAGTGGTCAGTGGATGGCAAACCGACTATTCGCTATCGCTGGACGGCCGACCACCCCAGCCCGCGAAAAGCGCGCGGTCTGGGGACCCCGGCGCGGGCGGCCGTCCCTACGTGAGTTCATGTGTTGGTCCCTACGTTAGTTCAGGCGTTAGTTCACGCTCTCCAATAGTCGGGACGCCACTGCTGGATTGATTTCTTGATGTGGGGGGCGGAGAGCTTTTCGTTCAGGGCTCTTGCGGCGAGCGCGGGGAGTTCGGCATCGGACGCGAAGCGCAGTGCGATCAGTTGCGATTCGGTGAATTCTGCGATGCGGGGACGAAGGGCGGCGTCCAGTAAGGACGCGAGGCGCAATCTTTCTTCCAGCCGGATGACGCGGTCCTGTACCTTGAGGGCATAAAGGCGGATTTTGAAGATGGCGACTATCGCAGCGATCATGACGACGACCAGCCATGCCGAATGCAAGCCTGGCCTTCTGACGAGATGGACGATGGTCGCGATCAGCGTGATGGCGAATACGGGCAGGATGAAAAAGTGGAAGAGCGGATCATAACGCGTGTGATTGGAAAAACTCTGGGGGGCTGGGTTAGCCATGGGGAAAGGCTCCTTTCGAAAGTCGAACCATCATCGCACGTTTAGACGGGGGAGGATATCCACGGGAGCCACTTCGGAAATACTTGGGGATGTGCCGCGGGTCACAGTGTTGTAACTTCCCGCCGGAGTACAATCGTGGTTTTGGCCGGCCTGATTCCAAGGCTGATCTTGGCGGGAGGTTCTGTGTTGGATCAACTCTTCCGAGCGATGCGCCAAAGCATCATCGACGGCGCGCCTGATATGGCCACGGAATTGGCGCAGCAGGCGCTGGCCAACGGCGTCGATCCGCTCGAAGCGGTGAACCAGGGATTTGCGGTGGGGATCGCGTTCGCCGGCGATCAATTCGGCTGCGGCGAAATGTTCCTGCCCGATCTGCTCATGTCTGCCGAGGCGATGAAGGCCGCCATCAAGATCCTTGAACCGGAGATGCTGAAGCGCGGCTCGCGGCGTGAGGCTCTGGGCAAGATCGTCCTCGGCACCGCCCGAGGCGATATTCACGACATTGGCAAGAACCTGGTTGCCACCATCCTTTCCGCCAGCGGATTCCAGATATTTGATCTGGGTACGAGCGTGACTCCCGAGCAGTTCGTTGCCAAGGCCAAGGAAGTCGATGCCGACATCGTCGGCGTCTCCGCTTTGCTGACGACGACCATGGCCGGACAGAAAGCTGTCATCGAAGCGCTTGATCGGAATGGTTTGCGGCCACGGGTGAAAGCGATCATTGGCGGCGCCGCGGTCACCTCGAAGTGGGCTGCTGAAATCGGCGCCGACGGCTTCTCCCGGAATGCCATCGATGCCCTGGAACTGGCGAAGAATCTGATGGGCAAAGGAACCGCCCTGGCATGAGACCCAGCATTCAACTGCTTAGTGCTGAACTCATCGGGCGCATTCTGCGCGAAGCATTCGAACTGCTGATGAGTCCTGGAGTTCGCGTGGGCTCGGCGGTGGTCGAGCTATTGCGTTCGGCGGGAGTTGAGGTCGGAGTTGCGGCCAGCGACGGAGTGGCGCGTATCCCTGAGTCGCTGGTGCGACAGTGCCTGGCATCGGCCCCGCGGGACTTCTACCTCTACAACCGCCAAGGAGAGAAGGCCGTTCATTACGGCGGCGACGACGTGCATTTCGATCCCGGGTCCTGCTGCGTGCAGATGCTTGATCCCGACACGCTGGAAGCGCGGCCGTCCGAGACTCGCGACCTGGTGCGCATCGTCCAAGTCACGGAGACGCTGCCGCAGTTCGCCGCGCAATCGACTGCCGTCGTGTGCAACGATGCGCCCAGCGCTATCGGCGATCTCTACCGCCTGCTCGTAGTCCTGCAGCATTCTGACAAGCCGGTGGTGACCGGATCGTTCTCCGCGGCCGGACTGCAGGGAATGATCGACTTGCTTGCGGCCGACAGCGGCAGTCCAGACAAGTTGCGCCAACAACCACGGGCAGTTTTCGATGTGTGTCCCTCGCCGCCGTTGAACTGGTCGGAGTTCGGATCGCACAACCTGCTCGATCTGGCCCGCGCCGGTGTGCCCGCGGAAATCGTCGCCATGCCACTGGCCGGCGGTACCGCTCCCGTGACGCTGGCGGGTTCCGTGACGCAGCATGCTGCCGAAGTGCTGGCTGGCATCGCGCTGCATCAACTCGCTGGACCCGGCTCACCCGTAGTCTGGGGCGGCGCTCCTGCCATCTTCGACATGCGTACCGGAGGCGCGCCCATGGGCGCGGTGGAAACTGCCATGCTGAACATGGCGTGCGCCGAAGTCGGCAAGCATCTGGGCCTGCCGACACACGGCTACCTGGTCGCGACCGATTCGAAGTTTGTGGATGCCCAGGCCGGCGCGGAGAGTGGCCGCTCCGCGATGCTGGGAGCGCTCGCGGGCATCAACATGATCTCGGGAGCAGGTATGCTCGAATCTCTCGCTTGTTTCAGCGTCGAAAAGCTGGTCATCGATGCCGAGTGGATCGCCTCGGCGCAGCGGCTGGCACGGGGCATTGAAGTCCGCGGCGAAGAAGTCCGCGGCGACGACGTTCGTAGGGAAAGCCTGGCCACCGCCATGTTCGCGCAAACCGGGCTCTCTGGAGAATTTCTCAAGCTGAAGGAAACGCGCGCGCTTTTTCGACTGGAGCAGTATCTCCCGTCCCCTGTCATTGATCGCAGCGCGCGAGGCTCGGAGCCACCGAGCGACGTCTCCACGCGAGCCCGTACCCTAGTCGACGAACTGGTGAGCAAGTATCAGAAGCCACCTCTTCCCGAAGACGTGCTGCGGAAGTTTCAGGCAATCGTCGACCGCGATGCGGACAGAGCAGGCGTGGCCACAGCCCTTCCCAGGAACTGAGAAAAAACAGGTTTCAAGGTTTCAAGGTTTCAAAAAACCAATCCTGAAAACCGACCGTTTCCGTCCGGGCGTCGAACCGCATCGCGAAATTCGTCGGACGGTGCTGGATGCTACTTTACTTTCCGATGCAGAAGGTGAAAAGAGCTGCTATGGCATACAAAATACTGTGGTTGCTGGGCACACTCTCGCCATGGAGTACATGCCAGAGTACACAGCAACGTGCTGCCGCCCTACGAATTTCGCAACCTGCATCGGAGACCTTCCAGCCAAGTTGCCGGCAGCGGCAACAGTGCCGCATGATCACGCTCAAAGCGCTTCCCGATCGTCTCCTGATTATCCGCGGACAAGCTGCTGCTGGCGCTTGTGACACGGAGACGAGCTCAGAGGCGCGAGCGAATTGCGCCCTTTTTTCTTATTCCGGAAGGGCGACATGACGTACCGCCAGGCGCGGGTGTTGCTCTTGTTGCATGACGAGAACCATATCTCGAAAGTGGCGCAATGGCGATCCAAGCAACAAGATGTCAGTGGAGCTGCTCTGGACATCAATGCCGGCCGGTGGGCAAGCCGGAAGAGCGGAAGCGTAGTGGATCACGGTGGGTGGATCCGAATATGCGGGCGGTGCAGCGGTCGCTCGGGTGGGGATGAGGGTGCGGATCCCGGGACCGACGGGGAAAAAAGGGGAGGACTCCGATTGAGTATTGGACGCTGCAAGACCGGGCCGTTAGGATGCTGAAGGGAAGTGAGGCAGTGGATAATGGGCAAGTCAAGTTCAGCGGCCGAAGAAAACTCCGTCCAAGCAAAGCCCTATTTTTTGTTGGCTGAAGTTGATGTTCTTGGCTCGTCCTTGGCGAGACCCGCCTCCAAGTACTTTACACACAGCTCTTGCAAATCGATTTCACGCTCTGCCGCCTTCATTTTGAGCCTTTTCTTCAGCTCTCTCGGAAACTTTTGGAGGCTAAGCACGCATCGCCCTTCGGGGTCAGTCATAACGTCGCAGGCTCACTTCCAATTGATAACATTATGTACATTATATATGTATTATTAGCTATGTAAATAGTTTACATAACTTACATTGTATCAATAAGTTGCACACCGTAACCTATTGACAATATGAACACAGGATGTATTATTCGCAATAGGTAGATATTGTGTGCGGTTGGCGTTACATACATGATGTTGGGTAGGCATTGAATCTATAGGGCTAAAGGGATGTGATCTCTGTACTGGAAATTCGAGCAATCCCGATATAAGATTCGGCGTCTCTTTTTTGAGCCAAACCAGGCTCGGCTGTGAAAGGCGGTTCTTATGGCGGCGGCTACGATACCCCGAAACGACCTCTACCTCTCTGTTCTTGCTGGCAGGGCCGTCACGGCTCTTGCCGATTTGTCGGGCGATCCATCCGCTTGGAGCGAGCGGATCGAGAACGGCTTGCGAGATGGAATTGTCTACTGCCAAGCCATCCGTGCGCGTGCGGGCAGAGATTTCGGCAGTAGTTTCTCAGAGGGACGGAGCGCACTGAGACGGTCCGTCGGAAGTGCTTCTGCTGCGAACTCGGAACCCACCGACGTTTGCGCTGAGTCGGAGAGGATAGAGCGTTTCTTCGCTCAAATTGCTGCGAGGAAGCACCAACCCGAAGTTCCCGAACTTGTCGCCGCAATAAAGTTCCTTAGGAGGACGGCCACCGATCGGTAGGCATTGTCTCCCGGACGCCACTTCCGTTGGCCGGTTTTGAAGTGATAACTGTTGGCCGCTTTTGAAGTGATCACTGAGGGTGGACACATATAAGGCATCCGCGGATGTCTATCAACAGATGGCGAAGGCGCAAGTTGAACGGGCGACGCAGTTGTTCCAGTTGGTAGTTGCGTCAACAATCCTGCCTGCCTTCACCGCCATCCTCGGATACATTTTTGGATCAAAGAAGTACGGAGAATGAGTACAGCCCGCTAGCAAGACAACGCGCGTCGTACCGGTGCTAGTAACACCGGCACGACGCTAACCACAGTCGCCTAAACAGGAGGCAACAATGGCTAGACAGCAACGTACCACCACCGCTTCATTCCCTCAAGAAAGCCCAGCCGCAATCGCTCGGGTGGCACTCTACGCTCGAGTCAGCACCCTCAACAATCAAGATCCTGAAATGCAGCTCGCCGAACTCCGGGAATACGCGGGGCGCCGCGGCTGGCAGGTCGTTGAGGAATTCACAGATCAGGGTGTGTCAGGCTGCAAGGAGTCCCGGCCCGCGCTGAATCGGATGATGTCAGATGCTTGCCGTAGGCGGTTTGACGCAATCTTGGTCTGGAAGATCGACCGCTTTGGGAGGTCCCTGAAGCACCTGGTCAACTCGCTGGCCGAACTCGCAGCACTTGGAGTAGCCTTCGTCAGCCTGAGGGACAACCTGGACTTGAGTACGCCTTCGGGCCGGCTGATGTTTCAGATCATTGGAGCCATGGCCGAGTTCGAACGGGCATTGATCCAGGAGCGGGTCTGCGCCGGAATACGGAACGCACGCGCCAAGGGAAGACGACTGGGGAGACCGCGGGTGATTGTGGACGCTTCACGGATTGCCACCCTTCGCGTTCGTGGGGACTCGTGGTCGCAAATCCAGGCCGAGCTAGGCGTGAGCAAAGGTACCGCGCAGCGGGCCTTTGCAGGCTTGCCCAAAATTGTCTAGCGAAGTTTTGGGCTCGGTCTTTTCATTCCCGGGATCTCGGATTTGGCGGTTCGAATGCCAGTGCATCCATCCGCAGGCGGTCGGGACCAAAACGTGAGTACGCTGCACTCAACGGAGCGATTCATCGTCGCACTCGGGTTTTAGGCCGACTCGCTAGCTCAGGAAGAAGTCCAACGGCCTTCGATAGACTCTTGCCAGGGCGCTTAACTCCACTACGTCTACCCGTCGCTCGCCTGATTCAATCTTCGAGACGAATGACTGCGGGCGGTCAAGCTTTTTTGCAACATCGACCTGGGTCAGCCCAGCCTCTACCCTGGCTTGCCTTAGTCTCCCAAGGAATTGCGCGTAACGATGACGGTAGGTGGCATCCTTCAAGACGGCTGGATTATGGCCAGCCGAGCCTCACTATCCCAAAATAGGATATTATTCCGTCGCTTGCGCGGGAGCGTCGCGAACATGATCGAGGTTACATGTCCGCAGTGCGGTGAGGTCTACCACGCTGACGCAATCCATGTTGGGAGGTGCATCAGATGCACCAAATGCAGCTCTGTGCTCCCCATCTTGGGTGCCAGAAGCACGGCTGTCCAGACGCCGCCTGAGGCCAACGATGTGCGACCGACCCAGAGTCGGGTTAAGGCTAGATCGGCGCCGCCCAAATCGCGAGCCGGACTCCGCGTGGGCACCATTGTCTTTGTTGCTGTCGCCGCTGCAGTGGGTTTACTCATTCTGTGGCACACCAGTTCCGATAAGCCCGCGATTCCGCTGCCCCGCGCCGCAACAGACACGTCCCAGACTTCATCGGAAGCGGGCGGAGCAACACAAGCGCCCTTAGTGAATAGTGACAGCCTACCTGCGGTCACTGAGCAACCACCGAGGACAGCGTCGGACGTTGCGCCGTGCGATAAACAGTCCTCGCGAAGCTCGCTGTCAAACGGCAGCAGAATTGTGCCTGACGTTGATACAAAGGGGCTCGGAGTCTTGGAAGTGCAAAATGGAACAAACGAAGACGCAGTCCTGTCGCTTTACGATTCCGACGCGGATGAGACGATCCGAGAGGTCTACGTGCAGGCCAGGCACTCCGTTCGGATGAAAGGAATCCCCGAAGGCACGTATCAACTCGTCTACACGGCGGGCTTGGATTGGGATGGTAGCGAAGCCATCTTCCGCTGTGATCCTGACTATGCCCAGTTTGAGCGGGGCTTTGCGTTTACAGAAAAAAGGGATCAGGAGGGCATTCAGTACCACTCGATTACCGTGACACTACATCCGGTAGTTGGCGGGAACACTCGGACCAAGAGAATATCAAGACAGGAATTTCTAAAAAATCACCGTAGAGCCGCATCTCTACCCAGATGAATCGGCTTGTAGTCTTCCAAACTGTTTTTTCAGTTCCTTAGCGCCCGAGGCGTGTTGCCTCACGCCCCACGGCGAAAGGTTCAGTTCCTGAGCGCATCCGACCGAATCCAGGCGCTGATGGTAGTAGGCCTGAACGAGGAAATAGAAGAGGTCTGGATTCTGGCAAAGAAAAATCTGGCAGTCAAGGCCCGCTATCTGCTTGGAGAGAATCTTGCACCGCCTCGCGCAGAACGGCGCCCCGCACTTCAGGTGCTCCACGTACTCCGCGGAAAGCCTGTCGAGCGTCGCGATGAGCCCGCTCACCATTTCCTTCATTCGCGCCATGACCGCCACGAATCGCTCCCTTTCCGTGCCGACGATACCCCTCCGTGCCAACATCAATGAGACACTTTCCGCGGCCATAATTACAGAGCAGGGCTGCAAGGAGAATCATCGTGAGCGAAGCCAAGGTTGCTATTCCTTTCGTAGCCAGTTCACCTGATCCGGAGGTTCCCGCAAAGCCGGAGAAGAACTCGATCGCGACCATGTGATAGTCGAGGGCAGGGACGAAGCCCACGCCGAGGGCAGCTATTACATCGAATGGTGGGACGGCGAACGGCGCTATCGCGAAGCCGCGGGGCCCAATGCCTTCGCCGCCGCCGACAAGGTACGGGTGAAGCAGGCCGAACTGGACGCCGCGCGCAACGGGATTATTCCGGCAGCGCCTGTCGTCGAAGTTGTTCAGGAGCGCACGACGCTGAAGCAGGCCCTCGATGCGTATAAGGATTACGTCCGCTATCACCGTTCGCTGCGAACATTCCGCACCTACCGTCCCATCCTCGACCCCTTCAGCGCTTTCTGCACCAAGACCTACATCGATGATGTGGAGCGCCAGGATCTGCTCGACTTCGCCACCGACTGCCTGAAGAAGCTCCTAAAAGCTCTTCTCTGCGCCCTCCGCGTTCTCTGCGGTTCAAAGCTTTCAGCTCGTATACATCCCGATCACCCGCTCAATCGCGCGCCGGCACACCGCGCAAAACTTGTTGTGCCGCGTAAACATGATGCAGTCCACCTCCGGACGGTAGTACCCCTTCGCCTCGTAGTTCGCACCCTCGAACGCTCCGACCTTGCCCGCAAACTTCTGCGCACCGAACATCGCATCTTCCTTCTCACGTTCCTTGCGGAAAAGTTCGTTCATCTCCGCCTCCGGCCTCCCCGCCGCTCGCAGCTCTTTACGCTGCCGCTGGATGTCCCGCTCGAAGCGATCGAACTCCTCTTTATCCCACGGCGTCGGCACCGGTGTCCCCGGCGCGACCAGATCCTTCCACTTCAAATTTGCCGGATCGAACAACGCGGTCACATTCGGCTCCCATGGCTCCGTCTTCTTCCCTGGCGGCAGATACGCCACTTCCGATGTGTAGTACTCATCCGCCAGCGCGGCGAACTGATGTCCAAACTCGTGCACACCCACAAATCCGGACCACAGACTGTCGATCGCCACCGTCGCGTATTGATTGAAGATTCCGCCGCCACCAAACGTCTGCCCGTTCACCAAAATTTCGATGAACTCATACGGCGCGAACGACGCCACATCCCGCAACACGCGGTTCTCCGTGGTCAGCACATAGCGCTCGCTGCCAAACGCGTCGTACGTAGCGCCCAGCGGCGACCGCCGATAAATTCCGCTCGAAGGCCGCGACACGCCCGACTCTTCCGCCGCCGGACACAGCCCCCACACGTTGAAATCCTTCCGGTGTTCGCGAAACGGCGACGTCGAAAACAGTGCGTTCATGAATCGCCGCGCGTCCTTCTCAAATTTCCCCCGTTCCGCTGCCGTGTAACCATCGCCCAGTACCAGCAGGTCCACCTTGGTCGCCGGATCGCCCATCTTCTGCAATTCCATCAACGCCCCCGGCGAGGGTGGACGCGACCGGTCCACAAACTTGTCCTTCGGATCCACCACCGTCTTCCACACTTCCTTCCACATTTCGGCAACGCCGCTCCCATTGCGCTCTTTCAGCGACACTTCCACCGGCGCATCGGGACTCGGAAAGCGCAGCGACTCCGAAAACGTCCGGTTCCCGTGGAGCGCCTCTTCGGTCGTCTTCCACTCTACAAATACGGAATTGAATCCGCGCGAGTACAGCAACTTCCCGCTGCCTCGCTCCCGCACTTCAAACAGGTAATTTCCCAACTGACTTTCATCGATGGCCTTGTTCAGATTCCCCGGCCACTCCAGCGGCTCAAGCACCACCCGATCCAGGCTGAACCATTCTTCGTGCGAGTTTCCGGTGTGGTAATAATCGACGCGCAGGGTGCGCGGTACGGAAGAGCCTGCGGCAAAACTGGGTGTGAGAAAACTGAAGACGCACAGGAGAAGAGAGGCAACGATAACTCCGAGGGCTCGTTTCATGCCCGGAATAGTACACCTACAAGGCCGAGGACACGCGGCTTCATCGGTTCGTCGCCCTCAAGTTCCTGCCGGAGGATGTCGCCCGCGACCCGCAAGCACTCGCCCGTTTTCAACGTGAAGTCCAAACTGCGTGCTCAAAGTGAGCTGGAGTTCGGGGCAATTTCGGTGCCGCGCTGGTGTTGATCGGAAACCGCCGGGGGCGCTCCGATGAAGTCGGGTCGGTTCAAGCAACACGCAGGAGTCAAACTGGGTGTACAATCTGGGGCGTTTTCGAAGTCAACAAGGAAACTCGGCAGTGCAGGGGCATCTTCCGGCGCGGTATCTGGAGAGTAGGAGTAGAGTCCGTGACATTCAAAGGAAAGGTAGCTGTAGTAACAGGTGCAGCGTCGGGGATGGGCGCATCCACTGCTCTCGAGCTTGCCGCTGCGGGCGGGGAAGTTGTTATTGTCGATTGCAATGGTTCACGGGCTGCCCGAGTAGCCAATGACATCAATGGTGGACCGCCGGTAGTCGGCGACGTCAGCGACGCCTCCTTCTGCGAGCGGGTCGTTGAAACAGCCTTGAACCGTCATGGTCGCCTAGATGTTTTGGTAAACGCCGCCGGCATTATTGTTCGTGCCGATGCGCTGAACACTTCTGATGAGCAGTGGCAGCGCGTCATGGATGTGAATGTCAAGGGCTTGTTTTTTATGAGTCGGGCCGCGGTGCCGCAAATGAAGAAGCAGGGGCGAGGTGTCATCGTCAATTTCGGTTCCGTTTGGGGTAGCGTCGGAGCAAGAGGTGTCGTGGCTTATTGCGCCTCAAAAGGAGCCGTTCATCAAATTACGCGAGCGATGGCCCTGGATCACGTCAGAGACGGCATTCGAATTAACGCGGTGTGCCCTGGCGAAGTGAATACCCCCATGCTCGCCTCCGAACGCTCTGAGCCGGTTACCGCTGAACTAATGGAGCGACTAGCCGCAACAGTTCCGCTTGGGCGCTTGGCGGAACCTGTGGAGATTGCGCGAGTGGTTCTGTTCCTAGCATCGGACTCGGCGAGTTACATCACCGGGACATTGGTAACCGTTGACGGCGGCTATACCGCGAGGTGAGTCTGGATGGACTATCGTACCTTAGGTCGAACGGGAGTCAAGATCTCACCGCTCTGTTTGGGCACGGATAATTTTGGTAATCCAACTCCGACACTTGAATCCATTTCGATCATCGATCGGGCCCTTGAAGCGGGCATCAATCTGATCGATACCAGCAACAGCTATGCCAACGGAGAGAGCGAACGCATTATCGGTCGTGCTCTGGAACTGAACGGCCGACGTCAGCAGGCGATCATTGCTACCAAAGCCCACTATCCGACAGGGCCCGGCCCTAACGAACGAGGGAATTCTAGACTGCATTTGATAAGTGCGTGCGAAGAGTCACTTCGCCGGCTCAAAACGGACTATATTGATTTGTATCAGATCCATCGCCCGTCATTTGATATTCCTGTCGATGAAACCTTGGGAGCGCTGACGGACTTGGTGCGCCAAGGAAAAGTGCGGTACATCGGCAGTTCCACCGCTCCCGCTTGGAAGCTGATGGAATCTTTGATGGTGAGTGAAGCGAAAGGATATGCGCGCTTCGTCTCGGAGCAGCCCCCTTACAATCTGCTTGACCGGCGGATCGAAAACGAATTGGTACCGCTCTGTCGAACATACGGCCTCGGCATCTTGCCTTGGTCACCGCTGGCTATGGGACTCTTAGCTGGCCGTTACCCGGAGGACTCTGTCTGTCCGGCCGATTCGCGCGCAACTTTGCGCGGGGGGATATATGCGGAGCGCATCACCGCTCGTGCCATTCTGGTCGGGAACAAGTTCGTGCGATTGGCACAATCGTTCGGGATGTCGCCATCCCAATTGGCGGTAATGTGGGTTAAGGATCAGCCCGGGATTACTGCGCCATTAATCGGTCCTCGCAACATCGAGCAGCTTGAGCACCTACTGCCGGTACTGGAGATAAAGCTGAATGAGACGGTAAAAGCAGCGTGTGATGAATTGGTGCCGCCAGGTAGCGCAGTTGCCAATTTTCATAATTCTTCAGGTTGGATGAAGATGCGGTTAATGGAGTAATTGTTTTGACACTATGGTTTCGCCAAAGGTTGTTGCAGGGAAATTCCCAACAGCGAAGGCACTTAGAACCCACGAAGATCGGCAGACTTGGTGTCTGCGACCGCCATGCCTCGATTCTCAACAAATCTCAAGAACGGTTTTTTCTTTAGTGATTACATCAGTGATTACATCGGAATCTCAGCATTGAACGGCCGTGTCTATAGAGTTCGGACTGAAAAGCCGCCGATGGAGACGGCTGATCGAACCGAACAGTCAGCGACGCGACTGCGGCACCGTTGTGCGGGCTCGCATCGCGGATTTTACGCAGGGCCGAAAAGGCCAGGTCACCGGGCGGAAGCTTTTGGCTGGTCCCCAAGTCCTCAGGAATTGATGGTCTTTACTCTCTTTGTTTCCACTGGAGAATCGGCTAAGATCCACTTGGGTATTCCCCGAGGAAGCCGAGCGCTGTAGCCAAGAATCGGCTCAAGGGGATACAATATAAACAATTGTTTTATTTGCAAATGATTTCAGAGGCACACCAATCTTTCCCCATACCTCGCCGGTCGCTGACCAGTGCCGTGGCGGACAGGTTGCGCTCCAAAATCATGCGAGGTGAGATCCGGGCAGGGGAGCAGCTGCGTCAGGACGCGATTGCTTCTGAATTTCAGGTGAGCCGGATCCCTGTGCGCGAGGCCTTGCGGCAACTGGAATCTGAAGGTTTGATCACGATCGTCCAGCACCACGGCGCCGTAGTTTCCTCGCTTTCGCCTGATGATATCGAGGAATTATTTGAGATTCGCGCGTTGCTTGAGTGTGCAGTTCTCGAACTTTCCATTCCGTGCTTAACCGAATCGGAGTTCGCGCATGCAGAAGCGGCTTTGCGAACGTATGAGAAGGGATTGTCGCAGGAGGAGCATATTTCCGAGTTGGGTCGCCTAAACTGGCGATTCCATTCCGCCCTTTACTCCGGTGCACACCGTCCGCATTTCATGTCAATTATCCGAAAGGTTAACAACAATGCAGAGCGCTATACATGGCTGCAGTTGTATTTGACCCGTGAATTCGACCGCGCCAAAGGGGAACACCGGCAACTGCTCGATTTGTGCCGAGCGCGGGATGTGGCCGCTGCCTGCGGCCTGTTACAGCGGCACATTCGGCATGCCGGTCAGTCGCTGAAGCAAGTATTAAGGGAAGGGCGTGCTCCTGCCGAGACAGACCAATAGTGAGAAAACCAGCTTCAGAACTCCCAGAGGGCGACTTCGGTTATTGACCTGCGACTTACGACCTAACAGGCTGCGGAAAAAGTACTTTCGATGTTGAAGTCTCACCTCAGCGGCTAAAGCCGACTCTGGAAACAAGCCACTTATCGCAGCGGTAAACCGCTGCGCCACCCAAAATCAAGCGCAA
>Ga0187869_10000764_pt1 | contig 32955 bp, 26 predicted proteins | sample June2016WEW_13_1_2_FD_132972 | JGI IMG/M metagenome (GOLD analysis project Ga0187869, IMG submission 132972) | Peatland microbial communities from SPRUCE experiment site at the Marcell Experimental Forest, Minnesota, USA - June2016WEW_13_100 | ecosystem: Environmental > Terrestrial > Soil >...
CATCGTGGCCAGCTGCCTGCTCGGGGCGCTGGCCGCGCTGCTGGCCGCTGTCGGCGTGGCCGGCGTGGTGACGGCCTTCCTGGCGTATGCGGGCATCGATGGCATCGTGGCGCTGGCCACTCACCGGCGAGGCAGCCCTGGCGGCGGCGCCCTCGTCGTGATCTTCGTCGTCGCCACCCTGACCGGCTGGGGCTGCCTGGCGGCCTGGGAGAGAAGGCGCCGGCCCGCCGGGCGGACGCACGGGCCTCGCCGGTCCGTCGTCCGCATCGTGGCCAGCTGCCTGCTCGGGGCGCTGGCCGCGCTGCTGGCCGCTGTCGGCGTGGCCGGAGTGGTGAGCGCGTTCGCGGGCACGGGCGGGTCGGGCTCGGACCGCGGCCTCGGCTATGTCTTCGTCATTGCCGCCTGGTGCGGATCAGGTGCCTGGGCACTGATGAAGAGCAGCAGGAAGCCCGGCACCGCACTGCCCCCGGTCATCGGCGCCGCATTCATCGGCACCGCGGGCCCCGGCCTGGATGCGGGACCGGGCGCGGCTGCCGAGCCGGGCAGCAACGGGGAGGCCGGTCCGGGCTGGGCGGCTGGCCGGCCGGCTACCCGCCCCGCGGCCGGGGCGCAGGCCAGTTACCGGGAGCGGTGCTCGCAGCTGCTGCCAGCCCGGGCGGGGGCCTGCCTCATCGTGCTGGCCGCCAGCGCGACCGGCCTGATCGCGGTCGGCGGCCCGGACGGGCGCGACGGCGGCCCGGCCGGGGCGCTCCTGCTGACCGTGGCCTTGCTGGCCGGCATCTACCTGCTGCTCGTGCTGATCGACCTGCCCAACGGCGTGGAGATCGCCGCCGGGCGGTTCACGGTCGGAGCGCTGGGGGTCCCGCCCGCCGGCCGCCTGTGGCGGCGGATCAGCGGGCCGCTGGACGCGGTGCGCGGCTGGGACGTGCACGTGGCGGGCCAGGCGCCTGGTCCGCACCGGGTGCGCCGCGGGAGCCGCCCGCCCGGCCGGAGCGCGCAGCTGCCCGGCGACCTGAGGCTGTTCAGCCGGCGGCAGTACCTGCGGCTGGTCGTCGATCCCGCGGCGGTGCAGGCCCGGCTGCCCGCGCGCGTCATGGCGGGTTACGCGTTCGTGCCGGCGGCCAGGGCGGGTGCGGCGTGGGACGGTGTCATCCTGATCGGCACCCGCCATCCGGCCCGTCTGACTGCCGTGCTCGAGCAGGCCATTCCCGGCCGGCGGCAGACGCCAGGCAGCTGACGGGCGTGCCCGTCGCGGCTGCCGTCGTGCACCGCACCGGCGCCACCAGGCTGTCGGATATGGGCGGCCTGGCCCGCCGGATGCCGGTCATCACCGCGGCGTTCGTGCTCGGTTGCGTCTCGATCGCGGGAATCCCGCCCTTCAACGGGTACGTGTCGCTCAGCCTCATCCACGAGGGCCTGCAGCAGGGCCACGAGAGCGTTCCCTATGCCCTGACGCTGGTGGCGCAGCTGCTGACCGTCGCGGCGCTGGGCCGGGCGGCATGGCTCGCCTTCTTCCGCCGCCGCGACGGCCACCTGGAGTGGCGGGAGCAACTGAAGCCGGGGATGCTGGCCGTCATCGCCGTGCTCAGCCTGGGCTGACCGGACCCTGGCTGTTAACTCCGGAGATCGCCTACTCCGGAAGATCGCCGAAGTACTCCTCCACGACGACCTCCCTGTTCGCGCGGCGCACCCTGTCCGCGTGATCGGGCAGGTTGTCTTCCACGGCAGGCAGGTCAGCGGTGTCGGACAGGTCCCCCCCGGTCTCCAGCACGTCCTCGGTCTCCAGCACGTCCCCGGCCTCGGGAACGGCGGCTGCGGGCACGGTCTCGGTCATGACCGCGGCCTCCTCGCCAGAGGGCTGCACGTACGGCATGGTCCTGTCCACGGCGGCCGGGTCCAGCATCACGTACGAGGGCGTGCGCGTCTCCACGACGCGGCCGACCACCTGCCCGGCCGGGCCGCGCCGCCGGATCACCTGGCGGCGCAGCCAGGCTGAGCCGCGGCCCGGCAGGACCAGGCCCGCCGCGCCGATGATCATGATCACGACGCCCGCGACCTGGACGTTGAGGAAACTGGGATGGCCCCGGATCGCGAAGGCGAGAATGGCGCCGATCGCCAGTAATGCGAGACAGGTGCCAGTCTTCATCTCTTACCTTTCGACAGAGGCGGCAGCCGCCGGCCAGCGGCTGTCCGGCAGGCTGCGGTCGGCGGCCGTTCACCCTGGTCGCAGCCGGCCTGCTCGTGGTTCCCTGGCCGCGATCCGGTATGCATGACTCACGCCTTCCGGTACTGCCGCGCATCCGCCTCGCGCAGCTGCAGGCCGAGCCCCGGCCTGGCCGGATCGGGCGTCAGCATCCCTCCGTCGGGGTCGAGTACCATCGTTGTCTTGTTCCAGGCCAGCGTCCCGTCGGCCTCCGGGGCGTCCGTCGGGATGACATAGACAGCCGCGTCGGTGCTCTCGATGCACGGCACGTCAGTGATCACTGCTGCCCCTTCCGGGACTTCCGCTGCTGCGGGCCGCTCCGCCATCGCGTGTCCTCCTGCCTGCCGGTGCCGACGGATGCTGTCGGGTACCCCGGCGCCCGGCTGCCAAACGGAGTTCTCGCACGGCAGGGCGCAGGCGCGGCCGAGCCGGCGCGATGACGGCAGCAGGAACCGGTCATGATGGGATGGCGGGCCAGCCGCTGCTGGGCCGCCGCGGATCCGGCGCCTGGAGGATCTGGCTGACCCCTGACTCAGGCCGGGAAAGTGGGGGATGACGTCAGCATGCTCACCGAGATGGCGGAAACTGAGCGGAAGTACGAGGCAGCGCGAGGCGCCGTGCTGCCCGAACTCGGGGATCTGCCCGGCGTCGCGGCGGAGTCCGGCCCTGACGAGCAGCACCTGGTGGCGGAGTATTTCGACACTCCCGACTTGCGCCTGATCCGCAGCGGAATCACGCTGCGGCGGCGGCGCGGCGGGGACGACGCCGGCTGGCACCTGAAGCTGCCGGCCGGCGGCGACACCCGGATCGAGATCCGGGCTCCGCTCGGGCGGGCCGCACGGCGGGTGCCTGCCGAGCTCGCCGCCCTGGTCCGAGCCTGCGCTCGCGGCGAGGAGCTGCAGCCGGTGGCCCGGATCGAGACCGCCCGGCTGCGGCGCAGGCTGCTGGACGAATCGGGCTCATCGCTGGCCGAGGTAGTGGCCGATGCTGTCGCCGCCCAGGCGCTCGGCGATGCCACGGCGCTGTCCAGCTGGCATGAGGTAGAGGTGGAGCTGACCGGAGGCGACTCACGGCTGCTCAGGGCGGCGGACCAGCGGCTCCGCGAAGCCGGATTCCGCCCGGCGGGCCATCAGGCCAAGCTGGAGCGGGCGCTCGCTGACCGGCTGCCTCCCGCGGGCCGCTCGCCCGCGCTCACCGCGGAGTCGCCGGCCGCCGACGTGGTGCTGGCCTACGTGGCGGCGCAGCTGACCGCGCTGACCACGCTCGATCCGATGGTCCGCCGCGGCGTGCCCGACTCGGTCCACCGGATGCGGGTGGCTACCCGGCGGCTGCGCAGCACGCTGAAGTCCTTCGGCATGGTCCTGCGGCGTGATCAGGCCGGGCAGGCTGTCGCGGAGCTGAAGTGGCTGGGCGAGGTCCTCGGAGCCGCCCGCGACGCCGAGGTGCTGGCGGCCCGGCTGGAGACGGCCGTTGCGGAGCTGCCGCCAGAGCTGGTGATCGGCCCGGTTCAGGCCATCATCCGCGGGCACATGGCGCCGATCGAGGCCGCGGCAGGCACGGAGGTGCTGGCGGCGCTGGATTCCGGCCGGTACCTGGAGCTGCTGCGGCAGCTGGACATGCTGCTTGCCGAGCCGCCGCTCGGGCCGCAGGCGGACCAGCCCGGCGGCATCGTGCTGCCGAAGGCGGTCCGCAGGACCCGGCGCCGGCTGCACCGGCGGATGCGACGGGCCTGGGCCGCCCCGGCCGGCGCGGACCGGGACATTGCCCTGCACGAGGCCCGCAAGGCGGCCAAGGACGCCCGGTACGCGGCCGAGGCCGCCAGCCCGGTGCTGGCCAGGAAGACGGCGCGACGGCTGATCAGCAGCGCCAGGGACGTGCAGTCGGTACTGGGCGATCACCATGACGCGGTGGTAGCGCGCGGCGTGCTCCGGGACCTGGGCGTGCAGGCTCATCTGGCCGGGGAGAACTCGTTCACCTTCGGCATCCTGCACGAGCGCGAGCGCGTCCGGGCCATGGCGCTCGAGGAGCCGGCAGGCCGCGCCTGGCACCGGGTCGGGCGTCACGGCGGCTAGCCTGCGCCGCGACCACCCGACCCGGCTGCTCAGCGGGTCCCCGCCGGTCAGCCCTGCGGGCCGCCGACCCAGACGGCCTTGATGTTGCAGAATTCGCGGATGCCGTGCGCCGCCAGCTCCCGGCCGTGACCGGAGTGCCTGACGCCTCCGAACGGCAGCTGCAGGTAAGACGTGACGTTGCCGTTGATGAAGACCATCCCGGCGGCCAGGTCGCGGATCAGCCGGGCCCGCTCCTGCTCGTCGCTGGTCCAGGCGTTGGCGCCGAGCCCGAATTCGGTGCCGTTCGCCAGCTCGATCGCCTCGTCGATGTCCGCGACCCGGTACACGGTCGCCACCGGCCCGAACACCTCCTCGGTGTGGACGCGCATCTGCGGGGTGATGCCGGTGAGCACGGTCGGCGGGTAGTAATAGCCCGGCCCGTCCGGCGCGCTGCCGCCGCACAGCACCCTCGCGCCCCTCGCCACCGCGTCGGCGACGAGTTCCTCGACGTCGCGGCGCTGCTGCTGCGAGGCCAGCGGGCCCACGTCGGTGCCGTCGCGCATGGGATCACCCACGGTCATGCCGGACATCTGCTCGACGAACAGCCGCTCGAACTCATCGGCGATCGAGTCATGCGCGAGGAAGCGCTTGGCCGCGATGCAGGACTGGCCGTTGTTGATGCAGCGGGCCACGGCGGCCACCCTGGCCGCCGCCGCGATGTCCGCCGATGGCATGACGATGAACGGGTCGCTGCCGCCCAGCTCCAGCACGACTTTCTTGATCTCGCTGCCCGCGATGGCAGCCACCGACTGCCCGGCGGGCCCTGAGCCGGTGAGGGTGGCGGCAACCACCCGGTCATCCCGCAGCACCTTCTCCACCCGGCCGGAGCTGATCAGGAGCGTCTGGAAGGTCCCCTCAGGGAAGCCGGCCCTGGCGAACAGCTCCTGCATGAACAGGGCGGTCTGCGGCACGTTCGACGCGTGCTTGAGCAGGCCGACGTTGCCGGCCATCAGGCCCGGCGCCGCGAAGCGCATGGCCTGCCAGAGCGGGAAGTTCCACGGCATGATCGCCAGTACCGGCCCCAGCGGCTGGTAGGTCGCGTAGGCACGCTCAGCACCGACCGCGGCGGCGTCGGCCGGCTCGTCGGCGAGGAACCCTTCGGCCTGCTCGGCGTAGAAGCGGCAGGCGGTGGCGCACTTGGCTACCTCCTGGCGGGCCGCGGCCAGCGTCTTGCCCATCTCGGTCGTCATCATCGCCGCGATCTGGTCACCCTCATCGTCGAGGATGTCGGCTGCCCGGCGCATCCACCCGGCCCGCTGCGCGAAGCTGGTGAGCCGGTAGCTCTCGTGCGCCCGGGCCGCGGCCGCCAGGCAGCGCTCCAGTTCTGCGTCGCTGATCTCGTCAAAGGTCTTCAGGGTCTCCCCGGTGGCGGGATTGATGGTTGCGATGGCCACGTTTCCTCTTTCCCGGCTGGCGCGCGCCCTCGGTGCGTCACCGCCGGCCCGCTTGCGCCGGGCCACGGCCCCGCCCTGCCTGCCGAGCGCCGTCCGCGCTTTCCCTCGGCAGGTGCGCGATCGTGTGCCCGGCCTGACCGGCCTTGCTGACGTTGCGCCTGGCCGCCTGCTTCTGCTTGGTACTCACCATCTTCGCCCGAGCCTCCGTTCCCGGCCTCACGGGGTCCCGGGCTGGCCCGGTCCGCGATCGCTAGCTACCGGAAGAGCCTGCGATCAGAGCTTCCCGGCCCCCGCGTGGGATTAACCGCGTTCGCGCGGGTCGCGCGGTCAGCTCCTGCAGCGAGTCGGGACCGCCGGATGGCCCGCGCCGGCCCCGGGGCCCTGCCGCGAGCGGAGCCCGGAATGTAATGTGACGGCTAATCAGAACCCCGCGGGCAGCGGCAGCATTGCGGCCACGAAGGGACAGCTTGGATGGGCGTGCGCACGTGGATAGCCGAATGGCCGGTCTACCGGCAGCTGGCAGGCGCGGACAGCTCAGGTCGCGGCGCCGCCGTGAAGAGCAGGCTGACCGATGAGCGGCGGCCGCGGGTCGCCACGGCGGACAAGGTCGTCAAGTCGGTCTGCCCGTACTGCGCGGTCGGCTGCGGTCAGCGGGTCTTCGTCCAGGATGGCCAGGTCACCCAGATCGAGGGCGACCCTGACTCGCCCGTCAGCCGGGGCCGGCTGTGCCCGAAGGGATCCGCCAGCCTGCAGCTGACCACCAGCGCGGCCCGCGAGCAGAAGGTGCTCTACCGGCGCGCGCACGGCACGGACTGGGAGTCTCTCGACCTGGACACGGCGATGGACATGATCGCCGACCGGGTGATCGCCGCCCGCCGGGCCGGCTGGCAGTGGGAGCGTAACGGGCAGCGGACCCGGCGCACCCTGGGATTTGCCAGCCTGGGCGGGGCCACGCTCGACAACGAAGAGAATTACCTGATCAAGAAGCTATTTACCGCGCTCGGCGCTATCCAGATCGAGAATCAGGCCCGGATATGACACTCCTCCACCGTCCCCGGTCTGGGGACTAGCTTCGGCCGCGGCGGCGCCACCACGTTCCAGCAGGACCTGCAGAACGCTGACTGCATCCTGATCGAGGGCTCGAACATGGCCGAGTGCCATCCGGTCGGCTTCCAGTGGGTGATGGAGGCGAAGGCGCGGGGGGCGAAGCTCATCCACGTCGACCCGCGGTTCACCCGCACGAGCGCGCTCGCTGACCTGTACGTGCCGATCCGGGCCGGGGCGGACATCGCGTTCCTGGGCGGCCTGATCAACTACGTGCTGACCAGCGAGAAGTACTTCCGCGACTACGTGCTCGCCTACACCAACGCGGCCACGATCCTGACCGAGGATTTCGCCGACACCGAGGACCTGGACGGAGTCTTCTCCGGGTTCAGCCGGGAGCACCGCGCCTATGACTTCGAGGCGTGGCGGTATCAGGGCGGCGAGATGCGGGCGGCCAGCGGGCAGCGCGGGGTCGGCGCGGAGCGGATGCGCGAGCTGCGGCAGTCCGCGCGCGGTGAGGCGCACGGCTCCGGCGGCGCCGCCGCGCACCCCTCGCCGGACACCGACGAGACGCTGCAGCACCACCGGTGCGTCTTCCAGGTGCTGAAACGGCATTTCGCCCGGTACACACCGGAGATGGTCGCCGGGATCAGCGGCGTGCCCGCTGCGGCATTCGAGCAGGTGTGCCGGCTGCTTACCGAGAACTCGGGCCCGGACCGGACGACCGCGCTGGTCTACAGCGTCGGCTGGACTCAGCACACCGTCGGCGTGCAGTACATCCGCACAGCCGCGATCCTGCAGGCGCTGCTGGGCAACATGGGGCGGCCCGGCGGCGGGATCCTGGCCCTGCGGGGGCACGCCTCCATCCAGGGGTCCACCGACATCCCGACGCTGTTTGACCTGCTGCCCGGCTACCTGCCGATGCCGCATGCCCACAGCAACGACGACCTCGACGGCTATGTCGGGGCCGAGACGATCGCGAAGGGCTTCTGGTCCAACACCCGCGACTACATGGTCAGCCTGCTCAAGGCGTGGTGGGGCGACGCGGCGCGGGCGGACAATGACTTCTGCTACGACTACCTGCCCCGGCTGACCGGCAGCCACAGCACCTACGAGACGGTCATGGCGCAGCTGGACGGCACCTGCCAGGGCTACTTCCTGTTCGGGCAGAACCCGGCGGTCGGCTCGGCGAATGCCCGGATGCAGCGGCTCGGCATGGCGAACCTGGACTGGCTGGTGATCCGCGACTTCGTCCAGATCGAGAGCGCGACCTGGTGGAAGGACGGCCCGGAGATCGAGACCGGGGAACTGCGCACCGAGGACATCAAGACCGAGGTGTTCTTCCTGCCGGCCGCCGCGCACACCGAGAAGGACGGCAGCTTCACCAACACCCAGCGGATGCTGCAGTGGCACCACCAGGCGGTCGAGCCCGCTGCCGACATCCGCAGCGACCTGTGGTTCACCTATCACCTGGGCCGCCGGATCCGGGCCAGGCTGACCGGCTCGGCCGACGAGATGGACCGCCCGGTGCTGGACCTGACCTGGGATTACCCGCTGCGCGGGCCGCTGGCCGAGCCGGACGCCGAGGCGGTGCTGGCCGAGGTCAACGGCCGGGACTCCGGCGGCAGGCCGCTGTCGGCTTACACGCAGCTGAAGAGTGACGGGTCCACCGCCTGCGGCTGCTGGATCTACTGCGGCGTGTACGCGGACGGGGTGAACCAGGCCGCCCGGCGCAGGCCAGGGCGCGAGCAGAACTGGGTCGCGAACGAGTGGGGCTGGGCCTGGCCGGCCAACCGGCGGATCCTCTACAACCGGGCCTCCGCCGACCCGGACGGGAAGCCGTGGAGCGAGCGCAAGGCCCTGGTCTGGTGGGACGGCGAGCAGAACAAGTGGACCGGGCACGACAACGCCGACTTCGTCGCCGACCGGCCGCCGAGCTACCGGCCGGCCAAGGACGCCACCGGCGTGGCGGCGATCTCGGGCATCGATCCGTTCATCATGCAGGCCGACGGCAAGGCGTGGCTGTTCGCCCCGGCCGGGCTGGTGGACGGCCCGCTGCCCGCCCACTACGAGCCGCAGGAATCACCGGTGCGCAACCTGCTGTACCGGCAGCAGCGCAACCCGGTGAGGGAGATCATCTCTGATCCCGAGGACCGGTTCCAGCCCAGCGGCGATCAGCCGGGGTCGGAGGTGTTCCCGTACGCGGCCACCACCTACCGGCTGACCGAGCACCACACCGCCGGGGGCATGTCCCGGTTCCTGCCCTACCTGTCCGAGCTGCAGCCCGCGTTCTTCTGCGAGGTCTCGCCCGAGCTGGCGGCCGAGCGCGGCCTGACTCACATGGGCTGGGCCACGATCGTCACGGCCCGCAGCGCGATCGAGGCCAGGGTGATGGTGACCGAGCGGGTGTCGCCGATCACGGTGCAGGGCCGGGTGCTGCACCAGATCGGGCTGCCCTACCACTGGGGGCCGAACGGTTACTCGACCGGGGATGCCGCTAACGAGCTGGCGCACCTGTCCCTGGACCCGAACGTGCACATCCAGGAGGTGAAGGCGCTGGCCTGCGATATCCGCCCCGGCCGGCGGCCACGGGGACCGGCCCTGCGCGAGCTGGTCCGCGCCTACCAGCAGCGGGCCGGCATCACCGATCAGACCGGCACGGAGGTGTGAGATGACCGCAGAGGCCGCCGAGCAGGTGCCCCGGGCTGCCGCGGCGGGGCTGGACCCGGCAGCGGCGGCGGGGCATGAGGACCACCCGCCGCGGATGGGGTTCTTCACCGACACCTCGATCTGCATCGGCTGCAAGGCCTGCGAGGTGGCCTGCAAGGAGTGGAACGCGGTCCCCGAGGACGGGCTGCTGCTGACCGGGATGTCGTACGACAACTCGGTCGGGCTCAGCGCCTCGACCTGGCGGCACGTGGCGTTCATCGAGCAGATCGGCAGGCCGGGCCGGACCCCGGCGCCCGCGCCTGGTGAGCCGTCGGCCGGCCAGGCCGCGCCGGGCAGCTCGCGCTGGCTGATGTCGAGCGACGTCTGCAAGCACTGCACCGAGGCGGCCTGCCTGGACGTGTGCCCGACCGGCGCGCTGATGCGGACCGAGTTCGGCACCGTGGTGGTGCAGGATGACGTGTGCAATGGCTGCGGCTACTGCATCCCGGCCTGCCCGTTCGGTGTCATCGCCCGGCGCGAGTCCGACGGGGGGGCGCACAAGTGCACGCTGTGCTACGACCGGATCGGTGACGGCCTGACGCCCGCCTGCGCGCAGGCGTGCCCCACCCAGTCCATCCAGTTCGGCCCGCTCGACGAGCTGCGGGACCGGGCGCAGCAGCGGGTCAGCGAGCTCCAGGACGCGGGCGTGGCCGGAGCGCAGCTCTACCTCGAGGACCCGGCGGACGGCATCGGCGGCGGCGGGGCCTTCTTCCTGCTGCTGGACGAGCCCGAGGTGTACGGCCTGCCGCCGGATCCGGTCGTGACCACCAGGGACCTGCCGCGGATGTGGCGTCATGTGGGCGCCGCGGCTGCCGCTCTCCTACTCGGCGGGCTGGCCGCCTGCGCCGGGGCACGGAGCGGGTCATGAGCACGGCCGGGAGTGACGGGGCACGGGCCGCGGGAACCGGCGCGGCCGGGAACGGCTCCGCGGCCGGTCCCGGCGCGCCGGCGGCCGGGGCCGCGCGGCGGTGGCGGGGGAGGGGCGATCGCGGCGAGCGTCCGGTCGTCCCGCGTGCCGAGTTCCGCTCGTACTACGGGCGCCCGGTCCTGCAGGAGCCAGTGTGGAAGGTGCCGGAGGTACCGGGCTACCTGTTCCTGGGCGGCCTGGCGGGCGCATCGTCGGTGCTCGCGGCATTCGCGCAGGCAACCGGCAACCATGAGCTGGCGCGGGCCGCGAAGAACGGCGCAGCCGGCGCGATCGTGCTGTCGGCTGCCGCCCTGGTGAAGGACCTGGGCCGCCCGGCACGATTCCTGAACATGCTGCGGGTGTTCAAGCCCAGCTCGCCGATGAGCGTCGGCTCCTGGCTGCTCGCGGCCTACGGCCCGGCGGCGGGCGCCGCCGCCGCGAGCGCGGTCACCGGCAGGCTGCCGCGGGCCGGCGCCGTGGCGACCGCCGCGGCCGCCACGCTCGGGCCCGGCATCGCTACCTACACCGCCGCGCTGCTCTGCGATACCGCCGTGCCCGCCTGGCACGAGGGTCACCGTGAGATGCCGTACGTGTTCGCCGGGTCAGCCGCTTCCGCTGCCGGCGGGCTGGCCATGGTGGCGGTCTCGCGTCAGCACAGTGACCAGGCGATCAGGTTCGCTGTGCTGGGCGCGGCGACCGAGCTGGTGGCCAGGAGCATGCTGGTCCGCCGGCTGGGCGAGATGGCCGAGCCCTACCAACAGGGCCGGCCGGGCACGGTCATGCAGTTCGCTGAGATCCTCACGGCGACCGGACTCGGTGCCGCGATCCTCGCCCGGCGCAGCCGGACCGTGGCCGTGGCGTCCGGCGCGGCGCTGGTGGCATCATCCGCGCTGACCCGTTTCGGGATATTCGAGGCCGGCATGGCATCCGCGCGCGAGCCGAAGTACACCATCCAGCCGCAGCGCGACCGTGCTGACAGTCGCAGCGCGGCAGCTGCCCCGGTGCGGCGGCCGGCCACTCCCTAGTCCACGTCCCGGCCGGGCTGTCGTTCATCCCGGCAGCCGGCCGGGCGGAGCGGGCTGGCGGCTAGGCCGATCTTGTCCGCTGACCGTGATCTGGCTGGGCGATCCGCCGGATCAGCGGCAGCCCCTCGCCAGGAGGGCTGCCGCCGGGCAGGGCGCGCTCCTGCTCGGCGGGCCTGGCGGCTCGCCACCCCAGCACGGCCAGGCCGGCCAGCCCGGCGGTGATCACGAGAAGGGGCAGCAGTGATCCGGTGACGGGGTGCCAGCTGCCGCTCAGCGGGTCGAGTGAGTGACCCGGGCCGACACCGGACTGCCACCGGTCCATTACCCAGGCCAGGCTGAGCAGCTGGATGGGCAGCAGGATCACGACCAGTGCCCGGATCCAGCGAGCCTGCAGGCGGATGCTGACCCGGCCAGAGCTGCCCGTGATGAAGGCGGCCAGCAGCGGCGTGGAGGCCGCCAGCGGAAGCAGGTAACGTCCCTGGAACGTGAAGCCAACGGCGTTCGCGGTCAGCATTTCCACGGTCACGGGAATGGCCAGGGTCCCGCAGATCAGGGCGGCGAGCCGCCACCGCTGGGTCCGGCTTCCCCAGGCGAAAGCGGCGATCACCAGAGCGCAGAGCGCGATCAGCCAGACGGCGGCGATCTCGCGTGGCGGCCTGGTGTCGAGGTAGGAAAAGCCGTCCACCATCTGCTCGATGTTCCTGGGCAGCGCGCCGGTGATCTCATGGCGCAGCGTCCAGAGGACGCCGTAGGTGAAGTGGTCGGACTCGGCCTGGAGCGTCCGGAAAACGATGGTCCACGCTGCGCCGAGGGCACAGGAGGCCACGACGGCCGCCGACCACCAGCGGGCGGAGTGCCGGCTCCAGAGCTGGCGCAGCCGGGCCCGGACGGGCGGGATGAGCAGCACGGCCAGCAGGACGGCCATCCATGCGGGCCCCATCGCGCGGAACTGGCCGATCCCGATGGCGGCCACAGCGGCGCGGCGCAGCCACCCCTGGACATGCTCCGAGCCGGTGTCCAGCAGCAGCGGGATCGCCGCTGCGCCCAGCGAGATGCCGGCCGCGATCTCCAGCGAGTTGGGGTTGATGGCGCCCGCCAGCTCGAAGAAGGCCGGGGTGGCGGCGACCAGCAGGCCGGCGATCAGCAGCCGGGACCGACGCCACTGCACGCAGCTGAGCCAGGCCGAGGCCAGGAAGGCGGCGCAGAGCGCGGCGCTGATGAGCCGGGCCAGCAGGATCCCGGTCCAGTCGGGCCAGCGGACCAGTGGCTCCCCGACGGCGGCGTAGTAGACCGGGTTGTACCGGCCCGCGCCCGTGAAGACGGTAAACGGCTTGCTTCCGCCCTTGCCCGGAACCGGGGCGCACGCGGCGCTCTGCGACGCGATCCAGTGGTAGCAGTAGTTGTACTCGGTCGAGGGTGGCCCGCCCGCCACCAGGCCCTTCGGCACGGTCTGGTACGCGCCGGTGGCCGGTGCGGGTGGGAGCTGGTCGCGGGCTTCGGCGAGGAGAGCCCTGCCCCTGCGAGCAGCAGCCCTGCGGGCCGCATGGCTGAGCGGCGGGAGCGAGCGGGCTGCGCGTCCCCGGCCGCCTGCGCCCTTGACGTGGCGACGGGCGGTCGGGCGATGACCGGCCGCCAGGTGCAGATCGTGATGGGCCGCCAGGAACAGCTCATACCGATCCGCCCAGTACAGGTCAAAGGTTCCGGCCCTCGAGGTCGCCGGCGTCGGGAAGATCTGCCCCTGCACGACGCCTGCCGCCCGGATGATGTGCCGTACCTCATCGGGCGCGCCGTCGTAAGGGCTGGCCATGGCCCAGGCGGCACCGACGAGGAAGAAGGCAAGGAAGGCGAGAGCCCAGATACGACTAGGGCTCATGGGCCCCCTGGCACGCACCTGCTGCTCTCCCGTGTAGCTCGGTGAGGTCTTGCCCTGCGTAAGGACGTCACCCGGAAATAGCCGGACCGGCGTACTGCCCGCCACCGGTGACCACCAGCCTGGCAGATGCGGCCGACCGAACGGCCAAAGGGACCCTAAACAGACTCCCAATGTTCATCGCGCGATAAGCCAATTAAAAGTTAAGGATTCCCAAAGCCGACACATCAGCCGCCTCAGCGTCAGCCCAGGCAGAATGTATCAGATCCCCGTGCCGCTGCCGGGCAACATACCCGCCGCGGGCAACTTGAACCGCCTCATATTGAGCGCGGCGCGGGAGCGTCGCCCCTGTTGCCCGCCAGGATGTCCTGCGACTTCTGCGCGCCCGGGCGGGCTGCCGTGGGAGGTCCCCGTTTGCGCGCTGCCCGGCGGGGAAGCCGTAGCGGGCACTTCAACGCGAGCCAGCCATCCCCGTCGCCCTCCGGCGGCGATGGCCTTGGGCAAACCGGAAAGGGACGGACCATGAAAGCCGAGTCAGCAGGCAGCCTGCCGGAGCAGGCGGCGCACGGCATCGACAGGATGGTGCGCAATGTCGAGACCGGCCGGTTCGAGCGCGGCCTGTCAGCTCTCACTGCTGCGGGGGCGCTGGTCACGGCGGCGGAGATCTTCTTTGAGCACGACAGGGCCAGTTTCGGCAACAAGATGATGTGGCTGCCTGTCGCGCTCGGGCCGGCAGGCGCCGCAGCGGGCGTGGCCGGCTTCTTCAGCAGGAGGATGGCCAAGACCGCGCTGCCGGTTGCCTCGGCGATCATCGTCGCCAATGGCCTGCAGGGCACCTGCACTGGTCCTGCCTGGGGGCACTCTGCGAGTTCCTGCCGCTGCCGGACAACCGGGTCACCCTGGCCGAGGAGAAGGACAGGTACGGCCTGCCGGTCGCGCGGTTCTCCTACTCGCAGTGCGACAACGACAAGCAGCTCATGCGGGCGGCCCGCGGACTACCTGGCCGCCGGAGGGTCACGCAACGGCAGCTAGGCCGCAGGCGCAGCAGCGCGGATCCGCTGCCGGGCCGCCCGGGCGCTCGTGCTGCCTGGCGACCTGGCCGCTCACTGGCCTTGCTGCAGCCGCCAGATCGCTGTCATCTGCCGGAAGACCTTGATGGCGCCTGGATCACCTTCCAGCGCGTAGGGCTCGTCCGGCTTATTCTCGTCGAACCAGATCAGCCCGAGGTTCCCGTAGGTCCGGATTCCGGCGTACATGTTCTCGATCTGGGATGGCTCCGTGCCGGGCGGGCCGATCGCGGTCTCGCTGATGAGGATGGGCTCGCCGGCGGCGAAGCCCTGGATCGCGCTGATGGTGGAGCCGAACACGCTGGCGTAGGTGTCCGACAGGTGCATGTAGTACCCGTCGATGCCGATCCAGGTCACGTAGGAGTCACCGGGCCAGTAGTCGGCGACCGGCACGGTCGAGCTGCCGAGCACGTTCATGGTCCACAGCCAGGTCACGTTGTCGGCCCCCTGTTTGCGGAACACGTTCACCACGTGCTGCCAGGCAGCGACCCAGACTGACGGGCTCACGTACCCGTCGCCCCACTTGTACCAGGAGGCGTCCGGCTCGTGCGCGAAGCCGATGACCACCTGGTGGCCGAAGTCGGCCACCGCGTCGGCGAAGTTCTCCAGGTAGGTATCGGACTTGCCCGCGACGATGGACTGCAGGGTCACCTTTTCCGGGTTCATCTGGACGACGGGGTATGCCCCGTGGTCATAGGCGTCCTGCGCGAACTGGGACCGGAACGACTCATACCAGCCGGAGTAGTACAGCGCCAGGTTGGGTTCCCGGCCGGCGGTCCGCCCGAACTGCTCGACGCCGCTGTAGGAGGCGGGCGAGGAGGGCTCGTAGACGCCGAGCCAGGACAGCGGCTGGACCGGCAGCGGCGGCGCGTGCACGGGGTGCTGCTGGTGCCAGAGCACCGATCCTGGCGCTGGCCCCGGGGGCTGCGTGACCACCGTCGAGATGCCGATCCCGGCGGCTCCGGCCACTGTGACCGTGGCGACGACAGCCACCACGGGACTGCCGCTCACGACGCCGCCCAGATGCTGCCCGGCGGCCGCGATCCACTCGCCGAACTCGTAGACGAGGCGGCGCAGCCGGGCATCGATGAGGACCGGCCACAGGACCAGGCCGGGAAAGCGGTGCGTCTGCGCGAGCACCTGGCGGATGGCCGCCCGCCTGGTGGCCTTGTCCAGGCCCGAGCGCACCATGATGGTCTTGCCGTCGGCGGACGCCAGGGCGTTGATCCCGGCGGGCAGGTCGCTGGTCTGGATCAGCTGGGTGACGCCCAGCGAGAGGCCGGCGCCCCGGTCGGAGTGGCGGCCCTTCCGGGACGGCCGGGCGCTGCGCGGCCCGCTGGACTGCGGCGGAGGGATGGTCATCTGGTGCTCTTTCCGGGAAAGATCAGGCGTCCGACAATCAGGGCGTTGAGCACGCCGAACAGGCCGACGGCGGCGAACCGGTCGGAGCCTGTCTGCTCCATCCGCCACAGGGAGAGGCCCAGCCAGGCGGCCGCGAGCGTGCCATTCCACGCCGTCACTCCCCACCAGAACCGGCGGGTGGCATCGCCTGGGCCGCGGCTCGGCTGCCAGGACATCACCCGGCGCCGGCTGTAGTCCCAGAGCGCGAGGACCTGCGCCCAGCCGACCGCGATGGCCAGCGGCCAGGTACGCGGGCCGTAGGCGGCGTGATGCCACAGCGGGTACAGCACGGTGCCGCTGATCACGGCCGGCAGCAGCAGCAGGGCATTGCTGATCCGGATCTCGCCCGGCACCGCGATCAGCAGGGTGATGGGGATGAGCGGCAGGATCAGCGTGCGCAGTGCCGTGGTCAGGTTCCACAGCCAGCCGGCCACGTAGGGCAGCCGGGCCTTCCACGGCATCGGCACCCGCCACATGTGCCGGGTCCAGATCAGTGAGGTCGCGCCGCAGCACCACCGGTACTGCTGGCGCATGAAGGAATCGAGGGTAGAGGGGCAGATTCCGGCCGCGAGCGGCAGCGGCAGGTAGGTGAGCTGGTAGCCGTGATACCGCATGTCCAGGCCGGTGTGCGAGTCCTCGGCGTAGGGGATCTCGGTGAACCCGCCTGAGCAGTCCAGCGCGGCGCGCCGGTAGACGGCGTTCGAGCCCACGCACAGCGCGGACCCGAACCGGTTCCGCGATACCTGCACGGCCCGGTAGAACACCTCCAGGGTCGGCCCGGCCGCGCGCTCCACCCACCCCTGCCGGGGGCTGGCCCGGAAGAACTGGGGCGTCTGCACGATGCCGGTCGACGGGTCGTCCAGGTAGGGCAGCGTCTCGGCCAGGAAGTCGGCGCGCGGCCGGAAGTCGGCATCGAAGATCACCACGTGCTCGCCGCGGGTGCGCTGGAAGGCGTAGTTGAGATTGCCCGACTTCTTGTGCGAGTGCTCCGGGCGGCGCACGTAGCTGAATCCGAACGAGGGGGCCAGGCCGGCGGCCTCGTCGCTGTCACCGTCGTCCAGCACGTAGGCGTGCGCCCAGCCCGGGTACTCCTGAATCAGCTCGAACACGCCCGTCCAGGTGTTGCGGAGCAGTTCGACCGGCTCCCGGCAGATGGGCAGGAAGATGTCCACGGCCGGCCAGCGCTCCGGGCACCACTCCTCGACCTGGGTCTGGTGCGCGCGCAGGTCAAAGCTGCGGCCGGTGAAGTTAACCGGCAGGCTGACCACCTGATACACCAGGTAGATAGCGGTGTAGCTGGCGAAGATGGCGACCGGCACCGGAAGCTGGCGGGCATTGCGGATCTCCATGAAGACCTGGGCCAGGATCACGCAGAGCGAGCTGGCGAAGAGCCCGGTGGCCAGGTACCGCAGCGACCGCCAGGCGTAGGACGTCTTCTCGTGATCATCGGGCGGCTCGGGCAGGACCCCGTAGCGCCGGTGGCGGCCGCGCTCGGGTGCCGTGGTGCTCACGGCTCGTGCCGCCAGATGACGTACCGGCTCATGCCGTACCGAACCTGGTCAATGACCTGATAGTGGCGGCGGTGGTTATTCAGGTAGTCCGCGATGGCCAGGTCGAGCGTGGTCGTCGACAGGAAGTTGAGCGCGACGATGGAGAAGTACCCGCGGGCGAGGTACCTGCGGTACACGGCGGGATTGCCCTGCTCGCCGACGTGCACGCTGATGGAGTGGCCTGTCGGCAGGACGATGCTGCGGGTGTTGGACCAGCGCCTCCAGTCGCTGCCCGTACTGAGGTAGTACTCCGCGATGGAGGGCGTCTCGATCAGGATCCGCCCGGTGGTGTGCTCCGCTATCGGCCGGAATACCGCGATGAACCGGGTGGCGTTGGGCCATGCATAGAGGGCGCGGGCCTGCCCGGCCCCGAGAATCACCGGGACGCTGAGCGCCGCCGCGGCGGCGCAGGTGACGCAGGCTCGCACTGACGCCCGCGGCAGCCGGGCGATCACGGCACTGACTGCGTAGCCGGCCGCGATCGCGGCGAACCATGCGCCCATGTCCGCGTGCTTGTCCAGCGACGTCAGCGTGTGGATCCGGGCTTGCTCCAGCGGCACCAGGAGCGCGGCGCCCGCGAGGACGAGCAGCAGGGACCGCCAGGGCCGCCCGGCCTTCCAGAAGAAGCCGATCAGCAGGGCGCTCAGCGAGGGCGTGATGACGATGCCGGTCCAGGCCCACGCCGCGGCGAGGACCGACAGGGGCGGGCTGCCCCCGCTGACGCGGGAGAGGACTGTCTGGCCGATGCCGGCCGCATAGTAGGGGCCGCCTGCTGCCGTCAGCAGCGCCAGTGTGGCGCTGGTGAAGGTCAGCACGGCCGCGCTGCGGCGCAGGGCATCCTTGCCGCCTGGTTCCGGGCAGGCGACGAGCGCCGCCAGCACGATGACGACCGGATCGAAGACCGCCGATGAGTAGGCCGTCGCGTTGGCGAGGGACAGCGCGAGCGATGCGCCGATCATCCAGGCCGATGCGTCTCGTACCGTACCGGCGCGGATGACGAGCCAGGCGGCAAGGGCCATCAGGAAGACCGACATCGCGTCGAAGGTGGCGAAGGCGCTCAGGTGCTGGGTGGGGCCGAGCGCTGCCCAGAGCGCGGCGGCGAAGAACCCGGCCCGCGGGCCGAACAGCCGGCTGGCGGCGCTCCAGAGCAGCGCCGTCGCGCCGAGCATGAAGCCCAGTGACAGGATGCGCGCTCCGGCGAGTCCCCCGATCGCGTTGGCCAGCGCGGCGAGCGGCGGGTAGATGACGGGCGCGCCCGAGAAGAAGGTCGGGAACGGGGGGAGCGGCGTGCCATGCAGGAGGTGCGCCCACTCGAGGCGGCCGGCCCGCAGGTACAGGGCCTCATCCTGGAATGCGGTGTTGGACCACACCAGCCGGAGGGACAGGATGGCCTGGACCGTGAGAATTCCGGCCAGCGGCGCGGCGGGCATGTGCGCGCGGAGCCGGCGCAACCGCGTCGCGCGGTCATTCGCCGGCCGCGCCGGGCTGCCGGGGAGGACGTCGCTGACGGGCAGGGCTCCGCTGACGGGCAGGATTTCGTTGACGGGCAGGATTTCGCTGACGGGCAGGATTTCGCCGACGGGCAGGATTTCGCCGACGGGCAGGGCGTCGCTGCCCGGCAGGGCTCGTGCGGGCGCAGTGCCGGCCACTGCGCCCGCCGCCTCGGGATGAGAGAGCGAGAGCAGCAGGCCAAGACCGGCTAGCTGCTCGTCGCCTGCGGGGATTCGGGGTAATTCCTGGTCCAAGGAACCCTGAGTCAGCAGGGCAGCCACCTCCGCGGCGGATCATGCGGACACGGAGGCCCCCCCGGCCCGCTTTGCTGTCAAGCGACGCTAAGCAGGAAGCAAAGCAAGGTGCATCTTAAATGATCAGCTATCCGAAGATATGATGGATAGCTAGCGTCATTCTGGTAGACGCGGATGGCGCGCGCATGGGTTACGCCTATACACGTGTCGTGTCGTGACCTAGCAATTCGGACAGACGGTTCACTTGTCGGTTGTATTGCCCTTCCGGGCCACATGGGCCGGTCCGCCGCCGCGCCGCCGCCGGTCCGTCCTGCCGCGGCCCCCGAGGGCGGATCCGCGGCCCGGGTGACAGCTGCTGGGCCCCGATGGCCATGGCCGGGGCGGCGCTATGACGGAGACCATCCGTGGGATCTCGCTGACGTCCCGTAATCCAGCCATCACTGATCGTTTAATGAATGGGTCGTGAGCCAGGCGCGGTGCGATCATATGAGACTTATAGTGGTTTTTGCCGGACTGATCGGCCGAGGCGGCCGGCTCTGCCATCGGGCGGTCGCGCGGCCGACTGCGGTCGTCCGACCGTATGCCGCGCCGGGGCCGTGAGGGCGCGGACGCCGGCCGGGGATGCGCTGGCGTGACCGGCCAGGGCAATGGCGGAGTGCTCGTGCGGCCCCGGCCGCGCATTCGTGCTCATCGCCGGGCCGGGCATTCCGTGATGGGTGACAGAGGGAACCGGGCGGCCGGTAACCGGCTGAAAACCTCGCGGCCATATCTGCCCGGAGGCGCGGGATTACCAGCGGGTAATTGTCACGGAGTGGAGTCGCCGCGCTGGCGATCGCGTGCTGGCGGAAATGACCAGCATGGCTCCCGTTAATGCAGCTCGCCGGCGGCAGCGGACTGACGAGTGACGAGTGACGGAATCAAGACCTCCAGTTCGGCGTTCTCGTGCGCTGCGCCGGTGTGCTCGGTGTGCCACCGTGCTTCGAGGCCAGCCGATCGAGCTCGGAGCACTGCCGTTCCGGCGGCGGTCGAGGGCTTCGCGGCTCGCGGGCCCGGCTCGCGCGGGCGTGCTTCTTGGCTGGCGGGATGGCGGCCGGCGCGCGTCAACTTGGCCACGCTGGGCGAGTCATGGATAACAACTTGTTAGTCTCGCTGCAGGCATCTTCCGATCCGGCACACCACAAGCATCGGGCCAGAAGTCCCGCTACGGTGCATAGGTGCGCATTGACTCACTTCAGGGGGACAGGCGGTGGTGACCTCGCGGGCGCCCTCCACCGGCCTCAGCCGCGCGCTGCACCCGTCGCGCCGGCATCAGGGCCGCTGGCTGCTGGCCGCCGGAGTCATCGCCTTCGCTGCGGCCCTGGCCCTCTACGGCCATTACCTGCTCACTCACCCGCGGCCGGACTGGATGGTGCCGGTCGACCTGCGCATTTACCGCTTCGCCGGCTTCGTGGTCCGGCATCAGCCACCCTGGTACAAGCCCGGGCTCGCCTCGCCGCTCTACGACATGCCGCTGCACAGCCTGATGGCGTTTACTTACACGCCGTTCGCGGCGATGGTCTTCACCATCCTGACGGTGCCGTACCTGCATCTGCTGCTGACCCTGTCGATCCTGGTCAACATCACGATGCTGGTGGTGGCCATCTGGGCGACCTTCACCGGCCTGGGCTACCGGGCCGGCCTGGCCAAGGCAGGCGCCACGCTGCTGGTAGCCGGAGCCGTGTTCTGGACGGAGCCGGTACAGCGCACCCTGTTCCTGGGCCAGGTCGAGCTGGTGCTGATGGCGCTGATCATGTGGGATCTGTGCCAGCCAGACCGGCACTGGTGGAAAGGCGCAGGCGTCGGCATCGCGGCCGGGATCAAGCTGGTCCCGCTGATTTTCATCCCGTACCTGCTGCTCACCCGCAAGTTCCGGCAGGCGGCCGTGGCGACGGCAACCTTCGCAGTCACCACCGTGCTCGGGTTCGCCGTGCTGCCGGCCGATTCGCGCTACTACTGGCTTAACGGCATCTTCGCGAAGGGCTCCCGCACGGGATTTGTCGGCTGGGGAGGCAATCAGTCGCTGCGGGCCATCATCACCCGGCTGGCAGGCAGTGTCGCCGCCGGCGACCGGCCCTGGCTGGTTGCCGCCGCGCTGACCCTGGTGATCGGCCTGCTCGCCGCCGCGCTGCTGGACCGCGCCGGCTATCCGGTGGTGGGCATCCTGACCTGCGCTCTCACCGGCCTGCTCGTCTCGCCGATCAGCTGGGATCACCACTGGGTGTGGATCGTCCCGGCCGTCGCCGTGGCCGGGACCTACGCGGTGCGGGCCAGCGGCGCGCTGCGGTGGGCCTGGCTGGGACTGGCCGCGGCGATCATCGGCATTTTCGCGGCCTGGCCGGTCGCCTGGTCCGGCCCGCTGGACCCGAACAACTACTACCTGGGACTTATCTGGCTGGCGCCGGTCACGAGCACGCTCAGCTATGCCTACCACGGGGACAAGCCGTTCTTCCCCGAGTACCACTGGCACGGGGTGCAGCTTCTCGCCGGGAACTCCTACATCCTGGCCGGCCTGCTGCTGATGCTGCTGCTGGTCGGGCTGGCCGTGCGCAGCGGGCTGGCATCGGGCGCGCTGACGCGGCTGGGGGTCCGTCGGCCGGCCAGGTCGTAACCTGCTGGCCGGCTGTCTCGCGCACCGCCGGCGACTCATCCTGGCCCGGTTCAGCCGGACGCGGTGGCCCTGCAGGCTGGTCAGCCCTGAACGGCCCGCGTCCGGCCTGCCGGGCTGGCAGCGATGGCGGCGTCCGGGGGAGCGGGACGGCTCACCTTCCACCGGCCGGTCACGCAGAGGACCACCAGCCAGATCGTGACGCCGAGCAGCACCAGCGGCACGACCACGTGCTGGTCAGCCCGGGCGATGCTGGCCAGCAGGGGACTATGCGGCATGGTCGGATTCCCCGGCATCAGCGCCGTTGTCCCCGCGGTCAGCCGGATCAGCACCAGCCAGTCAAGCCGCGATGCCGGGTAGAGCACGAGCAGGCAGATCAGCATGGCGTCATACCACGGCAGCTGATAGGGCCAGACGAAGAGCCAGGCGATCGTCAGCGCGAGCGCGGGCCGGATGGCCGGCAGCCCCGGCTGCCCGCGGGGCATGCGCCAGAGCATCAGGACAGCGAGGGTCAGCACGAGCACGGCCGCCACCGGGACCAGGTAATGCCCGCTGGTGAGCCACTTCGACACGAGCTGGTAGAAGTTGTCGATCGTGACCTTGCTCGTGCGCTGGAGCAGGGCCCTGACCGCGGGCGGACCGAACCAGGCGTAGGTCGGCACCAGCACGGCCAGCGAGCCGCACGCCGCGGCGGTCAGGGCGATGGGCGACCGCCGCAGCGCCCAGGCCAGCCCGGCGGCGAAAAGCAGGAATGAGATCTTGATATCGGCCGCGACGCCGATCAGCAGGCCGGCCGCCAGCGCGCGCAGCGGCCCGGCCACCGCCCGCCCCGCGGCGCTTCCTGGCCGTGTCCCGATCAGCAGCAGCCCCAGCAGGCCGAACGCGGCGCCGAGGGTGTCGATGTGCCCGGATGCGATCAGGCCCCAGAGCAGCAGCGGATTGATCGTCCAGAGCAGGTGCGCGCGGAGCCGGGCCACCGGGTCGGAGCGCAGCAGCCGGTCGGCGGCGAAAGCGACGGCCCCGAAGGCTATCGAGTTCCATAGCTTGAGCCAGAAGGTGATGCGGGCCATCGACGTGCCGCCCAGCCTGGCGGCCGCGAGCTGCTCGACTGTTGCCGCCGGGCCGTAGAGGGTGACGTGCTTCTGCCACTCGAACGGGATCCACGGGCCGATCGCGTCATGCGTCAGGCGAAGCTGCGCCGGGACCACGACGTAAGGGCTGTGACCGAGCAGGGCAATCCGGCCGTAAGCCGCGTAGTCCAGCGCATCGGTGGAGCCGACCGGCGGCAGCACGGTCAGCACCGCCACGGCGATGAAAGCGGTGATCAGCACGGCCCGCACGCTGACGCGGAAGCCGCGGCGCACGGCGGCCAGCGCGGCCAGCACTCCGGCGCCGCCGAGAACGGCGGCTACCCAGAGCCCGGCCGTCACCAGGTCGGGCGGCACGGGCACGTGCAGTTCCCAGGGCGGCCCTGCGGCCGGCATGGGCAGCTGGCGGGGATCCATCCAGCTGCCGTGCGCCAGTGATGCCGCGATCATGATCAGGATGGCGAGCAGGATGGCGCCGGCTCCGGCCCAGGCCAGCGCCCGGGTACCCGGGCTGGGGCGAGCGGTCTCCGCGGCGGCCTCAGCTGGCCCGGAGTGAGCTGGCCCTGGCTCGGCCTGGCCGGGATCAGCCGGGACGGGCTCGGCCCGCACCGGCGCTGGCCGCGCGGGGCCAGGCCGCCCAGCCTGTGACCGCCCGGGGCCGGCCGGGGCGGGACTGCCCAGGCTGCTGCTCATCCTGCCTCGTGATCCTCTGCTCGGCGGCACGCGAGAGCTGGGGCGGCCGGCCTGACGTGACTGCGGCGCGCCTCCCCCGGAGCCGTGCCCTGGTCATGCTACGCGGGGGCCTGACTCACGCAGGGGAGATGAGCCATGGCCCTCTCCGTCCCCCCGTGCTCCCAGCCAGGCTGATTTCGCACCTGGAAGGTGAGGCCAAGCCTATGCGGCGGCCGCTGCCGGGAACCGCCGCTTGCCGGAGCCTTTGCCAGTCCGTGCCTTCGAGCCCGCGTATCCGGGGCGAAACCAGCCCGCTGGTGCCAGTGCCGGCACCCCGCGGCGGCGGCCGGCGCGCCGTCCGGGCAGTTTGACGCGCCAGAGCCTAATGGTTATCGTTTTCATTTGTATTTGCAGCCGCCGCTGCAGCCCGGAGCCGTTACCGCTCGATGGGAACTGTGCCTGATGCCTGTTCGCAAGATCGCCGCCGCCGCTGTCGCCCTGGGCGCTGGCCTGCTGGCCGCAGCCTGCTCGGCCAGCTCCGCCTCCAGTACCGGAACCGCGGCCACCGGCGTGGTGGTAGCCGTGGGCGCCGAGAACGAGTACGCCAACGTGATCGCGCAGATCGGCGGCAAGTACGTGCGGGTCACGGCCATCGAGAGCAACCCCAACACTGACCCGCACACGTTCGAGGCCAGCGCCAGCGTCAGCGAGACCGTGAGCGCGGCCGAGCTGGTCGTGCAGAACGGCCTGGGCTACGACGACTTCATGACCAGCATCGAGAACGCGGCCCCGAGCTCGGTCCGCAAGGTGATCAACGTGCAGCACCTGCTCGGCCTGCCGGACTCCACGCCGAACCCGCACCTGTGGTACTCCCCGGCCACGATGCCGGCGGTCGCCAGGGCCATCGCCAGCGACCTGTCCAGCCTCCGGCCCGCGCATGCCGCCTACTTCCGGGCGAACCTGACCAGGTTCGACGCCTCGCTGCGGCCGTGGCTGGCTGCGCTCGCCGCCTTCAGGGCCAGCTACCCCGGCACGCCGGTGGCCACCACCGAGCCGGTCGGGGACTACATGCTGCAGGCGGCCGGGACGAGCAACCTGACGCCATTCGGCCTGCAGGCCGACATCATGAACGGGGTAGACCTGGCGCCCCAGTACGTGACCCTGGAAGACAACCTGCTCCGGCAGCACAAGGTCAGGGTCTTCGTCTACAACCAGCAGGTGGTGGACTCGGTGACCGCGTCGTTCCTGGCCACGGCTCAGCGCAGCGGAATCCCGGTGGTTGGCGTCTACGAGACGATGCCCACCCCCGGCTACGACTACCAGTCCTGGATGCTGGCCGAGGTGCAGGCGCTGCGCAAGGCAGTCGCCGGCAAGGTCTCGACGGAGCGGCTGTAATCCATGACCGAGATCCCGGTAACCAGCCTCAGCGACCCGGCGGTCCTGGCCGTCGACGGCGTCAGCGTCCGGCTGTCGGGCCGCCAGATCCTCCGGGACGTGAGCTTCGGGATCGGGCCCGGCGAGTTCGTCGGGCTGATCGGCTCCAACGGAGCCGGGAAGACGACGCTGCTGCGCGTCATTCTGGGCCTGCAGGCCCCGGCGGCCGGCCACGTCGCCGTCTGCGGCCAGCCGCGGGCCGAGGCGAGGCGGCTCGTTGGCTACGTGCCGCAGAAGATCCAGCTCGACCCGGATATGCCGGTCCGCGCCCGCGACCTGGTCGGGCTGGGGCTGGACGGCCACCGGCTCGGGATCGGCTGGCCATCGCGCGGCCGCCGCCAGGCGGTGGACGAGATGCTCCGCGCCGTTGACGCCGACCGGTTCGCCGACCAGCGGGTCGGCAACCTGTCCGGCGGCGAGCAGCAGCGCATCATGATCGCGCACGCGCTCATCAGCAGGCCGCGGCTGCTGCTGCTGGACGAGCCGCTCGCCAACCTGGACATCCGCAGTGCGCGGGAGATCGTCGACCTGATCGCCCGGATCACCCGCCAGCAGCACGTTTCGGTACTCATCTCGGCGCATGAGATCAATCCGCTGCTGCCGGTGATGGACCGTGTCGTCTACCTGGCCGCCGGGCGGGCCGCTACCGGCAGCACCGACGAGGTGGTCACGACCGAGGTGCTCAGTGATCTCTACGGCTATCACGTCGACGTGATCAACGTGCACGGGCGGATCCTGGTCGTGGCCGGGCATGGTGACGGGCTGGATGTCCCGGCTGACCATGCCGCCGGGGTGCAGATATCCGGCCAGCCGCACGCCATCGGCGAGTAACGCATGCTCAGTTCCCTGTTCGCGCCAGGCTTCTTCGCCAGCCCCCCGGTCCACCTGGCGCTGCTCACCGGCGGCCTCGCGGCGCTGGTCTCGGGCATCGTCGGGACCTTCGCCGTGCAGCGCGGCCAGTCCTATGCCGGGCACGCGCTCGCCGACATCAGCGTCACCGGGGGCTCGGGCTCGTTCCTGATCGGGATCAGCCCGCTCTGGGGCTTCGCGGTCATCGGGGTGCTGGCGGCCGCGATCATGGACATGATCGGGGTCCGCCGCCCGCGCGGTCGTGACCTGGCCACCGGGATCGTGCGGGGGGCCGGCCTGGGCCTGGCCGCCCTGTTCCTGTACTGGGACGCCACGTCGACGAACGCGACCGGAGCCGCGATCACGATCCTGTTCGGCTCCATGTTCACGATCGATCCCGCCGTCGTCTCGCTGGTCATCGTCGTCGCGCTGGCGGCCCTGGCCATCATCGGCATCCTCTACCGGCCGCTGCTGCTGAGCTCGGTCAGCGGCGACCTCGCTGCCGCCCGCGGCGTGCCCGTCCGGCTGGTCGGGCTGCTCGGCCTGATCGCCATCGCGCTGGCCGTGTCGCTGGCCGCGGTGACCATCGGGACGATCCTGTCCACAGCGCTGCTCGTCGGGCCGGCGGCCACCGCACTGCGGCTGACCAGCAGGCCCGGCCGGGCGACAGCCGGGGCGGCGCTCATCGGCGTCGCCGTGACCTGGCTGGGAATCGTGCTGGCCTACGACAGCTTCACCTGGCCGCCGCAGCACGACGGCTGGCCGGTCAGCTTCTTCGTGGTCGCGCTCATCTTCGCGGTCTACCTGCTGACCAGCGTGCCGTGGCGGACACTGCCGCGGCGGCCCTGGCCGGTCCGGGCGCCAGCGCGTGCGCACGCCCCGGCGCAACCGCCGGCGCACGAACCGGCGCAGGCCGTCCCGGTGCGGCTGGCCCATCGGCGGACGGACCGGTAGCTGCCATGTTCGCGCCGTTCATGATGAACGCCTGGGCGGTCGCCACCATCGTCGCGGTGGTGGCCGGCGTCGTCGGGTTCTTCGTCGTGCTGCGCGGGGCGGCCTTCGTGGCCGACGCCGTGCCGCAGGGCGCGTTCGCCGGCGCGGCCGGCGCCAGCCTGATCGGCGTTAACACCCTGGTCGGCCTCGGGGTCTTCGCGCTGGCCGGAGCGCTCGGGATCAGCTGGCTGAGCCGGCGCAGCCGGTCCGATGTCGCGACCGCGCTGACGCTGGTGCTGCTGCTCGGCCTGGGCGCGCTGTTCCTCAGCTTCACCACGGAGTACTCCGCCGAGATCTTCTCGCTGCTCTTCGGCGAGGTGCTCGGCATCAGCCAGGGCGAGATCGCCCCGGTTGCCGTCCTCGGCCTGGTCTGCATAGCCGCGATCGCGGTGATCTACCGGCCGCTGCTGCTGTCATCGCTGGCGCCTGAGGTCAGTGCGGCCCGCGGCATCCGCGGCCGGCGGATGGAGCTGCTGTTCCTGGTGACGGTGGCGCTGGCGACGAGCATGACGCTGCCGGTCGTCGGCGCCTTGCTGATCTTCAGCCTGATGATCGGGCCGCCCGCTGCGGCGCGCTCACTGACCAGCAGCCCGCTGCTGGCCATCGCCCTGTCCGTCGTGATCGCCGTGATCACGGTGTGGATCGCGATCGCCGTGTCCTTCGAGACGAACTGGCCAGTCGGCTTCTTCGTCGGGGTGGGCGGAGCGATCTGCTACGCGGCCGGCCGCGGCTGGGCCATGCTGCGCGGATCCAGTCGCCGGCCCGCGCAGTAGCACTGCCCGGGCTGGCACCAGGCGGTCCAGCATCCCCGCGCTCTGCCAGGCCAGGAAGACGCTGAGCAGGGCAGCCACCACCATGGCCGTGAGGTGCCCGACGGCAGCCACCCCCAGCCGGCTGAGGCCGGAGAATATATCGCCCGCGAACACCAGCAGCGCCAGATCGACTGCCGCGGCGATGCGAGCCAGGCTGGTGCCGAACAGGATGGCCACCACGATGGCTGAGACCACGACGTAGGACGGGCCCACATCGATGATGAACCTGCTGGCCGGGGGCAGCAGGCCATGGGCCACCCGGTAGCCGACGATGCCCTCGCTGACGAGCGTGCCGATGACGTGCCCGGCGGCGCACACCAGCGCGGTGCGCCAGTTGCCCAGGGCCCGGTTCGCGCCGAACATCGCCAGCGCGATCAGGAACGGCCAGGCCGCGGCCGACCCGGTCGGGAAGAACGCGGAGGCGATCAGGCAGCCGACCGGGTCATGGCGCAGGTTGTGGACGTTCGTGCTGGCCCACCGCAGCACCGCGGCCTGGTCAGGGCCGGGCAGCAGCGCGTAGATCGTCTCGGCGATGATGACGCCGAGCAGGAAGATCCAGGCGGTCGCGTAACCGGTGACCAGGGTCAGCAGGCGGCGGCGCATGGAGCACACCTTAGGTGTCCCGCGGTCACCGGCCGTCTGCGGCCGGCCAGCCGGGTGACATTCGTCGGGGATTGTGCCAGTGGCGGGCGCCCGGGCTGAGGAGATCGGAGCGAGGTCAGGAACGCCCGCTTGACCGGATCGAAAATATGTTCGATAGTAGGCTCATGGGAGCGGACACCGCCCGGCTCGCGGCGCTGCCTGGCGCATCGCTGGCACCGTGGCGCTACGACGATGCCGTTCTTCCTGGTGACGGCATGCTGCCGGTCCTCCCGGCGCTGCGAGGGCTGCTGCCCGGCGGCGGCCTGCGACGGGGCTCGGTGGTGGCGACCGGTCACTGGAGCCTGCTCTGCCTGGCGCTGGCGGCGGGCCCGTCGGCGGCCGGCGCGTGGTGCGCGGCGGCCGGGCTGCCCCAGCTGGGCGTGCGGGCAGCCGCCGAGGCCGGCCTGGATCCCGGCCGGCTGCTGCTGATCGCTGACCCGGGCCCGGGCTGGCCGCAGGTGGTGGCAGCACTGCTGGATGGCTGCGGCATCGTGCTGCTCCGCCCGCCGGACCGGCCATCCGCCCAGCTCCGGCGCAAGCTCGAGGCCGCTGCCCGTCGGCACGGCAGCGTGCTGCTGGTGGCCGGGGAATGGGAGGGCGCGCAGGCGCGGCTGCTGGTCACCCGGCAGGAATGGGACGGGATCGGAGCCGGGCACGGGCGGCTGCGCGCACGCAAGGTGCAGGTGGTAGCCGATGGCCGCGGGGCCGCGGGCCGGCCGCGGGAGCAGTGGCTGTGGCTGCCGGGCCCCGATGGCGCGGTGACCGCCGTCGCGCAGGACATCGCGGAACAGGACGATATGGCTCGCTGGGGCAGGGGCAGCTCAGGCCCGGCGGGGACCGGCATCAGCCGGGTCAGTACCGGATGACGCCGCCCCGTTCGCCGCGCCGGGTCCTGGTGGTGCGCTGCCCGGGCTGGCCGGGAGCCGCGGGCTGGCCGGGGATCGCGGGCTGGCCGGGAGCCAGGGACCAGGAATCAGCATCGGGCGCACGGGCCTTCGAGCAGGTGGTGCACGCCGTTGAGGCGTTCTGCCCGCAGGTGGAGGTCCTGCGGCCAGGAGCCTGCGCGATCGGCGTCCGCGGCCCGGCGCGGTATTTCGGCGGGGAGGACGAGCTGGCCAGGAAGATCGCGGAGGCCGTGCGCCCGTGCGGTTTCGGCTGCCAGGTCGGCGTCGCCGATGGCCTGTTCGCCGCGGAGCTAGCCGCCCTGGCCGGGCCGGCTGGCCGGATAGTCGCGCCAGGCGAAACGCCTTCCTTCCTGGCCGGGCATCCGGTCGCCGTGCTGGGGATTACTGACCTTGCCGATCTGCTGCCGCTGCTGGGCATCAGGACGCTGGGCGATTTCGCCGCGCTGCCTGCGGCCGAGGCGGTCAGCAGGTTCGGGACCCGCGGAGAGCTCGCGCACCGGCTGGCCCGCGGACTCGATCCCCGCCCGCTGGTCCCGCGGCCGCCGGCCGCCGACCTGTCCGTGCGGCAGGAGTTCGACCCGCCGGCCGGCCAGGCCGAGCCCGTCGTGTTCGCGGCCAAGGCGCTCGCTGACCAGATGCATGACCGCCTCGCCGCCAGCGGGCTGGCCTGCGTCCGGCTGAAGGTGCAGGTGACGTGCGAGGACGGCCGGCAGATCAGCCGGTTGTGGCGGCACGACGGGCTGCTCTCCGGGCTCGCGGTCGCTGAGCGGGTGCGCTGGCAGCTGGACGGGTGGCGCACCGCGCCGGGCGGCCATGGCGGTCCCGGCCCGGCTGGTCCGGGGAACGGCCGGCCCGGCCGTCCGGACGGCCGCGACGCGGATCCTGGCGACGGCGTGCAGCCGGGCGGGATCACGTGGCTGCAGCTGATCCCGGACCAGCTCGTGCGCGCCGGGGGGCGCCAGCTCGGGCTCTGGGGCGATGCCGTGGTCAGCGATCGGGTAGCGCGTGCTGCCCTCCGCGTCCAGGCCATGCTCGGGCACCCAGCGGTGACGCGCCCGGTGCCGGCCGGCGGACGCAGTCCGGCCGAGCAGGTGCTGCTTGTCCCCTTCGGCGACCATGACGTGCCCCGGCTTCCGCCGGACCGCCCGTGGCCGGGGCAGATCCCCGGGCCGGCTCCGGCAACCGTCTTCCCGGTCCCGCTCGCGGCCACCGTCACCGACCGCTCCGGCCAGGCAGTGACCGTGACCGGCCGCGCGCAGGAGTCAGCCCCGCCTGCCCGGCTGTCGGCGGACGGCCAGCCGGCCATGGCCATCCTGTCCTGGGCCGGCCCCTGGCCGGTCACTGAGCGCTGGTGGGATCCGGCCCGGGCTCGCCGGAAGGCCAGGTTCCAGCTCGTGACCGAGGACGGGCGGGCCTGGCTAGCCGTGCTGCAGGACGGCCGGTGGCTAGCCGAGGCGAGCTACGACTGATCCGCCCGGCCGGAGAGCGGGCCGGCTTCCCGGGCACGACCAGGGGCGCCCGGCCCGGCGAAAACGGCATGCACCCGGCTGGCTTTTCTCCTACCGTGGCGCAATGATCACTTACGAGTGGCGCGGCACCTTCAGCAACGCTGAGCTCAACGCGCTGCACGCCGAGGGCTTCGGGCACCGGCTGCTCGCCGACGACTGGCAGGCTCAGCTCAGCCGGCACAGCCTTGGCTGGGTGTGCGCCAGGGACAGCGAGGATCTGGTCGGCTTTGTCAACGTGGCCTGGGATGGCGGCGTGCACGCGTTCATCCTCGACACGCTGGTGCGCGCGAGCGCGCAGCGCCGCGGCGTCGGCACGCAGCTCGTGCTCCTCGCTGCCCAGTGCGCCAGGGCAGCCGGATGCGAATGGCTCCATGTCGACTTTGAGGACCACCTGCGCCCGTTCTACTTCGAGAGCTGCGGCTTCACGCCTGCCAATGCCGGCCTCATCGCGCTGTAGCGAGACAGGGCGAGACGCCCGGGCACGCGGCCCGGTCAGCTGCCGCGGTGTCGGCACCGTGCCGCAGCGGCCCGGGCTCCCGGCTCAGCATCCAGGTCGTCACCCTCGCGCCCCTCCATCCACGTCCGGGTTCCGAAGGACTGGCAGGAACGGGCGGCGACCTCCGTGCCGGCCCGGAGGGCAGAGACGAAGGATGCCTGGTCGACCTGGCCCGCCCCGCAGATCGCGTACGCGAACGCGCCGTGCAGGATGTCGCCGGCGCCGAGCGTGTCCACGGCCGTGACGGCCGGCACCGGCAGCTGCGACCGGATGCCCGGCCCGGCCCAGGCGATAGGCGCGGAGCCGCTGGTGACGGCAGCCCAGCCGACCCCGTGAGCGAGCAGGTAATCCAGCGTCTCGCTACTGCCCGTCGTACCCGGCGGGTGAAAGTCAGCTGAGCAGATCGCCACGTCCAGGTACGGAAGAAGCGGCTGCGTCGCGTCCTTCCAGCTCCCCCCGTCCAGGATGCAGAGCCGTCCGCGGGCCCGCGCCGCGCGGGCCGCGGCGAGCGCCAGGTCACCATGATGCGCGTCAACCAGCACGGCCCCAGCCCTGTCCGCCAGGGCATCCAGCCGGGCGGGCGCCCTCAGCGCCCGCCCGGCCGCATTCAGTGACACCACCGAGCGGTCCCCGGATCCGGTGCTGACCAGGATGGCGGAGACAGGCGGCGGCCCGGTGTTCGCGGCCCCCATGTCGATCAGCTCGACGCCGGCCAGCCGCAGATCTGCCCGTATGCCCGCGGCCAGCGGGTGAACGCCGATGCCGGTGATCAGGGTTGCCTGACCGCCGAGATAGGCGAAGGTGACGGCGGCATTGGTGGCCGGCCCGCCTGCGGCGACGGTCTGGCGCAGCGCGGTCACCTTCTCGTTCGCCGCAGGCAGGTGCGTCACCGACTGGATGATGTCCAGCGTGCACAGGCCGGCGAACAGGGCGCGAGGCCTCGGCCCCGCAGGCGAGGTCATCGGCCAGGCGACGCCGCCGTCGTCACGACCTGCTGGACTGACTGGCCTGCGGCCCGTTCTGCCAGGCATTCGCGCCGGCCAGGGCAGCGGCCTGAGCCTTCGCCCACTTCTGCCGGGCCAGCTCGCTCGGCGGCACCTCCATTTCCCTGACCCACTGCCGGATGGCCACGATCAGGTGCGAGCCGCCGACGGCCAGGCCCGCGAGGACCAGCAGGCTGCCCGCTCCGATGAGCGCCGCTCCGGTAATCAGCGGGCCGGACCTGAGCTGCGGCCTGCTCGCGCTGTTCCCGCTGTCGGTCATGATGCCTCCCCGGTGTTGGCGAGTGATCGTTCTATCATGACGCGAAAGCCGCTATAGGTCGAAGAGCCCCGAGTGTCTTCGGCGCCAGGTGCTCCTCGCGCGCCTGCTCGAAGACCGGCACATCCGGGACCGAAGGCCTGCCGCCCCTGGCGGCGGTGCGAGCCAGGGCTGGCGCGGCACGTGGCATATCGTTGACGTGACACAGCTAGCCGCCGAGGCAGGGAGTTCCCTGGCCCGCGGCTCGCCGCGGGTATCGCGACGTGCAGCTGGTGGGGCCCGGCAGCCGAGCTGACGGCTCCGCACCACCGGCCTGCGGCTACCATTCAGTCACAGCGCGTCACTATTCGCTGAGCCCCGGGCACGGGCATCGAGCGCCTGACCTGACGAACGGCGCCATCACGCGGAAAGGCCGGGAGTGGTCAGGCAGGTTGCGGCAGCGGGCGGAAGCTTGCAGCGTGCGGAAAGCGGGCTCGCGGCGGAGGAGTCAGGCGCGGCGGCCAGCCTCGTCTCCCGGCTGAGCCTGGATGAGAAGATCTCGCTGCTCGCCGGAGCGGACATGTGGCGGCTGCCGCCCGTGGACCGGCTGGCGATCCCGTCCCTGGTCATGACGGACGGCCCGAGCG
>Ga0187869_10000789_pt1 | contig 32087 bp, 25 predicted proteins | sample June2016WEW_13_1_2_FD_132972 | JGI IMG/M metagenome (GOLD analysis project Ga0187869, IMG submission 132972) | Peatland microbial communities from SPRUCE experiment site at the Marcell Experimental Forest, Minnesota, USA - June2016WEW_13_100 | ecosystem: Environmental > Terrestrial > Soil >...
GACGCGGTGCCGCCAGTGTTGACGACGTAGGTCACCGCACCGCCACCCGAACCGCCCGTGGTGGTGAGGACGAGCGAGTAGGGGTAGGTGGCGCTCGTCGAGTTAACAACCAGCGTGGCCTGGACGCCGGCAGCGACGGTCAGGACCTGCTGGGCCTGCGGGGCGGCGGCGTAGGTGCCCTGGGCGGCCGAGTTGACATCGATGGTGCACCCGCCGAGGCCGGTGAAGCTGACCACGCCCGAGGAGGGGGCGACCGTGCAGCCGGCCGTGTTGCCCGAGGAGTCGATCGTGTAGGCGAGCGTCGCGCCCGAGTCGTTCGAGGAGGCGTCGACGTTGTAGGAGCCGGACTGGTCAAAGGTCGGCGAGCCGGTGGCGGCCATGGTGATCGTCTGGGTCTGGGCTTGGTACTCGAAGGCACCCGCGTCGCAGTTCGCGCCTGGGATACCCGGGCGAGGATCACCGCGCTCGTCGGTGCTCACTGTGCAGTCGGCAGCGGGAACCTCTTCGAAGGCCGAACTGTCGCTCGTGATGGCTAGGGTCTCGGGCCCGCTCGAACCGTTGGCGACCAGCGAGGAGGCGAGGTTGATGTTGGTGTTGCTCACGAGGTCGTTCGTCACGAAGCCACAGGTGTCGTCGGACTCGACGTTGAAGCCACCGTCTTTGATGGTGCCCCCACATGGCGCCCCATCGAGAATGGAGTTGGAGATGGTGGCGGTGCCGCTGTCGTTGTAGACCCCGCCGCCGAAGTCCGCCGAGTCCCCCGAGAGGGTGTCGTCGGTAAGGCTGGCGGTGCCATCGTTGTAGACGCCGCCGCCGTAGCCGTAGGACGAGGGCGTCGAGTCTCCCGAGAAGGTGTCATCGGTCAAGGTGGCGGTGCCATCGTTGGAGACCCCGCCGCCGGCATAGCTCACCGAGTCTTCCGAGAAGGTGTCGTCGGTGAGGGTGGCGGTGCCGCTGTCGTTGTAGACCCCGCCGCCTTCTTCCGCCGAGTCCCCCGAGAAGGTGTCGTCGGTGAGGGTGGCGGTGGCAGCGGCGGCGTTGTAGACCCCGCCGCCGAAGTCCGCCGTGTCCCCAGAGAAGGTGTCGTCGGTCAGGGTGGCGGTGCCCGCGTTGTTAACCCCGGCGCCGTAGGTGACAAGCCCATCGGTGATCGTGAAGCCGTCGATGGTTGCCGTGCCGGAGGAAACGGTGAAGACGGAGCCGTTGCTGCCGCCGTTGACCGTCGTCGTGGAAGCACCTGCTCCTTGGAGCGTCAGGGTGTCGCCCGAAGGAACGGCGATGGTGTCGTACTCGTCGTAAGTGCCCGCCGCCACCTCGACCGTGACATCCGAGGAGCTGAGCGCCTCGGCGGCGGCCACCCCTTCTTGGATGGTCTCACAAGCCCCAGTCCCCGACGCCGTGCAGCCGGTTGTGACCGTCCCTGCCGTGCTCACGTACAACGTGACCGAAGTGTTGGCGCTCGCCACCTGAGCGCCCACGACGAGAGCGGTTGTCGCAAGCAGAAGACCGCCGCCGAGGAGAAGGATGCGGCGGAACCAAGCGAAGTGCCGAATTAAGCCTCGCTGCTGATGGGTAATGGCCACTCGCTTCTCATCGACCTTCTTGAGGAGACCGACCCCGGCCACAAGGGCCCCGCCCATGAGGAGCGCCGCGGCTATGGAAAGGCGCACGAGGCTCGTCGATCGAAAGCCCCTACGGGCAAAAGAGTGACACGGTGCTCGGTGGACGAGTTGCTGCATGATGGACCTCCGCCCGGCCGTTCTCTCGCACAACTTCCGCCGACCTCGAACGCTACAGCTACGGACAACAACCGTCAGAGGCGGGCGTACCTTGCCACCGTTGCTGACTCCCCTCAGGAACACCTCGGCCGAGGCATCCGATCCACCGGCATCCGTCTCGCTTGGCCGTTGCACGAGCCCACAGTGCTGCCGCTGAGTGCGGCGCGCCAGGGTACAGAACAACTCCGTTGTGCCCGCGCCCGCTGACGCGAGCGCCGCGCCCGAGCCGGTCTGCAACGCCACCGTCGATTTGTAACCGGCTACGTTCGCTCAGGTCGCCTGTGGCGCAAACGCACTCGCCGAACGGCCGGCATTTGAATTGGAGGGATCAGACGCTACCTGCCGCACCTACTAGGCCCGACAACAGGGTTTTTCTATATGTCTTGCTCGGGACGACGAACTATCCTCTCCACATATGAAGACCTATCGAGTTACGCTCAAAGTGACGGACGCAAGCGGCGAGCCGATCGTCCGTGAGGTCAAGGGCAACAGCCACGCATTCAGCGGGGGTGAACACCTCGTCATCTTCGCCAATCCGAGCGAGTACGTTGCCATTTTCCCCGCTGGCGAGTATGCCGCCGTGGAAATCTCGGAGGACGCCAAGTAGCTCCAGCTAAGTCTCTGTGTCCGTAGCGCCGGCTAACGAGGGGTCGCTCCACCCCTCGACGGTCCGGGGCACAGGACGGCCGGGAGGCGATGTTCAGGCACGGCCATTTGCTCGACGGCCACCTCACCACTCGGGATAGGGGTTGCGAGCCACCAGGGGGCCTCAGAACGCCCATGCCGCACCTTCCACGCGGTGCTCTGCTCGGCACGGTCGAGCTGGGCGACGGCGTTCGAGACTTCGAGATCGAATGGGCGATCGACGGACTGTGGCACTGGCAGATCGCCGATCCCCAGCCGTTCGAGATGCCGATACCGGTTAAGGGCAAGCTCGGGCTGTGGGTCTACTTCGGGAGCCTCGCGGTCCGGACCTCCTTAGGTGATCGTGAAGGTGCCTGCGACGGTTCCGGCGCCGCAACTGACCGATACCCGAGCGGTCCCCGCGCCAGTGGTTGAACCGATCAGCCACGTCCAGGTCGCGACGCCGCTTGCATTGGCTGTGGTCGAGCCAAGGCCGGCTTCGGTGCTCAGTCGACCGCTCGGTAGCGTTACCGCGAGTGTGCAGGAATCGCCCGGCTTGCTCGAATGCACGGTGAGCGATTCATGACCGCCGGGGGCAATCGAGCCGATCAGTGAGGTGATCGTCACCGCGACACCCGCAGTCGTCGTGACGGTAGGTCGAGTGGTCGTCGTGGCGATTGGAGCAGTAGTCGCGACCGTTGTCGGCTGTGTCGCACTGGCCTTAGGCCACGTGCCGAGGTACTGGTGATACGCGGACACCCAATCGGTGGCGATGGCCTTCTGCGCTGTCGCGAGTCCGACCTTTCCCTCACACACGAGGTCGTGCAAGCGGTTTTCGAGAATGTCCTTGCTGTTCAAGTAGCCCTTTGGGTGGTCATTCAGCTCGGGCCAAAGGTTGCCGATCGCGTTGCTGCCACCGAGTTCGAGAGAGATCAGGTGGTCGATTTCGTATTGGTCCGTCGTGTGATGGGTGATGCCATATTCCGCGTAGACCTGGTTCTTCTCAGATTCGGGCACGTCTCGCACGCTGGTGGCATAACCGGACCGGCATATCGTCGCAACTGTGACATGGAACACCACACCCGGCGTCACGCGAAGGTCGTTTAGGGGCTCGCCATGCTCGTAACGAAAATGGGCGACGGCGGCGAACGCTGTCGCAGGGAGCACCAGACTGACGGCGGCGAAGGCGATCGCGGCCGATGCGATAGAAGCGATGCGCCGTGGTCTTATGGATAGACCGTAGTGCCAGGTGGGGTGACGCGCGCCGTCCTCACCACCGGAAGCCATGACCACCAGAACCCGCCGTGTGTCACGCCGTGGTCACAGACGCTTGCAGATTGCCCCGGACAGTCGGTCACGGAACAGCGTTCTGACCGCCAAGATTAGCCTTCTACCTGGACCGCGGCGCACTAGCCGGATGGGGCGGAATGAGGATAGCGAGAGTTCGAATCCCGCTCCGGGCACGCCGATTCCTCAACGTGAGTGCTGGCGACAGCCTCACGTTGGCGGACGAAACACGACGAGATGTGAGCCGGAAGTCACAAGTTGGTTGCGAGCAGACCAAGCACCTCCGCGAGGCACAGCCGCTGACCCGTCTGAGTGCGCGGCTGCGTCCCCGATGGGAGCACTGGACGGTTCAATCCACCAGCTCGTCCCGCCAGAGAGCAGCGGCTTGAACGCCTCCCAGACGGCATCGACCACCTCCGGGTCGAACGCGCGCACGTGTGAGGGACCTCCACAGGGTCGTCGGGTTGGGGAGTAGCCGACACGGCGCTTGGGCCAGCACGGCGAACGACGAATGGTCTTCGCTGCTCGTCGATTGGCGCGGCCTCTGCCTTGCGATCCTCCGATAGCGAGGCGCGCCCCGTCCCGGACGAAGTGCGGGATCTGCTCCAGGGGAACCTCGACGTGCCGAACCGCGGCGCCAGCCCGCAGACCCAATGGCTCCGGCCCCATCCGAACTGCAGGTCCGCCGACGAGCCCGGACGCGCCCAGCCCCGGACCGCTCCGGCGCTGGTCACAGGATTCCGTTTAGCGTCGACGGCCCCGGTTCCTTAGAGTTACCCGGAGTAACCAGCACAGGACCTGGGGAGACAAAATTCCCCGGCGCCTCGCCCGGTGCCGCGGTCCGGAGTCCGAAGGGGGCGTTTGCTTGCTGGCGTTCACCTTTCCCGGCCAGGGCTCGCAACGCGCCGGCATGGGGGCGGGCTGGGTGGACCACCCGTCGTTCGAGCTCGTCGAGCACGCGAGCGAAGTCGTCGGGCGTGACGTCGCGCAACTGCTCGTCGACGCCGACGACAAGACCCTGACGAACACCGCCAACGCGCAGCTCGCCACGTTCGTCACGAGCCTCGTCATCCTCGACGCGGCGGAACGGGTCGGCCTCGAGCCGGCGGCCTGCGCCGGCCACAGCCTCGGCGAGTACACCGCCCTCGTCGCGACCGGCGCTCTCTCCTACGAGGACGGCCTCGAGCTCGTCGCCGAGCGCGGTGCCGCCATGGCCGAGGCGGCCGAGCACAACCCGGGGACGATGGTCGCCGTCCTCGGCCTCGACGACGCCGAGGTCGAGGCGGCCTGCCTGCGCGCCGAGGGCGAGGTCTGGGTCGCCAACTACAACGCGCCGGGCCAGGTCGTGATCGCCGGCGAGCACGACTCGGTCGAGCGCGCCGCCGGGCTTGCCCGGCAGGCGGGTGCCAAACGGGTCCTCGCCATCCCCGTCGGGGGGGCATTCCACACGCCGCTGATGGCGCCCGCCCGCGACCGCCTCCGCAAGGCGCTGGCGGCCGCGACGTTCTTCGAGTCCGAGCCGGCCGTCGTCGCCAACGTCGACGCCAAGGCGCATCCTGGCGCTGGGGACTGGCCGGGGCTTCTCTCCGCCCAGCTCTGCGCCCCGGTGAGATGGCGCCAGAGCCTCGAGGCGCTCTTCGGCGCGGGGTCCCGCACGTTCGTCGAGCTCGGGCCGGGGGGCGTGCTCACCGGGCTCGCCAAGCGGGTCCTGCCGGCCGGCTCGATCGTCAACTGCTCGGTCGCGACACCGGCCGAGCTCGAGGCGCTCGTGGAGGCGCTCGCCGGTGCCGCCGCCCAGCGGCCCCCGGCCGAACGGCTCGTCGGCGAGCGGTACTCGATCGTCGAGCGGCTGATCATCTCGCCCGGGACGGGGCCCTTCCGGCCGTCGGAGCCCTTCGCCTCGGCGGCACCGCGACTCTCCGGGAGAGCGGAGGACGATCCGGCCGACGAGCTCGTCCGCGTCGCCGTCGGCGACCTCGTCGGCTGGGCCGGCGAGACCGAGATCCGCTCGGCGTTCGCCGGCACGCTGGCGGGCGTGCTCGTCCTCGCCGGCGAGCGCGTCGTCCACGGCCAGCCAGTGGCGTGGCTGCGGGTGCCGCCGGATGCCGCCCGGGGGGCCGGCTGATGGGGGCGGCGATCACCGGCTGGGGCGCCGCCCTTCCAGACAAGGTCCTCACCAACGCCGACTTCGAGGCCCGCCTCGACACATCCGACCAGTGGATCGTGGAGCGGACCGGGATCAAGGAGCGCCACGTCGGCGGCACGACCCGGGGGCTCGCCATCGAGGCCGGCCGCGCGGCGCTCGTCCGAGCCGGGCTCGTGGGCGCGGACGTCGACCTCGTCGTCGTGGCGACGACGACCCCCGACCAGACGCTCCCAGCTGTCTCGGCGACCGTGCACGAGGTCCTGGGGTGCCGGGGCGGCGCGCTCGACGTCAACGCAGCCTGCGCCGGGTTCACCTACTCGCTCGTGCTCGCCGACGCGATGATCTCCGCCGGCGTGCGCCGCGCCCTCGTCATCGGCTCGGACACACTCTCGCGGATCACGGACTTCGCGGACCGCGCGACAGCGATCCTCTTCGGCGACGGCGCCGGCGCCGTCGTCGTGGAGGCCGGAGCCCGTGACGACCTCATCCTCGCCTACGACCTCGGTGCCGACGGGACCGCCGCGCCGCTGCTGTTCGCCGAGATCGGCGGGTACATCGAGATGGACGGGCGCGAGATCTTCCGGCGGGCCGTGCGCGCCGAGGTCGACTCGATCACCAAGGTCTTCGCCGCCGCCGGGTGCACGGCCGATGACATCGCCCTCTTCGTGCCCCACCAGGCAAACCTGCGGATCATCGAAGCGGTGAACGCGCGCCTCGGCCTATCCATGGAGCGCACCGTCGTCGTCCTCGACCGCATCGGCAACACCTCGGCCGGATCGATCCCCTACGGGCTCGTCGACGCCGTCGAGGCGGGACGCGTTACCGACGGCGACCTGGTCCTCCTCTCTGGGTTCGGCGCCGGCATGACCTGGGCCTCGGTCGTCATCCGCTGGGGCCGGCGGGGCGTCGCGTGAGCCGGGTCGTGCTCGTGACGGGGGGGTCGCGGGGCATCGGCCTCGCCTGCGCCCGCCGCTTTCAGGACGGGGGCGACCGGGTCGCCGTCACCTTCAAGACCGCGCCGCCGGCCGACCTCGCCGGTGGGGCCGGCTCCGAGCCGCTCTGGCCGGTCGCCTGTGACGTCGACGACCCGGCGGCCGTCGAGGCGGCGTTCTCGGCCGTCGAGACCGGGCTCGGCCCGGTCGAGGTGCTGGTCTGCTCGGCCGGGGTTACCGACGACGGGCTCGTCCTGCGGATGAGCGAGGAGCGTTGGTCGCGGGTCATCGAAACCGACTTGTCGGCGACCTTCCGGGCGGCGAAGCGGGCGCTCGGACCGATGCTGCGGGCGCGCTCGGGCCGTATCATCCTCATCTCGTCGGTCGTCGCCTACCTCGGCAACGCCGGACAGGCGAACTACGCCGCGGCCAAGGCGGGCCAGATCGGCTTCGCCCGCTCGCTCGCCCGCGAGGTAGCGGGCCGCAGCATCACGGTGAACGTCGTCGCCCCCGGGCTCGTCGCGACCGACATGCTCGCCGCGGTCTCCGAGCAGCAGCGGGCGGCACTTCTGTCGCTCGTTCCCCTCGGCCGGGTCGCCGAACCCGACGAGGTTGCCGGGGCGGTGCACTTCCTCGCCTCGAACGAAGCTGCCTACATCACCGGGGCCGTGCTGGCCGTCGACGGCGGACTCGGGATGGGACACTAGGTAAGGTCTGGGGGCCGACCCGACAGGATGCTCGGATTCGCAGTGCGACCAATCGCCGACAACGTGACGAGGAGCGAGCCGTGAGCGATGACGCCACGTTCGAGAAGTTCAAGAAGTGCGCCGTGGACGTCCTCCAGGTGCCCGCGGACAAGATCGTGCCGGAGGCGAGCTTCTCCGACGACCTGAACGCCGACAGCCTCGACCTGGTCGAGTTCGTGATGGCGCTCGAGGAGGCGTTCGGCATCTCCGTCGACGAGACCGAGCTCGACGGGGTCGACACGGTCGGCCAGGCCTACGAGCTCGTCGTCTCGAAGCTCTGATGGTCCGGGGCCCCCGGCGCCGAGTCGTCGTCACGGGCCTCGGCGTCCTCGCCTCCTGCGGGATCGGCAAGGACGCCTTTTTCGCCGGCCTCTCCGGTCCCGCCGCCGAGGGCCCGCAGTGGGTCGAGGATTTCGACCCATCGGTCTGGTTCGACCCGAAAGAGGCGCGCCAGACGGACCGCTTCGCCCAGTTCTCTGTCGCCGCCGCCCAGCTCGCCCTCGATGACGCCGGAGAGCTCGGCGCCGATCCGGCCCGCTCCGGCGTGATCTTCGGGACGGGGACCGGGGGGCTCGCCACGATGCAGGAGCAGATCATCCTGCTCGTCGCCAAGGGGGCACGCCGGGTCTCTCCCCGGCTCGTGCCGATGATGATGGGCAACGCCGGCGCGGCGGCGATTTCGATCCGCTTCGGCTGGCGGGGGCCCTGCGAGACGGTCGTCACGGCCTGCGCCTCGGCCACCCACGCCATCGGCAATGCCTTTCGTCTCGTCGGCGACGGCCGTTGCGACGCCGTCATCACCGGGGGGGCCGAGGCGGCGATCTCGCCGGCTGGCGGCCTCGACCCGATCGGCATCGCCGCCTTCGCCAACATGACGGCCCTGTCGACCTCGGGGCACTCGCGCCCGTTCGACCGCCGCCGCGACGGCTTCGTCATCGCCGAGGGGGGCGGCGCCATCATCCTCGAGGAGCTCGAGCACGCGCTGGCGAGGGGCGCCCACCTCTACGCCGAGGTGCTGGGTGCCGGATCGACCGCCGACGCCTACCACATCACCGCCCCGGCCCCGGGTGGCGAGGGGGCTGTCGCCTGCATGGAGCTCGCCCTCGCCGACGCCGGGATCGCGCCAGACGGCGTCGCCCACATCAACGGACACGGCACCTCGACACCCCTCAACGACCTCGCCGAGGCCGAGGCGATCGAGAAGGTCTTCGGCCGCCCCGGGCCCCCGGTCACCTCGATCAAGGGCGTCACGGGGCACTCGCTCGGCGCCGCCGGGGCACTCGAGGCCGTGGCCTCGGTCCTCTCGATCGAGCGCGGTCTCATTCCCCCCACGGCGGGCCTCGAGGAGCAGGACCCCGAGATCCACCTCGACATCGTGACGGGGACGGCGCGGCCCATCTCCCCGGGCCCGGTGCTCTCGAACAGCTTCGGCTTCGGGGGGCACAACGGATGCCTCGTGTTTGGCCCCGTGACGAGCTGAGCGCGGCCCGACCGCCCGCCGACCTTTCGGTCGGGGCCTTCTCGGACGACGCGCCGTGGCTCGTCGAGCCCGACGACCTGTTGTGGCGGGTCGGTCTCGACCTCGTGCGGGAGAACACCCGGGGGACGGTCCCAGGCCTCATCCGCCGCCGGCGCCTCCCGCCGGCGCGGCGGATCGTGCGGGTCTCGGCGGTCCTCGGCTGGGCAGTCGCCGGCTGGTGGCTCGCCGACCGACGCCGGAGCCAGGCCGCGTCCTTGGCGGGGCTCGCTCACCGGCTGCGGCTCGCCTTCCAGCGGCTCGGCCCCACCTACATCAAGTTCGGCCAGATCCTCTCCTCGGGTGAGGGGATCTTCCCCCCCGAGCTCGTGGCCGAGTTCAAGCTGCTGCGCGACCGCGTTCCGGCGGAGTCGTTCGAGACGGTGCGCGCCTGTGTCGAGGCCGACCTCGGGCGCCCCCTCGGCGAGGTCTTCGCCGAGTTCTGCCGAGAGCCCGTCGCCGCGGCCTCGATCGCCCAGGTGCACCGGGCGCGCCTTTCGACCGGTGAGGAGGTCGTCGTCAAGGTGCAGCGGCCTCAGATCGCCTCCCGGGTGCGCAACGACCTCGCGGTGATGAGCTTCCTCGCGCCGCACCTCGTCGGGCGGATCCCGATCGCGGTCCTCGCCAACCCGCCGGCGCTCATCGAGCTGTTCGCCGAGACGATCGTCGAGGAGCTCGACTTCCGCCTCGAGGCCGAGAGCATGCTCGACGTCGCGGCGGCGGTCGCCGCCGCCGGGCAACGCACCCTCGTCGTGCCCCGGCCGCACTCCCGGCTCGTCGCCCCGCGCGTGCTCGTGATGGAACGCCTCGACGGCTTCGCCTGGGACGACGTGGCGTCGATGCGGGACGCCGGGATCGCCACCGAGAAGGTGATGCGCGCGACGATCGTCGCCTTCCTCGAGGGGGTAATGCTCTTCGGCGTCTTCCATGGCGACCTCCACGGGGGCAACCTCCTCGTCCTTCCCGACGGGCGGGTGGCCCTCCTCGACTTCGGGATCACGGGCCGTCTCGACGAGCACCACCGGATGGCGTTCCTCCGGCTCGTGATGGGGGCGACGATGAACGACGCCCGCGGCGAAGTGGTGGCGCTCCGGGACCTCGGCGCCCTCGCTGCGGACGCCGACGTCGACCGGATGGTCGTCGCCCTCGGCCTTGACGCGCCCCCCCAAGAGCTCGCCGAGATGAGCGCCGAGGAGCTCAGCCGCCAGATGCGCGAGCTCACCAAGCACCTCCTCGCCAACGGGGCGAAGCTCCCCAAGGAGCTGATGCTCTTCGTGAAGAACATCCTCTTCCTCGACGGCGTGGTCGCCGTTTTCGCGCCCGACGTCGACCTGCTCGGCGAGGTCGTCGAGGTCGCCGGGTACTTCGCCAGCCGCCACGGCGAGCAGATCGCCCGCGAGATCGGTGTCGACCCTGCGCTCGCGGGGGTCGACCTCGACGGGGTCCGGGCGGCGATCGGCGTGGCAGCCGGGACCGAGAAGCTCAGCTACCGGGAGCTCCAGGCCCGCCGCGAGGCCGTCCGCCGCAAGCTCGGGAACAGCGGCGGGAGCTGACCGCTACCCTGAGCCCGGCCCTCCGGCACCGGGCGTCGGACGCACCGAGAGGCGAGAAAGGCGATGGAGATGGGCGACACGCCGCCTCCCCGCGACGACCTGCCGACGGTCGAGCACCTCGCCGCGGCGATCGACCATGCACTGCTGCGGCCCGAGCTCACCTCGGCCGAGCTCACCGACGGCTTGCGGATCGCACTGTCCTGGCACACCGCCTCGGCTTGCGTGCGCGGAAGCGACGTCGCCCGGGCGGCCGAGGAGCTCGCGGGCTCGGGGGTGATCGTCGGGACGGTGATCGGCTTCCCGCACGGCTCGACCGCGACAGCGGCCAAGGTCGCCGAGGTCGCCGGGGCGCTCGAGGCCGGCGCCGAGGAGTTCGACATGGTCATCCACATCGGGGCCCTGCGCGGCGGCGAGGCGGCGTACGTCGAGCGGGACATCCGCGCCGTCGTCGAGGCGGCGGCCGGCCGGACCGTGAAGGTGATCCTCGAGAACGCCTACCTCGACGACGACCAGAAGGTGCTCGGCTGCCACCTCGCCGAGGAAGCCGGGGCCGGCTTCGTGAAGACGAACACCGGCTTCGCACCCGGGGGCGCGACGGCCGCCGACGTCTCCCTCATGCGGGCGAGCGTCTCGCCCCACGTCGGTGTGAAGGCCGCCGGGGGCCTGCGCACGCTCGACGCCGTGCTGGCGATGGAGAAGGCCGGCGCGAACCGCTTCGGCGTGTCGGCCACGGCCGCCATCCTCACCGAGCTGCGCCGGCGCCGCGGGTCGGCGGGCGACCCGGGCCGCTAGGCCGGCTCCCCCGCCGGTCAGCCCTCGAGCGTCACCGCCACCGCCGCCGGCATCGGGATGCCCCCCCAGGCTCCCACGGCGACGGTCCGGTAGCGGCCGGCGGGAAGCGGCGGCACCTCCACGGGACCCGACAGGCACACCGGCAGGCGCACCGTCGCCTGAGCCGGGGTCTGCGTGCAGACGTCGTAGCGGGTCGACACGACGATCCCCAGCCGGCTGACGCCGTGCCGGATCCAGAACGGCGCCAACCGGCAGGGGGTCGGGATGACGGCATCCGCCGGGATCTCCTTGTCCGCCAACACCACCATCAGGTAGGGCGCGCAGTCATGGGTCTCGTTGACCCGCGGCCCGGGATTCGTGACGACGAGTTCGGCACCGATCGGCTCGCCCGCCCGGACTGTCGTGCGCGAGAGCTCGAGCCTCGTCGTCAACCCCCCGGCCGCGGCCGGATCGCGCGCCCCGACCGTCCCCGCCCAGTGGAGCGGGTACACCCGCCCGAGCGACGCGAGCTGGACCTTCGAGGCGCGGGCGCCCAGCCCCCAGTCCGTGACCTCGAACGTGGCGGCGTCGACAACGACGGCGAGGAACGTCCCCCGGGGCAGCGGCGCGCCGGCGGGTGGCGAGGAGCCGAGGGCCGTGAAACGGCCCCGCATCGTGACGAGGTACACCGGCATGCCGGCGGGGACCGACGGCGTCGCGTCGCCGGGGGTGGCGACCCGCAGCGCGGAGGCGTGCGTCGTCGCGACGGCGATCGCGTCGGTGGCGTGGAGGTCCCCGTTGGCATTCGCGATTGCGCGCGCGATCGTCGTCAGTCTCGCGAGCGCCGCCACGGAGATCCTCGTCGCGGCGGTCCTGGGGGCGGAGGCAGGCGGAGTGCAGGACAACCCCGCGGAACGCGTGCCCTCCGCCTCGTGAGCGGGGAGGACCCTAACGACGGCGCACAGCAAGAGACCGCTCGCGTCGTTGAGCTCCGGCATCGTGCGACCGTGCGCCGTCACGACCACGATCCCCGCACAGCCCCAACCGGCGACTGTGAGCGACCGCGCCGAGTGCGCGGACCGGCGGACGACCAACTCGAAAAGGAGCGGGTTCTCGAAGCAGCCGGCTCGGGGCGCGAGCGGCAGGGCGTTAAGGGCGCCGATGATCGATCGTGCCCGGGCACCGCTCACCGTCGCGGTGACGGGACCCGAGGAATTCTGCGCCAACGAGATCTGGGAGTAGCCCGTCACCGCGATCACGCCGCCGGCGGGAGCACGCTCGTCGGCGGGATGGCTCGGCTCCCAGACGACCTCGGAGTCGACCCGGAACTCGGCGCCCGAACCGGTGGGCGCGGTCGTGTAGATGAGCTCCGCCGAGTACCGGTGCGGACCCGAGACCGGCAGGTAGTACGCCAGATCGACGAACAAGATGCCGTGGGGGCCGTTGCCGCTCCCCTTCTCCAGTTGCGTCGCGCCACGGGGTACGTGCGCGGCGAGATAGTCCTCGACCGCGTCCGGTCCCGCACCGACGAGGTAGAACCGGTGGACGTCCAGGCACCCGGGCGCGCCGATCTCGCCGAAACTCCCCGCGAGCGCCCCGGACCGCGCGACCCCGGTCAATCGCGCGCCCGGCGGAACGATCGCCTCGCCGAGCACGTCGCGGGCGAAGGACTCGACCGCCGTGAGCTTCTGGGAGCTCGACGGCGTCGCGGTGGCAGCGGCCGTCAGCGTCGCGGCAGCGAGCAGCGTCGCGAGGACGGCGGCCCCGAGCCTGGCGATCCCTCCGGCCCCTCGGTTCAACTCTGGAGAAGGACCCGCCATCCCCATGTGGCCTCCTCCTCGCTCGAATCCAAGTTCCGTCCGACTTCCCTCCGCGCCCCGCGGACGCCGCCGACCCGGGGCTCCGCCCTAGGCGATCCGCCGGCGCACCCGGGGCCAGACGCTGCGCCACAGTCCGTAGATGATGAGCGCCGCGACGATGAACGACAGCACGGCGAACAGCAGGTCGCCAAGGACCGACACGAACGCCTTCACGCCGTTCACGAAGCCGGAGACCGCCTCGTGCCAGGCATGGCCGAACCCGTTCGACGGGCCCGAGGAATGCGGCGGCCGCGGCACCGCGAGCTGCACCGTGAGCGCCGAGTAGCCCACCTGGGCGGCGAGGGTGCGCTGCTCACCCTGGATCTGCTCGATCTGGGACTGCACGTTCTCGATCTCGTTCTCGACCGAGAGCAGGTCCGAGATCTTCCCGGCCCGGCCGAGCAACACCTCGAGCTGGCTGCGCTCGTCGACGAGCGCCGTGAGGCGCGCGCCGAGGTCGACGACCCGGGCGGTGACGTCCGTGTCCGAGGTCGACAGGCTCTTCACCCTGGCGATCCGCTCGGCCCTGGCGTTGAACGCCGCGAACGAACCCGCCGGCACCTTCACGACGATGCTCCCGCCCGGATGGGGGCCGGTCTCGACGATGGCGGCGGCCGACACGTACCCCCCGAACCGGATGGCCAGCGCCTCGAGGCGCGCGACGTCACGCCGCAGCGCGGCCCGGGTGGTCGTCAGGCGGAGCGTTCCCGTGGCGACGATGTCGCGCCCGCTCGTCGCCTTCGTCCTCGTGTTTTGAGCGGTGGCATGGGGCGCCGCCGACCTGGGAGTGGCAATGGCGTTCTGCGCGCCGGCGGTTTGCTCGAGCGAGTACGTCCTGAGCGCCCCGTTCCCCACCACCGGGGATCCCCCCGACGAGGTCACCAGGACGATGGCGAGGGCCACGACGGCGGCGACGCTCACGCCGGCGAGGGCGAACTCGCGGAAGCGGATCCGGCCGCGGACGACCTTTCCCTCCGCCGCCGGCGGTGCCGCGGCGGCGAGGATCTTGTCCGGCCCGTCCGCCGGGACGGCGAACTCGCCTCCCGCCGCGTGGAGCAGTGCTTCGAACTCGTCGTCGCCGATCATCTCGTTCCCTCTTCTTCCTCCGTGAAGGCGCTGAGCGCGGCATCGGCGCTGAGCAGCCGACGGGCCTCGTGCAGCCGAGACTTCACCGTCCCGGCGCGCCGGTGGATCGCCACGGCGATCTCCTTCTCCGACATTCCGGCGTAGTAGCGCAGGACGACCGGGACCCGGAACGCCTCGGGAAGGCGGGCGAGGGCGTCGCGCACCGCCGCGGCACGGTCACCGACGACGGCGATCTCGTCGGGTCCGGGGGACGACTCGGCGAGCGTTTCGAGCGACGCCTGCGGCGCCCGCCGGCCGTCGACGCCCCACTCCTTTCGGGCCCAGGAGTAGCAGGAGTTGACGACGACTCGGTAGAGCCAGGGACGCGCCGCCTCACCCTCGGGCATGGCGTCGCGGAAGCGCCACATCCGCAGGAAGGCCTCCTGCACGGCCTCCTCGGCCCCGGTCGAGTCGTTGAGCACGAGGCAGGCGGTGCGGTACGCCGGCGCGTACCACGACTTCATCCAGTCCTCGAGCCCCGAGGTGTCGGCGCTCGCGCCCGTCATGGCGCGTCCAGCGGTCGTGATCTCACGCTTCTACAACTCCCCCGCCGGGCATTCGGTTCGATTCCGGCTCTGAGCTGGGTGGGGCGGGCTGACAAGACCTTAGGCGGACTGTTCGCGAGCATCGCCCCGACCTCGTGTGATGATCGCGCGCGACGGAAGGGAGACCATTGACGTCTACGAGCACATCCCACACCCGCACACCATCGAGCGTCTCGAGCACCGCGACAGGCCGGCCCAGACGCGCGACGGCCTCGACCGGAGCACGCGGCTCAAGCGCCTCAACTCCTGGCTTGCCGTGCAGATCACCAGGGGCTTCGGGACGATGGCCTGCTCCTACGTCTTCGCGGTCATCGCGCTGTGCAGCCTGCCGGCGATCCTCATCGAGGCGGGCGCCCTGCATCAGAACGACGTCCCGCACTTTTTCACCAAACCCGGGCTCATCCTCATCGTGGCCTGGATCGCCCAGACCTTCCTCCAGCTCGTGCTGCTCTCGATCATCATCGTCGGCCAGAACATCGCGGCGAAGGCGAGCGACAAGCGGGCCGACGCCACCTACAAGGACGCCGAGTCGATCCTGTCCGAGGCCCTCGAGATCCAGAAGCACCTCCAGGCCCAGGACGAGAAGCTGATCACCGCCCTGCACGAGGCACTGACGAGGAACGCGACCTGAGGGCGGCCCCCGGCCCGCGGTCGTGCCGCACGACGCAAGGTGGGCGTGGTCAGGGGTCTTGGCGCGCCCTTGCCACGGCACTACCGTCGTCGCATGCCCCGTGGCCCGCGGTGTCGTGTCCGCGCCGACGACCCACTGGGTCGCGCGGCGGGCTCCAGGTGACGACGCGGAGAAGCTGGCGGGCAGGCTCCCCGGACCCCGCGGCGGCCGACGGGCGAGCCCGGAGCCGGCGCCCATGAGCCTCGAATTCATCGGACTGCGCCGCCGCTTCGGCGAGGTGGTCGCGCTCGACGACCTCTCGTTCGCCGTGCCCCCCGGCCAGGTCTTCGGCTTCCTCGGCCCGAACGGCTCCGGGAAGACGACGGCGATGCGGGCCGTGTTCGGCCTGGTCGACCTCGACGGCGGGAGCGTGCGCTGGCAAGGCGACGCGGTCGGGATCGCCGAACGCCGCCGGTTCGGCTACATGCCCGAGGAGCGGGGCCTCTACCCCGGCATGCAGATCCAGCGTCAGCTCGAGTACCTCTGCGAGCTCCACGGGAGGAGCCCCGCCGACGCCCGCCGGGCGACCGCGCACTGGCTCGAGCGCCTTGGGATCCCCGAGCGCGCCCTCGACAAGCTCGAGTCGCTATCGCTCGGCAACCAGCAACGGGTCCAGCTCGCCTCGGCGCTCATCCACGACCCCGAGCTCCTCATCCTCGACGAGCCCTTCGCCGGTCTCGACCCGGTCGGCATCGACGACCTCGCGGCGATCCTCACCGAGCAGGCCCGGGAGGGCCGGGGCGTGCTCTTCTCGAGCCACCAGCTCGATCTCGTCGAGGACATCTGCGAGTCGGTCGCCATCATCGACAGGGGCCACCTCGTCGCGGAGGGGAACCTCGAGGAGCTCGAACGCCAGGGCTCCCGCCGGCTCGTCGTCAAGGTCGAGGGCGACCGCGACGGCGCCTGGGCTGCCGGGATCGACGGCGTCACGATCTCGCGCACCGACGGTGGCGAGTCCCGCCTCGTCCTCGACGACGGGGTCGACAGCCAGGCGCTGCTCGCGACGGCGATGGCGGCGGGCCCGGTCGTCCGGTTCGATTTCGAAAGGCGGCGCCTCTCCGAGGTCTTTCGGGAGGCCGTCCAGTGACGGCCGTACTCATCACGCTCGGCGTGGTGGTTCTCGGTATCCGCATCTGGCGCCACCGCTACGCCCACAAGACCCTCCGCCCGGAGGGCGAGGGCGCGGAGGGCGACACGCGCTCGCGGCGCGTCCGCGGCGACGTCGAGCTCATCGCCCGGCGAGAGGTCCACGAGCGGACGTCCTCGCGCGTGTTCAAGATCGGCACGCTCGTCGTGCTGCTCGGCGTCGCCGCGGCGGTCGTCATCCCGGTCCTAAACAAGGGCGCAACGCCGGTCATCCGCGTCGGCGTCGTCGGCCCGACGACGGCGCTCACACGCCCGACGCTTCTCGACACGGGCAAGGCACAGGGCGTCAAGATCCGGATCATCGCCGAGCACTCGACGACTGCGGCAACTCGGGCGCTGCGCGCGGGGACGGTCGATCTCGTGCTGGTCGGTGACAACCACCTCGATGTCGCCCAGGCCATCACGCCGTCGGACAACTCGACGCTCGCGACCTACGCCGACTCCGTCGCCCACTACCTCGGCGTCGAGGGCGCGCTGCGCGGCGACGGCGTCCCCGCAGTTCGCGTCGGCGCGGTCACCGCCGCCGTCGCCGGCTCCGCCGATGACCTGCCGATCACCGGCCTCGCGCCTGCCCATCACAAGAGCGCCAACCTCATCACGGCGCTCTATGTCCTTATCCTCACCTACGTGCTGCTCACCCAGTACGGGACGTGGGTGCTGATGGGAGTCGTCGAGGAGAAGGCGAACCGCGTCGTCGAGGTGCTGCTCTCGGCCGTGTCGCCGCTGCGCCTGCTCGTCGGCAAGGTGACGGGCATCGGCCTCGTCGCGCTCGCGCAGGCGGCGGCGATCGTCGCCCTCGCCCTCGCCCTCGGCGCCGCCGTCGGCTCGAACCTCGTGAAGGGCACCGCCCCCGTGCCCGTCGTCGTCGGGCTCGTCTGGCTCGTCCTCGGCTACGCCTTCTACTGCTGGCTCTTCGCCGCCATCGGCTCGCTCGTCGAACGCCAGGAGCAGGTGCAGAGCGTCGCCTTCCCGGTGCAGCTGCCGTTGCTCTTCGGCTACATCATCTCGTTCACGGCGCTCGCGGCCTCGAGCCCTTCGACGCTCAGCGAGGTCCTCGCCTTCCTGCCGCCGACGGCGCCGTTCGTCATGCCGGTGCTCTTCGCCCTTGGCCAGGTCGCCTGGTGGCAGGTCGTCCTCTCGGGGCTCGTCACGGCGACGGCGACGGTCGGCATGGCGCGTCTCGCCGCCGTCATCTACCGCCGCGCCATCCTGCGCACGGGTCGCGCCGTGAAGCTGAAAGAGGTCCTCCGCCGAGAGACCCCGCCGCTCCCCGCCTGACTCCCCCGCCGGGACGGGGTGCGCGCCGGCCGGCGAGCGCGGCGATCAAGGTCGTCAGCCTCTCCCGAGCGCGCTCCCGACGGCATCTTCCAGGACGTCGAGACCCTCGGACAAAAGGTCCTCTCCGATCACGAAAGGCGGCAGCAGCCGGACGACGTTGCCCCAGGTCCCGCACGTCAAGACCACGACCCCGGCGGCGTGGCAGGCGGCGGCGACCTCTGCCGCGGCCGGGGCGTCGGGCTCGCGGGTGCCCGGGCGGACGAACTCGGCGGCGAACATCGCGCCCCGTCCGCGCACGTCCCCGATCCCCCGGAACCGGGCGCGCAGCATCCCGAGCCGGTCGGCCAGCACCGCGCCGATGCGACGCGCCCTCCCCGGCAGGTCGTCCTCGCGCATCGTGCGGATGGCGGCGAGGGCGGCCGCGCAGGCGACGGGGTTGCCTCCGTAGGTCCCGCCGAGCCCGCCGGCGTGGACCGCCCCCATCAGCTCGGCCCTCCCGGTGACGGCGGCGAGCGGCATCCCGGCGGCGATCCCCTTCGCCGTCGTGACGAGGTCCGGCACGACCCCCTCGTCGTCGCAGGCGAACCAGTCCCCGGTGCGGCCGAAACCCGACTGGATCTCGTCGGCGACGAGCACGACGCCGTTGGTGCGGCACCAGGCGGCGAGCGCCGGCAGGAAGCCCGGGGCCGGAACGATGAAGCCCCCCTCGCCCTGGATCGGCTCGACGACAAGGCAGGCGACGCTCGCCGCGCCCACCTGCACCCCGATCTGGTCGACGGCGCGTCGGGCCGCCTCGGCGCCGGTCATGCCCTTGGGGTCCCGGTAGGGGTACGACACCGGCACCCGGTAGACCTCGGGCGCGAACGGGCCGAATCCCGACTTGTACGGCATCGACTTGGCGGTCATCGCCATCGCCAGGTTCGTCCGCCCGTGGAAGGCGTGGTCGAAGACGACGACGGCGGGCCGGCCGGTGGCGCGGCGGGCGATCTTGACGGCGTTCTCGACCGCCTCCGCCCCCGAGTTGAAGAGCGCCGACGTCTTGGCGTGGTCCCCCGGGGTGATCGAGTTCAGCTCCTCGCACACCGCCACGTAGGGCTCGTAGGGGGCTACGGCGAAACAGGTGTGGGTGAAACGGGCGACCTGCCCGCGCACCGCGTCGACGACGAGCGGCGAGGCGTGGCCGACGCCGGTGACGGCGATCCCCGAGCCGAGGTCGATGAACCGGTTGCCGTCGACGTCCTCGACGACGGCACCCGAGGCCCGCGCGATGTACGCCGGGAACGAGGACGACACCCCAGGGGCGACCGCCCGCTCCCGGCGGGCGGCGAGCGCCCGCGAGCGTGGCCCGGGGATCTCCGTCACGATCTCGCGCCGCTGCGGTACTCCCTCCGCCGTAGCTCCCTCGTCTCCCACCTCGCGTCTCCTCCCGGCGTCACCCGCCGATGTAGTGCATGACGTGCTTGATCCGCGTGTAGTCCTCGAAGCCGTAGACCGAAAGGTCCTTACCGTAGCCGGAGGCCTTGAACCCGCCGTGGGGCATCTCGGCGACGAGCGGGATGTGCGTGTTCACCCACACCGCCCCGAACTCGAGCGCCCTGGTCATCCGCATCGCCCGGGCGTGGTCCCGGGTCCACACGCTCGCGGCCAGGCCGTAGCGCACGCCGTTGGCCCAGGCGACCGCCTCGGCCTCCCCGGCGAAGCGCTGCACCGTGATCACCGGGCCGAAGATCTCGTCCTGGACCATCTCGTCGTCCTGGTGGAGCCCGTCGACCACGGTCGGCGCGAAAAGGTACCCCCGCTCGCCGATGCGGCTCCCCCCGACCAGCACCTCGGCGTGCGAAGGCGTCCGCTCGACGAACCCGGCCACCCGGGCGAGCTGATTGGCGTTGTTGAGCGGCCCGTAGTCGGCGTCGGGAACGTCGATCCCCGCCGTCTTCGTGGCCGCCGCCCGGCCGGCGAGGGCGGCGACGAAGTCGTCGTGGATTCCGGCCCCGGCGAGAACGCGCGTCGCCGCCGTGCAGTCCTGCCCGGCGTTGAAGTAGCCGGCTGCGGCGATCCCCGCCGCGGCGGCCTCGAGGTCGGCGTCGTCGAAGACGACGACCGGGGCTTTGCCGCCGAGCTCGAGGTGGACGCGTTTCAGCGACCTGGCGGCGGCGGCGGCGACCTCCGTGCCGGCACGCACGCTGCCGGTGATGGAGACCATCGCCGGCGTCTCGTGGGCGACGAGCGCCCGCCCGGTGTCCCGGTCGCCGCAGACGACGTTGAAGACCCCAGGGGGCAGGTGCTCGGCCATCAGCTCGGCGAGGAACAGCGTCGACACCGGCGTCGTGTCCGACGGCTTCAGCACCATCGTGTTCCCGGCGGCGAGGGCGGGCGCCCACTTCCAGACGGCCATCATCGCCGGGTAGTTCCAGGGAGTGACGGCGGCGCACACTCCGATCGGCTCGCGCCGCACGTACGAGGTGTGATCCGCCATGTACTCGCCAGCCGAACGCCCGTCGAGGAGGCGCGCCGCGGCGGCGAAGAAGCGGATCTGGTCGACGAGCGGCGGGATCTCCTCGGACCTCATGAGGGCGAGCGGCTTGCCGGTGTTCTCGCACTCGATCCGCACGAGCTCCTCGGCGCGGGCGGCGATCGTGTCGGCGATGCGCAGGAGGGCGAGGCTCCGTTCGGCCGGCGTCGCGTCGCGCCAGCCCGGGAAGGCCGCTGCGGCGGCGGCGAAGGCCGCGTCGACGTCGGCCGCCCGCGACAGCGGTGCCTCGGCGTAGGCCTCGCCGGTCGAGGGGTTGATGACCTCGGTCGTCTCACCCTCCTGCGCCGGCAGCTTGGCACCTCCGACGAAATTGGCCAGCTTGGCGAGCGGCGGTGATGCAGTCGATGGACTCACGGCACCTCCTCGCGGTCGGGAGGCGAGTGTATAACTGGCCAACTCGCCTCTTGCGTCGAGAAGCGACGTGACCGACGAGCTCGGCGAAACTGGGCTCACGGCCGCGCTAGGCACAGTACCCGGCCCCCAGATGACGGGAGTGACGATGGCCAGATCGCAGCGCAGCGGGACCGAACCGGCGGCGGAGGCCGCCGCCCGGGGCGTGCTCGCCGCGGGCGAGCGGGTGGCCGTCACCGGGGCCGCCGGCTTCATCGGCTCGGCGATCACCCGCGCCCTGGTCGGCCGCGGCGTCGACGTCGCCGCCCTCGTCGAACCGGGGATCGGGCACGCGAGCCTCGACGGGCTGCAGGTCGAGGTCGTCGAGGCCGACGTGCGCGACGCCGCGGCGATGGAGTCAGCGATCAAAGGGGCTCGCACCGTCTTTCACGTCGCCGCCGTCTACCGCTTCTGGGCCCCGGACCCGGCGGCCTTCTACCGCGTCAACGTCGACGGCACCCGCAACGTGCTGGCGGCGGCGCGCTCGGCCGACTGCGAGCTCGTCGTCTACACGAGCTCGGTCGGCACGCTCGGGCTCGAGCACGTCGCCGAGCGCGGACCCGCCGACGAGACCTGCGCCCCCCACGTCGACCACCTCTTCGGGCTCTACAAGCAGTCGAAGTACGTCGCCGAGCACGAGGTGCTGCGCGCCACGGCGCTCGGCATGCCGGTCACCCTGGTGCTTCCGACGACGCCGCTCGGGCCGGGCGACCACACACCAACCCCGACCGGCCGGCTCGTCGTCGACTTCCTCAACGGGCGAATGCCCGGGTGGTTCGACACCGCCCTCAACATCGTCGACGTCGACGACGTCGCCGCCGGTCACCTCCTCGCCGCCGAGCGAGGGGTGGTCGGGCGCAGCTACATCGTCGGCGGGGAGAACCTCGAGCTGCGCGCGATCCTCGCCGAGCTCGCCCGCTGCACGGGGCTCCCGGGACCGCGCTTCCGGGTCCCCCGCCCGGCCGCCCTCGGCGCCGCCTGGATCTCCGAGCTCGTCGAGGGGCGCCTTCTGCGGCACACCCCGCACGTCCCGCTTGAGGGGGCGCGGATGGCTTCGACCCGGATGGTGTTCAGCGACGCGCGGGCCCGCCGCGAGCTCGGCTACGAGTCGCGGCCCGCCGCCGAGGCGATCGAGCGTTCGGCCCGCTGGTTCGCCGCCAACGGCCACGTCTCCGACAAGCGCCTCGCCGCCATCCACTGGCGGGACACCGCCTGAGCCGCGCGTCGCTAGAGCGAGGCGCGCGCGACCCGTTCGACGGCCGAGGAGACGGCCGGGACGACGGCGGGGTTGAAGACCGTCGGGATGATATAGGCGGGCGAGAGCTCGTCCTCGCCGACGACGGCGGCGAGCGCCCGGCCCGCCTCCAGCTTCATCTCGTCGGTGACCTGCCGGGCGCCGACGTTCAGGAGACCCCGGAAGAACCCCGGAAAGACGAGCACGTTGTTGATCTGGTTCGGCTCGTCGCTGCGCCCGGTGGCGACGATGGCGGCGTAGCGCCTGGCGGTCTCGGAGTCGACCTCCGGGGTGGGATTGGCGAGGGCGAACACGATGGCGTCCTTGCCGAGCCGGGAGAGCTGCTCCTCGGTGACGAGGTTCGGACCCGACACGCCGATGAGGACGTCGGCGCCCTCGAGCGCCTCGGCCAGCCCGCCGACGCGCTTCTCACAGTTGGTGTGGGTCGCGATCCAGCGCCGTGGCTCGTCGAGGCCCGGGGTCGACTCGGCGAGGATGCCCCGACGGTTCAGCGCGACCACGTCGCCGACGCCCTCGGCGAGCAGCAGCTTGGTGACGGCGACGCCCGCCGCCCCGATGCCGAGGACGACGACGCGCACCTCTTTCATCTGCTTGCCGACGACCCGCAGGGCGTTCGTCAGCGCCGCGAAGACGACGACGGCCGTGCCGTGCTGGTCGTCGTGGAAGACGGGGATGTCGAGCCGCTCCCGCAGCCGCTCCTCCACCTCGAAGCAGCGGGGCGCGGCGATGTCCTCGAGATTGATACCGCCGAAGCCCGGCGCGATGCACTCGACGATGCGGACGATCTCGTCGGTGTCTTGGGTGGCGAGGCAGATCGGCCAGGCGTCGACCCCGGCGAACCGCTTGAAAAGGAGCGCCTTGCCCTCCATCACCGGCATGGCGGCCTCCGGGCCGATGTTGCCGAGGCCTAGCACGGCGGAGCCGTCCGTCACGACGGCGACCGTGTTGCGCTTGATCGTCAGGTTGCGCACCGCAGACGGGTCCTTGGCGATCGCCATCGAGACCCGGGCGACACCCGGGGTGTACGCCATCGAGAGGTCGTCCCGCGTTCTCAAGGGCACCCGTGAGGCGATCTCGAGCTTGCCGCCCAGGTGGAGCAGCAGCGTCCGGTCGCTCATCGCCTTGACGTGGGCGCCCCCCACGGCCTCGACGGCCGCCTCCAGGCGTCCGGCGTGACCCTCGTTGAAGGCGTTGCAGGCCATGTCGACGACGAGGGTCTCGCCGCGCGACTCGACCACGTCGAGCGCCATCACGACACCGCCGGCGTCTCCCACGGCAGTCGTGATCGCGCCGACCCCACGCGGGTCCGTGAGCTCGACCCGCATCGTGATCGAGAACGAGGCCGAAGGCGCGCTCATCGCGACCCGCCCGGGCCCGTCAGACCCACCGCCCTCGCCATTTCCGTCGGATCATCGTCGGGTGGGCCCGCCCACAGGGGGTGCAGCGCGGCTTGGTCGGGGTCCATCGCCCCAGGGTAGGGCCAAAGCGCAAGGCGCGGCTAGACCCCCGACCGTGCCACACGCCGTCGTTCACGGCCCGCGACGTCACCCACTCAGCTCGCGCTCCCGAGTCCGCGACGCAACGTTCCCCCGCAAGCCGCCACGGCGAGGCGCGGCTGGCACCACAAATGACAAAGCTGTATTTTGGCATTTCAGGCGCGATTTGATATAGCCGATAGCCACATTTGTGGCGTGCCCGATCGACCCGACCCCGGCCCTCGCCCCGAGCCATCCCGCCACTTCTCCGGCAATGCCTGCCACCTGCGTGGGCGGCATCAGGGGCGGGCCAGCCGCCGGTGCCGCCCGCCGGCCGATCTCTGCACGAACATCGCGACACGAGACCGTGTCCGCCGTCCCGGTGCGGCGCAATGTCGCCGGGCTCCATTTCCCGAAATGCGCGCTCGACGCGCAAACCGGTCCGGCGCTCCCGGGTCCCTCCGGAATCCGCCGGCCGGCCCGCCGGATCGCCCGACCGCTGCCCCGCCGGGCGCCAGCATCATTGACAGCCGACGACGGTCAGTTGTACAACTGGCCACCACCCCCGCCGGAAACCCATTTCCCGCCCGGCGGTGTCCGATGAGGCGGGCGGTGGGGCGGTTCGATCCCGGCAATGGGGCTTGGGACATGGGGAGTCCGGTGCTCAATCAAGGTTCTCGGCTGCACCGACGGACCACTCACGAAACCCGGGCGCACGACGGCGGCGGCGGGCGGGTCCGGCCGGGGTCCGGCCACTGCGGATCCGGCCTCTCCTCCGACTGCTTCCCGGCCTCCCCGCTCCCCGCCAACCCGGCCCCTCCGCCCGCCGGCGTCCCGGCGCGGACCGCCGCCACGGTCGTGCGGCAGGCGGGAACGGCCGGATGAGCCGGGAGCTCTCGGCCCGGAGGTGGCTGCTCGAGAGGCTCCTCGCCGACCTCTACGAACGCGTCAGCGCGCTGGAGGCCTCCGCCGTTGGCGAGCATCAAGGCCTTCGGCTAGTCGCTCCAGGCGAGCCAGACGAGCCCACAGATCCGTCAGCTCCGCCCGCAACTCCACCGGGGGATCCGTAGGGAGCATCTCCCGCGTTCGGTGGTCCGCCTCGAGACGCTCGATCACAACGGCGACGGGCACCCCGAGCGCCTCGGCGAGCTTGCCGAGACGCACGCCGCCGGGACGCGCGGCCCCCCGCACCCAGCGGCTCACGGCCTGCTGGCTCACCCCACATGCCTCGGCGATCTCGTCCTGGGTGATCCCGGACCGTTGCTGTTGTGATCGGAGCCAGCCCGCGAAACTCTGGTCGCCACGCCGCGCCACTGGTCCTCATCCCTTCCCGAGAAGCGGGCGACACGTCCCGGATTCCCTCCCGGCACGCCCCAGCCGCTTCCCCGATTCGCTCTGTAGTTCCGAGAAACTAGCGGAGATCCGGCCCGCGGGAAACCGAGAGCTCAGGCGACCTTGACACACCAGGTCGCCTGGTTGTACAACGGACGGCCGTCCCCATCCGGGCCCGAAAAGCGGTCTCGGGACCTTGCTGGCGAACGTGGCGCAGCAACGAGATCCGGGGGACGGGGCGACAAGGGCGGGGCCGCGGTTCGGGGGGCCAGAGCCTCCTCCGGCGGCGGCTCGCGTGCCAAAGCCGCGCGCGTCCGCCGCCTCCGGCCGGTGCGCGGTCCGCGTCGGGCCGCGCACGGCTGGACCCCATCCCCCGGACCCGCCGCCGGGTGCGACCCCGACACGGCCCCGGCGAGCCATTCCGTCCTCACGAGCCCGCTGGCGGCGCTGGCACCCTGGTGGATCACCCTCGCCGACGAGGGTGCGCGGTGGTGTCGGTCGTCGGCGCGCGGATCGCCAGCAGGTCGGCACGGTGGGCGAGGGCCATGGAGGCCGCCTGTGGCCGGCCCCGCGGACCTCCCCCGCAGCTAGGTCCCGGACGCAGTCGTGGTGCGGATCGGGGCCGGTTTGCCGAAGAGCCAGATGGTGATGGGGCTCGCCCAGCCGCGGGTGTGGTCCGTCGTCTCGGGATAGCGCGTCTCGAACGCCCCGGCGAGCCGGAGGTACTGGACATAGTTCGTCCGCGAGGCCGCCGTCCCGGTCGGGGACCCTTCGTGGCTCGCCACGAGCCACAGGCGCGGGCACGTCGCCGCGATCCGGTCGATCTGGGCCTGATCGAGCGTCGTGTACCGCTCCACATACGGCAGCACCCGCCCCAGCGGCGTCGCCGGCACGACCGGCCGCGGCACGTATGGCGTGATCGTCGGGAAGTGGTCCAGGTAGTAGGTGAACGCCATCTTCCCGTCGGAGGGGTAGAAGGCGACGCAATCGCCGGGCTCGGCGTGCTGGAGCACGTCGAGCGTCGCCGCCCGCCAGTTCTCCGGGGAGACCCCGTAGCTCGGCACGAGCTGGGCCGCCCGCAGTCCCGCGAAGCCGACGATGAGCCCGGCGGCGGCGAGGCGCCCCACGCGCCGGTCACAAACCACGCGGGCCAGCACGATCGCCGCCGCCGGCAGCGAGACGAGGAGGTTGCGCGCCGTGAAGGTCGGCTGGGAGATCCGCGACTCGACGAGCGAGACGACGAGGGGGATGACGAGCCAGCCGACCACGACGAGCTCGCCCCAGACCCGGGCGGCGGAACGATCGCGGGCGACGTGGACGACGACGAAGCCGAGGGCGGCCGCAAAGGCGGCGACCGTCACGACGGCGAGGGGGACTGCTGTCGCCGTGAGGTGGAAGTTCGGCTGGAAGCCCGCCGAGGAGAGCGAGACGAGAACCTGGCCGAGGGCGGCGAGGTCGGGACGCGGCACCCAGAACAGCTGGCCCGAGCCGCGCGACCTCGCCAGCCACGCCAGCGGCGCGCACGCCACGACGACGAGGCCGAGGGCGGCCGCGGGGCGGACCCGCCGACGGTGGCCCACGAGGGCGACGAGCTGGGCCGGGATGACGAGGACGGCAACAAAGCTCATGTAGAGCGCGAGCGTCGTCGTGACGACGTAGGCGAGACCCGCCCCCCACGGGGCCCGGCCTCCCCGCGGATCGGTGAGGGCGACGAAGGCGAGAAACGAGGCGGCGACGAACGCCATCATCAGGGCGTAGCTGCGGATGTTCTGGGCCCAGTAGACCGACGGCAGGCTGACCGCCGAGAACGCGCCGGCGACGAGCGCCACCTTTTCGCCGAAAAGCCGGTCGGCGAGCACGACGACGAGGGCCGTCGTCGCCGCGCAGCCGATCACGGAGGGAAAGCGCAGGACGAACACGCTCGACCCGAACCACCCCGTGAGCACGTGGATGAGGGCGTAGTAGCCGAGCATGTTGCCGCCGTCACGGGCCATCGCCGATCCCAGCCCGGCGCCGCGCTGGGCGGCGATCGAGACCGTCGCCGCCTCGTCGAGCCAGAGGCTGCGGGCGTCAAGGTCGACGACCGCGAGGATGAAGGCGAGGACCGTCGGGCCGCCGACAAGGGCCCAGCGGCGCCTCGTCCAGCGCCCCGCCCCGCCTGGCCCGCCGAGGTCCCGGGGCGGCCCTCCCCCACCGACCGGAGCGCGGCGGGCGCCAGGCGCCGGGCGCCGGCGGGCGACCGCCTCGCGGAACGGCCTTCGCGCCGCCGGAGCCGACACGGCCTCAGCCGCGCAGCCCCGCCCCGAGCTCGGCCTCGGCCGCGGCGATGCACCGGGCGCGCGCCGCGGCGACGTCGGAGTCGGTGAGCGTGCGGTCCGGTGCCTGGAATCGGACGCGGAAGGTGAGGCTGCGCAACCCTGCGCCGAGGCCCGGGCCCCGGAAGACGTCGACGAGGCGGACGCTCTCGCCCAAGTCGCCCGTCGCCGCCCGCAGCACCGCCTCGAGCCGCGCCGATGGCACCGACTCGGCGAGGGTGAACGACAGGTCGATGTCGCTCGAGGGGAACCGACTGAGGGCCGGCCCCGACCCCGAGCGGCGCGCCAGCGTAAAGAGCCGCGCCGTGTCGAGGACGAGCCAGCCGACCCGGCGGCCGGTGATGTCGACCGCCCCGAGCACCTCGGGGTCGACTTCGCCGACGAAACCGACCGCGACGGCGGCGCCCTGGGCGTCGGTCCCGCGCACCGCCGCCGTCCTCGTCGGGTGGCAGCCGAGGGCGACGGGGTCGTCCGCGGGGAACGACCCCGGCTCGCACTGCGCGAGCTCGAGATGGTCGCCGGCAAGGCCGAGGCCCTCGGCGATCCCCCTCCACAGCTCGACCGCCGCCGGCGCCCCGTCGCCCTCCCGGGCGAGGAGGACGCCGAGGTGCTCCGGCTCGACGGGCAGCACCTCGCCCGGCGCGGGCGCGAAAAAGACGCGCCCGATCTCGAACAGCCGGACCGAGCCGTTGCGGGCGGCGGCGTTGTGACGCAGAGCGGCGAGGAGCCCCGGCAGGAGGCTCGTGCGCAGCGCTGATTCCTCGCGCACGATCGGGTTCACGAGTCCGACCCGCACCGCCCCCCCGCCGAGGCGGCCGGCGAGGTCGGGGTTGACGATCGAGCTCGTCCAGGCCTCGTTGGCGCCGTAGCCGGCGACGCACCGGGCGAGGTGCCGCCGGTCCGCCTGGTGCGGGCGCAACAGCCCGACGCCTGGCGCACGTCGCTGGGTCGGCACGATCCGCTCGTAGCCGTGGAGCCGGGCGACCTCCTCGATCACGTCGACCTCGCGCTCGGTGTCGGGCCGGAACGACGGAACCGTGACGGCGAGGGCGTCGCCGTCCGGCACGGCCACAAAGCCGAGCGGCCCGAGGTGCGCCGCGATCGTCCCGGAGTCGAGGGCGGTGCCCAACAGGGAGTTCAGCCGCTCGGGGCGCAGGCGGACCGTGCGGCGGGGAACGGGCGTCGGGTGGAGGTCGATCACGCCGATGGCGACGACCGGCGGGACCGCGCCGGCGGTGCGGGCCGCCGCGACGATGAGCTCGGCGACCCGGTCAGCGGCGCGTACCGAGCCCTCGGGGTCGACCCCCCGCCAGAACCTCGTCGAGGCCTCGGTCCGGAGCTGCTGGCGGCGGGCCGTGCGCCCGATGGCCAGCGGCGCAAAGTCGGCGGACTCGATGAGGACGGCCGACGTGCCAACACCGATCTCGCTCGACTCGCCGCCCATCACCCCGGCGGCGCCGACCGGCGTGTCCTGTGCGTCGCAGATCATCAGGTCTTCGACGCGCCGTTCCTCGCCGGAGCGGTGCGCCTCGAGGCCGAATACGTGCTCCTCGCCGTCGAGCGTCGTGAGCGTCTCGCCGGGCCGCGCGAAGCGCACCCGCAGGCCGTGCCCCGGCAGCCGGTCGAGGTCGTAAGGGTGCGTCGGCTGGCCGAGCTCGAGCATCGTGTAGTTCGAGGCGTCGACGACCGAGTTGATCGGCCGCATGCCCGACAGAATCAGGCGGCGCTGGACGTCGGGCGGCGAGGCGACGCTCGTGACCCCCGTGACGACCCGGGCGGCGAAGCGCCGGCAGGCCTCGGGCGCCTCGACGACGACGCTCGCCAGCTCGCCAACGGGCGGCCCGTCCTCGGCGACGACCGGTCGGGGGATCTCGAAGGGCAGGTGGCGGGCGGCCGCCACGTCCCGGGCGACCCCGGTGACGCAGAGGCAGTCGGGGCGGTTCGGCTCGACCTCGAGGTTGAAGACGACGTCGGCGACGAGACCCAGGTACTCAGCGATCGTCGTGCCGAGCTCGAGCCCGGCCGGGGGCGCCGCATCCGCCCCACCGGTCGAGGCGAGGATGAACAGCCCGGCGGCGTCGGCGCCGAGGCCGAGCTCGCGGGCCGAGCAGAGCATCCCGTGCGACGTGACCCCGCGCATCTTGCGCCGCGTGATCTCGACGCCACCGGCGAGGCGCGCCCCCACCGTGGCGAAGGGCACGACGTCGCCGACGACGTAGTTCCAGGCGCCGCAGACGACCTCGACGGGAGCGTCCCCACCCGCATCGACGAGGGCGAGCCGGATGCGGTCGGCGCCGGGGATGGGCCGGATCTCGACGACTCGGGCCACGACGACCCCGGCGGGTCCCCCGCTGACGTGCTCGACTCCCTCGACGACCAGCCCGAGCGAGTCGAGCTCGGCGCCGAGCGCGGCGACGGCGGCCAGGTCCTCGGCGGCGACGCCGAGGGGTGTGAACTCGCTCAGCCACGAAAGCGGGACGCGCACGGCCCTCCCTTGTCGATCCTCAAAACCTGGTGAGGAAGCGCACGTCGTTATCGACCAGGCTGCGCAGGTCCTCGATGCCGTGGCGCATGATGGCGACGCGGTCGATGCCGAAGCCGAAGGCGAAGCCCGACCACCTCTCGGGATCGACGCCGGTCGACTCGAGCACCGCCGGGTGGACCATCCCGCAGCCACCGAGTTCGATCCAGCCGACCCCCGAGCAGGTCCGGCAGCCCGCCCCGCCGCAGATCGTGCAGGAGATGTCGAACTCCGCCGACGGCTCGGTGAACGGGAAGTACCCCGGGCGCAGTCGCGCCCGCACGTCTGTCCCGAAGATCGCCTTCGTGAAGGTGCCGACCGTCCCGGCGAGATCGCCGAAGGTGACGCCGGCATCGACGACAAGCCCTTCGATCTGGTGGAAGACCGGCAGGTGCGAGGCGTCCGGGGTGTCCCGGCGGTAGACGAGGCCCGGCATGACGGCGTAGATGGGGAGCTCGCCCCGCTCGAGCAGGTGGATCTGCACGGGCGAGGTATGGGTGCGCAGTAGCACGCTTTCGCCGTCGCCGAGGTCGAGGTAGAAGCTGTCCTGCCCGCTGCGAGCCGGGTGGTCGGGCGGCATGTTGAGCGCCGTGAAGTTGTACCAGTCGGTTTCGACCTCGGGACCCTCGGCGATCTCGTAGCCCATGCCGAGGAAGATGTCCTCGAGCTCCTCGCGCATCCGTGTGACCAGATGGAGATGACCCGGCCCCGGGGAGGCGAGCACCTCGGTGAGATCGAGCCGGTCCTCAGCAAGGACCTGCGCCCGCGTCGTGTCCGCCAGAGCGGCGAGCCGGGCGGCGACGGCCGCGTCGACCTGGCGGCGGACCCCGTTCAGCGCCTCGCCGAGCCGACGCCGTTCGGACTCGTCGAGCCCGCCGAGCTCGCGCTTCCAAAGGGTGAGCGCCGCGCGACGGCCCGTGAACTCGCCCTCGAGGGCGTCGAGGGCCGCGAGGTCCCGAGCCGACCCGATGCGCGCGACGGCGTCGGCCACGAGCGCGGCGAGGGCGTCATCGCCCAACGGGCCCGGGGAACCGTCCTCGGCGGCGGCTCTCTTGCGGTTCATGTCCGCTCATCGTAGGACCCGCCCGGGGGTTGCTGAGATTGTCGGGCGAGTCCGAAGGCGAGGACGGCGGCCGCCGTCGCGACGTTGAGCGACTCGGTCGACCCGGCCATCGGGATCGTCACGACCTCGTCTAACAAACCCGCGAGCGCGTCACCGAGCCCCCGCGCCTCATTGCCGAGCACGAGGGCGACCTTGTCCCCGAGATGCGCGTGCCGGTAGTCCACGCCACCCCGCGCCGCCGTGCCGGTTCGCCGGTACCCCGCCGCGCCGATCCTCACAAGTGCCACCTCGGGCGGGATCGCCTGGACGATCGGCACCGTGAACAGCGTCCCGGCCGAGGCCCGCACGGTCTTGGGGTTGTACACGTCGGCGGTCCCCTCGCAGCAGACGACGCCTCCCGCTCCGGACCCACCGGCGACACGCAGGATCGCCCCCAGGTTGCCCGGATCGCGCACGTCGACGAGGACGAAGAGCATCGGCGCGGCGAGCACCTCTTCGAGGCCGACATCGACGGTGGCGACGACGGCGAGGACCGGCTGCGGCGTCGTCGTGTCGCTGACACGCTCGATCACCCCACCGGCGAGCCCGAAGACCCGGACCCCCGCGGCCAGGGCCCGGTCGAGTACCGCGGCGACGCCGGGGACGGTCCGCGCCTCTGGCGCGTGGTAGACGGCCTCGATCGCCGCGCCGGCGTCAAGGGCGGCGGCGACGAGTTTCGGGCCCTCGGCGACGAAGGCGCCATCCCGGCGTCGCACGCTGCGCTGGCGGGTGAGGCGGCGCAGCCGCTGCACCCGCGCGTGGCGGCCGCCGAGGAGCCCCTCGCTCAGGAGGCGGCCTCGCTGGCGTCAGCCTTGGCGGCCCCGGGAGCGGCGTCGAGCGAGCGCCGGGCGATGTCCACGAGGGATGCGAAGGTGGCGCTGTCGCGCACGGCGATGTCGGCGAGGACCTTGCGGTCGATCTCGACCTCGGCGCGGTGCAGCCCGGCGATGAGTCGGCTGTAGCTCATCCCCTCGGCCCGCGCGGCAGCGTTGATCCGCTGGATCCAGAGCCTCCGGAACTCCCCCTTGCGGGCGCGGCGGTCACGGTAGGCGTACTGCAGCGAGTGCATGACCTGCTCGTTGGCCGCGCGGAACGACCGGGACTTGTTCCCGTAGTAGCCCTCGGCCCGTCCAAGGACCGTGCGGTGGCTCTTTTTGGCATGGACGGCGCGCTTGACCCTCGCCATGA
>Ga0187869_10000827_pt1 | contig 30579 bp, 29 predicted proteins | sample June2016WEW_13_1_2_FD_132972 | JGI IMG/M metagenome (GOLD analysis project Ga0187869, IMG submission 132972) | Peatland microbial communities from SPRUCE experiment site at the Marcell Experimental Forest, Minnesota, USA - June2016WEW_13_100 | ecosystem: Environmental > Terrestrial > Soil >...
TGCTCGGCATCGGCGTGCGGCTGCTCGGCATCACCGAGGTGCGGTTCACCGGCGGCGAGCCGCTGCTGCGCAAGGGCCTGACCGGCATCGTGGCGCGGGCCGCCGCGCTGCGGCCCAGGCCGGAGCTGTCGGTGACGACCAACGGGATCGGGCTGGCCAGGCTGGCCGGCCCGCTGCACGCCGCCGGCCTGGACCGGATCAACGTCTCGCTGGACACGCTGTCCGCGCAGACGTTCATCGAGCTGGCCCGGCGGGACCGGCTGGCCGATGTGCTGGCCGGCCTGGAGGCAGCCCAGGCCACCGGCCTGGCCCCGGTCAAGGTGAATACCGTGCTGATGCGCGGCGTCAACGACCACGAGGCGGCGGCGCTGCTGCGATTCTGCCTGGACCACGGTTACGAGCTGCGGTTCATCGAGCAGATGCCGCTCGACGCCCAGCATGGCTGGCGGCGCGATCAGATGGTCACCGCCGACGAGATCCTGCACGCGCTCGGCTCCGGGTTCGTCCTCAAGCCCGACGACCCGGCGGCCCGCGGCGCGGCGCCGGCCGAGTCCTTCCTGGTCGACGGCGGCCCCGAGCGGGTCGGCATCATCGGCTCGGTGACGCGGCCATTCTGCGGGGCGTGTGACCGGGTCCGGCTGACCGCCGACGGGCAGGTCCGTAACTGCCTGTTCGCCAGGGACGAGAGCGACCTGCGCGGGCCGCTGCGCGCGGGCGCCTGCGACGAGGAGATCGCGGCCGCCTGGCGCCGGGCCGTCGCGGCGAAGCTGCCCGGGCACGGCATCAATGACCCCGGCTTCCTGCAGCCGGCCCGGCCGATGTCCGCCATCGGCGGCTGAGCGCCAGCCGTGCAGGCGACGGGGGAGCCGGCCGGATTCGACGCGATCGTGCTGGCCGGCGGCCGCGCCGCCCGGCTGGGCGGAGCAGACAAGCCGGCCCTGCGGGTCGGCGGCAGCTCGCTGCTCGGCGCTGTCGTCTCGGCCGCGGCCGCCGCGGGCGCCGGCCGGTGCATCATCGTCGGGCCGCCGCGGCCGGGGGTGACGCCCGCCGGCCAGCCCGGCCCTGGCCAGCCCGGCCCTGGCCAGCCCGGCCCTGGCCAGCCCGGCGCTGAACAGCCCGGTGAGCCGGGCGGCGAGAGCTGGCCGCGGGCCTTCCCGTCCGGCCGCCTGCTCGTCGTGCAGGAGCAGCCGCCGCAGTCCGGGCCCGTGCCGGCCATCCGCCGCGGGCTGGCCGAGGTGCAGGCGCCCTGGATCGCCGTGCTCGCCGGCGACCTGCCCTTCCTGACCGGTGATCAGCTGCGCGCGCTGCTGCAGGCCGCCCCTGGCGCCGGATGCGTCCTGGCTGACGACGGCGGGCGGCCGCAGTGGCTGGCCGGCGTCTGGCGGACGTCCGAGCTGCGGCAGGCCTGCGGCCAGTACCGGGGAAGCTCGGTGCGCGGGCTGCTCGGGCCGCTGGCGCCGGCGCTGCTGCGCCCGCAGCTGCCGCCCGGCGAGCCGCCGCCCTGGCTCGACTGCGACAGTCCAGCCGATCTGGCCGCCGCCCGGGCCTGGGCCGGTCCCGGCCGCGAGGGCCCGTCATGATGAGCCGGGTAGCCACCGCCGCGGCCCCGCGATCGGCGGCCGGAAGGAGAGCACATGAGCACGCTGGACAGCTGGACGGACGCGGCCTGCGCCGAGCTCGGCCTGCGGCGGGCCGACGTGACCGCCAGGGTCGTGCTTGACCTGGCCAGGGATGTCGCGCACGGCGTTGAGCGGCCGGCCGCGCCGCTGACGGCGTTCCTGCTGGGCCTGGCCGTCGGCCAGGGCCAGCCGCTGGATGACGCGGCCCGGCGGCTCCGGGACCTGGCGGCCGGGTGGGCCGCGGCGGAAAGCTAGCGATCAGCTGACCGGCTGCGTCCTGCGGCCCGCCGGGCGGCTAGTCGCAGGAGCTTGCCATGAGATAGATAGCGATATATCTTTGACCTGTCCAAGAACTCCGGCGACAGTCCCGTACACGGACCTGAGCCGGTATCCGCAGGGGAGACAGGGATATGCGAAACGAGGAATCCTGGCGCCGCCGTGACGGCGACCCGGAGATGGCGGGCTGGCCCGGCGGGAGCCGGGGCAGCTGGCGGGGTCATAACGACGACGACGAGCGGCGGCCGCGCGGCGGCGGGCGCCGCGGCCACGTGCGCGGCGGGGGATTTCCCGGCCGGCCTCCGTTCGGCGAGGGGCCGCTCGGCCCGCATGGCTTCGGGCCCTGGATGCATGAGCCGAGGATGCGCGGGCCACGGGCCCGGCGGGGTGACGTGCGCGCCGCGGCCCTCTCGCTGCTGGCCGAGGGCCCGATGAATGGCTACCAGATCATCCAGGCCATCGGCGAGCGCAGCGGCGGGGTGTGGCGCGCCAGCCCCGGCTCGGTGTACCCGGCGCTGCAGCAGCTGGAGGATGAGGGCCTGATCAGGGCCGAGTCGGACGACAGCGGCCGGCGGGCGTACGTGCTGACCGACGAGGGCCGCGGCTATGCCGACGCGCATCCGGACGAGCTGCGCGCGCCCTGGGACGAGCTGGCGGGCAGCGCCGGCGGCGCCGCGATCGAGATGCGCTCGCTGATCGGCCAGGTCGCCATGGCTGCCTTCCAGGTGGTGAGCGCCGGCACCGATGCCCAGATGGCGCAGGCGCGCAAGGTCGTCACCGAGTGCCGCAAGTCGCTGTACCGGATACTGGCAGCAGACGACGACGAGGCGGGCGGCGGCGGGGCCTGAGCGGCCTCGCCGGCCGCCGCGCCGGGGAGTTAGGCTCGACATGCGGACCAGGGAGGCCAGAGCGGTGCCAGCAGAGAGCGGCACGGACACGGCGATCGCCGGGCAGGCAGCCGGCCGGGCGGCGTCCCCGGTCGTGATCTCGGTATCCGGCCTGATCAAGCGATACGGCGACGTCGAGGCCGTCCGGGGCATCGACTTCGAGGTGGCCAGGGGCGAGACCTTCGGCTTCCTCGGGCCGAACGGCGCGGGCAAGACCACGACGATCAAGATCCTCTGCACGCTGGCGAACGCGACCGCCGGGACCGCGATGGTGGCCGGCCACGACGCGGCGAGCGACCGGGACGCGGTCCGCCGGAACATCGGGCTGGTGTTCCAGGACACCACCCTGGATACCTACCTGACCGCCGAGCAGAACCTGCGGTTCCACGCGGAGCTCTACGGCGTGCCGAGAGCCGCCGTGCTGCCCCGGATGCGCCAGGTGATGGAGATGGTCGGGCTCTGGGATCGCAAGGACAGCCTGGTCAGCACGTTCTCCGGCGGCATGCAGCGGCGGCTGGAGATCGCCAGGGGACTGCTGCACGCGCCGCGCGTGCTGTTCCTGGACGAGCCGACCGTGGGCCTGGACCCGCAGACTCGCTCCTCCATCTGGACCTACATCAACGACCTCAAGGGCCGCGAGGACATCACGATCTTCCTCACCACCCACTACATGGACGAGGCCGAGCACTGCGACCGGATCGCCATCATCGATCACGGCAAGATCGTGGCCATCGACACGCCGGAGGCGCTGAAGGCCAGCGTCGGCAAGGACCGGGTACAGATCCACACTGCGGACGACCAGGCGGCGATCCGGGCGCTGGCCGAGAAGTTCGGGCTCGAGGCGGCCATGCACGAGGGCGCGGTGACCTTCTCGGTCGCCTCCGGCGAGCAGTTCGTGCCGCGGCTGTTCGCCGAGCTCGGCATCCCGATCAGGTCGGTCAGCGTGTCCCGGCCCTCGCTCGACGATGTCTTCATGTCCTATACCGGCAGCACGATCCGGGACGCCGAGGCGTCCGGCACGGACGCCATGCGCCAGATGGCGCAGCGGTTCCGAGGGAGGCGCTGAGCAATGGCGACGCAGACCACTGATATCACGGCCGGGCTGGCCGAGGACGAGCTAGTCGAGGAGATCAGGGTCGCGGTCCCCGCGGGCGGCCTGCGGCACGACCTGCGGGCCGTGAGCATCGTCTGGCGGCGGGAGCTGATCAGGTTCCGCACCGACCGGCTCCGCGCCATCACCTCCCTGGTCCAGCCATTCCTGTTCCTGTTCATCCTGGGCACCGGGCTGTCCTCGCTGGCCGGCCACAGCATGCCGCCCGGGGTGAACTTCAAGACCTTCATCTATCCCGGCGTGCTGGCCATGTCGGTGCTGTTCACCGCGATCTTCTCGGCCGCGTCCATCGTGTGGGACCGGGAGTTCGGCTTCCTCCGCGAGATCCTGGTGGCGCCCGTCAGCCGGGCGTCCATCGTGATCGGCAAGTGCCTGGGCGGCGCCACCATCGCCACCTTCCAGGGCGTGGTCTTCCTGGCCCTGGCCGGGTTCGCCGGCGTGCCGTACAACCCGGCGCTGATGCTGACCCTGCTCGGCGAGCTGCTGCTGCTGGCGTTCACGCTGACCGCGTTCGGGGTCATGATGGCCGCGCGGATCCGCCAGTTCCAGGCCTTCATGGCCCTCACTCAGATGCTGGTCCTGCCGCTGTTCTTCCTGTCCGGCGCGCTGTACCCGCTGACCGGCCTGCCGGCCTGGCTCAGCGTCCTGACCCGGATCGACCCGCTGACCTACGTGGTCGGGCCGATGCGGCACGCGGTCTTCAGCCACCTCAGCCTCTCGCCGCTGTTCGCGAACGCGCTGTCGCCCGGCATCACCTGGGCCGGCTGGCTGGTCCCGCTCTGGCTGTCGCTGGGCATGGTGGCGGCCATGGGCCTGGCGATGATGGGCATCGCGATCGCGGAGTTCCGGAAGACGGAGTAAGGCCGCCGCCGGGGGGACGCTGAGCCGGGAAAAGAAAGAGCGACGCCGGGTGGCTACGGGGGCAAACCACCCGGCGTCGCAATCATCGGCGCTCCGACGGGGGCCCGGAACGCCGGCAGTTGGTGCCCCGGCGGGGGACCAGAGCACCGGTAAGAATGTTACACCGAACCTGCCCCATGTGCGTCAAGACCGGATTACGCGGCGATCTCGGCATGTCGGCTGGCAAGTCCGGCGCTGACTATCCCTTTCGGCCCGGCTTGCGCGGACCGGTTCAGGCGTTATGCGGAGGCGCTCCGCTGCTGCCCGGTGTGCCGGGATCGCCGGGATCGCCGGGCTCGCCGGGCTCGCCGGCGGCTGGCCTGGCCGGGACGAGCGGCGGGCCCGCGGACGGCGCTGGCAGCCTCGGCTCATAAGGCCGGAAACCCCTGGTCACGTTGGGCTCGCGACCGCCGTTGGCAAAGATCACGGCGAAGTAGGGGATGGCGATCGCGCCGACGGCCGGGATGGCCGTCAGCCAGCCCGCGTGGTTGACGAACAGCAGGACCGCGATCAGGAAGCAGACCAGCCGGATGCCCATCATGATCAGGTACCGGCGCTCGCGGTAGGCGATATCCGCCGACCGTGACGGCCGCGCCTCGGTGACCAGCTGCGGGCGGTCACGACGCGGATGATGGACTGCTCTCACCCTTCTAAGGTATGCCTACCCTGCCAGCATCGCGAGACGGGAAGCCGTCTGCGGCCGCCCGGCCGGCTGTCGCTCCGCAGGGCCGGCCCGGAGGGTTCGCTCCCGGCCGGTGCCGCCGGCATAGTAGTTATAGGACGGCGGCCGGAAGCACTTCTCGGGCGCGGCGCTGCAACGCAGGGATATCAGGATTCATCCGTCCATCCTGGAGGAGAAATGACCGATCGCACCTACCGCGTCACCGAGATCGTCGGAACCTCGCCGGAGGGCATCGAGCCGGCCATCCGCGGCGCGCTCGAGCGCGCCGCCCAGACGCTGCGGCACCTGGACTGGTTCGAGGTGAGCGAGATCCGCGGCCAGATCACCGACGGCCGCCCGGCACATTTTCAGGTCAGCCTGAAGGTCGGCTTCCGGCTGGAAGACGCCTAGAGAGCCCCCTCGGGACGGCCGGCCTCAGCTGGCCTGGCTGACCGATGACATGTTGAAGTCCGCCACCCGCAGCGGCGGCATGGCGGCGCGGGTGAAGTAGTCGCCCCACTCGCGCGGCAGCGTCGCCGTGGTCGGGCCGGCCTCGGCAGCTGGGCCCCGCTCCACCTACGGCAACCTATCCCGGGCTCCGGCGGCCGCAGGCACCTGCCTGTACGCTCGCACCCGTCCGCGGCGTCCAACCGGAGGTGTCAGACCAGATGGCTCGATCCGTCCTCGTGACCGGCGGCAACCGCGGCATCGGGCTGGCCATCGCGGAGCGGCTCGCGGTGGGCGGTGACGCCGTCACGATCACCTCACGATCCGGCGAGGAGGTCGGGGGCGTCACGGTCGCCCGCTGCGACGTCCGCGACGCCGCGCAGGTCGACGCGGCCTTCGGCGTGGCCGAGGCCGCGCACGGGCCGGTCGAGGTCCTGGTGGCCAACGCCGGCATTACCAGGGACCAGCTGCTGGCGCTGATGAGCGAGGACGACTTCGCGGCTGTGCTGGACACCAACCTGACCGGTGCCTACCGCGTGGCCAGGCGCGCGGTGCGCGGCATGATCCGGCTGCGCCGCGGCCGGATCATCTTCATCTCCTCCGTGGTCGGCCTGCTCGGCTCGGGCGGCCAGGCCAATTACGCCGCCTCGAAGGCCGGCCTGATCGGCCTGGCCCGGTCGCTCGCCCGCGAGCTCGGCAGCCGGAACATCACGGTCAACGTGGTCGCGCCCGGATTCGTCGACACCGACATGACCGCCGCCCTGCCCGAGGACAGGAAGCAGGCCATCCTGGCCGGCGTGCCGCTTGGCCGGTATGCCTCGGCGCAGGAGGTGGCGGCGGCGGTGACCTTCCTGGCCGGCGACGAGGCGGGCTACATCACCGGCGCCGTGCTGCCCGTCGATGGCGGCCTCGGCATGGGCCACTGAGCAGGTACCGGTACCGGTCAGCAGAAGGGCAGTACGGATGGGCATCCTTGACGGCAAGCGGATCCTGGTCACCGGGGTGCTGACCGACGCCTCGATCGCCTTCCACGTGGCGCGGCTCGCGCAGCAGGAAGGGGCGACCGTCGTGCTGACCGGCTTCGGCCGGCTGAGCCTGGTCCAGCGGATCGCCAGACGGCTGCCCGACCCGCCGCCGGTGATCGAGCTGGACGTGACCAGCCCCGAGCAGCTGGACTCGCTGGCGCAGCGGGTCTCGGAGCACCTGGACGGCCTCGACGGGGTGGTGCACGCGATCGCGTTCGCGCCCCCCTCTGCGCTGGGCGGCGAGTTCCTGAAGACGCCCTGGGAGGACGTCGCCACTGCCGTGCAGGTGTCGGCGTACTCGCTGAAGGCGCTCGCCGTGGCCGCGCTGCCGCTGATGACCGGAGGGGGAGCGGTGGTCGGGATGGACTTCGACGCGACCGTTGCCTGGCCGTCCTACGACTGGATGGGCGTGGCCAAGGCCGCGCTGGAGTCGACGGCCCGGTACCTGGCCAGGGATCTGGGCGGTCACGGGATCCGGGTCAACCTGGTGTCAGCTGGCCCGCTGAAGACCATGGCCGCGCGCAGCATCCCGGGCTTCGACAGCTTCGAGGGCGTCTGGGCGGCCCGCGCGCCGCTCGGCTGGGACCTGTCGGACGCCGAGCCGGCCGCGCGGGGCTGCGTGGCCCTGCTCTCTGACTGGTTCCCGGCAACGACCGGCGAGATCGTTCACGTCGACGGCGGCGTGCACGCGGTCGGAGCCTGACGCCGGGCAGCCCTCCGTTTTCGGTCCTATGGCAGGGTCGCGCCGATGCTGTCCGGAACTCGCTTTTTGCCGGGCTGCCGACCGGCAAGCTGCTGCCTGCACCGGCTCTGACCTGGGCTCATCACCATCTCATGGGCTGTGCGCGGTTAGTGGCTGCAACTGCTCTGAAGTCCGCATATCCTCTCCCCAAGATCGAGGGGTAGTGGACAAGTCGCGACGGCATCGATAACAAATCGTGACAAGTTTGGCCTGGGATCGCTACGTAACTGAACATACGCTTCGGCTGACCCGTGAGCCCCGCCCCCGCCGTGTGCCGGTCATTCGGCCTGGCAGGGCTCCCGACAGCCGGTGGGTTCCACAACAGAAGGCGGCGAGCCATGTCTCGACTGCGGAAATTCAGGGGCGAAGGCAGGAGCCCGGCGCGCCGGGCGCCCGCCCGTCGTCACATCAGCCAGGAGGACAGATGATGAGATTTGCCCGAACGGGCACGAAGATGGCGGTGCTCGCCGCCGTGGGCGCAACCGCCCTGGCCGCCTGCGGCGGCAGCTCGAGCAGCAGCAGTTCCGGCTCGTCTAGCGGCACCACCATTCCTGGCGGGCTGGGCAGTATCCCCGCTGCCAGCGGCACGGTGCACGCGACCACAATCACCTGGGCCGAGGGACCGGGCTTCGCGCCGAACTGGATCCTGCCGATCAACTCATCAGGCAGCAACTCGGTCTTCAACGCCTTCACCTTCCAGGACCTGATGTGGCGGCCGCTGTACTGGACCGTCAACGGCGTCGTGCCCGAGGTCGTGCCATCGGAGAGCCTGGCCAAGGAGCCGGTCTGGTCCAACGGGTACAAGACCGCCACGATCACGATGAACAGCGGCTGGAAGTGGTCGAACGGAACCCCGGTCACGGCGCAGAACGTGCTGTTCACCATCGAGGAGATCAAGGCAGCGATCGCGGAGTCCCCGGCCAACTGGTCGGCCTACGTGCCCGGCTACTTCCCCGCTGACGTCACCAGCGCGACTACCCAGGGCAGCGACACGCTGGTGCTCAACCTCAAGGCGGCGGTCAACCCGACCTGGTTCACCGAGGACCTCCTGTCGTCCGTCAACCCGATGCCGACGACCTGGGCGAAGGCATCGGTCAGCGGCCCGACTCTGGACTTCACCAACCCGGCCAACGCCACCAAGATCTACAATTTCCTGACCGCCCAGAACAAGGCCGTCACCAGCTACGCCAGCAACCCGCTGTGGCAGGTCGTGGACGGGCCGTACAAGCTGTCGGCGTTCAACGCCACCACCGGCGCGTACACGATGGTGCCCAACACCGGCTACGGCGGCCCGCACGTCTCGCCGACGTCCACCTTCCAGGCCGTGCCGTTCACCTCCGACACCGCCGAGTTCAACGCGGTGAAGGCTGGCTCCATCGACGTCGCCTACATCCCGCAGACCGACGTGCCGCAGATCCCGTCCGTGAAGGCCTCCGGCTACAACGTCTTCGGGATTCCCGACTTCGGCATGACGTTCGCGAACTACAACTTCAAGGACACGACCGGTCACTTCGACGCGATCGCCAACCAGCTGTACTTCCGGCAGGTGATGTCGCACCTGGAGGACCAGCAGGGCTACATCAAGGCGTTCTTCGACGGCGCGGGCGGCGCGGCCTACGGGCCGGTGCCGGCCTATCCGCAGAGCCCGTTCCTGCCCTCGAACGCCTCGACCGACCCGTACCCGTTCAGCGTGTCCTCCGCGGAGAACCTGCTGAAGGCGCACGGCTGGACGGTGAACGCCGGCGGCACGGACACCTGCTCCAAGGCCGGATCTAGCTCGAGCGAGTGCGGCGCCGGCATTCCCGCTGGCACCCCGCTGTCGTTCAACCTGATCTACAGCACGACCCCGGCGATCATCGGCGAGCAGATGACCGACCTGGCCTCCAAGGCGAAGCAGGCCGGCATCAACATCACCCTGTCGACCAGCAACTTCGACTACATGATCTCCAACTACATCGACCCGGCCGCGCCGGCGAACGTCAACAAGTGGGCGATGATGGACTTCGGCGGCGAGACCGACTCCACCTACCCCACCACCTTCGGGCTGTTCAACACCGGCGGTTCTGGCCAGATCGGTGACTACAGCGACCCGACGGCGGACACGCTGATCCAGGCCTCGATCTCCAGCAGCAACCCGGATGCTGTCAAGTCCGAGGCGTCATACCTCACGACCAGCCAGCCCGTGCTGTTCGAGCCGAACCCGGACTACGTCTGGGCCTGGAAGACCAGCATCTCCGGCGAGCCGAACTCGTTCGCGAGCCTGACGCAGTACTACGCACAGCCGGAGTTCTGGTACTCCACGAAGTAAGCACATCCGCGTCGGGGCGGCGCCGGCCGCCGACCTGAAGGCGCTGCCCCGATGCCCGGCTAGACTCTCCTGGCCTCCGGTGATACACCGGAGGCCAGGAGAGCACGGACCTTTGCTCAAGCGACGACGGCATAGCGGGAAGGGACCGCGGCTGTGACTACCTATCTGCTCCGCCGGATCGCGATCTCCATCGTGGTCGTCGTTGGCGTCTCGATCTTCATCTTCGCCTTGCTGCACGTGATCTTCCCGTCGCCCGCCATTGTCGTCCTGGGCGTGAAGGCGAACAGGGTGGCCATCGCGGCGTGGGACAAGGCGAACGGATTCGACCGGCCCTGGTTCGCTCAGTACCTGCATTACATGAACGGGCTGGTGCACGGCAACCTCGGCTATTCCTACAAGGTCAACCAGAGCGTCACCGCGCTGTTCGGCGAGCGATGGGCACGCAGCCTCTACCTGTCCGGCATTTCGCTGCTGATCGCGGTGGTCATCGCGATCCCGCTCGGGATCTTCCAGGCGGTCCGCCGCAACACCATCGGCGACTACACGCTCACCGCCGCGGCGTTCACCGTTTACGCGATGCCGGTGTTCTTCCTGGGCCTGATCCTGATCCAGGTGTTCGCGCTGACATTCCCCATCTTCGGCTTCGAGGCCAGCCAGTCGACGTCGCTGTGGGCGGTGATGACGGACTGGCATGACATGACGCTGCCGATCGCCACCCTGGTTTTCATAACGGTGGCCTCCTTCTCCCGGTACATGCGCTCGACCGCGATGGACACCCTCGCGCAGGACTACATCAAGGCCGCGCGGGCGAAAGGGCTGCCGGAGCGGCTGGTGCTCTGGCGCCACCTGCTGCGCAACGCCTGCCTGCCGATGATCACGCTGATCGGCCTGTCCATCCCGGTGCTGCTGGCGGGCAACCTGATCACCGAGACTCTCTTCAATTACCAGGGCCTCGGGCTGCTGTTCTTCAGCAGCCTGAACACCGAGGACTACAACGTGCTGCTCGCGTACACGCTGCTCGGCGCGGTCCTCACGGTTGTCGGCAACCTCGTTGCTGACATGTCGCTGACTATTGCCGACCCTCGTATCCGGCTCGCCTGACCGGCTCGCACAGGCTCGATCCCAGGAGACAGCAATGGCACACGTTCAATCACTCCCGCCGCTCGACATCCAGCGAGCGCCCGAGGGCGGCGAGGTCGGCCAGGTCCAGAGCGGCTGGCGGCTGGCGGTACGCGAGTTCTCCCGTAACAAGCTGGCGGTCGCGGGCCTGGCCATCCTGGTGTTCTTCGTGCTGTTCTGCTTCGCGGGCCCGCTCGTCTACCACTCGGACGTCCTCAACAGCAACCTGCAGGCCGTGAACCTGCCGCCGGGCTCGCCGGGTCACCCGCTCGGCACAGATGGCCAGGGCTTTGACGAGCTTGGCCTGCTGATGACCGGCGGCCAGGCGGCGCTGGAGGTCGGGTTCTTCGCCGCGTTCATCGCCATCGTCATCGGCACCCTCTTCGGCGCGATCTCCGGGCTGGCCGGGGGCGTCCTGGACGGGGCCATGATGCGCGTGGTCGACGTCTTCCTCTCCATCCCGTTCCTGTTCGTCGTGCTGATCGTGGCCGTCCGGTACGGCTCGACCGTGCTGTCCCTGAGCCTGATCATCGGCGCCTTCACCTGGCTGGTACCAGCCAGGCTGGTCCGCGGCGAGGTGCTCACGCTCCGGGTGCGAGATTTCGTCTCCGCCGCCAAGGTCGCCGGGGCAGGCCGCTGGCGGCTGATTAACCGGCACCTGATCCCGAACGCGCTGGGCACCATCATCGTCAACGTGACGTTCCAGGTCGCCGACGCGATCCTCGCGGTGTCCTACGTCGGGTTCCTGGGTTACGGCCTGCACTACCCGCATCAGGACTGGGGCGACATGCTGTCCAACGGCACGACGTACATGCTGGACGGGTACTGGTGGCTGATCTACCCGGTCGGCGCCTGCATCGTGCTGGTCGTCATGGCCTGCAACCTGATCGGCGATGCGCTGCGCGACTCGCTGGACGTCCGCCTGCGGCGCCGGTGACGCCACGTCGCCCCGATCACCATCACTGAGCTGAGGAGTTTCCCCGGATGGCGCCCGTCATCGACATCAAGGACCTGTCCACCCATATCCAGCTGACCAAGTCGGTCGTGCAGGCCGTCGGCAACGTTGACCTGCACATCGAGCCCGGCGAAACGCTGGGGCTGGTCGGCGAGTCTGGCTGCGGCAAGTCGATGACCGGATTGTCGATTATGGGCCTGCTGCCGCCGGGCGGCAGCATCGTGAACGGCTCGATCAAGCTCGACGGCCGGGAGCTGGCCGGGCTGCCCGATGCTGAGCTGCGCAGGATCCGCGGCAACGAGATCGCGATGATCTTCCAGGACCCGCTGACCTCGCTCGACCCGACCAAGACCATCGGCTACCAGGTCGCCGAGCCGGTCCGGCTGCATCGCGGCGCCAGCAAGAAAGAGGCACTGGACCGGGCGGCCGAGGTGCTCGGTCTGGTGGGACTGCCCAGGCCGACCGAGCGCCTCTCGGATTACCCGCACCAGCTGTCCGGCGGCCTGCGCCAGCGCGTGATGATCGCGATGGCGCTGTCCTGCGAGCCGAAGCTGCTCATCGCCGACGAGCCGACGACGGCCCTGGACGTGACCATTCAGGCCCAGATCCTGGCCCTGCTGGACGACCTGAAGTCGCGGCTCGGCATGGCCATGCTGCTGATTACCCACGACATGGGCGTGATCGCCGGCCACGCGGACCGGGTCAACGTCATGTACGCGGGCCGCCTGGTCGAGGAAACGGACACCTCCACCCTCTTCAGCCACATGCACCACCCCTACACCCAGGCGCTGCTGGCGTCGATCCCGCGGCTGGACCAGGACGCCGCGAAGCGGCTGGCCAACATACCCGGCCTGCCGCCGGACCTGTCCAGCCTGCCGCAGGGGTGCCGCTTCGCGGCCCGGTGCAGCCGGGCCGATGACAAGTGCCGCGCCGAAGAGCCGCCGCTGTCGGGCGAGACGATCGCGCACCGGTGCGCCTGCTGGCATCCGGTCGACGGGCCGCTCGCGCTGCAGGCCACGAACGGCCGCGGAGCGAGCCGGCTGGCGGTGGGGGAGCCACCGGTGCCGGGCCTCGAGCACGCGGATCTCGCCGCGGCCGACGCGCCGCTGCTGGAGCTGCTCGGCGTGGTCAAGGAATACCCGATCACCTCCGGCGCGATCATGCAGCGCAAGGTGGGTGCCGTGCACGCGGTCTCGGACGTCTCCTTCAGCGTGGACGCGGGCCAGACCTTCGGCCTGGTCGGTGAGTCCGGGTGCGGCAAGACCACCATCGGCAAGGTGGTCGTCGGCCTGGAGCACCCCAACGCGGGCCAGGTCCTGCTGGGCGGCCGCGACGTCGTGGGCATGCACGGCAGCACGCTCCGCAAGTACCGGCGTGACCTGCAGCTCATGTTCCAGGACCCGTACTCCTCGCTGGACCCGCGGATGCGCGTCGGCGCGATCATCCGCGAGCCACTGGCCATCCAGGGCATCGGCAGCAGGCATGATCAGCAGAAGCGCGTTTTCGAGCTGCTGGACGAGGTCGGGCTGCCGCGCAACGCGGTGGAGCGCTACCCGCATGAGTTCTCCGGCGGCCAGCGGCAGCGGATCGGCCTGGCCAGGGCCCTGACCCTGAACCCGCGGGTGATCGTCGCCGACGAGCCAGTCAGCGCGCTGGACGTGTCCATCCGGGCGCAGGTGCTGAACCTGATGAAGCGGCTGCAGACCGACCACGGGCTGACCTTCATCGTCATCTCGCACGACATGGCGGTGGTCAAGTACATGGCCAGCAAGATCGGCGTGATGTACCTGGGCAAGCTGGTCGAGATGGGCTCCGGCGAGGATATCTACCACCACGCCGCGCACCCGTACACGGCCGGCCTGATCGACACCATCCCGATCCCCGAGCCGGCGGCGGCCAGGGCCAGGAAGGAGATCGGGATCCGGGGCGAGCTGCCCAGTCCGGTCAACCCGCCGTCGGGCTGCCGGTTCCGGACCAGGTGCCCGTTCGCGCAGGAAAAGTGCGCCGAGGAAGAGCCGCAGCTGCGCTCGTTCGGGCCCGGGCACGTGGCTGCCTGTCACTTCCCGATGCAGTCCTACGCGCCCCCGGCTGAGAAAGCCGCCGCGGCGGCCAGGTCGGACGGCACGGCGCCTGGCGAGCTGCTCGCGGAGCCGTGACCGTTTACCTGATCCGCCGGGCCGGGATCTCAGTGATCGTGCTGGCCGGCATCTCGGTGACGGTGTTCCTGCTGCTGCACATCATCTACCCATCGCCGGCCGTGGACGTGCTCGGCGTCAAGGCCACCCCGGCGGCAATCGCGGCATGGAATAAGGCGAACGGGTTCAACCGGCCGTGGCCTATTCAGTACCTGCGGTACATGGGGAACTTGCTGCATGGCAATCTCGGCTATTCCTACAAGCTCAACCAGAGCGTTTACGCCCTGTTCCAGGAGCGCTGGGCGCGCAGCCTCTACCTGGTAGGCACCGCGCTGGTGCTGTCCTTGCTGGTCGCCGTTCCGCTGGGCATCTACCAGGCGGTCCGCCGCAACAGCGCCGGCGACATGGCGCTCACCGCGACGGCCTTCACGCTCTACGCCATGCCCGATTTCTTCTTTTACCTGATCCTCATTCAGGTGTTCGTCTTCGCCCTGCCGGTCTTCAGCTTCGAGGCCAGCCAGTCCACGTCGGTCTGGCAGGTGATGCTCGACTGGCACGCCATGACGCTGCCGGTGGTGGGCTACGCGCTGCTGCTGGTGGCCGGCTATTCCCGGTACATGCGCTCGCAGGCGATGGACACGCTGGCCCAGGATTACATCAGGGCCGCGCGGGCCAAGGGCCTGCCGGAGCGGCTGGTGCTCTGGCGGCACGTGGTCCGCAACGCCTCCCTGTCGATGATCACCCTCATCGGCCTGTCCATTCCGGCGCTGCTGGCGGGGAACCTGATCGCCGAGCTTGTCTTCAACTACCCGGGGCTCGGGCTGCTGTTCTTTGACAGCCTGTCCAATGCGGATTACCCGGTGCTGCTGGCGTACACGCTGGTCGGAGCGGTGCTCACGGTCCTGGGCAACCTCGTGGCCGACATCTCGCTGACCGTAGCCGACCCGCGGATCCGGCTGGCGTAATGCCGTCGGCTGCCTGCCGCCTGGCCGGCGATGACGCGCCAGCAGGGCGGGCCCGCGGCTGCGGCTACGGCCGGCAGCCCATAGAGTCAGGTCGTGACCTTGGTGCTGGTGGTGCGACATGGCCTCACGGCCACCACGGGAAAGGCGCTCACCGGCTGGCTGCCGGGCATTTCGCTGGACGACCGGGGCCGGTCTCAGGCAGCCGCGCTGGCGCAGCGACTGGCCGGGGTTCCGATCGATGCGATCATCAGCAGCCCGCTGGAGCGCTGCCTGCAGACGGCGGGCGCGATCGCCGGCGCGCGCGCCGACTCGCGGGTCGAGGTGCAGGCTGACGAGCGGCTCGGTGAGTGCAGGTACGGCGACTGGACCGGCCAGCCGCTCAAGCGGCTGGCTGCCGATCCGCTCTGGCGCGTCGTGCAGGCGCACCCGAGTGCGGTGCGCTTCCCGGGGCCGGATGGGGAGTCGATGCTGGACATGCAGCACCGGGCTGTCGGGGCGGTCCGGGACTGGAATGCCAGGCTGGGCCAAGGCGGCGTCTATCTCGTCTGCTCGCATGGCGACGTGATCAAATCGATTCTCGCCGATAGCCTGGGCCTGCATCTTGACATGTGCCAGCGAATCCAGGTCGATCCCTGCTCGCTTAGCGTGATCCGGTATACCCCGCTGCGCCCATTCGTGCTGCGGATGAATGACATGGCCGGAGAGGTGGCCAGCCTGAAGAGACCAGAAAGCGCCTCGTCCAGGGTGCCCGCGCGCAGCGACGGGGACGCGCAGGTCGGCGGCGGCGCGGGAGGATAAGAGTCATGCCGGTCTATTCTTACGATCCGCCAGAGCGCTTCATTGCCGGGACTGTCGGCCAGCCCGGCGAGCGCACTTTCTACCTGCAGGCCAGCGGCGGCGGCCGGACCACCAGCGTAGCGCTGGAGAAGATGCAGGTGAGCCAGCTGGCAGAGCGGCTCGACGAGCTGCTGGACGAAGTACTGCGCCGCAGCGGCGGCGCCGCCGCGGTGCCCGCGGCGGCGCCGGTCACGCTGGCCGACGACGGGCCGCTTGAGCTGCCGCTGATGGAAGACTTCAGGGTCGGCGCGATCGCGCTGGCCTGGGATCACGACGAGGAGCGGGTGATCATCGAGGCGCAGGAGGAGAGCGAGGAGCCGCTGGAGCCGCTGACCGACGACGTCCCGGAGGGCGGCCCGGCCATCCTGCGGGTCCGGATCACCGCGGCGGCCGCCCGTGCCTTCTCCCAGCGCGCCCTGCAGGTGGTGAGCCAGGGCCGCCCGCAGTGCCCGCTCTGCGGGCTGCCGCTTGATCCCTCCGGTCATGTCTGCCCGCGGCAGAACGGGCACCGGGCCGGACATGGCTGAACCGTCCGCCAGTCGGCGGGCACGCCGGGAGCAGCTGTCCCCGGCGGAGCCGGGCGGGATGACCGAGGCCGCGGCGGCCGAGCTTCTGGCCAGCGGCAGCCTGACGGTGGAAGGGCGCCTGGTCGACGCGTCGAACGTGACGCTGTACTGCACCGTCAGCGGGGCGGGCGGGCAGGCGAACTGCGTGTACAAGCCCGTGGACGGGGAGCGTCCGCTCTGGGACTTCCCGGAAGGGACGCTCGCCGGGCGCGAGGTCGCCGCTTACGAGGTCTCCCGGGCAGCCGGCTGGAACGTCGTGCCGCCCACGGTATTCCGCGAAGGGCCGCTCGGCCCTGGCATGTGCCAGCTCTGGATCGATACCGACAGCTCCGTCGACATCCTGGCCCTGGCCCGGCGCACCGACCACGCCGGCCTGCGCCAGATGGCGGTCTTCGACGCGGTCGTGAACAACGCCGACCGCAAGATCGGGCACTTGCTCCCGGTGCCAGGCGATCACCTGTACGGCTGTGACCACGGGGTCTGCTTCGGCGCGGACTACAAGCTGCGGACCGTTCTCTGGCAGTGGCGGGGCAAGCCGCTGCCGGGCCGCGCGCTCGCCGCGCTGCGCCGGCTGCTTGACGCGCTGGCGGCTGAGCTCGGCGCCGAGCTGGCCCGGTGGCTGACGCCGGAGGAAGTGACGGCTACCCGCCGACGGATCGAGCTCCTGCTCGAGCACAAGGTGCATCCCTATCCGCCGACCGACTGGCCTGCCGTGCCCTGGCCGCCTATCTAGCCGGAACGGCTATCGAGCGCAACCCTCTCAGCGGCCGTGCTCGCCCCGGTCACCGCGGCGGCGCAGGTAGCGCTCGAATTCCCGCGCGATGGCGTCGCCGCTTGCCTCCGGCAGGTCGGTGGCGTCCTTCGCCTCTTCCAGCGTCCGGACGTAGTCGGCCACCTCGGAGTCCTGCTCGGCCAGCTCGTCCACGCCGCGCTCCCAGGCACGCGCCTCATCGGGCAGGTCGGCCAGCGGGAGCGGGATGTCCAGGATGTCCTCGACGCCGCGCAGCAGGGCCAGGGTGGCCTTGGGGCTCGGCGGCTGCGCCACGTAATGCGGCACGGCCGCCCACAGCGACACCGACGGGATGCCGGCGTTCGCGCAGGCCTGCTGCAGCACGCCCACGATCCCGGTCGGGCCCTTGTAGTCCACCGGCTCGATATGCAGCGCCGCGCCCAGCTCGGGGTCCGACGCTGCCGCGGTGACCGGTACCGGCCGGGTGTGCGGCGAGTCGGCCAGCATCGCCCCGAGCAGGACGATGAGCTCGGCGCCCAGCCCCGTGAACGCGGTCACCAGCTCCTCGCTGAAGCCGCGCCAGCGCATATTGGGCTCGATCCCGTGCACCAGGACAAGGTCACGGCTGATTCCGGGCGGCCGGGCCAGCGACAGCCGGGTGGTGGGCCAGACCAGGTGCTCAGCCGTTCCGTCGGTCACCTCCATGACAGGGCGGGTGACCTGGAAGTCGTAGTAGTCCTCCGGGTCAATCTCCCCGACGGCCGTCACGTCCCAGGCCGTGGCCAGATGGCTGACCGCGCTGCTCGCAGCCTCGCCCGCATCGTTCCAGCCCTCGAAGGCCGCTATGAGCACTGGCGAGGTGAGCTTGCCGATGCCGTCGAGCTCGATCGTCGGCCACCTCCTGTCGCGTCCGCCTGCCGCCCAGGCGGGTTCCTACCAGCCTACGTGCCCGCCGCCAGATGGTGGGGGATCAGGCCACCTGGCTGGTCGGCCCGGGGGATCCGGGTAGCGGGCTCGGCCCCGGAATTCGGAACGTGCCCAGGATAGAGGCACCGCGCTGCGCGCCGCCGACCGGCCGCTGCAGAACTCGCCGGGGGCCGGCCGCAGGCCGGACCGGCGTCGCCGGCCGCGCCAGCCAGGTCCGGGCGCTGCCCGGTCGCGGCCCGTAAGATGGGTGATCATGTCACGAACGGGAGAGTCAGCCGGGTCACTGGCCGGGCTGGCCGACGGTCCGGGCTCCGCGCTGCAGGCAGTCCTGTTCGACATGGACGGGCTGCTGGTCGACTCCGAGCCGCTCTGGTTCGAGGTCGAGAGCGCCATCATGGCCCGGCTGGGCGGCACCTGGAGCCCGGCTGACCAGGAAGCCCTGGTCGGCGGATCGCTCCAGCGCAGCCTGGGCTACCTGCTGGCCAAGGCCGCCCGCCCGGCCAGCCCGGAGATGGTCGGCCGCTGGATGATCGACGGCATGGTGGAGCTACTCGGCACCAGGCCGCTGCCGGTGATGCCGGGGGCGATGGAGCTGCTGGCCGAGGTCATGGCCGCCGGGCTGCCGTACGCGCTGGTGACGTCCTCGGAGCTGGCGATCATGGAGACTGTGCTGGCCCGGCTCGATGCCACCTTCCCGGTGGCCGTCTGCGGCGCGGATGTCCGACGCAGCAAGCCTGATCCCGAGCCCTACCTGCTGGCCGCGTCCCGGCTCGGCATCGAGCCGGGCCGGTCGGTGGTGCTGGAGGACTCGCCGAACGGGGTGGCCGCGGCCGAGGCCGCCGGGTGCCGGGTAGTGGCCGTGCCCAGCGTGGTCCCGATCAGCGACGCGCCCGGCCGGCTGGTCGTCCGCTCCCTGGCCCAGCTCAGCCTGGCCACCCTGCGCGGCCTGGTCGCCGCCGGGCCTACCGGTGCTGACTGACCCTCCGGGCAGCCTTCTGGTCCGGCTCGGCGACGCCAGGACACGCGAACATGTGCGACGATGAAGGGGAACCGAGCGTGGCCCGTGCCGGGGCGCATGAGCCGTCTCCGCACGTGACAGGTGGCGGCTGGCTACGAGGGGAGGCCGCTGTGTCGAGCTGGAACGCTTTCTTCTGGGGCCCGCTCTGCTATGGCCTGACGGCGGTCGGGCTGGTCCTCAGCTTCTTCCTCTGGCGCCGCCACGGGGCGCGCCGGGGCACCCGGGCCGTGGCCTGGTCGCTCATCCCGCTGGCGGCCTACCTGACCGGCGCGATCCTGCTGATCTACCGGATCGTCTCGGCGATCGTCCGGTTCGCTGGCTCGTTCGTCTTCTCGCCGACTCGCTGGGCCGGCCTCATCCTGTTCACGCTGGCCGCGCTGCTCTTCCTGGTCTCCGGCGGGCTGCCGTCGCGGAAGGAGCGGGCCAGGCGGAAGCAGGAGCGCCACTCCGTGCCGGCGGCCGGCGGCCCGCCCGCCCCGGTGAGCACGGCGAAGAAGCAGGGCAAGCCAGCCAGCCGGGACGGCGCGGCCGGCGACGGCCTGGACGACGACGTCCAGGAGATCCTGCGCCGTCGCGGCATTAGCTGACCTCCCGGCCGCAGTGACCTCCCGGCCGCACTGGGTCCCGGGCAGATCCGGCCTAACCGAACGTGTCACAGCACGGTTGCGGTTGCATAAAGCCTCTTGGCAGCAGGGGCGGCTCGGGTAGACAGGCCTTACCGGCGGCGTGTAGGCACGTAGGGTTCGCTACTTTATGCGCCCGGGCCCGCCGCAGATGGCTCAGCCCAGGCCAAGAAGGAGTCTCCCCCATGACAGCTCAACCGAAGCGCCTCGCCGCGCTGGCAGTCGCGGTGCTGGCCGCCGTCGGCGGCCTCGCGGCGTGCGGCGGGTCATCTTCATCCGGCAGCAGCAGCAGCAGCAGCAACAATGCCACGACATCGAGCAAGCCGGTCTACGGCGGCACGCTGAACATCGTCGCTGCGGGCGGGCCCGATCACCTCGACCCGGTGCCCGCCTACACCACCTATGACTACATGCTGGAGCGCGCTTACGCGCGCCAGCTGCTGTCCTACCCCACGATTCCGGCCACCAGCACGTCCAGCTCGGCGTGGACGAAGTCCACTACCCCGGTGCCGGATGTCGCGACCGTGGTGCCGAGCACCTTGAACGGCGGCATCACCAATGGCGGCAAGACGTACACATTCCACATCAAGTCGGGCGTGGACTGGGACACCAGCCCGGTGCGCCAGGTGACCGCGGATGACTTCATCCGCGAGTTCAAGGCGTTCTGCAACGCGGCCCCGGGCGGCTTCGTCGGCAACATCGACTACTACAGTGCCACCATCGCCGGCATGTCGAGCTACTGCAACGCGGAGACCAGCTACTTCTCGACGCCGTCGCACCCGGTGACCGCCGCGAGCACGGCCAACTTCCAGAACACGCACACCATCTCGGGCATCACCGCGCCGAATCCGATGACGATCCAGTTCACTCTCATCCAGCCGGCCAGCGACTTCCTGAACATGCTGGCCATGCCGTTCGCCTCGGCGCGCCCGGTGGAGTACGACAGTTACGTGCCGAACAGCCTGCAGCTGGATCAGCACATCATCTCCGACGGCCCGTACAAGATCACCTCGTACATCCCGGGCAAGTCGATCACGCTGGCGCGCAATCCGTCCTGGAAGCAGTCCACGGACAGCCTCCGGCACCAGTACGTCGCCGGGATGCAGGTCACTGAGGGCGTGACCTCGGCTCAGACGCAGCTCACTGACATGCAGGCCGGAAGCCAGGACCTGCCCATGGACACCCAGATCAACCCGCCGTCCGTGCCGGGGCTGGTGGCCAGCAAGGCGCCGAACTTCGGGGTCTGGGCCTGGGACAACACGATCCCGTACATCGTGTTCAACCTGCGCAGCCCGAACTCCGGCGGCGCGATGGGCAAGCTCGGCGTCCGCCAGGCGATTCAGTACGGCGTCAACAAGGTCGCGGTGCAGAAGGTCTACGGCGGCCCGCAGGTCACCAAGATCATCAACGAGGTCATCCCGCCGGGCAACGTCGGGGCCTCCAGCACCAACCTGTACCCGACGCCCAACAACAGCGGGGACGTCTCCAAGTGCAAGGCGGACCTGAAGAATGCCGGATACCCGAACGGCGTCTCGCTGACCTACCTGTACCAGAACGACTCCGTGAACACGGCGGCGTTCACCGCGATCCAGGCCAGCCTCAAGCTGTGCGGGGTTACCCTGAACGGCAAGTCGGAGCCCAGCTCCAGCTTCTTCACCGACCTGGGCAACGCGCCGGTCAACAACAAGCCCGGCACCTGGGACGCGGCTCAGGGCGAGTGGATCCCTGACTGGTTCGGCAACAACGGCCGGACCATCATCCCGCCGTTCTTCCAGACCGACTGCCAGGTCAACACCATCAACTACGGCTGCTACTCGAGCCCGAAGATGGACGGCCTGATCAAGTCGGCCGAAGCGGCCACGACCGCCAGCCAGGCCGGGAACTACTGGAACCAGGCTGACCAGCTGGCGATGCAGAACGCGCTCGTCGTGCCGCTGCAGTCGGAGAACTACCCGATGTACACGAGCAAGCGGGTGCTGGGACCTGGCGCCTGGTCGCCGACGATCGGCGCTTCCGACCCGACGAACGTCTGGCTCAGCAACGGCTGAGCAGGGCCGGAGTTAGCGCGGGGGTCCGGCCGGGTGGCGTCTCACCCGGCCGGACTTACCATGGTCGGCAGCGGCTATAGTTCCGTGATCCCCAAACTCACCGGTCTGACATCTGCTGAAAGGGCGTGATCAGTGAGCCTGCTCGAGGTGACGGATCTGCGCGTCAGCTTCCCGACCGCGGACGGCATTGTGCAGGCGGTGCGCGGGGTCTCCTTCACTGTCGAGGCCGGCCAGACGCTCGGCATCGTGGGTGAGTCCGGCAGTGGGAAGACCGTGCTGACCCAGACCCTGCTCCGGCTGACCGCCGGCGGCGATATCTCCGGCCGGGCCGAGTTTGAGGGAAGGAACCTGCTGGCGCTGACCGAGGATCAGATCCGCAAGGTACGGGGAGCGGAGATCGCGGTCATCTTCCAGGATCCGCTGACCAGCCTGCACCCGCTGTATAAGGTCGGCTGGCAGATCGCGGAGATGATCCGCGCGCACGACAAGTCGGTCAGCAAGAAGCAGGCGCACGAGCGGGCGATTGAGCTGCTCGGCCGGGTGGGCATCCCGCAGCCGCAGCAGCGGGTCGACGACTACCCGCACCAGTTCTCCGGTGGCATGCGGCAGCGGGCGATGATCGCGATGGCACTCTCGCTGAGCCCGAAGCTGATCATCGCGGACGAGCCGACCACGGCACTGGACGCCACCGTGCAGGCGCAGATCCTGGACCTGCTGCTGGACCTGCAGCGGGATTCGGGCACGGCACTGATCATGATCACGCACGACCTGGGCGTGGTGGCCGACATCGCCGACGACGTGCTGGTGATGTATGCGGGCCGGGCGGTCGAGAAGGCCAGCAAGCACGAGATCTTCTACAAGCCGCATCATCCCTATACCAAGGGCCTGCTCGAGTCCATCCCCAACAGCTCGGCGGCGAGCGATCGGCTCAAGCCGATCCCCGGCCAGCCGCCCAGCCTCATCAACCTGCCCCGCGGCTGCAAGTTCCACCCGCGCTGCACGTACGTGATGGACCGCTGCCTGACCGAGGAGCCGCCGCTGCATGCGGTCGCCGATTCGGAGCTGCACAGCTCGGCCTGCTGGCTGCCCGCCACGGCCGCAGGCCTCGACACTGAAGCCGAGGAGCTGCGCAAGAACGTCGTGGCGGCCGGCCGGAAGGGCGAGGCGGCTGAGGTCGCCCTGGCCATCGCCGACAACCCGGACGCCGGAGGAAGCGTGATCGGATGAGCGAGACGCTGCCCGGCGACTCCGCTGCCGTAACTGAGCCAGGGCCAGGAACCGGCGAGGACTCGCTCGTCCATGTGAACAACCTGGTCAAGTACTTCCCCGTGCGCGGGTCCGGGCTGATCAGCCGAACGGTCGGCCAGGTCCAGGCGGTGGACGGCGTCTCGCTGGAGATCCCCCGTGGCAAGACGGTCGGCCTGGTCGGCGAGACCGGCTGCGGGAAGTCCACCCTGGCCCGCTGCATCGCCGGGCTCATCCCGGTGACATCGGGTCAGGTCATCTTCGACGGCCGCAACATCACGAACCTGCCCAGGCGCACCATGCAGCCGTACCGGCGGGAGATCCAGATGATCTTCCAGGACCCGTACGGCTCGCTCAACCCGAGGCGACGGGTCGGTGCCATCATCGGCGACCCGTTCGCGGTGCACAAGACGGCCAAGGGCGGCGAGCGCAAGCGCAAGGTCCAGGAGCTGATGGAGCGGGTCGGGCTCAATCCCGAGCACTTCAACCGGTACCCGGCCGAGTTCTCCGGCGGCCAGCGCCAGCGGATCGGGGTGGCGCGGGCGCTCGCGCTGCGGCCCAAGCTGATCATCTGCGACGAGCCGGTTTCCGCCCTGGACGTGTCCATCCAGGCGCAGGTGCTCAACCTGCTGGCGGACCTGCAGGCGGACTTCGGCCTCTCGTACCTGTTCATCGCCCATGACCTGGAGGTCGTGCGGCATGTCAGCCACGAGGTCATCGTCATGTACCTGGGCCGGGTGGCGGAGTCGGGACCGAGGGACCCGGTGTACGACACCCCCCGCCATCCCTATACGACGGCCCTGCTGTCCGCCGCGCCGGCCGCGGATCCGGACGCCGCCGCCAGCCGCCAGCGGATCATCCTGACCGGCGATGTTCCCTCGCCGATCAATCCGCCGTCGGGCTGCCGGTTCCACCCGCGCTGCCCCAAGGCACAAGAGCTGTGCGGGCACGAGGATCCGCCGCTGGAGGTCAAGCCGGGTGACCCGGCTAATCACCTGACCGCCTGCCATTTCCCCGTCCAAGCCGGTGAGGTCCTGGCCCGCGCGGGCAGAAGGGATCGGGCATGAGCCTCGTTACCGAGTTCGAGACCGAGGCGCATGGCGCCGAGGCGGCGTCCGAGCAGTCGATCGAGGGCCGCAGCCAGTGGCAGCTGACCTGGCGGCGGCTGCGCCGCGACAAGGTGGCCATGATCTGCATCGTCGTGATCGTGCTGATCGCGCTGCTGGCCATCCTCGCGCCCGTGTTCGCCAGCCTGACGCACCATCCGCCGGACGTGACGTTCCCGAATACCGGCACCACCTCGGCCGGCCTGCCGGTGGCCCCCGGCACCAACGGCTTCCTGCTCGGCACCGACTCGGTAGGCCGGGACCTGCTCGTCCGGATCCTGTACGGAGCACGGATATCGCTGTTCGTCGGCGTCGTCACGACCGTGATCGCCGCCCTCGCGGGCGTCACCGTCGGCATGGTGTCCGGCTACTTCGGCGGCATCGTCGACGCGGTGCTCGCCCGGTTCATTGACGCGGTGCTGGCCTTCCCGTACGTGGTGCTGGCGCTGGCCCTGGCCGCCGTCATCGGCCCCAGCCTGCCGGTGATCATCGCAGTGATCTCTTTCTTCTCCTGGGCGGCCATCTCCCGGATCGTCCGCGGCCAGACGCTGTCGCTGAAGGAGAGGGAGTATGTCGAGGCGGCCAGGTCCATCGGGGCCGGGCCGTGGCGGATCATGTTCATCGACATCCTGCCGAACCTGCTCGCCCCCGTGCTGGTGCTCTGCACGCTGGCGATCCCGGCCGCGATCGTGTTCGAGGCGACGCTGTCCTTCCTCGGCCTGGGGATCCAGGAGCCCACGGCCAGCTGGGGCAACATCCTGTCGGCGGCGGAGAACTACTACCAGGAAGCCTGGTGGTTCGTGGTGTTCCCGGCCGTGGCCCTGCTGATCACGACGCTGGCGTTCAACCTGCTCGGCGACGGGATCAGGGACGCGATGGATCCCCGCACCGAGCGGATCTTCGCGGCCGGCCGTAAGCAGCGGCGGGGCCGGGGCCGGTCCTCCACGGACACCTCGGCCGCGCCGGCTCCGGCTGCGCCCGGCGCGACCGCCAGCGGCCAAGTGGCGGGCTGAGGGCCATGGTCATTACCCGTTTCCTCTTCCGCCGGATCCTGACCGGCCTCATCGTCCTCTGGGTGGTCGCCACGGCCACGTTCGCGCTGTTCTTCGCCCGTCCGGTCGACACCGTGGCCAGAGGGCTGGCCGGCCGGGCCGCGAGCCCGGCGGTCATCGAGAACGCCGTCAGGCAGCTCGGCCTGAACCAGCCGATCCTGACCCAGTACTGGCACTTCATGGGCAAGGTCGCGGTGGGGAACCTCGGCTACTCGTATTACAACAACGAGTCCGTGAACACGATCGTCAAGCAGGACCTGCCGCCGACCGCCTCACTCGTGGCCGGGGGACTGGTGCTCTGGCTGATCGTCGGCCTCTCGGTCGGCATCCTGTCGGCGACGAGGGCGCGCAGCCTGTTTGACCGGGTGGCCACCGTGGGCGTGCTGGCGGGCATCTCGATGCCGACCTTCGTGCTCGGCGAGCTGCTCCTGCTGGTGGTGTTCCTGCCGCTGAACGAGCATGGCTTCTCCTGGATCCAGGATGGCTACGCCGGCCTCTCGCAGGGAATCGGGCCCTGGATCGGCCACATGCTGCTGCCCTGGATCACGCTCGCCATGGTCCAGGCCGCCATCTATACCCGGCTGTCGCGCAGCTCGCTGCTGGACACGCTCGGCGAGGACTACATCCGGACCGCGCGAGCCAAGGGCCTGACCGAGCGCCGGGTCATCTACCGTCATGGCGTGCGGGCCGCGATGACGCCCGTCGTGTCGCAGCTGGGCGTGGACGTCGGCGCCCTGCTCGGCGGCGTGGTCGTGGTCGAGACCGTCTTCGGCCTGGGCGGCCTCGGCCAGACCGCGGTCCAGGCCGTCGACACCGACAACCTCCCGGTCATCATCGGCTTCGTGATCCTGGCGGCGGCCTTCGTGGTCATCGCCAACATCATCGTCGACCTCTGCTACGCCTTCCTCGACCCCCGCGTCCGGATCAGCTGATCCCGGCCGCGGCCGGCGCGTCGCCGCGCCGCGGGGCCGGCGCCGTGGGCTGAGCTGCCGGGACCGCGGCCAGGTCCGGGAGCGGCGGTGGGGTTCCGCCGAAAACCGGGCATAGTGCCTGATGTGCGCACCAGTCGCACAGCCGGCTCTGCCGCGGCCGCCAGTCGCCGGTGACGATGGAGCGCTCGATCGCCCGCCAGAGCGCGTTGATCTTCCGCTCCGTGGCGAGCAAGTCGGCCTCGTCCGGCTCGTACCGCATGATCTCGCCGTTGCCCAGGTAGATGAGCTGGAGCAGCCGCGGCACTGTCCCCCGGGTGCGCCAGAGCACGAGCGCGTAGAACTTCATCTGGAACAGCGCCCGTGCCTCGTAGTCGACGCTGGGGGAGGTGCCGGTCTTATAGTCGACGATCCGGATCTCACCGGTGCGGGCTATGTCAAGCCGGTCGATATAGCCCCGGAGCCTGAGCCCGGACGCCAGCACGGCCTCGACGGAGAGCTCGCGGTGCGCGGGCTCGAGCCGGGTCGGGTCTTCCAGGGTGAAGTAGCGATCCAGCATGCTGCCCGCCTCATCCAGCCAGGCGGCACGCTGGGCGTCGTCGTCGAACAGCGTGCTCAGCTCGGGCTCCAGGGCCGTCAGCCGCTGCCATTCCGGCTGCACCAGGCTGCGGGCGGCCTCCGGGGTGCGGCCGGCGGCCGGCTGGTCGAACAGGCGCTCGAGCACGGCATGCACGAGCGTCCCGCGGGCTGCCGCCGGGCTCGGCGGCTCCGGCAGCCGGTCGATGACCCGGAACCGGTACAGCAGCGGGCAGGTCAGGAAGTCCGCCGCCCGCGACGGCGACAGGCTCCGGCGCGCCGTCTCGTTATCGCCGCGCCCGGAATCGCCGGTCATCTCTGCTGCTTCGCCGCCCATGCTCAGGAGACTAGGGGAGAGCGCCGACAGTTGCGGCCCTTTGCCGTCGCGCACTGGGCCGCTGATGGCGTCCGAGCACGTAGCATCAGAGCGTGGCAGGCACTGCGCCAGAAAGCGGGCCGCGGCAGGCTCAGCAGACCGCGCCGGATTCGTCGGCGGGCCCGGCCCGCGATCCGCGGCGTGATCGCAGGCTGGGCCTGATGATCGGGCGCCCGTTCGGGGTGCCCGTTTACGTCTCGCCGTACTGGTTCCTGGTCGCCATCGTGCTGGTCTACCTGTACGCGAACACGCTGGACAGCTCGGTGGCCTCGGAACGCTCCCGCTACCTGGTGGCCGCCGCCTTCGTCGTCCTGCTCTACACCTCGGTGCTGGTGCACGAGCTGAGCCACTGCGCCGTGGCACGGGCGTTCAGGCTGCCCGTGCGCCGGGTGCTGCTCTACCCGCTGGGGGGCTTCTCCGAGATCGAGAAGGAGCCGCCAGCGGCCGGGCAGGAATTCCTGGTCGCCGCCGCCGGGCCGGCCATGTCGCTGGCCCTCGCCGCCGCGGCGCTCGGGCTGACCAGGGTCATTCCCGGCGGCCTGCCGAACCTGCTGATCGATCAGCTGTTCCGGGCCAACGTGCTGGTCGCGGTGTTCAACTTGCTGCCGGGCCTGCCGCTGGACGGCGGCCGGATCTTCCGGTCCGGGATCTGGAAGCTCACCGGCAAGCCGGCGGTCGCGACCATGACCGCGGCCTGGGCCGGCCGGGTGCTGGCGGTCCTGATGATCGTGGGGCCGCTGGCAGCCCTGCGGGGCTCGCCGTCGGCCTTGCTGAGCGACCCGTACTGGTTCTGGCTGGCCTTCATCGGCGTCTTCATGTGGATGCAGTCATCACAGGCGATCCGCTCGGCCAAGGTCCGCGAGCGGCTGCCCGCGCTGCAGGCGCGCAGCCTGGCCAGGCGGGCCATCCCGATTCCGTGGAACCTCCCGCTGGCCGAGGCGATCCGGCGCGCCGACGCCGCGCAGGCACGCGCGCTCGTCGTGGTCGACCACGCCTCGAAGCCGATCGCGATCGTCAACGAGACCGCGGTCATCGCCACGCCCGAGCAGCGCAGGCCGTGGATCGAGGCTGGCTCGCTGGCGCGGACCATCGAGGACGGCATGGTGCTGGCCGCCGACCTGTCCGGCATGGCGCTGGTCGAGGCGGTGCAGCACGTGCCTGCCAGCGAGTACCTGCTGGTGGAGCCCTCGGGTCAGGTGTACGGGGTGCTGGCCGCCGCCGATCTCGACCAGGCCTTCGCCAGCACCGGCCGGCGCTAGCCTGTCGGCGTGATCAGGCATCCCCGCGGGCCGTTCGAGCCCGGTGACCAGGTTCAGCTGACCGACCCCAAGGGACGCCAGCATCGGCTCGTGCTGGCCGCCGGGCGGTCGTTCCATACTCATCGCGGGTCGCTGAGCCACGATGACCTCATCGGCAGGCCGGACGGCAGTGTGGTGATCTCGGCTGGCGGCACGCCCTACGTGGCGCTGCGGCCGCTGCTCGCCGACTACACGCTGTCGATGTCTCGCGGGGCAGCGGTGATCTACCCGAAGGATGCCGCCCAGATAGTCGGGCTGGCCGATATCTTCCCCGGTGCCCGGGTGATCGAGGCTGGTGCGGGGTCGGGCGCGCTGTCCTGCTGGCTGCTGCGGGCCGTCGGCGAGTCGGGCCTGCTGGTGTCCTACGAGCGCCGCCCTGACTTCGCTGAGATCGCCAGGGCCAACGTGCAGCAGTACTTCGGCGGCCCGCATCCGGCCTGGCGGCTGATCGTGGGCGAGCTGCCGTCCGCGGGCCAGCCGCCGCAAGCCGGGGCCGGGTCCGGCGAGGCGCCCGCCGAGGCGGGCGGCGGCCAGGACGAGCCGGCCGACCGGGTCGTGCTGGACATGCTGGCGCCGTGGGAGTACGCGGCCACCGCCGCGTCCCTGCTCGCGCCGGGCGGCCTGGTCTGCTGTTACGTCGCGACCACCACCCAGCTGGCCAGGACGGTGACGGCACTGCGGGACCAGCAGAGCTTTGCCGAGCCCGCCGCCTGGGAGACCCTGCAGCGCGGCTGGCACGTGGACGGGCTGGCCGTCCGGCCCGAGCACCGGATGGTCGGGCACACAGGTTTCCTGATGACGGCCAGGCGGCTCGCGGATGGCGTGACAGCGCCGCGGCGCCGGCGCAGGCCTTCCAAGGGCGCCCACCCGAACCAGGATGAGACCGATCCGGGCTGGTCAGGGCCTCGCACCGGGGCGGAGGACGAGCCTGCGGAGAGCGCGCCCGGCCGGTAACGCTGGCCTGCCCTTTTCCGGATCGTAACGAGAGATCGCGGAGTCGGGGCCACCGCCAGGTTACGGAAGCACATTGGATAGGTAGGGTCTAGGTAAGTTCGCTCTCGGGAGGGGGTGAGGGGCATGGCCTCTCGTGACGACAGCATTCCCGCTGGACGGCATGAGGACGAGGTCAAGGTCCTGACCGCGCAGATCTCCTTCCTCGAGGAGGAGGTCACGGCGCTGCGCAGCAGGCTCGCCGACTCGCCGCGCCAGTCGCGGCTGCTCGAGGAGCGGCTGCGGGAGGCAGAGGCCAGCCTGGCCGGCATCACCGCGCAGAATGAGCGGCTGGCCGGAACGCTCCGCGAGGCGCGCGATCAGATCGTGACGCTGAAGGAGGAAGTCGACCGGCTTGCCCAGCCGCCCAGCGGTTTCGGGGTCTTCCTGCAGGCCACCGAGGACGGCACCGCCGACGTCTTCACCGGTGGCCGGAAGATGCGGGTGAGCATCAGCCCGAGCATCGAGCTGGCTGAGCTGAGGCCCGGCCAGGAGGTCGTGCTCAACGAGGCGCTCAACGTCGTGATCGCCCAGGGCTACGAGACGATCGGCGAGGTCGTCATGCTCAAGGAGGTCCTGGACGGCGGCGACCGGGCGCTGGTCATCTCGCACGCCGACGAGGAGCGGGTGGCGCGGCTGGCTGAGCCGCTGCTGGGCTCGACGCTGCGGGCCGGAGACTCGCTGCTGCTCGAGCCGCGCTCCGGCTACGTCTACGAGCGGATACCCAAGGCCGAGGTCGAGGAGCTCATCCTCGAGGAAGTCCCGGACATCACCTATCACGAGATCGGCGGCCTCGGCCCGCAGATCGAGCAGATCAGGGATGCCATCGAGCTGCCCTACCTGCACGCTGACCTGTTCAAGGAGCACCAGCTGCGGCCGCCGAAGGGCGTCCTGCTGTACGGGCCGCCCGGCTGCGGCAAGACGCTCATCGCCAAGGCCGTGGCCAACTCGCTGGCCAAGCAGGTGGCGCGCAGGACCGCGCAGCAGGCGAGCGAGAACGGCGAGAACGAGGCGGCCGGCCCGCCGGCCAAGGAAGGCAAGAGCTTCTTCCTCAACATCAAGGGTCCCGAGCTGCTGAACAAGTACGTCGGCGAGACCGAGCGGCACA
>Ga0187869_10000829_pt1 | contig 30552 bp, 23 predicted proteins | sample June2016WEW_13_1_2_FD_132972 | JGI IMG/M metagenome (GOLD analysis project Ga0187869, IMG submission 132972) | Peatland microbial communities from SPRUCE experiment site at the Marcell Experimental Forest, Minnesota, USA - June2016WEW_13_100 | ecosystem: Environmental > Terrestrial > Soil >...
GCTGGCGGTTCCGACAACCTCGATCACCTACCACAGCGGAAGCGGCTGGCTCACTGTGACCGAACAGGGCAGCTCGGCCCCCTATACATTGGTCACCCAGCCGACTACCGGGAGCCTCGCTGCCGGGACCTACACCGCCACGGTTAGCGTCGCGAGTTCGGGAGCGACCAACACGCCGCAGACCTATACGGTCTCGTTTACCCTGACGTCGGGATCGGTGTGCACCCAGACCTCTACCAATGGCACCTGCCCATATAGCGGGGCGTACGACGTCCCGCAGGAAATCACCGAAAGCAACGGTTACAATACCTACGTGACGCAAGACGTGTGGAATCCCCCCTCGGGCTCCTGGAGTCAGACGCTGTACTCGACCAACCCCGGGGACTGGTACGTGTCGGTCAACTTCCCGACGGACAGCTCAGGGGCTATCCACTCTTATCCGGATACGAATCAGCTGTACAATGGCGAGACTGTGGGTAGCTTCAGCGCCCTCTACTCGTCGTTCTCCGAGAGCGCACCCTCAAGCGCCCCTACCGTAGGAGACTACGGCTACGACATATGGAGCAATACCGGTTTGGAAGTCATGATCCAGCACCAGGTCGCAGGTGAGGGACCGTGCCAGAACTGGATGACGTTGCTGGCCAGTAATGTTCAATTCGGCGGGACGAACGGCGTCCCGGTGAAAACTTGGAACTTATGCAAAAACGGCAGTTCTAGCACTGCGGAGCTCGTTTGGGAGCCAACCAATAGCGGCGGCGCCTACTTTGGCTTCAGTTCCGGGAGCGTGGACATCAAGGCCATGATCCAGTACCTGATCAACAATGGCATCGAGTGGTCGTCGTCAACCGGGTTGGGCGCGATTGATTACGGCTTCGAAATCTGCAGCACGGGCGGGACTAACCAGACATTTGCGGTGAACAGCTTTACGCTTACTAATAATTAGTAGACGTGAAGGAGAGCGGGAGAAGCGAATCGTCGCTTGTCCCGCTCTCACTTCCCAGGTCTCTGACTGTATGATTTCGTACTTTAGTGTTTTTGCTTTCCCACCCTTTCGCCAGGGAAAAGGCGAAAGGATGGGGCACGGAACTGGTACAAGATCAAGCGGTCAGAGAACCAGGTCTCTGACAACCTGAATTTGTTACTGGTAGCTATCCGCTTGACTCAGGTGACCGCAACATCTCGTGCAGATTGTTGCGAACCGACCCCAACATATTGGGCGGACCTGAATGAAGCGGGTAACTACCTTGTTCCTTTTGTAGCCGAACTTCCGGCGTGCCTTTTAGCGTGTGAACTTCCAGTTGATGACGACGCGATCGCGATTCATTTTCCGGTTCCATGCTTGCGCTTCGCGGCTCAGATCCCGGAGCGATGGAATCCTGCGGAGCCCTATAGCGGGTCTCCTGCAGGTGGTGACCAAGGCACAATCGCTAAGTGGCTTTTTCATCAAGAAAAAGCCACCTTGAACTCTGTCCGAAATGGCTCATAGCTGCAGGAGAACCGCCGTAGGCACTCACGGCTGAACAGGCCGATCTCGATCTCGGCTTGGTTCAACCAGCTACCATGTTTGAGTGTGTAATGTACCGTAAACCGGTCCCACAACAGGCCGCCGATCTTTTCTCCGTATCGATTCACCAACGCCTTACGACGGTGTGAACTCAGATCGTCCATCGCCAGATGAATGGTGTCGGCCTCCGGATAAGCGGCGATGACAAATCTGCTCGACTTGGCAATGTTGCTTTGCGCGTGCTTACGGCGTTTTCACAATTACTGTGAAGGTTCTGACATCGTGCAGGGTGGCGTTTTCTTGGGGAAAACGCCACTTGACCGCATTTGCTTCGGCCTACATCAATTGTGAAAACGCTATAGGCGCAATGGCATTGGGAATTCTGGCTGCTTTCGGCGTTCTGCGCGCCTGCTTCGCTTTGGTGCGCCCGAAGCGCCGCCACGCCGCAGTGAAGCCTCAGCCTGAGGTCGCGCGTATCTCCTAGCCGGTACTGGCTGGGTCCTCGCGAGGGCGCGATTTGAGCTGCGCCGAAACGGCAGCTAGAAAACTGCCGGCGCTATTGCCTTTCCATCAATACGGTAGGCCGAAGCCGGCCAGCCCGCCCCTATTGCGGGTTCAGCTGTTGTTGCATCATCTGCAGTTGCATCAGCAGCTGCTGCTGCCGGCGATCCTGCGGATCCTGATGAACCTGGCCCCGCGACCCCGCGGGCAAGCCTTGGGGCGGAGGCTCCGGCTGCTGCGCTTCCTGCCCGGCCTCGGTATCCTGGTCCTCGGTCGTACTCGGGTTGTTCACTTTTCCCGGCTGCGAGCTTGCGGCGGTGCGGGCAGTGAGAATGATCTGCCGTGGAGTGCCCTGCCCCAGCTCCCCGACCAGGAGCACGTTGTACCCGGATCCGTCGAGCAATTGGCAAATCACATCGCGCGCCGGCCCAGGCCCATAGACCCCAAAAATGCGCTCATCCGTGTTCGACCCTTCCAGAGTGGCGCCGGTTTGGGTCGCAATCGCCTTGAGAATCTGCGTCAGGCTGGAGTTTACCGCGACGACGCGCAAACCCTGACTGTCCCAGGTCACGGTGGCATCGGATGGCTGATCGTTGGCTGGCCAGTCCGGCGCGTGCGGCGCGACGGACGGCGAGGAAACTGCCGGCGCCGGTCGGGCGGCAGACGGCGGCGCCGCCAAACTCGCTTGAGGCGAAACTACCGGTTTTCCTTGGCTTCGAGCCGAAGGCGCCGACCCGGGTCCCTGCGCGCCAAGCCTCGTCCCGCCGAAAAGCGCTGCGGCTAGAACGAAAGCAACCGCGACCCCAGCCAGCGCGCCGATCCTTCGGCGGCCGTACGAAGGCGATGGACACAACGGCGCCCTGCGCTTTGATTCCTCTTTTTGCTCGCGGCCCATTCGCATGGGTGGGACTCCTGGCGCCGGCTGCCCATACGGGTACAACCTGCTCCGGACTGCCGTGGGCAGAAACCTGCGCCCCGGCCACTCCAATAGACTAGCAAAGGTAGTGGAACGCTCGAAAGCAGATTCATTGGCCGGAATGTACCTCGGAACGCGATTCCGGTGGATGGCATTGCTCGCGGCATTTGCTGCCGCGCCCGTGGCGGGCCGCGCGGCGAGCAGTACGACGCAGGCTGAGTTAGGTATCGAGTTGTGAAGTTTCAACAGGTTGTTGTCCATTCGGTCGAGAACTGGGAAGCTGATGTTGCGGAGCAAAAGCTGACCCAGGGGACCGAATGGACTATCGCCATCATGCTCGACTGACGATTTACAGTCGAGAGCAACTTGCCAAAACTGTTGTGGAAGGCCGGCTGGGCCTGCGCGAGGCGGCAGCCGCCGGAGTTGTGGGAAAGCTGGAAATGCCGTCGGCGTTTTCAAAGTGGGCGGAGCCCACGTCTTTTCCATAGCGCATTTCCCGGGCAAATTCTGCAGGCATCCGATAATTCAAACTGCTGTGTGGCCGTTGTTCGTTATAGTCGCGGCGCCCAGATGCGATCTTTCTTCTGGCGTCAAACAGGTTCCGAAACCAGCTGAGACCCGCAAACACTCCTCGTGCAGCCGTACATGGAAACTCTCCACATGCGCGTTTTGCGCCGGTCTGCCACTTCTTCAGGTGAGATTGCCCGGGGAACGGAAGTCGGTCAAAGGGCGCAACGTACAAATTACGTACAAAATTGCGCGTCCGTTTTTCCTTGGAAGATAAGCTACTGAAAAATAGGTAACTTAGAATTGGTGGAGGCGGCGGGAGTCGAACCCGCGTCCGAAATCGCTGTCAGCCGGGAGAGTCCATGCTGTGTCCGGTTCGATTGGGTTCGCTCCGCGACGCTTAAGAACGGACAAGATGCGCCGGAAACTAGTCCGATTGATCTCGCCTCAGCCGCCCGGACCGAGCCGCTTCAGCCAGCCCACTGAATGACGTCCGCTCACAGCCCGCAGGCGAAGCCGTGGAAGACGGCTGCTTATTTAATTAAGCAGCAAGTGCCAGTTCTTGGTTGGCAACTTTAGTTTTGCAGGCGATTCCGGGTGCCCACCCCCCGACATGTCTCCCATGCCGCAATCGATCCCGTCGAAACCGTGACGCCCCCACTTCTGCGTACATCTCTTTGATGACCAAAGAGTGCAACGGGTGCGAGCGCGGAGCCGAATGGCTCGTGCTGCATCGTTCTATTTTACGCTGAATTGAAATTTGATGCGGCAGACAGTCCGCAATGACACAGTGCGAAAGCCCCATCGTTTGTTCTGTGCGTTTTTGGCGCGAGTACACTCGCGCCCCGATCCAAACAGTTTGCCCGATGCGTTCTATTCCTTTTGCAGGTCGATGGATTCGTATTCGTGGCGGGCGATGCCGGCGCGTATCTGCGCGGGGGTCCAGCCGGCCTTGGTCTTCAAGTAGGCGTAGAAGCCTTCCGCAGCGCAGACGTCGCACTGGGTGGAATGCGTGTTTTCGTAGCAACTGTGCAGGCTGGTGTGGCCCAGGGCGCGGTCGCAGCGGCAGTTACACGGCAATTGATAAATGACGCCGGGAATCTGTGCCGCGAGCTGATAGGCGCGCACCTGCCAGTGGTAGCGGAAGTTGGGGCCCGTCAACTGCGCTCCGTGGAGGATCGGCGGAATGGCATGGATATTGAGGGGCGCCGAAGAGTGATAGGCAGGAACGTCGTCGGCCGGGTTGGACCACTGCGCATAGCTGGCAGCGGTGAGCGCGAAGACAGCCAGAGTCCAGACCCAGCGGCTTTTGAAGAAACGCTTCATGACAAGCCTCAAGTTCTATCGTACGACAAACTCCGAAATCCTTTGAACCAGGAAAGTTCTTCCGGCCTTCCCGGGTTCACGATGCGATTTTTCACGCGAAAACTGCCGGATCCAGCGACAAATTCGCAAAAATTACGACTTTTCGCGACGAAAATCGCCGCGGTTTTTGTAGGCTTTTGTTGATTCCAAATGAGTTGATATGCAAAATGCGCCAAAAAGAGGGGGAGGGGGTAGGGGGTGACGACAGTGGACGGTGAACAGCCAGTAGCCGGTAGCCAATAGCCAGTAGTCGGTAGCCAGTAGCCAGTAGCCGGTGAGGGAGATCTGGTTGAACGCTTATGAAATGAGTATGCGCCGAACAGGGAAAATGATAAGCAAACTTAGGGACGTAGGGGGCAGAAAAACAACGATTTAACGCGTGGCGGTCAAGGTGATTTTGAGGTCAGGGGGCTTGACAACAGCAGGGACCAAGGGAACGAGGGAACATGGGAGCGAGGAGGGATCTGTACCCATAAAAAAAAACGGCACGAACTTTTAGCTGTTCGTGCCGGGAGGCCAGTGACGCAAACCACTCCCGGTTTGGAGGAGTGTGTCTTTCACCTCCACAACCGGAATAAATACACGATAGCATAGATTCGGAAAAATGCAAATACAAAATCCAAAATCTTTCTATCGATAAAAAAATCATCCTTTCGATGGAGAATGCGTCAAAGACAGGCCGAATTGAGGCTCCGAAAGCGGAGATTCCGCGCGGCCGGAAACTGGATTTTGGCCGCGTGGCGCTCGTGCCGATCGAATATAAACTATTTAGAATAAGTTCCTTATGTTTTTCGCGAAGGTCCGGACTACTCGGTGAGTAGCGAAGGCGAAATCAGGTGCAGCTCTCTGCCCTGGCCGGGTTTCGTAGAGGTCTGCGCCCTGCGGCAAGGTGGAAATCGCATCCCTCCGTACCACGAAGTGGGAAAAAGCTCGAAAATCCAGGATTTTGGAGCCAATTTGAGGGGGACGAAACGGGGTGATGTCTGAAAAGTGCGTTGAAACGGAACGTCGGAGTAGGCTTCGCCTCTAGGCTCGGCTAAGAGCAGCCGCGGCGGAGCGACCCGACTTTTATCCGGCCAGCGTCTGTGCCTGTCCGGCCAGGGCAAAATCCTTCTCTGTCAGGCCGCCGGCCGAGTGGGTGACGAGCGAGAGACGGACGTGGTTGTAGCGGATGTCGATGTCAGGATGGTGACCGGCTTCCTCGGCAAGCTCGCCGACGCGATTGACGAAGTGGAGAGCGGCGCGGAAGTCCTCGAACTGGAAGGTTCGGACGAGCTCTCCGGATTCGATTTGCCAGCCGGGCAAATGGCTAAGCAGCGCCTGGGCTGCCTGAGGGGAAATGGCAGGCATAGGATTCGCTCCTCAATGAGGGGATTTTACCTGAACCATTCCAATGACTGCGAACTCGATCTGTCTGGGCAAATCGCGAGCGGCGAAAAGCAATCGCAGGTTTTTCGACTCCGTCCGCGCGGCGGACTCCGCTCAAGACGACAGATTGATTTTGCGATGACAGATTTATTTTGTGCTGAGTTTACGGGACGCGACTTCAGGAGGCGACGTCGTCTCTGGCCACCTCGAAGGCGGAGAAGCGCACGTGCTGGCCGCTGATCTCGGAACGCAGCTCCTGCCAGAGCTCATTGGGGATTTTCAAGAAGACCTCGACCACTGCAGGGTCGAATTGCGTTCCCGAGCAGCGCAGGATCTCTTCGCGGGCGGCATCGAAGCCACGCGCTTTGCGATAGGGACGGTCGCTGGTGATGGCGTCGAGGGCGTCGGCGACGGCGAAGATGCGCGCGCCGATGGGGATCTCGCGCCCGGCGAGGTGGTTCGGGTATCCGTTTCCGTCGTAGTACTCCTGATGGCAGAAGACGATTTCGGCCGCGCCGGCGAGGAAGGGGATTTTTCGGAGCATGTTGTAGCCGCGCGCGCAGTGCTCGCGCATCATTTCCTGCTCCTCCGGGGTCAATTTGCCGGGTTTACGCAGAATCTCGTCGGGTATGGCCATTTTGCCGATGTCGTGCAGGAAAGCGCCGCGCGCGATGACCTTGATTTCCTCGGGCGGAATGCCCATGGCGCGCGCCAGCGCGATGGCGTAGGCCGTGACGCGCTTGGAATGGCCCTCGGTTTCGGAGTCTTTCAGGTCGAGGGCGTCACCCAGCGCTTCGAGAGTGACGTCGTAAGAGTGTTCGAGATTCTCCATGGCATGGCGCAGCATCTCCGTGCGGGCGCGCACCATCTCTTCGAGGCCCTGGTGGTAATTTTGTGTCTCTTCGAGCGCCAGGCGATGGTTAAGCGCTCTCTCGACCGTGCCTATCAACTGATCGCGATCGAAGGGCTTGAGGAGGTAGTCGTAGGCTCCGCGGCGCATGGAATCGATGGCCACACCGATGTCGTGAACCGCGGTGACCATGACGACGGGAAGGTTGGGTTGCAAAGCGTGAATGCGTTCCAGCAGGGCGATGCCGTTTACGTCCTGCATCACAATGTCGGTAAGCACCAGGTTGAAGGTGTTCATCTCCAGCGCTGCGAGCGCCGCACGCCCATCGGCGGCTTGTTCCACCGTATATCCCTGGCGTTCGAGAGCGGCGGTTATCATGGTACGCACCGGCGGTTCGTCATCGACAACGAGAACGCGCGCCGGTTTTGGCGCGCGCACGGCGCTTTCCTTCCGCGGATTGGCTGCGGGATCCGATGTTTTCGCGTCTGCCAGATTCCATGCCAAGAGGCGGCCTCCGTTCCCATTGCGTATCCGCGCGGAGTCCTCGACGAGGAGCGATTTCTGCGCTCCCACCCGGCCGCGTACTTCTTTCTGTTCAAACAATGAAAGCGCCCTCGCGGCAGTAGTTTCGAGTGACAGGCTTTTCCGCCGACCTTTTCCTATTACGCGCCAGGCACTCGTTGAGTTCCGATCCATGCTTCTGTTCCGCGCAACAGATTCAGCACCGGCTCTGCCGGTTTCATGCTTCTATCGGTTACGCTGCTGCCCAGGCAAAAAAGGTCACAAGACGAACATGATGCAGACCGATTCCCCGCACCGCCGCAAAACCAGGGGAGCGCCAGGCAGGATCCTCTTAGGAGAGAGTAGCATTCCGGCTACCCCCCCTCAATCACCCGAATGTTGCATCGGGGCAAGGTGAATCCGCAGCGTTACTTCCTCCTCGGCAGGCAAGAGCGACGGCAGGGTTGTGCCGGGCCACCTCAGCGCGGGCGATGGCGAAGCCGGGGTGTGGAAATCGGGGGGAATCCGGTTGTGGAAAACCGGGGAAGCGAGTGCGGCGGGAGGAACCTTCAGGATTTCTTCGTCTCACGCCGCGCTCGCCGCGCCGCGGCCCAGCCTGCTTTGGCGATCTGACGGCTGCGGCTCACGGCCAGGGCATCGGCGGGCACGTCTTTGGTGATGCAAGAGCCGGCGCCGATATAGGCGCCGTCGCCGACGCTTATGGGAGCGACGAGGCTGGTATCGCTTCCGACAAAGACGCCTTTGCCGATTCGCGTGCGGTGTTTGTTCACGCCATCGTAGTTGCAGGTGATGGTCCCGGCTCCGATGTTGGTTCCTTCCCCGATTTCCGCGTCGCCCAGGTAGGTGAGATGGTTGGCCTTTGCGCCCTTGCCCAGGCGGACCTTTTTCAATTCCACGAAGTTGCCGACATGGGCGTTCTCGCCAACTTCGTTTCCAGGCCGCAAGTGCGCGAACGGCCCGAGGCGCGCGCCGTCCGCGATAGTGGAATCTTCCAGGACGCAGCTCTGAAGGATTTGAACGCCGTCTCCCAAGGTGCAGTTCTCAATCACCGAGAAGGAACGGATGCGGCAGCCGCCGCCGATCCGCGTGCGGCCCAACAACTGCGCAAAGGGCTCGATAACAGTATTTGGCGCGACTTCCACTTCCGGATCGATGACGCAGGTTTCGGGGCGGTAGATGGTGACTCCGGCGGCCATGAGGCGCGCCGCCGCGGCCTGCTGGCGAGCCGTAAGCTGTGACGCTGTTTCGGCAGCAGGTGTGGCGACCGGCGCCGCTTTCACTGTCAGTTCTTTTTTCTTACCCATCCCATGCTCTCCCAGGGGCGGTTGCACAAATGCTCTTGAACGATGCGAAGCAGATGCCTCAGGGCTAAAGCCCGTACGCTTCAAAGACACATTTGCGCAACCCGTTCCAGCTACTGCGCCGCCCGCTTCCGGTTCAGGCAGGAATGCCGCTTCCGGTCCGCGGGCAGCGTTATTTTTCTGCCGCGCCGCCTGGGGCCGGCGGGCCCGCGGGGCGCGGAATCGTAATGTCGATGGGCTGGGGCGAGCCCATATTGAGCGCGTCCAGCCCCGGCTTGATCTCCGGCCCGTTGCCCACCACCAACACGGCGAGTTGGCCGGGATGAATGTACTTTTTTGCTACTGCTGTCAGGTCGGCCAGCGTTACTTTTTCGAGTTTCGCGCGGTAGGTTTCAAGATAATCCGCCGGATAACCGTAGAACTCGAGCTTTTCGCGCTCGGCCAGGACCTTGCCCCTGGTGTCGTAGTGGAAGAGGAAGGAGTTGAGGATGTCGTCCTTGGCGCGCCTGAGCTCCTCCTCAGTGAAGGGCTTGGTGTTGAGTCCGGCGATTTCGGCAAGGGCTGCATTGGTGGCGTCGACCGTGGATACGCTTTTGGTGAGCACTTCAACGCGGAAGTTGCCGGGGTGGTCGTAGGTGAAGCCGAAGCCGCCGCCTACGGCATAAGCGAGCGCTCGCTTGGTGCGAACCTCTATAAAGAGCCGGCTGCCGAAGCCGCCGCCGAGGATCTCGTTCAAGACCGCAAGCGCGGGCACATCGGGATTGTGGCGGTCAACGCCCAGCCCCACGATCTGCACGTTGGATTGATTCACATCCTCTTTGCCGATGAAGTAGAGGCCGGGCGTGGGGCCGGAGAAGGTGTCGTGGCGAGGGGACTCCGGCGTGACGGGCGGCAGACCTTCAAAGGCCGCGCGCACTTTGGCCTCCATGGCCACGGGATCGAAATCGCCGCTGATTCCGACGATGAGCGGGCCCTTCAGGGTGCGGTCGTGCCAGGCCTGCAGATCGGCAAGAGTAACCGCGCCGATGGTGGCCAGTTCCGGCTGCCGCGTGTAGGGACTGCCGGCGCCGTAGACCAGCTTGGCGGACTCACGATCGGCAATCTCGTCTTCGTCGTCGTTGCGGCGGACGATGGCCGTGGCTTCCTGCTGCTTAGCCAGTTGGAGCTTTTCCGCGCTGAATCTGGGATGAAACAACAGGTCCATGGCCAGGGAAAAGACCTGATCGGAGTCGCCTTTCAGCGAATCCCAGGAGAGCGCGGTGGAATCGTCGTCGCCCTCCGTTTCAATGTGCGCGGCTTTGGATTCGAGCAGGTCGTCCATGGCATCGCCATCCATCGTCGCTGCGCCGCTGGTGCGCCATGCCTGGCTGTAGAGGCCTACCAAGCCAGCTTTGGCCGGGGTTTCGTCGCGCGAGCCGCCGGGGATGAGGACTGAGCCCGAGATGAAGGGGAGCTCGTGGTCTTCCTGAAGGAAGATGACAATGCCGTTCTTCAGCTCGATGCGTTTGGGCTGCTGCGGATGAAAGGCGTGCAGCGGCGGAATGGGAATCTGCTCCCAGGGTTTGGCTTGCTGCGCGGCGGAAAGCAAACCAGACAGGATAAACAACAATGCAACCGCGGCGAGGCGGAAGGCGATCAGCGGCCTTTTCCCAGGTCCGAGAATCCGGACCTGGGGCACCCAGTCTTGTGACTGATTGAAATTCTTCATTGCGCGCCTCCATCCTTCTTCGCGGCCGCGGCCGGGAGTTCGGTGTCGATCTCCGCGCTGGTGCGGTTGGAGTCCACAAACACCTTATTCGCCACGCGGCGGATGTCGGCTTTCGTCACTTTGTCCACTCGATCCAGTTGCAGGAACAACTCGCGCCAGTCGCCATAGCGCGTCTGGTACTCGGCGAGCGAGTCAGCAAGGCCCTGGTCGTCGGCCAGACCGCGCAGGAGGTCGGCGCGAGCCCGCGTCTTGTACATCTGGAGCTCCGCGTCGGTGACGTCGGTGGTCTTCAGCTTTTCAATTTCCTTGTGGATGGCTTCGCGCATTTCCGCCGGGGTGTGGCCGGGAAGCGGCACGGCGTAGAAGGCGAAGAGGCTGGGGTATTTCTCGCCGGGAAACGGGCTGAACCCTTCGGCTTCGGCCGCAATCTGCTGCTGCTCGACCAGGCTGCGGTAGAGCCGCGAGACGCGCCCGTTGGACATGATGTCGCCGATGGCGTCGTAGACTGCGTCGTCGGGATCGCGGTAGCTGGGCCGATGATAGCCCTCGATGTAGAACGGCTGCGTCTGCTCGCGAATCACGACCGACTTTTCGGCAAACTGCTTCGGCTCGACCGTCGTCATCTCTTCCGGCCTGGGACCGCCGGGAACGCGGCTGAAGTACTTCTGGAGCATGGGAAGCTCGGTCCTGGGATCCACATCGCCGACGATGGCGATCACAACGTTGCCGCCGACGTAATACTTTTTGTGGAAGGCCATGGCCTCGGTGGCGGTGATCTGACTGACTTCGCTGGGCCAACCGATGGAGCTGCGGCCGTAATTGTGCGCCACATACGCCGTGGCCAGAAATTGCTCGATCAGCCGTCCAATGGGGTCGGAGTCGGTGCGCATCCGGCGCTCTTCCATTACTACGTCGCGCTCCTTGTAGAATTCACGCGGAACGGTGTCGGCCAGGCGGCTCGACTCCATCCACGCCCAAAGCTCCAGGCGGTTCTCCGGCATCGACCAGAAGTACTGCGTGTCGTCGAGGCCGGTCTCCGCATTCAAATCGTGCGCGCCGTTGGCCTGAGCGACTTCAGTGAACTGGTTGGGGATGACGTATTTCTCGGCATCAGCCTGGGCGGCGAGGAAGGCTTTCTTCAGTGCGGCGAGTTTTTGCTCGTCACGCCCCACCGGCTTCAGGTACTCGGCTTCGTAGGCATCGTTGGCCGCCTCCACTTTTTCGAGGGCCACTTTCTCGTCAGCGTAATCCGTGGCGCCGATCTGGCTGGTCCCCTTGAAGGCCAGGTGCTCGAACATGTGCGCCAGGCCGCTTTCGCCCGAGGGGTCGTTCACGTCGCCCGCGTTAATGAACGTCGTATAGCTGAAGACCGGCGCCTCCGGGCGCCGGCAAAGGACCAGCGTAAGCCCGTTGGGCAGAACCTTGACGGTGATCCGCTGCTCAAAGCTTTTGAGATCCTGGGCTTGCGTGGCGCTCCACGCGGCTACGGCCAGCACCGCGCCCAAAAAGGCCATCCAAAACCTGGTGGAAACCCTGCTGCGCATCCAACCTCCTTCTTCCTGGCAAACTAGTTGACACTGACTCGCTCTCTACCAACCTATTGCCCGCGGGCGGGTGCGTCAAACGGCCGGCCGGCGGACTGGCTTCGGGAAAGGGCCCAGCAGAACCGGCAAAAGTTGCCGACGGTATAATCGAAGGCATGGCGGCGAACACACAAACCGGGCTTGGGAAGGCTGGGGCCGCGCAGAGCGCAGATTCTATCGCACCGGATGCGGCGGGAAAGCTGCGCGCCCTCGAGGAGCGGCTCAGGCAGCTCCCAAGCCTGATGGTGGCGTACTCGGGAGGGGTAGATTCGGCGTTTCTGGCCGCCACGGCGCATCGCGTGCTGGGGGCGCGCATGTTGGCGGTGCTGGCCGATTCCCCCTCGCTGGCGCGGCGGGACATGGAGCAGGCCTGCGCTTTTGCCCACTCGCTGGACATGCCGCTGCAGGTGGTTGCCACGGATGAGCTGGAGCGGCCGGAGTATGCGCGCAACGACGCCAGCCGCTGCTTCCACTGCAAGGACGAGTTGTTTGCGGTGATGGAGAAACTGGGCGCCAAGCTGGGCTTTGCGCATATCGCCTACGGGATGAACGCCGACGACACGAGGGATTTTCGCCCCGGCCAGCGCGCCGCGGAGGAGCACGCCGTGCTGGCGCCGCTTGCCGAGGCCGGGCTGGCCAAAGTGGAGGTGCGCTCGCTGGCCAAAGCGGCCGGCTACCCGGTGTGGGACCGGCTGGCGGCGCCGTGCCTCTCTTCGCGCGTGGAGTACGGACGCGCGGTGACACGAGAAGTCCTGGAGCAGGTGGAGCGCGGCGAAGAGAGCCTGCGGCAGTTGGGCTTTCGCGAGCTGCGCGTGCGCCACCATGGCGAGCTGGCCCGCGTGGAGATCGCGCGCGGCGAGCTGCCCCGCGCGCTGACCATGGAGATGCTGGACGCGATCACTGCGGCGCTGAAGCAGGCGGGGTTCAAGTACGTCACACTCGACTGCTCGGGATTCCGATCGGGGTCGATGAATACGGTTCTGCCCGCCGAAGTGCTGGTGCGGCGGGGCGCTTAGAGGAGCCTTTCTTCATCTGCCGGACCTCCGGCGATTTAGAATCACAGAGCGATGCGAATCGGTTATCTGGAGTGCTTTTCCGGGATCAGCGGCGACATGCTGCTGGGCGCGCTGGTGGATGCGGGCGTTCCCTTCAGCTTGCTCGCAGACACGGCGTCGGCCTTGGATGTGGGTGCGCGTCTGGCGATGCGCAAGGTGAGCCGCGGCGGACTGGCGGCGGTCAAGGTTGACGTACTCACGCAAGAGAACAGGGATCAGGGGTCAGGGGTCAGGGATCAGGGAACAGAAGAAGGGCATAGCCACGCGCACGACGCGCACGAGCACCACTCGCACGAGGCGGAGCCGGCGCACCACAGCCACGAGCACACGCCGCAGCGATCGCTGTCCACGATTCTCCCGGTCATTGAGGCCGCGCCGCTCAGCGATGCGGTGAAGCGGCGCGCAGTCCGCGCCTTCCAATTGCTGGGTGAGGCGGAGGCCGCAATTCATTCCATCCCCATCGAAAAGGTGCACTTTCACGAAGTGGGCGCGGTGGACACGATCGTTGACATTGTGTGCGCGGCGGCCGGGTGCGAGGCGCTTGGCGTGGACCGCTGGATGGCCTCGCCCTTGAACGTGGGCAGCGGAACCGTGACGTGCCAGCATGGGACGCTGCCTGTGCCCGCGCCGGCTACATTGGCGCTGCTCGGCGATGCGCCGGTTTACTCCGCGGGGCCTGCGATGGAGCGGGTGACGCCGACCGGCGCGGCGGTGCTGCGGATGCTGGATGCGAGCTATGGGCCGCTGCCGGTAATGCGCATCGCAGCGCACGGCTACGGAGCCGGCGGGCATGACACGCCGGGTGAGCCGAACCTGCTGCGACTGATGGTGGGTGAGGCGCAGGAAGAAGCGGCCAGCGCCGAGCAGATTGCCGTCATCGAGACCGTGATTGACGATTCGACTCCGCAGGTGCTGGCTTATGTGAGCGAGCTGCTGCTGGAGGCAGGCGCCTGGGATGTCTACAGGGCGGCGGTGCAGATGAAGAAGGGGCGCACGGGCGTACAGATAACGGTGCTCTCGAGCCCAAGCCTGATGCCCGCGCTGCGCGACCTATTGCTGCGCGAAACCACGAGCATCGGCCTGCGCTGGCGCCTGGAAAACAAGCTGGCGCTGGCGCGAGAGTTTGTAGAGGTGGAGACCGCGTGGGGCAAAGTGCGGATGAAGATCGCGCGCTGGCCGTCCGGCGAGGTGGCGAACGCATCGCCGGAGTACGAGGTCTGCCGCAACATCGCCCGCCAGCACGGGGTTCCCCTCAAGCAGGTGATGCAGGAGGCGATGCGGGCGTATGTGGAGCAGGAGCGCGCGCCGAGAGAGGAAGGGCGCTGATGGATCGCTCGCAGATTGAGACGCTGTTGAACGAAGTGCGCACAGGATCCGCCAGCGTGGCCGAAGCGCTGGAGCGGTTGCGCCACTTCCCCTTCGAGGATTTGGGGTTTGCGAAACTGGATCATCATCGCGCACTGCGCACGGGCATGCCGGAGGTGATCTTTGCCGAGAGCAAGACACCGGCGCAGGTAGCCGCGATTTTTGCGCGCATGGCGAAAGCGGGCGGCAACGTGCTGGCCACGCGCGCTTCACGCGAGGTGTTTGAGGCGGTATACGCAACGGAATCCCGCGCGGAGTTTCACGAGACGGCGCGCGCGATCACGCTGAAGCAAACCGAGCCGGTCGCGGGCAAGGGAACGATCGGCATAGTGTGCGCGGGAACCAGCGACTTGCCCGTGGCCGAAGAGGCCGCGGTGACGGCGCGGCTGATGGGCAACACGGTGGAGGTGGTTGCCGATGTGGGAGTGGCCGGCCTTCATCGGCTGCTGGCGCAGCGGGAGACGCTGCAAACGGCGCGTGTGCTGATTGTCTGCGCGGGCATGGAAGGCGCGCTGCCGACCGTAGTTGGAGGCTTGGTGAACGCTCCGGTCATCGCCGTTCCCACGAGCGTGGGCTATGGCGCTTCGCTGGGCGGAGTGGCCGCGCTGCTGGGCATGCTGAACACCTGCGCGCCCAATGTTTCCGTAGTCAATATTGACAACGGATTCGGCGCGGCGTGTATCGCGTCGCTGATCAACCGGCTGTGAGGGCGGCGAAGAAGACCCATATCAAAGGGCGTGCAGGCCGGAGATGCATCCGAGTTCGTGTTTTGCCGGTACTGCTCCCCTCGCTTGGCATCCGGGAGATAGCGAATCTCCCGCTTGCCGGTCGCGGTCACAAGGCCAATCATGACTTCTTTGCTTGGATCGTTGTTGTAATAGGACCAGGCATATACCTGCTGCCCGTCGCGGAGGCCGGCCCGATACGCGGGGCTGCCTGGTTTGACGTGAGCAAGTTTCTTATCTTTCAGACTTGCTTCATCAAAGCCGAGATCGATGGACGGCATAGACGTTAATTCAAGGTGCGCGCAGGCCCCAAGCCTTGCCGGCAAAGGGACGGCAGCGCCATCGAGGGCGAACGAACGCAGCTTGGCCAGATCGTCAGTTGAAAGATAAGGCTGAAACGCGGCGAAGATACGCTCCGCGGTAAGCGGCGGAGGATTCGATCCGCGACGAACCGGATTCACCAGATCGAAAAGAACATTATCCAGAGACGATTTGCCCGCCGTGTGTTCGCGTAACCGAGCGTCAGCCCATAGCGCGATGGCCGCGCCCCGCGCATAGGACAGCAGATAGCCCGTTCCCGATGTGTGATCGACCTCGAGCCATGCGGCATTCGATATGTCGTGCAGCGGCGATAGCTCGTATTCGCTCAAATGCTCGTTAAGCGATTTAAGGTAATCCGCGTAGGAGATCAGTCCAAATCGCAATGGAATTACCCCCTGGTAATAGTAAGTAAACCCCTCGTAAAACCATTGGACGGAGTCATTCACCGGCCCCATGCTGTCAGGGTTCCAATGATGGAAAACCTCGTGGGCAATCAGCATGATTCTTCCAGCATCGAACGTGTCCTTGCGGGACAGGAACAACATATATGCGTTGGTAAAGGCGCTGCCATCATTATCTCCCTCATCCTCATCGAACTGCGCGAGAGTTACGAGATAATACGGAAGCGGCGCGGTATGCCAGAAGTTATTCTCCGTATCGACAATCTTGCGAATCTGCGCAAATACCTCCGCGTCGGTAAAACTCCATTGACCGCGCATGGCGAGTATGAGCATGTGCCCACTCTGCGTGCTCCGCAGCACGCGAAATTTGCCTCCGGCAAAGATTGCATTCTCAATCCTGAACCACGGAGCCGAGACTTTTTGCAGTCGATTGCCGTCGCCGAAGCTACTGAAGAATGGCATACCGGGCGGAAGCATCCGCCAGTCGAAGGTAGCCTTCACCATTTCGTTGTCGGAAAATTCCGGGCTAATAAGGGCATTCTGCGGATTAAACAAGAAATACTCAGGATCGAGGACCGCCCTGTGTTCGGCGGGCTCACGGAAGCGGCCGGAGTTACTGGAAGCCAGATCGTAGGAGAACGTCACCCAGCTTCCGGGGCGGGCCTTCAGTTGCTTCTCTCCGGGGGAAGCGCCGTCCATGAGAGTCGCGGAAGCCGTTTGGGAGGTGAGATGTTGAAACTGCGTTTCGAGGTGTGATGCGTTGCCAAAAGTTGTAGGAATAGCGAGCGTTGTCAACTGTTTTTGTGCGCGCAACGTGACGACAATGTGGAAGGAACAATGATCCTTCCCGAATGCCGGTTCGAATCTGTAGCGAATCTGCGGCGTGGCCGCATGAGCCGTAAACGGAAGGACTAGAAGCGCTGTTGCCAAGAATCGTCTATACAAGGTTCCCCCAGTTAGTTTGCATTGCGAGTGAATGTTTTTTGGCCTGCTAATTTTACCGGACGGGGACCGCGAGCGTTTCGCTCATGTTTGCTCCCGGTCGTGATGCGGTGACGCGGGTCACTGTGCGCGGTGTGTCCGGCCGCGAATCATCGTCCTGGGTGCGCCCGCCGGCGTGTGGAGGAGTCTTTGACCGGTTTCCGATGGCAGCGATTGCGCAGGACCTCGCAGATTCTCTTTCTGCTGCTCTTCCTGGGGCTGCTGGTGTTCACCTCGTTGCGCGCCATGCCCGGCGGCACCAGCGACATCCATCTGCGCGCGCCGGTTCGGCTCTTCTTCGAGTGGGACCCGCTGGTCGCCCTTGCCAACGCCATCGCCGGCCACGCGCTCTATCGCGGCCTCGTGTGGAGCCTGATCATTCTGCTGCCCACCCTGTTTCTGGGGCGATTTTTCTGTGGCTGGATCTGCCCCATGGGCACGCTGCAGCACTTTGTAGGCAACATGCCGTCGGAGTCGAAGCGCGGCAAGCAGCGTATCGAGTCGAATCGCTATAAGCGCTGGCAGACGATCAAATATGTGGTGCTGATTGCCGGGTTGGTGGCCGCGGCGTTTGGGTCGATGGCGATCGGCTGGCTCGATCCCTTCAGCCTGCTGGTTCGCTCGCTGGGGCTGGCCTTTCTTCCGGCGTTCAATTACGCGATGCGCGCCGTGCTGACGCCGCTGGAGCGCAGCCCGGTGGGCGCAATCAAGAGCACAGCGGAAGGAATTCATGCGGTCCTCGGGGCGCTGGTTTTGGAATTTCGCCAGGCGCATTTCGCGCAGGGGCTGGCGCTCGGCATTTTGTTTCTCGTGATTCTCTTCCTGAGCCTGCGTGTCACCCGGTTGTGGTGCCGCTCGATCTGCCCGCTGGGGGCGCTGCTGGGCGCGGTCTCGCGCTGGAGCGTGCTGGGGCTGCATAAGGATCCGGAACGCTGCAACAACTGCAACCGCTGCCTGCTCCATTGTCAAGGCGGAGACGACCCCATCGGCAGCGCGCCGTGGCGTAAGTCCGAATGCGTGATGTGCATGAACTGCGTGGGCAGTTGCCCCGATCATGCGCTCACCTTCCGGTTCTTTCGCAAGGAGAAGGAAGTGGCATCGCCCGACCTGGGCCGGCGCAGGGCGATCGCGGGCCTGGCGGCCGGCGCGGTGGCGGTTCCGCTGATGCGCGCCAACACCGGGCTGGGCAAGAGCCGCCACGAACGGCTGCTGCGGCCGCCGGGAGCGCTCGATGAGCCCGAATTTCTGTCGCGTTGCATCCGCTGCGGCGAGTGCATGAAGGTTTGCCCCAACAATGCGCTGCATCCCACGCTTGAAGAGGCGGGACTGGAAGGGCTGTGGTCGCCTACGCTGGCGCCGCGCATCGGTTACTGCGAGCCAAGCTGCGTGCTCTGCTCGGAGGTGTGCCCAACGGGGGCGATCTGGCAGATAACGCCGCAAGAAAAAGGTTGGGTGGTGGGCGTGGGCGGCGCGCAGAACCAGCCGGTGCGCCTCGGGACGGCGTTTTATGACCGCGGGCGCTGCCTGCCGTGGGCGATGGCCACGGATTGCATCGTCTGCGAGGAGTGGTGCCCGGTATCGCCCAAGGCGATCTACGTGGAGGAGGCGCAGGTGGTGGATTCGGCGGGCAACGTGAAAACTCTGAAGCAGCCGCGTGTGGATCCCAGCCGCTGCGTGGGTTGCGGCGCCTGCGAGTATGCCTGCCCGCTGCAGGAGCACCCCGCCGTTTATGTGACCAGCATCGGCGAAAGCCGCTCCCCCTCGAGCCAGATATTGCTATCTCGAAAGTAAAGGAGACCGATTTGAGAACGTTTGGGCCAGCACGGTGGAAGACAGCAATGGTAGCGTTCGCGATTGCGGCTGTAGCCGCGGGCGTGGGATGCAAAAAGAAGGCCGTCGATCCGTTTCCTGCATCGGGCGCGGTGGCGGGATGGGAGAAGACCAGCGACACGCGCGTCTTTGCGGCGAAGGAGTTGTGGCAGTACATCGACGGCGACGCCGAGCAGTATCTCCAGGCCGGCGTGGTTTCCGCGTCGACGTCGGACTACAAGTATCAGGGGCAGTTGGAGGCATTGGTCGACGTTTACACCATGGGAGATTCCGCGGGCGCGCGCAAAATTCTGGGGTCGGGAAAGACAAACGACGGCAGGAGCGTACAGGTGGGCGACGCGGGCATCGCGTACGCGCAGAGCGTAACCTTCCGCAAGGGCCCGTACCTGGTGCGCATCGTTGCGTATGAGGACACGCCGGGCGCACAGCAGGCGCTGATGGCGCTGGCGCACGGGGTAGAGGCGAAGCTTTAAGAGGCGCGGCGAGGAACGGCCGAGGGAGAAGAGCAGAGAAGCGATGAAGAGCCGCAGGGAGTTTTTGAAAGAAGCCGCCACGGGCGCGGTTCTATTGGGTTCGTCGGCCGCAGCGGATAAGCTGGCGCGGGCCGGAATGCTGGACATACACGCTGCTCCGAGTACGGCGCGCAAGTCGAAGGTAGTCATCGCGCGCGATGCGGCGCTGCACGGCGCGGGGACGCATCCCGACGAGCAGCGCGTGCTGAATCTGCTCGACAAAGCCATGGCCGCGTACACGGGGCGCGAGAAGCCGGTGGAGGCGTGGAAGAGCGTGATTCCGGCAAAGATTCTTAGCGGCGGAGTCATCGGTCTCAAGGTGAACGGACTGGGAGGGCGCGGCATCTCGACGCATGCTGCGCTGATCCTGGCTATTGCGGAGCGTCTGCAACAGGCTGGGGTACAGGCGGGAAATATCCTGGTGTGGGAGCGCGACGCGCGCAGCCTCGAGGCTTGCGGCATGAGCGTCAACACCGATCCCAGCCGGGTGCGCTGCTATGGCAACGACGTGGGCGGCTACGAAGCCGAGCAGAGTTCGTGGGGGACGGCGAACGTTCGCTTGGCGAAGATTTTGACGCGCGAGTGCGCAATGGTGATCAATCTGCCCATTCTGAAAGATCACGACCAGGCAGGCCTGACATTCTCGATGAAGAACATGTACGGGGTGGTGGATCGGCCGGACCAGCTGCACGCGAACCACTGCAATCCCAGCGTGGCGGATTTGAATGCGATCGCCGCAGTGCGCGAGAAGGTGTGGTTCACCATCGGCGACGCGATTTCATCGGTCTACGACGGCGGGCCGAGCTTCCGTCCTGAGCGGCTGTGGTATCCCAACGCGCTGGTTGTTGGCGAGGACCGCGTGGCGGTAGACCACACAGCGTGGCAGTTGATCGAGCGCAAGCGCGCCGAAGCTGGAATGCCCACGCTCGAAGCGGCAGGGCGCGCGCCTCAGTACATCGCCACGGCCGCCGATGCCGCGCACCGGCTGGGCACCTGCGATCCGCAGCGCATCCGGCTCGTGGAAGTGTGACGGGAGAATGACCATGAGCGGCGAACACGACGGAATCACGAACCCGCAGGCAAATGCGGCGCAGACCGCGCCGGGCATGACGCGGCGCGAGGCGATGCTGCAGTTGCTGCGCGTGGGCGGCGTGGCCGCGGGCGCGGCGGGCGCGGCTTTCTGGCTCAGCGAGCGGAGCCGGCGGCCCCTTTCCGAGCAGGCCGAGCAGGCGCGGCGCGACCATCGCGTGGCCGCCGTTGCGGAGTGGCCGCAAATGACCGTGATCCAGAACGGCGAACCGCGCGCATTGGTCCAGAAGGCGCTGGAGAATCTGGGCGGAATGAGCAGGTTCGTCGGCAAGCAGGACGTGGTGGTGCTGAAGCCGAACATTGCGTGGGATCGCACGCCGGAGCAGGCGGCGAACACCAACCCGGAACTCGTGGCGGAGGTGGTTCGGCAGTGCTGGCAGGCGGGGGCGAAGCGCGTGATTGTGACCGACGTGAGCTGCAACGAGCCGCGGCGGTGCTTTCAGCGCTCGGGCATCATGGAAGCGGCGCGGGCCGAGGGCGCCGAAGTAATCCTGCCCGATCCCGACCACTTCCGCGAGGTGGATATGGGCGGGGTAGTGCTGAAAAACTGGCCCGTGTTCATACCATTTATCGAGGCGGACAAAGTCATCAACCTGCCCATCGCCAAGCATCACGTGTTGACCGGCGCCACGCTGGGGATGAAGAACTGGTACGGCATTCTGGGAGGGCAGCGCAACCGGCTGCACCAGCAGATTCACCAGAGCTTGGCGGATCTTGCAAACTTTATGCTGCCCACGCTCACGCTACTGGACTGCTACCGCGTGCTCGTGCGCAACGGGCCCACGGGCGGAAATCTCGAGGACGTTGAGGTGAAGAAGACGCTGCTTGCCGGCACCGACCCTGTGGCGATCGATGCGTATGCCGCGAAGGCCTACTGGAATCTGGACCCCGAGCAGTTGCCGTATCTTGCGATGGCCGCCGAGCGAGGATTGGGGACGGTGGACTATGCGTCGCTCGACGTGAAGGTGAGCCAGCTAGGGTAGTGAATCAGAAGTTGATTCAAGAACAACCGCAGACCCTTCGACTCCGTTTGGCACAGAAAACGCGTCAGGCTCCGCTCGGGAGGACAATTTCCTATTGATACGAACTTCAGACTCAGGACACTCGGGTAACGCGGGAGATGGCTTTCGGCGTTGCCCAAATGCCCTCGGCGCCGTCCGCGGTCTCGCAGCCGAAATACTCATCGATGGCGCGATCCGTATCCTGCCTGCCATATATCCCTGGACGCGCAGAGCTTGCCCGGCGACGGTTCGTCTTGTCACGGGAGCGTTCGGCTGGCGCAAATGGAAATGGCGTTCGCTGCGGCGAACGCCATTTTGTTTTGGGCGCGGGGCGCGGAGACTAATCCGTACTGGCGCGCGGGGAGGCCGCGCAAGCTAGCGGCGGGTTTCGGCCAGGGCCTCGTCGATGAGTTGGAAGAGCTTGCTGCGGTCGATGACTTCAACGAATGGCGTGGCGTGGGAGCCGTTGGTAACGATCCAGATGGTGGGGGTGTGCTCGATGCCGATGCGCTGGCCGAGGGTGTAGTCCGCTTTGACTTCCTGGGAGAGCCTACCCATGGGATCGACGGCGAAAGGCAAAGTAACGCCGTGGGCCGAGGCGAATCGCTGCGTGAACTGCTGGAGCTGGCTGGGGGTCTCGATGGAGATCTGGTTGGCGAAGATGTAGTCGCGGTAGTCGTCGCCGATGGTCTTGCTTTTGGTGTCGAAGTAGCGGGCGTAGACAGCGGCCTGGAAGCTCCAGGTGTGCTGGGGGAGCGGAAAGTCGTGGCGGGCCCAGGGGATGTTGTATTTGGCCGCGGCCTCTTTGAGGAGCGGGTTGGCGGCGGCGCAGTCGGGGCACTCCATGTCCTCGAACTCGACGATGGCGACGCGGGCACCGGCGGGGGGCTTGAGAGCGGCAGGGTCGTGAACCTGGGTGGTGGGCGGCGCGCCGAACTGGGCGTGGGCGGCGGCCGCGGCAAAGAGCAGGGCGGCGGAGGCAAAAACGAAGAACAGGATCACGCGCAGACGGCAAGCGCCGAATATGGATGCTTGGAATTGAGACATGTTAATTGGACGGCTCCCTAAACCTATTGTAACGGCAGAGATGCGGGATGCGGCTATGGCTCGCCGCCGCGCCGGCGGCGGGCGATCCATTGGCGCCATTTGTAGTCGGCGTAGAAAGAGCCGGCGACGAGAAGGACGGCGACGATGGCGAGAAAAATCTTCATTCCTGCGCCGGGATTGGCCTCGATTCTACCGCCCGACGACGATCACTGTGAAGGATCCGGGGAGGATGGGCGGACGCGGGCGCGGGTTCTCAGGCGTGGGATCAGGACGAGGGCCGAACTCGGCAGTGATGAGGTAGGCGCGGTCGGTAGAGGGATCGTAGGCCATGGTGCGGGCGCCGCGCTGAGTGGTCAGGCTCTCGATAGTGGGGTAGCCGGGAGCAGAGGCGTCAACGACGGAGAGAATGCCGTCGCCCGAGGAGGCGAAGGCGAGGGAGTGGGAGGCGCTGAAGCCGGCGGCGTCAGGGCCGTCCCCGATAGAGGGGTTAGCGAGGAGTTTGCCCGTGGTGGAGTCGATGACGGACATCTTTCTGCCGTCGCAGACGGGGAAGAGGCGATGGCCGGCGATGTCCAGGGCAAGGCCGGAGGGGGAATCGCAGCCGGCGGGCCACGTAGCGGTGACGGCGCGGGTGCGGGCGTCGATGCGCACGATCTCGCTCTTGTCTTCGAGGTTGTCGAAGACATTGCCCTGGCCGTCGGCGACGGCGAACTCGGGCCTGCCGTCGAGCGGTATGGTGGCGATCACGCTGTTCGAGGTGGTGTTGATGACGGAAACGTCGTGGGAGCGGCCGTTGAAGGCCCAGACGGTTTTGGTGGCCGGCTCGAAGAGGATGCAGTCGGGGTTGGTTCCTGTGGGGACGGTGGCGACGATGGCGAGGGCCGAACGGTCGAAGACGACAACCGCGTTGCCGCCGCCGTCGGAGATGTAACCGAATTTGCCCGCGGTATCGAGAGCGATTCCGTGGACGCCGTGGAGGCCGGTGATGGCGCCGATGACTTTCCCGGCCGTGGTGTCCACGACGTCGACGCGCGTGCCGTGAGCGATGTAGAGGCGATGGGCGCCGGGATCGGCGTTGAGATAGTCCCAGCCGCCTTCGCCGCCGATCTTCCAGTGGTCGATGACGTGGTACGGCGATTGCGGCGCGTTCTGTGCGCCGAGGAGGGTTGGCGCGGCGGCGACGGCGCAGAGGAGGGTGGCTGCGGCGAAAGAGAGAGCAAAGCGGCGAAGGGCGGATTTGCGAGGCATGGGAGCTCCGAATTGAATTCGAACGGGGCAAGGATAACACGCGGAGGTGACAAAACAGTGACCAAGCGCGATTCGGCGGCGGCGGCCCGATTCGATGCTTTACTCTCAGATTTGCGGTTGATTCCAGCATCGGGGAGCCGAGATTGCGCATAGTTCTGTCGAATATTGGGACGTACGGGGACACCAATCCACTGATTGCGATTGCGCTGGAGCTGAGGCGGCGGGGCCACACGCCGGTGATGGCGCTGCCAGAGGTGTATCGGTCGAGGATTGCGCCGCTGGGGCTGGAGTTTCACGCGCTGCGGCCGGACATCGATCCCGAGAACACCAAGCTCGTGGAGATGATCTACGACGTGAAGAAGGGCACGGAGACAGGGCTGAGGGAGTTCCTGTTTCCGGTGCTGCGCGAGACGTACAGCGACCTGCTGGACGCGGCAACGAAGCCGGCGCGCGCGGACCTGCTGCTGCTAGGCGAGCTGAACTACGCGGGGCCGATTGTGGCGGAGGTGACGGGGATTCCGTGGGCGAGCTACGTGCTGGCGCCATTCTCGTTTTTCTCGGCGTACGATCCGCCGGTGCTGCCGCCGTATCCACGGCTGGCCCGGGCCGACAAGGTGAAGGGGATGGGGCGCGCGATGAAGCGGCTGGCGCGGTTCGTAACGCGCAAGTGGCCGGATCCGGTCTACGAGCTGAGGCGGGAACTGGGGCTCAAGAAGGGAAAGAACCCGATCTTCGACGCCAAGCACTCGCCGCACCTGGTGCTGGCGCTGTTTTCGCGCGTGCTGGGCGTGGAGCAGAAGGACTGGCCGGAAAACACGCTGATCGCGGGCTTCTGCTACTACGATGCGGAGTCGGGGAACGCGGAGCTGCCCGGGGAGCTGGAGAAGTTTCTAAGTGCAGGCGAGGCGCCAGTGGTGTTTACGCTGGGGTCGGCGGCGGTGTTGGCGGCGGGAGATTTTTACGAGCAGTCGGCGCGGGCGGCGAAGAAGCTGGGAGTGCGCGCGGTGCTGCTGGTGGGGACGGACCCGAGGAACCGGCCGCAAGGAGAGCTGCCGGACTCGATTTGCGTGGCGGAGTACGCGCCGTACTCGAAGCTATTTCCGCACGTGCCGCTGGTGGTGCACCAGGGCGGCGTGGGGACGACGGCGCAGTGCCTGCGCGCGGGCCGGCCGATGCTGATCATGCCCTATTCGCACGACCAGCCGGACAACGCGCGGCGAATGCAGCGGCTGGGCGTGGCGCGGGTGATTCAACGATCGAGTTACAAGCCCGGGCGCGTGGCGCGAAAGATTCGGGCGATGCTGGCGGAGCCGGAGTTTGAAGAACGGGCGCGCGCAGCGGCCGAGGAAGTGGCGCACGAAGATGGCGTGAAGACGGCGTGCGATGCGCTGGAAAAGCTGCACGCACAAACGGCGCAGAGACAGCTTGCCCTCACTGGATCGGCGGGAACGGAAGCTGCGGCGAGGGGTCGCGGGCTTCGAGCGCGCTGAGCCACAAACGAACCCCTTCTCGCACGGCGTCAACGGCAATGCCGCCAAATTCAGCAGGGTAGCGTTCAAGCCGGCCAGCCGCAGCGTTCAGCAGCTTCTCGGCGCCGGCAGCGTTCCCGCGGCCAAGGTGATGGAATGCCGCCGCAATCTGAATCAGAGCTTGAAGGAATGTCTTCTCCGGTTCGGCGGAGCCGCGCCACGCGTCTTCCCAATGTTCGTGCGCAAGGAAAAACTCCTGCCTGCGATAGCACGCCAATCCTTCGGCGAGCGCGCCGTGCCGCCAATCAAGGGGCACGTTATTGCGGGGCGGGGAGGTTGGTGGAGACCTCGGACGCGGGCACGGCGGCAAGGGTTTCGGTTTCCGGGGGTAGCGGCGCGGGGAGCGGGCGCTCGAGAGCGAGCGCGAGAACTTCATCCATGGTGTCGACGAAGTGGAGCTTCATGGCGTTCTTAATGTTGTCGGGAAGCTCGGAGAGATCCTTCTCGTTGGCGCGGGGCAGGATGGTCTCGAAGATGCCGGCGCGGAGAGCGGCGAGGAGTTTTTCCTTGAGGCCGCCGATGGCGAGGACTTTGCCGCGCAGGGTGATTTCGCCGGTCATGGCGATGTCGCGGCGGACAGGAATCTTGGCAAGCGCACTGGCCAGAGCGGTGGCCATGGTGATGCCGGCCGACGGGCCGTCCTTGGGGATGGCGCCCTCGGGCACGTGCAGGTGCAGGTCCACGCTGCGGTAGAACTCGCGCGCGAGACCCAGGGCCTGGGCTTTGCTGCGGATGTAGGCGAGCGCGGCCTGCGCCGACTCCTGCATCACATCGCCGAGTTGGCCGGTCACGGTGAGCTTGCCTTTGCCATCGAGGACCTGAACTTCGGTGGTGAGGATGCTGCCGCCGACTTCGGTCCAGGCGAGGCCTGTGACGAGGCCGACTTCGCTCTTTTCGTGCGCTTCGGAGTCGCGGAACTTGGGCACGCCGAGGAATTCGACGATGTTGGAGGCGGTGACTTCTTCCTTGTGCCTGGTTCCGGCCTTGACGACCTTGCGGGCGACCTTGCGGCAAACGTTGCCGATTTCGCGCTCGAGATTGCGGACGCCGGCTTCGCGCGTGTAGTAGCGGATGATTTCGAGGATAGCGTCGTCGTTGAAGACGAGGTTTTTCTCGCTCAGGCCGGTCTGCGTCCGCTGTTTCTTGACGAGATACTGGCGCGCGATCTCCAGCTTTTCCTGCTCGGTGTAGCCCTGCAGGCGGAGAATTTCCATGCGGTCCTGCAGCGCGGGCGGAATGGTGTGGAGCACGTTGGCCGTGGCGACGAAGAGAACCTGCGAGAGGTCGTAGTCGACGTCGAGATAGTGGTCCTGGAAGGTAATGTTCTGCTCGGGGTCGAGGACCTCGAGCAGGGCGGAGGCCGGATCGCCACGGAAGTCGCTCGATATTTTGTCGACTTCATCGAGCAGGAAGACGGGATTCTTGGTGCCGGCGCGCTTCATGTGCTGGATGATCTGGCCGGGCATGGCGCCGATGTAGGTGCGGCGATGGCCGCGAATTTCGGCTTCGTCGCGCACGCCGCCCAGCGAGAGGCGGACGAACTTGCGGCCGGTGGACTTGGCGATGGACATGCCGAGCGATGTTTTGCCGACGCCGGGAGGGCCGACGAAACAGAGGATGGAGCCTTTGGGGTTCTTGACCAACTGACGGACGGCGAGGAATTCGAGGATGCGCTCCTTGATTTTTTCCAGGCCGTAGTGATCGGTGTTGAGAACTTTTTCGGCGTAGTCGATGGAGCGTGTTTCCTTGGAGCGCTTTTTCCAGGGAACGGCCAGCAGCCAGTCGATGTAGTTGCGGCTGACGGTGGATTCAGCCGACATGGGCGGCATGGCTTCGAGCTTTTTGAGTTCCTGAATGCATTTGTCAAGGACGTCTTTGGGCATTCCGGCGGATTCGATTTTTTTGCGCAGTTCGTCGAACTCGCTTTTTTCGCCGCGGCCCAACTCCTTCTGGATGGCCTTGATCTTTTCGTTGAGGTAGTACTCTTTTTGCGCGCGCTCCATCTGGCGCTTGACGCGGGACTGAATGTTGCGGTCGAGGTCGAGCTTCTCGATTTCGACGTCGAGCACGTCGGCGATACGGGCTAGGCGCGCGGCCGGGTCGAAGATGGCGAGCAGCTCCTGCTTTTCCTCGATGCCGAGCTGGAGATTGGCGGCAATGATGTCGCTCAGTTTGGCCGCCTCATCCATCTTCACTGTGGCAATGATGGTCTCGTAGTTGAGCGACTGCTGCAGCTTGACGTAGTTCTCAAAAAGCGTGGTGACGCGCTGCATGAGCTGCTCGACCGCCGGGCTCATTTCGAAATCGTGCTTGCCGGTGCGCACGGTGGCGACGAAGAAGCCGTCGCGGTCGCTGACGTCAGTGGACTTGGCGCGCTCGACACCCTCGACCAGGACCTTGATGTTACCGTCGGGCATTTTGACGCTCTGCACGATGTTGCAGATGGAGCCGACCTGGTAGATGTCCTTGGCCTTGGGCTCGTCGATAGAGGCGTCGTGCTGGGTGGCGAGGAAGATCTTGCGGTCGCCCGTGAGGGCCTCTTCGAGGGCGCGCACGCTGGACTCGCGGCCCACCACGAAAGGCGTCATCATATAGGGGAAGATGACCATGTCGCGGATGGGCATCATGGGCAGCTTGCGCGGCTCGTGTTTTTCGCGGGTCACGGTCATTGGGACACCTGGGTCCATTTGACATCCGCAGGCGCCTCAACGACCAGGACGGGCTGCGAAGTCATGTAGGGATTGTACAGCTAAAGCGCGTTGGAGCGAAGCGCGGGAATGGTTCGTTGGGGTCATGACGGAAGTCATGTGGCGCAAACGAAACGTGGGCGAAACGAGGGCTTCAGTCAGACGAGGGATAAAACGACCTAATGATCGGTGAGTCCATCTTCGCTTGCAGGACTCAACAATCTGATAAAATGGTCACCAGGGTGGCCACATGAAGATTAGTACCGTGCGCGAGTTCCGGGATAACGCCTCGGGAATGTTGCGCGCGAAGGATCCCATCCTGGTCACGCGCCGGGGCCGGCTGGCGGGAATCTTCTTCCCGCGGCCTGAGTCCACGCTGCCCGTCGAACTGAAGCGCGAGATGTTCGGCATTCTGAGCGCCGAGATCGGGCGACAGATTCGCAAGCGCGGGTTGAGCGAGGAAGAAATCCTGGCCGATTTTGCGGTTTGGCGCCGGGCAAAGCGCAAGGCTGGGCGCCCACCTGCAAGCGAATCAGGGCAAAAGGCACGCCGTGAAGCTGGCCGCGGACGCTAACGTTTTGCTCTCGGCTGTGATCGGCGGCCGAGCGCGGATCGCTATCTCCAATCCGAAAATCGAAGAGCTGATGACCACGGAGACCGTCTTCGCGGAGGTGGAGGAGTATGCCGCGCTCCTCGGCCGGAAGAAGGGACTTACGCCCGAGACCCTGATGCTTGCAGTGGCGTCGCTCCCGGTTTCAATCGTTGCGCGCGAAGTTTACGCGAGATCGATTCCGCAGGCGCGTAAACGGGTTGCGTGGCGCGATCCAGATGACGTTGAGCTTCTTGCGCTGGCGCTGCACTTCAAGATTCCGTTGTGGTCGAACGACAACGATTTCGAGGGATGCGGGGTAGAGTTGTATACGACGGCGGAGCTGCTGCGGAAGCTGGGCGTGGAGTCGAAGGACTGAGGTTACGCCTCCTCCCGCCCTAACAAGTTAGGTCGGGGCACCCGACACCTGGCTCGGAATCGCAGCGGCGGATTTAGAGGGTGCTGCCCACCTTCGCTTCGCAAGGATGGAGTACCTGGTGGGGGTGATCGGAGAGGAAGGAACAATGCCAACAGGTGGAGGAAAGGGACGGCCATCGCGCAAGGGGCCGACAAAGTGCAGCGGTCCGAGGCTTACGGGAGACGGTAAGAAAGCGCTGGCATTAATGGTCAAGTGGTCCGACGAGGCAAGCGATGTTCTTCTGAAGCAGGGGCGCGTGAATTTCCTTGGCAAGGTTGTGAGATTTCCGAGCGACACGCAGGATTTAGGCCATTTTATGTTCAAGACTTCCTTTGGCGTGCACGCAACAATTCTGTTGATCGGATTTGACGAGGTCACCGTTGGTGGTCTTCCGGGGTTGCCGCCCCATATCACGTTGATTGAGCGAGATTCGAAAGAACCACCAATCACCCTGTCGAGCATTGAAGGAATTCGTCCAAATCCCTCGGATATTCAGCGGGTTATCGACCAATTTAGATCGTGGATTAAGACGCGATCGATGGTGCAAGTTGCTATTGGCGATGGTACTAGGATGTCTCTCAACAAATGTAATGTCGGGGAATTGTCCGGTGGTATGTTTACTTTTTTCGACGAAGCTTCGCATTTGACTCACTTAGTTTCCGCGAAGGATAGCTCGACAATCGAACTCAGCGTGGAGAATGGAACAACGTCTATCGTGCTTACGAACCGAGAGGCGAATTCCTATCTGACAATCACGGATGCGGTGGAGAGTCCGGAGGAGATTTTCGCTCGCTTCGCATCGTTTAGTCGCCGTATACACTAGTTGCTTAGGTGGGGCACGAGGGTTTTGTGCAGGAAGGCGCTGGTTCCTGTACCCAAGAGCACGAAGGCCGTCCGCAAGCGCGGACGGCCTTCGTGTTGAGAGGACCAAGGGAGGGAGCTTGTTTAGTCGCCGGCGACGAGCTCGCTTTCCTGCTGTCTGTTCCTGTTGATGGGCGAGGCGGCGTTGTTTGACGCAGGGCGGATGGAGTCGAGAGAAACAAGGCCATCAACAGGCTTTTCGCCGAGAACGTGCTCGCGGTAGAGCTTGGCCATGCGGGCGTTCTCGGCTTCCTGTTTCATCTTTTCGTCGCGAGCGCGGATTTTTTCCTCGCGGGCGTTCTTAGCAATTCCCAGATTGTCGAGCGTGTGGTTGGCTTCGGCGTTGACGTGCTCCATGTTGAGCTGCAGGTCGTGGCCGACGTGGTTCATGGCCACCTTCTTGCCGCCGGCGAAGATTTCGTGGCGGCCGTGCTCCTCATACCACTTGGTGAGCGTGGCCGTCATATGCATCTTCTCGATGATGTTGCGCCAACCGATGCCGGTGTTGTAGGCGCAAAAGCTGATCTCGCCTTCCTGCGTGGCGTAGGGGATGATGCACTGCTCGGTGCGGCGGAAGTCGTAGTTGAACAGATCCTGGAACCACATGCCGGCGATGAAGAGGAAGTTCCAGCGGTCCTGGCGGCGAAACTTGATGTCCTCCAGGGTGCGGTCGCCCTTGACGCTGCCGTAGTTCTTGCCGGTGGCGTTGAAGGTCTTGTCCATCTTCTTCATCATGTCGGTGATCTTGAAGTGGGTGGGCGCCTGGAA
>Ga0187869_10000894_pt1 | contig 29021 bp, 36 predicted proteins | sample June2016WEW_13_1_2_FD_132972 | JGI IMG/M metagenome (GOLD analysis project Ga0187869, IMG submission 132972) | Peatland microbial communities from SPRUCE experiment site at the Marcell Experimental Forest, Minnesota, USA - June2016WEW_13_100 | ecosystem: Environmental > Terrestrial > Soil >...
ATCCTATCTAATGTCACCCCATCTATCGTTACGGGCTGTATCCAGCCCATCATTTGCCCGAGATTTCCGAAGAACTCGCCATAGAGATAGCCAAAGAACATTGTGGGAATTGAGCAGATGATTAGGATGTTCATCAGTTGCTTGATTGTGGGACTGCGTCGTCCATAGAACCATCTCACCACCAGCGCAAACACGAGTATACAGATGCCGTACCCAATGTCGCCTACCATGAGGCCAAAGAAGAACGGGAAAAACAGCGCGAGCAGCAGTGTCGGCTCAATCTCGCCGGACCGTGGTGTACCTATCAAATTGCTGAGAGTCTCAAAGGGCTTGACAATTCGCGGATTGTCGTAACACGACGGCGCGTTGTAGTTCTCCTCTCGACTTACGCTAAGGTCGTTTACGATGACTCTGCCTTCAAATGCCTTTTTTAATGCATTTTTAGTGTTTGCGAGCTGCTTTTGTGGCACCCAACCAATCATAACGAAGGTGTAGTCTGTCTGCCCGAACTTGGTGAAAACACTGAGCTCTTCATTCCTGTCCTCAAGCACTTCTTTGAGCACGCTGAGCTTCGGGTACCAGTTCCTCGACAGTTCTACTAACTCCTCGTTGACGGCGCTCATTTCGACCGTTGATTTCTGCCGTTGTTCGTCGACTAATGTCAGAACCTGGTCAAATGGCTTATCCAGATATTCGGGCGGGAGTCGAACTTCATTCACATTTTGGGACCAAATAAATGAGTGGACCTGGTCAGAATACCTTTTATTAAACACCGTCACCGCAGCCGTCGTCGCCTCGTCGACATCCGCTGACATGAGCTCAAATTGGTTGTGCGTGATCTCGACTAGCGCTGAGCGAACAATCTCGAGGACATCCTTAAATTCCCTTTGGATGAGAATTACGGTGACTTCAAACCCCTCTAAAATAGGAAGTTGAGCCTCCAAAGGCTGCAGCTTCTCAATAACTTCTTCGTAATGAGTGAGATTCGTAAGCGTAAATTCAATATCACTTTTTCGCGTAGCTAGCTCTTTGGTTACCGTCTCGAGCTCGCCGATAACCTGGTTTGCCTCGTCGACGAGCTCATCATCATTTTTCCACCGAAGTCCCTCATAGATTTGGGTCTTTAGCGCCTCGTTCACGGGCATCGTGGGGAGCAGGTGAAACATCCCGCTGACTTTGACTAACGCACCTGCGATGTCGATTTTTGGGCTCGCCTGCACGCGTCGCAGCATCGTATCTCCTGGGGCGATAGTCGTCGACGCGTCTTCTAAATGAACCGTCCCTAGGTTGTACAGAAAATCAACCGTGCTGTGCAAGTCATCTTTTGGTCCAATGACCTGGATCTTGGTCATTTTCTGCAGCATATCGATCTACTCCGGAGTCACCGCTTTCACTATTTTTTCTGCGGCCTTGGACAAGTTTTCCTCTCCGCTCTGTCTTGTCAGTTCTGCCTCTTCTGTGCCGAGCCGTTTCAGCTCTTCTACCTCATTAAGGACGCGCGCTAGTCTTTTTTTGGAGTACTCGTCAGCGGCTTGTGTTCCATCAGTTTCCGCCTTTTTCAAAATATCAGCGGCTTCCCTTTTAGCGTCTGTGATAATCTGCTCGGCGTCCCGCCGCGCCTGGTCCGCTTTTACGCTTAGTTCTACCTCTTTCCTTCGTATCTGCTGCAATACCGACGGCTCTTCCTCAGCCATTTTTTGCTTCCATCGGAGTTTTGATTTTATAGCCCGCGGCGCGCTTTTAGCTGTGCAGCTATATCATGATCTGGAACGTGTCGTTCGAGCTTTTTTTGATCGCTATATTTCGTGTTTTCAGCTGCGCGCAAAACGCGCTCTCGACACCTGTCTACTGCTCCTTGTTTCAGTTTATCGACTAGCTGTATAACACCGTTATCCACATTGTGTCACCAAGGTGTTACATTTTTATCAATATTAATTATGTAAATATAAGTTGGGGGACGATATATGTTACGGTGCAATATTGCTAAGAAAAAGCACCCTTTTTTTGCTTCTCTTAGACAATGAACGAAAAAAGAACCTTACGGGCCATTTTTTGTAATACTCTGCGAGGCGTATTCTCATACGAGAAAAGCGCTCGATACGGCTGGGGATGGACATGGTTGGTTGTAGCCAGTGTCTGCGCCACAATGCCAGAATTCCGCGGTTTTGAAGGTTAGCGCGGAGGCATTTGCAAACCTGCACGCGTGAAATCTAATGAAGGCGGTAAGTCTGCGCAACTCCTCTTTTGCAATCCACTCTCAGCACTGTCCAGCGTGCCCGAGCTTTTATGTACGGAGTTAGCATAATGACTCGTGGTGAGGATCGTGAAGCGACTCAAGGTTAGGGACGTGATCGAGCACAGACCGCAGACGATTGATCCGAGTGCATCACTCCTTGAGGCGGCAAGGCGCATGGTAGAAGACGCAACAGACGCTTTCATTGTGTCGCCGCTTGAAAAGGATGAGCCATTCGGCATCATTACCCAGAGAGATATCGTCGATTTGTTCGCCGACGAGGTCGATATTGGCAAAGTGACGGTGGGAGAGATGGCCAGCAAGCCACTCTTCATCGTATCTCCAGGAATGCCCATCCTGTACGCTGCTAAGATGTTTCGAAAAGCCGGGGTGAATCATCTGGCCGTCTTCAACGGACAAGAAATCCTCGGGATTATCTCGTGTGATGACGTCTTGGGAAGCCTTCCCAATTTGATGGAGCAGATCTACAGCGAGTTCGACTAGCCGTTTAGCCGACGGTGCCCGCACCGCGAGTGCGGTGCCTCTGCGCAGGGGGTTCGGCGAGGCGAAGTGCTTTAGGAATGCTTTTAGATTAAGATCCAATCTCGGTTTGACTCGCTTTTTTTCCAAAACTATTAAGTAGCTATCGTGTAATCATATTACGAAATAGCTTGATGTATAAGCATCTTTGGAGTCTATCTGTCGTATTGAGGCGATCATAATGGCTGAACAACCCCCTAAGAAACCTGTATTTGAGGACTACGGTATCGATCCTGCGATCTCTGAGATTCAGAATTTCAAGGCTGAAATCGTGTTCGAGCTGAAGAAAGCTGAGGTGCCATTTCCGATAACGAGTCGCGAACAGCTGATGACCGTGTTTCCCAAGGGCTGGAGCATGCAGTGCTCGATGAAAGGTCAAAAAATAGAGCTTCACGAGTACGTTTCCAAAATGAAGGCCGACGAGTTTCCTATCAGGACTGCCGGCGACGTTGCGGACAAGCTTGCGTCGTTTTGCACGATTTAGCTCAACGTCGCATCGGTTTTTGCAGCAACTGACTGTTCCCCGTTCAAAGAAGCCCACCGTTCTGAGCTTTTTTGGACACCTACTTTTTTTAAATATTCTTATATAATTGAGTGTGCATAAAAGACATGTAAAGCCATAGGTGTTAGCGCTGGTGGGCCTATGCATGCGACCATAATGCCGGAAGAATGGCAGTTTGAAAAAGAAGTCGTTTGTTTTAACTGCCATACAAGAGCAACGCAAGTTGTGCGGATTAAAGACAGACAGGGCAGTGTTATATGCTCGGCGTGTGGCGCGCAGCGTCACTATATCATACGAAGCGTGATTTATGGGACGGATACGCCGCCGATGGCCCCTGTGGGGATGAAATATGATGCGTGGGACTTCGCGAAGACGAGCGGCTGTCTGAATTGTAAAGAACACGCAAGGCACAGCGTACATCTCGACGAGTACAAGATGAACGTGATCTGCGACGAATGCGGTTTTTCGCGAGTGTTGAAGCTCGATTATCTTGTCTTCCCACATGTCCTCTCGAACGAATAAGCTCCGCTGAAGATGAGCACGCGGTTGTACGTCTTTCACGCAGGGCAGTGTAATCCGAAGAAGTGTACCGCCAAAAAACTTGCTAAATTTCATCTCGTAACTCTTTTCCCGACGCCACGACCCTTGTGGGGCTCTCATACGGTACTCCTTGATCCATCCGCACCCGCTCCGTTATGCCGCGCGGACGTTGTGACGACGCTCGTTGCGGTTGACTGCTCTTGGAAACAGCGTGAGCGCGTGTTCGAGTCCTTCCGTGCGCGGACAAGGCGACGACTTCCGTATCTTTTGGCAGCGAATCCGGTGAACTATGGGCGGCCGTACGAGCTCACAACGGCAGAAGCACTGGCTGCTGCGCTCTACGTCCTTGGGGAGTCACAACGCGCAAGAGAACTCTTAAACAAGTTCAAATGGGGTCCGACGTTTTTAAACTTGAACGCCGCACCCCTCAATGAATACGCCGGCGCGAACACCGTCGGCGACGTGCTTGCAAGTGAACGCGCCTATACAGAAGGCTAAATGACTTCTTATCCGCGTTCCTGCGGTTAACGTAAACAGAAAGATTAAATGCTGTTAGGCGTATGGTTCTACCGACGTGAGAGGTACATCTGATGGCACGTTTTCCAGAAGCTGAAAAAAGGTTGCTAAATATCAAAATCTGTATGCGGTGTAACGCCCGCAACCCGCCACGGGCGACTCGATGCAGGAAATGTGGTTACAAAAACCTGAGGGTCAAGTCGAAGGAACGAAGGGGTTAGCCGATTGAGGATCGAGCAGCACCTTGAAGAGGCGATCAGCAAGGAAGGAACGATACATCTAACGCTTATCGATCCCGACTCACAGTCGCCCGAGGAAGCCGCGCGAATTGCACGGGGAGCTACAGCGGGAGGCACGACTGCGGTTCTTGTGGGGGGCTCCGTAGGCGTCGGCGGACATGGCCTAGAGTGCACCGTATCGGAAATCAAAGGTAGCACGGGTGTCCCTACTATCATCTTCCCTTCAGACGTAGGGAGTGTGTGTACCACGGCCGACGCGATGTTTTTCTTGTGCCTTATGAACTCTAGGAGCACAGCGTATCTCAGTACAAACCAAGCGCTCGGCGCCGTGTTTGTCAAGAGCTACGGAATAGAGCCTATTCCCGTAGCGTACATCATCGTCGAACCCGGGGGAACTGTTGGCTGGATTGGTGATGCGCGTTTGATTCCGCGCAACAAACCCGAGATTGCCGCCGCATACGCGCTCGCAGGAAAATATCTTGGGATGCGATGGATCTACCTTGAGGCAGGTTCTGGCGTCCCCGATACGGTCCCCGCCGAAATGGTAAAGGCGGTAAAAGCAGCTATAGACGATACAAGGCTGATCGTCGGCGGCGGGATACGCACCGACAAGCAGGCCGAGTTGCTCGCGAAGGCGGGAGCGGATGTCATCGTAACGGGCACGGCAATCGAAGAGGACGTTGACATCGAAGACAAGATCGCACGCTTTGTCCGCGTGATACAGCACTAACCGCGTGCGCAGCACCCACCGGCACCTGGCGCAGTGCTTTCTACGCGCCCTTGTTCTTCTCTTTCCAGTTGCTGTAGTTGCATTGCGGGCAGCCCAGATCCCAAAATCGCTTGCCGCTTTGTACCTTGATAAGTCGCATGTCGTGCTGTTTGCACTTGCGCGCAGTTATGCGCAGCCTTCCTGATTTCGGCAGGGGGAGCCCAAAGGTGCACTGCGGGTATCCGCTGCACCCCACAAAGCGTCCGCCCCGTTTTGAGCGACGCACGACGAGATCCGAGCTGCACTGAGGGCACGTCCCAACGGTCGCATCTCCGCGTAGCCCTTTTTGCAGCGATATGCTAATCTCTTCGTGTTGCTCATCAAGCGTGCTTAAGACCTTGTCGAGAATGTCCCTCGAGCTGACCACAACGAACTCCTTTGACAGCGTTCCCGCTTTGACCTTCTCCATCTCCTCTTCGAGGAGTCGGGTCATCTCAGGTTTCGTAATTGTGGGGGCGTAGCGTTCGAGCGATTGCGTGACGCTGCACGCGATACCGGTGGGACGAAGGGGATTCACGTCAACATAGCCGCGCTGAGCGAGTTTCTTAATGATCTCGTGGCGGGTGCTTTTCGTCCCCAACCCGAGCTCTTCCATCTTCTTGATCAACTGGCCTTGTCCCCATCGCTGCGGCGGCTGCGTCTCCTTCTCCACAAGCTGTTTGTTCGTGACGGTGAGAACGTCGCCCTCGCGAAGGTCAGGGAGGTACCGCTCTTGCGTCTGTGCATACGGATAGTGATAGCGCCAGCCTTGATGTGAAAGTTCGAGCCCGGTCGCTCTGAACAGCTCCCCTTGGGAGTCCAGCGTGACCTTTTTTGTGCACCATCGCGCCGGGTCGGAGAGCGTTGCAAAGAACCGTCGCACAACGAGCTCATACACCTTCCAGCTTTGTGGCTCGAGGTCAGCTTGTGTAGCGCGCATCGTGGGATAGATCGGCGGATGGTCGGTCGTTTGCTTTTTACCTCGGGTGGCGACCAGCTGCTTCTTTTGTAGCAGCAAGCGAGCATTCTCAGCGAATGGACCGCTTCTGAACATGTTCACTGAGAGGCGGAGATCGAGCTCATTCGGATAGACTGTGTTGTCCGTGCGCGGATAGCTTATCCATCCCGCCGTGTAGAGGCGCTCCGCCGTTTCCATAGCGCGGCTTGCTGAAATACCAAGCGCGCTTGCTGCAGCGAGAAACTCGGTCGTGTTGAAGGGTTTTGGGGGGGTGTCTTCTCGTTCGGTTTTGGCAAACGTAACGACGGTGGCCGTGTCGCCGATGTTTTGTGCCGCCGCCGTTGCGCTCGCTTTGTTTCGAAATCGGTCTGTTTGGTGCTTTGCGTGAAACGTTTCGCTGCTCGTGCTGAGGTCAATATATATTTCCCAGTATGGCTCTGCCACGAATTGTGCAATTCTTCGCTCGCGATCGACGATCAGCGCGAGCGTCGGACTTTGTACGCGTCCCGCAGACAAGAAACGATTGCCAAGTCGCTTGGCAGCCGTTGATATGTACCGCGTGAGCGCAGCACCCCAAATGAGGTCCACCGCCTGCCGTGCCTCCCCGGAATGAGCGAGGTTGAGGTCAATTTTGGTTGGCGATCGAAACGCGCGTTTGACCTCAATGGGGGTCATCGAACTAAACCGCACGCGGTCCACCCCTACGTCCTTGACGGACTTGACGATCGCGCACGCCTCTAAACCGATGAGTTCGCCTTCCGTGTCAAAGTCAGTCGCAATAGTCACCCGGTCGGCATCCTTAGCGGCTCGTTTGAGTCCTGACACGATGCTCTTGTGCGTGGGAACGGTGACGACGTCAGCCCGGATTAGCTCGTGAAGGTTTGTCTTCCAGTCGCGGTATTCATCTGGGAAGTCGAGCTTGACGATATGACCCCTCAGGCCTAGCACGACCGTGCTATTGAAGCGATACGCGTTAGCGCTGGCGACTTTGGTTGCTGATGCTGCTCCGTCTGAGAGAATCTCGGCGATCCGCTTCGCCGCGATATCCTTCTCGGTCACGATGAGGTGCATCAGAGTTGCTCCCGAATGAGACGATTGGTGAGGGTGGGATCAGCCCGTCCGCGTGTCTTCTTCATGACCTGACCGACGAGAAAGTTAAGCGCGCCTTTCTTGCCGCTGTGATAGTCGTCAACGGCCTGTGGGTTCTCTTCGATCGCTTGCGTAACGGCAGCGGTGATCTGTTCGATTGGGGCAGCGTGAAGTGCCTGCGCGTCGATGATCTCGCACGGGGTCCCTCCGGTGTCGAGGACAGTTCGTATGACCTCGACGGCTGCCTTTTCGGTAATGGTTCCCTGGTTCACGTTGGCTATGACGTCGATTAAGAAGTTGGGCCTGAACGCGTCAAGGTTCAGCCCGCGATAGTTCAGCTCGCCCTGAAGCACGTCAACGACCCAGCTTGCCGCCGCCGACGGGTCGACTCGTGCGGCGACCGTTTCGAAGTAGTCGGCCAAGGGCTTCGACGCGGTGAGCACTTTCGCGAGGTAATCCGAAATGCCGTATTGCGCGATGAAGCGGTGACGTTTTGTATCCGGGAGTTCGACTTGCACTTGCTCGCGGAACTGCTCGGCCACCGGTTCGGGATCGACGCGCAGAAGATCAGGTTCGGGGAAGTACCGATAGTCGTGTTCTTGCTCTTTTGAACGGAGTGAAATTGTGATGCCGCGTGCCTCGTCGAAGTGCCGCGTTTCTTGCGTGATATGGATGCCTCTTCGAAGCAAGTTTCGCTGGCGAGTGATTTCAAACAGGAGCGCTTTTTCCACGCCCTTGTATGAGGAGATGTTTTTGACTTCGGCCCGTTGCCCGCCGGCGATCGAAATGTTAGCGTCGACGCGAAGCGATCCCTCGAGGTTGCCGTCGAAGACGTCGAGGTATTCAAGGATGTTGCGCAACTTGTTCAGAAAGCGACGCGCTTCCTTGGGGGCGCGAAGGTCAGGCTCGGTGACCACTTCGAGCAGCGGCACGCCGGATCGATTATAATCGATGAGTGAGTACTGCGCCTTTTCGATGGTTCCGCGGTACGTAAGCTTCCCTGGATCTTCTTCCAAGTGCACGCGCCTGATTCGAATCGTCCGTTCCTGCCCTGCGCTGTCGACTGTCAAGTAGCCATTAGTGCCGAGCGGAAAGTCGTACTGGCTGATTTGAAAGCCTTTCGGCAAATCTGGGTAGTAGTAGTTCTTCCGATAGAACTGCGTCTGTTGCACCGAGCAGTTGAGCGCTTTCGCGACCCGCTCGGCGTAAACGATTGCCATCTCGTTGACGACCGGTAGACTCCCCGGAAGCCCGAGACAGATAGGACACGTGTGGGTGTTTGGCTCTGAGTCCTGATAACGCGTTGAACATCCACAAAAAAGCTTCGATTGGGTTGTGAGCTGTGTGTGCACCTCAAGCCCTATAATAATGTCGGTTCTTTCCGTGGTCATGTGATACGGTTTTTTGTCGCTACTTCTCTTACCGAGATCTGCGCTTATAACATTTAAACAGCGGCGTAGAAGCGCGTTGATTGCTTGGATATTTAGTCAATTCAGAGCAGGATGCCTGTAATGTTTTGAGGCCTTACGTTAGGATAGGTTCCAGCTACTAGTCGGAACGCTACCTATTATAATTAACTGCGCGGGCGCGGATGGGTTGCAGCTCGTCGCCGTGACTGGGAAGTTTGAAGGATAGGGTTATCACGAGATCGGACGGTATCACAGCGAACCAATTGAAAAGGTTTATCTGATAATCAGCAGCTTGTTTGTGGGAGGAGTCAGTATGAGCGCGGATAAATGGGCCATTCTACTGCTGGTCACCGTCATGTTACTCGCATCGGCTTGCACCATGGCGAGCGCGCAAAGCACGCAAGGAGGCGTAGTAAAGATCAGCTCGCCTCCCAGGAACGGCAAGGCAGGGCCTACGGAGCGCGTGAGCGGTAAAGCACAGCTTTCAAAGGGGTATTCGCTTTGGATCGTGCCGTACGATCCAACCGCTGGCAAGTACTATCCGGAAGCCCCCCTGCTGACGGTGCGCAGTGATGCGACTTGGTCGTCTCGTCTCTCGGTAGGCACCATATTTGGCGTCGGCAAGACGTTCCAGATTTACGCGGTCGTCGCCGATAAAAGTGCTAGTGCTACGCTGAGCAAGTACGCCGCGCAGCGAACGGGAATAACAAAACTGCCGCCTGGGGCGCAAGCCGTCGATGCTGTCACCGTAAAGCGCGTGGCAGCAGACGTTACGGGCGCGCCATCTGCAAGCCCCTCGCCCAGCGCCGTGCCGCGCACGGCGTCAACCGCTGGATCGAGCGCGACTGCACGGGCGAATACTTCTACGGAAAACGTCGCTCAAGCGAGTGCAGCTGCAAGTAGCCAAAACCCGCTTCCCGGTTTTGAGGCGTTGTACGCGCTTGGTGCTCTTGCTGCCGTGTTTCTGGTATTACGCGTCACCCGCCGTAGCTAAGGTTCCATAGCCGCGATGGGCCAGTCTTAAAACGGTTGTTTCAGGACAGATCAGCTGGAGGTGGTCAATCTATGGTTGTCACGACGAATGCTGTCGGTGACCCTTCCATCGAAAACATAGTAGAACAGCTTACTGCACCAACGAGTGCGAGCTTCCTGAAGAAGCTCATTGTGCGCATCGCTTGCGTTAGATACGGCGTCAGCGCACTATCAAGCGCACTTAACGAAGCGGTATCACTTCGCCGTCGCCGCGAGCCGCAGTTTCATCAGACGGGACAATGCAGCGCGTCTCACCCGGGTGGAGCACTTGATTAACGGCGCACGTTAGGCGATCAGAACACTCTTGGCATTCTGGGGCCTGCAGTTCGTTTAAGCGTGCAACAAGGCGCCCATAATAGAGCGTCACACGTTCGGCCATCATAGTTTTTCCCCTCCTTGCAGAATACCGTGCTCTGGATGTGTTTAAGCTTGTGTGATCACTTTTTTGTGTCACACCTCACGGAGGCCGTTTGCGCATGCCACTCGTACGTCCGCTGAGAACCGCTGAGCACCGAGAAACACGTGCGTTGTGAATGGCCATCGATAGACTGAAATGACGACGAGACGTTTGAAAGGAGCGATAAGCAGCGATAAGCTGCGAAAACCGCGCACGCCGTGTCTGAAGGTCTACGCGCGCAGGGCCGGGTGCACTCTGCGTTTAGCAGCTGAAGGTGAGCAGCATCGATAACCGCTAGCGACTCGTCTTAGTCGCGACCGGCGTTAACCTACTGTTCGAGTACTCGCTTCGCGGCATTAACGGCTTTTTACTACAGCCGCTCTGTTGCCGATCTTATTCATTGCCCATGCCAAGTACTTCACGATTCGTGAAGCGAGACTGGCACCAGGACCTTGTCTCTGTGTGGCGGTGGAACGGATTCGTTATCGCAGTTTTTCAAGTGAGGGGCGTTGTCACGACTCGGCAGGCGTAAAGCTGTTTGGGGTGCTGTGAGGGGCGCTGGCTTTCGTCTCCGTTCACTATCGTTTCATGGCACGCTCGAACGCAAGGAGCGCCGCTGACAACAAAACGATCCCGAAACCGAAGAGTATGATGATGTCCGTTGAAATCGCTGGTATGCCCACACCAAGCACTACCACTTTTCGCAGCGCGCTAATGGCGTAGGTGAGCGGAAGGAACTGCGCGATGACCTGCATAAATTGTGGCATCTGCGATATCGGGAAGAAGACGCCGCTGAGGAACATCATGGGAAACGTTAGCGTCATCATGATCATCGTAGCGGTCTCCTCGGTACTCGTGAACGAGGTGATGAGAATACCCAAGCCGACTAGGCTGAACACGCCGAGGAGCAAAATTCCCAAGATAAGCGCGATGCTCCCTTGTACGACCACGCCAAAGAGAACGATCGAAAGCGTAAGGACGATGATCCCCTGGATCATACCGCGTGTTGTCTGGGCGATGACCTTTCCGCCCAGTATCGACATCCGGTGCACCGGTGCGGCGAGCATGCCGTCGAGGGTGCCCATCTCCCGCTCGAAAGAAATGGCGTGTGGGAGGCCGGTCATAAGCGACATCATGACGACCATCCCCATGATGCCAGGCGCGACGAACTCGAAGTAGTTGGTTTGTCCTGGAACGATGCCCGTCGTCTGGATGTTGTATGGTGCTACCTGGGCTAGCGAATAGTTCAGCGGCGTTTTATACGTCTGGTTCAGTCCGTACGTGGCCGTCTGTGTGCCCATTTGTTCAATGACTTGCGTGAGCTGCGTCTGTATGAGAGATGCCGTCTGAGGGTTCGACTGATCATTGACAATCGTGACGTCTGCTTGCTTACCGCTATTGAGGTTAGATGTGAAATTGCTGCCAATAATAATGCCGGCGCTCTGCTGGCCGTTTTGAATGTTCGATTTCACGTCGGCGGCGCTGCCGACTGTCGAGAGATCCATCATGCCGGTCTTGTTGTTCAGAGCCTCGAGCTGTGCGACGAATTTCGTGCTGAGGGAGGCATTGCCCTGCACAGCGTCAAGGTTCGCGAGCGCAACGGGGACGTTAGACATCCCGCTATTTGAGGGGAAGATGTAGCCGACCATGCCCATCATGAAGAGGGGCATAAGGATGAGCATCACAAGGCCCATGCGATTCCTGCTTATGTCTAACAAGTCTTTCCACGCAATCCACAGCGCGTGACGAATACCACTTCTAACTCCCATTGGACAGCCCCTACCGTATCCTCGATCGCACTCTCGATCCGTGCCGAGAATGCCCTTCCTGTGTGGTTACCTTATCGGCGACCTGCTCCCTTACCTCGTGGCCAGTAAGATAGAGGAACACGTCTTCCAATGTCGGCTCAACGTTATGAATGGATCGAATCTGTCCTGCGCCTGATCGCACCGTATCAATGACGTTATCGCACGCCTCATCGCCCGACGCGTGAACCCTGATGTGCGTCTCGTCTTCTGCCGTGACCGTTTGCGTGCACGACAACGATTGAATGTCCGAGATAAGCGTTGGCGTAATGTTTGGAACGTCGAGCTCAATGACGTTCGTATCGGCACCGGTTATTACTTTTTTCAGATTTGACGGCGTATCGAGCGCGACGATCTTCCCGTAGTCGACGATACTGATCCGGTCGCATAGCACGTCAGCTTCGGCCATTGCATGCGTTGTTAAGATGATCGTTGTTCCAGCATCTTCGTTGATCCTGCGCGTAAAGTCGCGGATCTCGTTCGTGGATTGCGGATCAAGACCGAGCGTTGGTTCATCCAAGAATAGGATCTCCGGCTCGTTGAGGAGAGCGCGGATCACATTGATGCGCTGCTTCATCCCGGTCGAAAACGTGCCGATCTGCTGGTCTGCCCACTTTTCCATATTAACGACCTTGAGCAGCTCATCGATGCGTTCACGCAGGGCGTTTCGCGGGATATCGTAAAGCTCGCCGAACAAGCGCAGGTTTTCATGCGCTGTGAGCCGATCATACATGATCATTTTTTCGGATACAAGTCCGATGTGCTCGCGCACCCTATCACCCTGATGAGCAATGTCAAAGCCGGCAACGGTCGCCGATCCTTGAGTAGGGCCACTCAGTGTGCAAAGCATCCGAATAGTCGTCGTTTTGCCCGCGCCGTTTGGCCCCAAGAAACCAAATATCTCGCCTGTCTTCACTTCAAAGGAGAGATGATCTACGGCGACGAAGTCGCGGAATTTCTTGACGAGATTTGTGGCTTTGATTGCAATGTCGTCCATGTCACTAACCTGATTGATATATCTAAAGATATAGTATAAGATATTTGACTATTTGAAGGTTTCCCAATTGGAAGCCCGCGCGCGCCATTCAGAGGCTTTTGTTCGAGCCCGCAAACCAGCGCAAGCATTAGAGAAACGTGTCATAGCTCTTTTTGAGTGTCATCGTTCGCTTTTTCGGCGTGGTGATCTGTTTGCCCTTCCGGTGCGAGAACTTCCTCGAGTTTGCCACCAAATATCTCTTGGACCAATTGTGAGAGCACGTCAGCTTTTACGAGAATGAACCCCCACGCACCCATTCTCGTGCTGCCCATCACAAGAAAACGGTCTCCCGTTTCAATTCCAAATTGTTTCCTCAGTTCAGCTGGAATCACCACTTGACCTTTTTCGCCAATGATGGTGTCCCCATAGTACTTCATCTTTCGAAGCATCTGACCGTGCACAATCTTCCCTCCGAGAGTACGCTTAATCGTGTTAATCCTACTAATCTTACTTATCTTATCTTGCTATATATAACTATTAGGTGGCGACAATTCAGAGACAACTGCAGAATAGAACGCGCCGGCTTGTCATGCCATCAACTTAAGCAGGTGATATAGCCCCGTTGATTATGATATTCCTTGGAGAAAATGCTCTTGAAGGCGACCAACTAGCCGATTTATCAAGCAAGGTGATTGACGTTATCGCGAAGCTTTCAAATTCATTGAGCAAATGGTTTTGAAAATTGGCTTGATTTGAACAGACTGTCTCTCGATCTTAACAAAGGCTTGCGGACATTTTCGACTTATGTCGGCTTGATCAAAGCGTACGCGACGTTGAGCAGCTGCATAATGAATACGACCGGTAGTTTGACCACGCCTTGCCATGTGGTAGGGGGTGGCGGCGTGCTGGCAATACGAGTGATTTTTTCATCAGCGCGCTTCGCTGCACGGGTTACCACAAGACTTACGATGACACCGAGGATGGCCCCTCCGATGACGTCGGTTACGTAGTGGAGGCCGAGGTAGACTCTGCTGAAGGCGACAAGTACGGCCCACACGAACAACGCGACACTGAACTTTCGGTGATAGGACGAGAGCGTAGTGGCGAAGGCAAAGGCGTTTGTGGTGTGACCACTTGGAAACGAGGGCTGGGCCTCTGGTGGTACGCCCAAATCGCTCGGCCGTGGGCGCGCAATGGCGTACTTCAGTCCGAACGCGAAAATATTCGCTGTTATGAAGACGAGCGCGAATACGAGCGCTTCTTTGCGGGCACCGGCGAGATAGAGCGCGATCGTGATGAGCACCATGAAGGTGATGCTGCCCGTGAACGTGACCCACCAAAATAGCGTATTGAGAAAGCCGCCGTCATTGAGTCCTCGGATGAAATGCGTGGCATTGTAGTCGAATCCGCCGAGATAGGCAGACGCTATCGGTGCATGGATAGGCGCCAAAAGAAGAAGCATCGTTGCAAAATGCATAGCGTCCGCTTTATAGTTTACGTAGGGCTCCACGCGAGATCGTAGCGTGTGTCTTTTATTGACAGATGAGAGTCGGCGCGGCCAAAAAGCAGCTCCTCACGCGGAAGCTGGACGAGCGGATTATGAAGACGGAATCCAAGATCGAGTACGTGCAGCACAAGGTCAAGACCTCGGAGATGACGAAGATGTGGATGGAGAAGATGTCAGCGCCAACGGCGTAACTGTCATTTAGCTTGTATACGATCTTCGGCCGTCAGCACAGCAGATGACGAAATGTAACCCGAGGGAGGATTTTTTCCTCCCTAAAGGTCAAGGTATTTAGAGTCGTTTTGCAATCTCAGGCCAGTCTTTGCCTTTCGTGAGGAAGCTCCCTTCGACGTTTGCCTCCATCTCGACGAACCGCTTGAAGGGCACGCTAAAGGACAGTACGTTTTTATCGAGGTACTTGCGTGCGGTAATGTCGGTGAGGCCGATGACGGCCTTTGGCCTTTCCGCGCGCGCCTGATCGAGCACTTGCATCACCAGGCTTTGGCATCCAGAACCGAACAACGTCGAGACGTTATCGTTGGTCGCTCGGTCGAAGTTCGCCAGGGTCGCGAGCGCTGACAGCTGGTCGGCGTTCGCAACGAAGACGACGATTGCAGTCTCGGCAATTTCGCCGTCGGTGACCTCGCTGAGCGGTTTCATCACCACGTAGCGCGTCGGCAGGGTGATCTCGGGGAGGTTCGCAATGAACTCGCGCACGAGCTCAGGGGTTTTCTTCCGGTATTCGCCCTCAAACTGCCCCTCCTTTCCGGTTGACAGGAAGTAGTCGATGTAGCCCAGCTGATAGGGGCCGAAGCAGAGCCCCACCTGCCCGCCCGGGCAGAGGACAGTCTCTTTTTCGAGCACTGCTGTGCGCCCGTTCATAGCGGCGACGAACAACGGAATGATGCAGCGGTTCTTTTGTCCGCCGTCTTCCGTGAACTCCAACGCGTTTTCGGGCTTGTGATCGGTCAGCAGAATGGCGACGGGCCCGCCGTGCAGCCTGATGGCTTCAGCGATTTTACTGTGCATATGTGCTCATTCCTAAATTTAGTTGCTTTTCAGCGTATATACTTTTCACGCGAATTTGTTGATATGTGTAGCCTACGCCGCAAATGAGCTATGTCGACGACGTATCGAGTTTCCCATCCGTTGCGCAGCAATCGTGCGCCCCCTCACTCCTTCGAGATGGACGAGAGCCAGGCGTGGATGCCATCGGTCAGTCGTCGGCTTTCCATCCGTGCGGGTCTAATGTAATTGATGTGCCACATGCGATCGAACGCGTTCCTGATGTCACTTTGCGTAACCCGCCGCGGACCGTATGAGCCAGGTTCCAATTCGCTGAAACAAAGCATGAAATAGGTCCCGTAGCGGTGAAGAACGCTTGTAAGATTAGTGACAAACCGGGGACGTTCTTCGTCGTTCAACACGTGAAACAATCCTGAGTCGATGACGGTATCGAATGTCCTCTCTAGGGTGCGCAGTTCCAGTGCGTTCCGCGTGAGAAACGTCACGTTGAGATTGCGTTCCGTCGCTTTATACCGCGCTTTCTCGACCGCGATAGGAGTGAAATCAACGCCCCACACGTCATGCCCTTTTGCGGCAAGAAATAGCGCGTTTTCTCCAGTCCCGCATCCGACGTCAAGGACGGATCCAACGATTTCACCAGCCTCCTCGAGCTGCACGAACTCCTTCTGCGGACGGCCGATGTCCCACGGCGGTGCATCGTAGTAGATGGAGCTAAAGTCGACCATGCACACCACGGTCTATAGCAGAGACACTATAAAGGTACGCTTGCCGCACATCTGAAACGTTAATACTAGGCGAGAACATACCGCACACAATTGAGGTATTATAATGAAGATTGTTGGAATAAGCAGCAGTCCCCGCAGGAAGAACAGCCGAACCATGAAACTCGTCGAGGCTGTTCTTGACGGTGCACAAACGCAGGGAGCAGAGATCGAACTCGTCGATATCTGCGCGTTAGACATCAACTATTGTATTGGATGCCAGGTGTGTTTCGCAAAAGGCGAGTGTGTTCAAGCGGATGATCTCGACGAATTGGTGGGCAAGATGCTCAGCGCCGACGGCATCGTGCTCGGGTCGCCTGTGTACATCAACAGCGTGACCGCGCAACTTAAGACGGTGATCGATCGCATGGCCGATGCCATTCATTGTCAGCTGTTTTCGGGTAAATATGGCTGTGCCGTGACCACATCCGGAGGTTCCGGTACTGCAGACGTGCTGGGCTACATGAACTATTTCCTGAATGAACTAGGCGTCGTGACGGTAGGGGAGGTCGGCGTTGCCCTTGGCAGGAATCCCGCTGCGCTTGATGCTGCCATTAACGAGGCTTCCAAGCTCGGAACGACGCTGGCAGAATCGATCCAAACAAAGCGTGCCTATCCGGCGCAGGAGAAGGAGATCGCAGAGAGAAGAGCGTTTTTCGTGCGGCTAATCGAGGCAAACAGGGAGGAGTGGGCGCACCAGTATGAGTATTGGATGGAGAAGGGTTGGATGTGAAATGCCACGTACGACCAGGAGCGCGTTGAGGGGCCGATGCTTGTGCTTCATGACCTTCATTTCCAGAAAAAGTTTAAGCCGATCAAGGAGAAAGGGGGTATTCCAAATAAGTGATAGCCATGACGAAAAAAGCGGAATTATACTCGAGGAGAAGAGAGATGTACCGCTTGTACATCGCTAAGTTGAACATGTCAGACATCCTCGAGAAGCTTTCTGCCAAGTATCGCGTATCCAAACGGGCGCTGTGCATGGATTGGCGGAAGCGGACCCAGTGGGTATACGACGTCTTTGACCTCGAGCGCGCGTCGTGACCCGTCAAATGCTGCCGTTGCGCGACAGTGTGCGGCTGCTATTATAGTCTCCTAACTAGTGTTGTCGGAGCTGCGGGTTCACGCGACGCAATCGCGGGACGCTCAACGTTTTTCTAAGGGTTAACGTGCATGTTTTTTTAGGCGCTAGCTTTTTTGCGTACGTCGAGCACGTGTATCCATTGACGTTGGCTGGCGTGCGAGGATCACCGACTGTGATACGCATTCGTGACTCTTGCTCAGCGAAGCGACGTGGACTTTGAAAATTATCGACGTATGAAAAATTTTAGAGGTCAAATAAAAACAAACTGGGCACGAAACCAGTTGGAAACTAGTTTCGCACGCATCAAAGATAAGCTAGGTCATTAATGTTGTTGCAGGGCTATGGAAGCACCATCATTTACGATACAGGATTGGGGTGCATCCGGGAGCCCTCTGCCGAGGCCATCCACGTGGCTTCCAGTGCAGATGGGGGAATGGAGGTGAGACTACACGAAGAAACGCACGATAGCAGTCACCGTTCTCGTTGTGCTGATAGCGTCCGTGGGGTTCGCGGGAGCGGTCTATGCGCAGACGACGAATGCTACAACCAACACCACTTCAACGGCTTCAAGCAGCACGAGCAGCACAAGTGGGCCCCTCGGGCCGCTCCTCGGACCGTTGCTCGGCACGCCAAATCAGAACACGAATCTCAACACCGTCTGCCACAACAGAGCAGTGAGGCACGAGCTGATGACGTGGTACAAGCAACTTCCCACCGACCAGAAGAACGCCCTGCAGAACGACCTCAAACAGGCGGTGACCAACTGGTATAATCAGTTGCCATCCGATCAGCAGGCCAAGCTGCAGAGCATAGTGAACCAGACAAGCCAAGCGCAGTAGAGAAAAAATGAGGTGAGGGGCGTCAGTGCCATACTTCCCCCCTTGAGCTCTAAAGGATCCCCTCGCCTCTTCTCACTTTATTCCCCCTTTTTTTTAAATTGCAACGGCACGAGGTAATGAAATGCCGCAAAGGGAGGCCGCGACGAAAAAAATGGAACTCTACTCGAGGAGACGGGAGATGTATCGTCTCCAGATCGCTGAACTGCACATATCGGAGATTATCGACAGGCTCTCGGTGAAATACCGCGTATCGAAGCGGGACCTGTGGGAGGATTGGCAGAAGCGGGCCAGTGGGTGTACAACGTCTTTGACCTCGAGCCGGCTCAGGTGCCGCGGTCGACGTGATGCGACTGTCGCGCGACGTTGAAAACTTCTCTGTGTTAACCGGCTGCTATTGGAGGTTTGAAAATGCCTGACGATTGGGAATTAAGGTATGCGATAGTGATGGAAGAAACATTTGAGAACCTTGCTGCCTTCACGTCCTCCCTTGCCTACGCAGAAATGGATTCAGCGCGTATAAATGACTTGCCTACGCAAGATAACACGCGGCAAGAATGAAATAAAAATTTGCAGGACGTGATCATATAACTTCCGATTGGCCGAAGTGTCGAGTCGCAGTCTCACCGAATCGAAACCTAGGAGTAATTGATGCGCAATTCGGGAAAGAATAAGCAAGTGCCTCGTCTTTGCTTCGCTCAAGGAGCTTGCAACTGGCAAAGATTATTATCCGATGCAAGAGATTGCTACGTGATTGTTGGTAGGACTTGATGTTATGAAATGGCTTCGCGCAATACCTATTTTATGCGTTCTGCTACTGTTGTCGGTTGCGACCGCAGGATGCACAGCTAGTCTAAACCCGCCCTATATTCAATTTAACTCCTCCCAATCCTCGACAGGAACCCCGGCAGGAATCAACGCGCAGGGGACCACTAACGGAACCGCGCATATGCTTGCCGTGGAGCAAACGAGCGACAACAGCTACTCAGGGGCCGTGTCTAACGTTGTCGTATATACGCAAGCTGGGACGGGCCACGTCTTTGTTGAGACCCAGCCGGCGACGGGCGTCGATTTTCAAGAGACCGCGAGAACTGTAGTAACCGTTGCAGCTGAGCGCGCTACCGTCAACGCAAATCAGCGAGATTTTGAATTCGTGGTAAGCGTGCCTAAGGGTGTTGACGAGGTAGATGGGCCAAGCGCTGGTCTTCCCATGACAATCGCAACATACGCGGCGATAATGAAGAAGCCGACCAATGAGTACGTCTATAGCACCGGAACCGTTGACAGCAGCGGAGCGGTAGGCGATGTCGGTGGCGTTTTATATAAGGCAGAGGCAGCAGCACAAAATGGCGCTCGGGTCATCCTCGTCCCCTACGATCAAACCGTCGTAAGCACTACTTCTCCGCTCGAAACAAACCCGACAACAGGGCTCGTAAACTTACAATCGCAGCTGAGTCACGACGGTTATAACGTGACGGTCGTCGGGGTAAAAACCGTCGACGATGCGTTACCCTACTACTTCAGTTGAAATGGTTGGCGCGCGCTAAGCCATCGAGGTAAACAAGAAATGGAAGCCGTACTCAAACGGCGTCTAGAATTACTTATCACTTTGCTCGTTGTAGGAGTCGTGGCGGGAGCTGCCCTCGTCGTCCTCGGAGCAGAGAACGCCATACCAGGGACCAGCAATGGTTACATCAGCGTCGTTAAACCGCCACAGACGTCGCAATCGGCAGATCAACAGGCCCAGCAGCAAGCGCAATATGAAGCGCGCGTGAAGAGCCTCCTTGCGATCGCAGTGAAGGACGTGCGCGTGAACGCGTCCGTCGCCGGAAAGAACTATACCGTCGTGGGCATTCTCAGCTCGCCTCCCTCTTCGTCCGGTGCGCCTAGCATCGATTCTCTGGTGCTGCGAGTCGGGGGCAAGTTTTACAAGATCAACATCGATATAGCGCATGAGAATGTAATCTCTGTGGAGGAGCGCATCTGCTACGGTCCGGCGTGCAATGACTAGCCTTAGGCCGCACGACGCGAGGCACAGTTATGGTGGGGGGGGGAATTCGAGGAAAGACACTCTTTGCGGCAGCTGTTTTTATTGCCTCGGTGCTCGTGCTCGCGCTCAAGTTGCTCAATCCTACGCCGGTGCAAATCCTCGTTGAGGGCAATACTGCCATTACGACTCAGGTCCCCGGGCTATTCACCTACGCCGATGTGCTCGTAATCGCTGTTGCGCTCGTTCTTATGAGCGTGAGCGGCACGTACATCTTGCTGCACGACTCAACCACCCCTGCGGCTGCTGCGCCTGCGTCCGCCGGGGACGTAATCCTCGAAGAACGTCGGCAGCGGTGGGAAGAGGTTGCCAGAACGCTTAAAGACGATGAGCAGACCCTCTTCAAAGCAATTATCGACGAGGGAATCGTTCACCAGAGCGAACTGGTCGAAAAGACCGGCCTTCCGAAATCCAACGTCAGCAGAGCGCTCTACGGGCTGGAGAGCAGGGGCCTCATCGAGCGTAGGCGGCGCGGGATGGGAAATGTGGTGTTGCTTAAGTAACAGCTCGTCAGTTACCATTCACGGCCGGTAGCTGCCCCTCGGGTGCGTGGTTTCCCGCACCAGCTCGTGTGGTGCACGGATAAAAACGTTGTCTATAGTTCTTTTTCTTCAAAACCTCACAAGTGGCAGGCAGCTCGACCGCTTGACGTGCAATCGTAGCTCGGTTTTGAGCGCAAAGGAGTGTACCTTCCAGTATGTCCCATCATCATCCGCGCCGCTTCGCCCTAGGGTGACCTATCTTTAGTATTCAAGAATCGAGGGAAAAACATTGGGGCGGTGCTTTTGTATACCAGATAACGCTCGCCAAAAATCCGCTCTAAATCACTTTCTTCGCTTCTGGCGATCCAATAGAGAACGCAGACGCAGGTAAAGGCCCAGATGAGTGCGAGCACGCCCCGCGAGAGCATAGCGACTCCAACGATCATGAAGATGAATCCGAGGTATATGGGATTCCTTGTTTTGGCATAAACGCCGGAGGCTACGAGGCCCTTAATGTGATATGTGGAGGGAATCTCCTTGAACGCTAAGATGCGCATCGCTACCCCGACGAGCAGCAGCGCGCCACCAGTTGCTTCTAGAGCGAGCGATCGGAACGAGGAGATCATATCCGCTCAACACGATGCTTGCCCAGCCGAGTGCCAGCAGCGCGATTCCCACAACTAGTCGCCTGCTCCGCGGAGAGGGCGTTTTTCTCATCATTCAGCCCAAGATTGGGCTATTTATGAGGGCTGCTTACGGGCTTTCAGATCCACGTGCGAGCTGGGACAGAGGCGCGGCCTACTGCATCACCATCACAGGTGGAGCCCTTGAGCCACGCGTGCTCCGAGTTCGCTGTCTGCCTCGATAAAGTGATCCACCATGCGCTCCTGCATTGGTTTGTCGGCCTTCTCGAGTGAGTCGACAATGTTGTCGATCAGATGGTCTTGATCGATCGTGCTGAGCGATCGGTACCTGTCGCCCGCTTGTGCGAAATCGTTCTTGAGGCTAATCTTTCGGCGAGTGACGTCCCCCTCGATCCGCTCCATGGACGTCGGGCCGGCAGGCGCTGCCTCCGGCGTGCCACCAGCGAGAGTGTTCGGTTCGTAGTTTACCGCTCCACGGAACGATCCTGATTGCATTGCGCCGTCGCGCTGGTCGTTCTCAACCGGTGCGTGCGGACTATTGATGGCGAGCTGTAGATAATTGGGCCCAAGGCGATGTCGCTGGGTGTCCGCGTACGAGAAGACACGGCCTTGCAGCAGCTTGTCAGCAGACGGTTCGATACCCGGAACGATGGCGCCGGGCGAGAACGCGGCCTGTTCTGTTTCTGCGAAGTAGTTCTCGGGGTTCCGATTCAGAACTATCTTGCCTACCGACATCAGCGGGAAGGTATCCTCGGGCCACGTCTTGGTTGCGTCAAGAGGGTCGAAGTCCTGTTTCAACTCGTCGACGATATCCATCAGCTGCACCTTGAGTTCGTACTCCGCCTCGCCTCCGTTTGCGATCGTATCCCAGAGGTCCCGAGTGAGGTAATCAGGGTCGGTCCCTGCCAAAGCTGTAGCTTTATGACGGTCAAGTGATTGGACGCCCAGCTTCGGCTTCCAGTGATACTTCACATAGCGCGCTTCCCCCGCTGCGTTGATCCACTTGTAGGTGTTGACGCCAAATCCTTCCATCGTCCGGTAGCTCTTAGGCGTCCCGCGGTCCGAAAACAGCCAGGCGATCATGTGTGTCGACTCGGGCGTCAGGGAGATGAAATCCCAAAAGCGACTGTTTGCGGAGGAGCTCGTCGGGATGTTCGAGTCTGGCGCGGGCTTGAACGAGTGCACCATATCAGGAAACTTGAGGGCATCGCGGATGAAGAAAACAGGCAGGTTGTTTCCCACTAGGTCGTAATTTCCTTCTTCGGTGTAGAACTTGACTGCAAACCCTCGCGGGTCGTGCGCTGTGTCCGCAGATCCCCGAGCGCCGACGACCGTTGAAAAACGAACGAAGACGGGCGTCTGCGTTTCCGGATCCTGGAGGAACTTCGCACAGGTATACGGGGCCATGCTTTGGTAGACTTGGAAGTAGCCGTGGGCCCCGCCCCTTTCGCGTGTACGACGCGCTCCGGGATGCGCTCGCGGTCGAAGTGCGCGAGCTTTTCGATCAGATGCACGTCTTGCAGCAAGACTGGTCCACGCTCACCGACGGTCAGTGAACTTTGGTTATCGGTGACGGGAACGCCTTGATTCGTGGTGAGGTGTTTGTCGCTCATAAGAGCAAGTTCACGTCAGGAGTCAAAAAGCCTTCGCCAGAACGGTGTAGCGGTCAGCCCTTGGCGCCGGCTGGCCTGATTTTTCACGCTTCTCAATTGTCCGCGGAGGGGTCTTTATTGGCGCAAAAGCCTTGCTGAGCGTTCCGGTCGCGTTTCGTCTACGGCCGTGAGCGACCATTTTTTGCAGCAGAAGAGGTTTTTCACGTTATTCCCCCTGAGCAGGGAATGCATACCGTTTCGCCGTTCTCCAGTCGCACTCTGTGTTCTGAAACCGGCTCTCCGCATTTGTGACACGTTACCGACCGAAATATCCGTGCCTTTCTGGGAACCTCGGCGATTTCGATATGCGTGACGTCAAACAAATCTTCCTCTGGCATCTTCATGAGCGTTTCGGCGATCCCGTCTGCACGCTTCCTGAATTCCTGCTCTTCTTGCCGCGAGGCAGATCCGGAATTCACCTTTGTCCGCAGCTGGCTCCACGCTGGATCCACGTGCTCGAGATCCACTGAGCTCTTCAATGCGATTCGTACCGCGTCACCGGTGTCCCTGTTTATGAACGTATACACGTGCTTTCCGTAGTCTCTAAACACAAGATTGCCTTTTCCGAATGTGCAATCAGTTACAACCTGTACGGCGTCGACGCTACAGCTGTCGTTTTCAACTATGGCTACCAATTCCTCGTCGACTGACTTATCAGAGGAAAGCTCCCGCGTCGCTATCTTTGCAGCGCGGTATCCGATTGCTGTTCCAGGACAAACGTGCCCGTGGAACGTCGTGACGTCCGGAAAAGAGGTCTGCTTTGCGGTCCCCATCTTGATCACCTGTGCGTCGTAAAACCCACGATTGACATCATCGTATCTGCTCTCAATATTCATAAATTCCTGTTAAGGCTTTTGTTTCGAAATGCTTCCAACGCTGTTGTCCGCTTCGCGCTAACCAATCTTCGTGAAGAAACGCTAGCCCGCTTGCGCGTCAGAGCCGATGAAAAGCTGGTTAGGACTAGCTTGCGCAGCGAGCATTGTCGGGCGGTAATGCTGGATATGACCTGCGCTAGGAGTTTACCGCCGAAGCGCAAAACAAAGGAAACAATCTTATAGAATCGGAAGCGCACGAATTGAGAGAGAAAAGGTGGAACCGTGAGCACGAATGAAGCCGACGTAAGCTCGATAGCATACTGTGGTCTTCACTGCGGCGACTGTCCGAATCACTCGGGAGAGATTGCTGATTTAGCGCGCGATTTGCGCAAAAAGCTGCGCGAGTATCATTTCGAGCGGGTGGCTCCAGGGCTTGCCACGTTCTTCAAGCCATTCGCCAACTATGCGCCGTGTTACGAGACCCTTGGGGCAATGGTGAAGCTTCGGTGCAAACGCGGGTGCCGCGACAATGGCGGGCCACCGCAGTGCAAGATCAGGAATTGTTGCAGGAAGCACGAGTTTCAGGGGTGCTGGCAATGCACTGATTTTGAGACCTGCGAGAAGCTCAGTTTCCTCACGGCGACGCACGAAGACGCTCACACGAAGAACCTCAGAACGATCAACAAGCGAGGGATCGATGCGTTCCTCGCGGGAAAGAGATATCGGTGAGTGTTGATGCGTTCGGCGATCTTAGTTTCTCAGGTAATCACGACGGAGTACTTTATGTGCGTTCGCGCGCATACAAATCGATTAGAGCATTCCTTTTCTGCGTTCATAGCTTACACTCTGGAGGCGAGAATCGGGGTGTGCTCGTTTAGAAGGGGAGACGGCGTTGTTTGGTAGTTGTCCTGGGACGTCGCATTTACGAACGCCCACCCTGACTACTAAGAAGTGCCCGCGGTGCGGCGACTACGTGGAGATTTTCTCATCAGACGTCAAGGTCAAATGCGGCAAGTGTGGGCTCACGGTGTTTAACGACATGAACCTGTGCATTCACTGGTGCGCCTATGCAAAAGAGTGCGTTGGCCCTGAACTCTACGAGCAGTTAACAAAGGGCGATAAGGAGCAAACTAAGTCGCCGTAGCGTTTTAAGCTGCAGAAGCGGCAGCTCGCGGCGATTTTTCAAGGGTGAAACCTTATATCTATAAACGCTAACGTGTGTTGACGACTAGACCTTCGACCACCAACCGTATGGTTTGCTGGGGATCAAGAAGTGAACGAACGCAGCGATGCACCGCCTGAGCGCTTCGAAATAGTGTCTGGCTTTCTCCGCGCTTTTTCTGATGCCGCGGTGCTCACGGACGCTGAAGGCATCATCCTCGCCGTTAACGAAGCAGCTGTCGAGCGGATCAGCACTAGCGCTGCCACACTCGTCGGCGCCTACGCGTACGATGTTCTTCCTGCTGAGGCAGCGCAGAGGCGCCGGAGATGGATGGCAGAGGTCGTCGCCTCAGGTGCCCCGATGCACGTGGAAGAATGGTGCGAAGGGCGACGTTTTCGAATATCCCTTTATCCTCTTGCCAAAACGAACGGCTCGGTCACACGCGTGCTCATGCTTGACCAGGCCGTGACGGAAGAGCGTGACGTCATTGACGAACAACAGCGCCTTGCTGTGCTTGACTCGGCAACTGACGCGATCATAATTTTTGATCTCGATGGGCACATAAAGTACTGGAATAAGGGTGCCGAACAGCAGTATGGGTGGAAGCAAGACGACGTGCGCGGGGTGATAATCCATACGTTGCTTCACACTGTCTTTCCATCCCGCCTTGAGGACATCATAGGTCAGCTCTTGCGTGCGGGAAGGTGGGCGGGAGAGTTACGACATACCACTCGCGCCGGCATCGCCATTACGGTCATGAGCCACTGGACGTTGCAGTACGGTGCACGGAATGTGCCGGTGGCGATCCTCGAGACTGCGCGGGATATCACTGAGCGGAAGCAGGCTGAAGAGAAGCTCCGTGCCGCCTCGCTCTACGCAAGAAGCCTTATCGAAGCAAGTCTCGATCCCCTCGTCACCATCAATGCTGACGGAAAAATCACAGATGTCAACGAGGCCACCGAGGGGGTGACTGGCCTTTCCCGCGAAGAGCTGATTGAAAGTGACTTCAGCAACTATTTCACTGAGCCGGAAAAAGCAAATGCGGGCTACCGACAGGTCTTTTCTGACGGCTTCGTCAGAGACTACCCTCTGGCCATTCGGCACAAATCGGGCAGAATCACGGATGTGTTGTACAACGCGACACTGTTCAAGAATGAACGGAACGAGATTCAAGGAGTTTTTGCAGCTGCGCGGGATGTCACCGAGCGAAAGCAGGCCCAGCACCAGCTGCAAGAGCACGCGCAGCGCACTTCGGTGCTCAACGAGGTTATCCACGTCATCAACGAAGCTAGCGACCTTCCTACGTTGTTTGGAGAGGCCCTAGCTACGACGATTGAGCTGCTGGGGTTTGCTGCTGGATTCATTGCCACTGAAAACGAAGCTGGGCGGCTGCAGGTGCGTTATGCACATAACTTACCTTCAGCTTTCGTTGAATCCCTCGATCAGATCGATATCGACGCCACCCCCTACGTGCGAGACGTGTTTCGGAAAGGGGAATCTGTTGTCGTCGAGGAACTCCCTGCTGACGCGCTTGCTTCAAGGCACGGAGTGCACGGAGCCGCCGTTTCCGTTCCCGTCTTCGCCGAAGGTGCCCTTATTGGACAATTCACGATATACGCGATGCGCCCGCACTCGTTTACGCCAGAGGAGCGAAATCTGCTTCGCACGATCGCAACCGAATTCGGCACGGCGTTGTCGAAGCTTGAGGCACAGGCAGCCGCTCATCACTACGCCGAGGAACTCGCGCAATATTCTGCACATCTTGAAGAGCTCGTAGAGAAACGCACTGCGCAGCTCAGGGACGTCGAGCGCCTCGCCGGCATCGGGGAGACCGCTGCTATGATCGGTCACGATCTCCGCAATCCCTTGCAAGGTCTCCAGTACATTGTCGATCTGCAGAGGCTCCGCTTCGAACGCATGTCTCCCGCCGACCGCAGCCGCGACGAGTGGCAAAAAGAACAAGCGCTCTTTGCCAGGATCAGCGACCAGATTTTTTACATGGACAAGATTGTTGGCGACCTCCAGGACTACGCCCGTCCGATCGTCCCTGAGCGCGAAGAGATCGTTGTCGAGAAGCTGATCGAAGACGTCGTTCAATCGCTGCCGCACACGGATGGTGTGCGCATTGCGACGGAGGTTCCAGACCTGCAATTGATGGCGGATCCCCATCTGATGCATCGCGTGTTAGCAAACCTAATCCTCAACGCCGTGCAGGCGATGCCGGACGGTGGGACGGTCACCGTTAGCGCATCTACCGACGATGGCTCGGTGGCGATAAGCGTGCACGATACTGGCATCGGCATTCCGAACGACGCTAAAGACAAGCTCTTTAAACCGCTCTTTACCGGCAAGGCGAAGGGAACGGGACTTGGTTTAGCAGTGGTGAAGCGGATCGTCGAGGCGCACGCTGGGCGAATAACTGTTGAGAGTGAAGTCGGAAAAGGATCAACGTTTACCGTAAATTTCCCCAGCACTGAGGGTTGAAAGTCGAACGCGACTCGTCGTTCAGAAGTTAACGTGTCTAGAGCTGCTGAAGCTGCCACGCCCCCCCTTTTCTTTGTTTTTGGTCTTCCTAAAGCGAACTTTCTTGGTGGAAGGTTCTTATTCCTACCGCGGAAACCTAATCTGAAGAAAGGGGATGTGCGTGCAGTTGTTAGCGATACTACGTGTTTTGGAGTTCGTCGCGGGCGTTGAAGACGCGCGCGTCTCGTGGGAGTTAGGGCCACAAATACTGCGGATGATGACATCCGGCACCGCGTCAAAGAGGGGTTAGACGTGGGCGCCATCGCAGAGACCAATCAAAAGGAGCGCCGAGATCAGTTCTTCTGTCAGCTTGCACGCCGCCATCTTGACGCCGGTGAAAGCGACAAAGACGGCTGGGTGATCGTTCCCGAAGCAACGGGAACGTCAGCAGGTTACAATGAACGTGAAATACAAGGCTTTCTTGAGCGTCTCGTAGAGGACGGGTGGATCGAAGTGAAGGATCCTGCTCGGACCGGCGGAATCCATGCACGATTGACATCAGCAGGCAGAGCGCGTGCGCAAGTGATCTGCAAGGACGCGCCGTTTGCTCAATAACAGTTGGACTGCGATTCTCGTGCGCGGAAGGATGGCGGGGACCTTGTGGTGGAGAGAGACTGGAGAAATAGCTGTTGTCGCATAGCGGTAGAAGGCGAGACACATCCGACATCGGCCGTCGCTTGTCCGCTGACACTCTCGGGTTTTCGCTGCGGTGGTGTTATTGACGTGCTCACGCGCGTGTCGTATCTGACGCGCATGACGACGGCGAGAGTCCACTGCACGCTTCCCACCAGCTAATTAAGTAATGAATGCACACGAACGAGCGGTGATGGTACGATGGACTTCGACGAATGCATCCGGTTTGCAACGGAGCACCCCATATGTGCGGTTGCGACCGTCGACGGCGACCAGCCGCGGGTTCGCATGTTGGGAATGTGGTTTGCGGCCAAGGAAGGCTTCTATTTCTCCACAGCGAAGGTGATGCGGGCGTCAGGCGTGGTCGCGTTCCTTGATGACCCGAAGCTCAAAGAGCGTCTTCTTGAGGACCGCCCGTTCTTGCGTCCTACTGCTGAGAACATCGCCATATTCCGCGTTGAGAAAGGCGATGCGTGGTTCTGGACCTTTTCCGACAGCGGGCGCGAGTCTGCGATTGAAAGGATCTCCTTTTAGGTGAGCACAGGAGGAAGCGAAACCAGAGATCGAACGGAGAGCGATATGACAACTCAAGAACTTACCACCAAAGACGCGATCGAGCAAAGGCACAGCATTCGGAAATTTAAAAACGACCGTATTCCCGACGAGCATATTTTGGCGCTTATAGAAGCTGCTAGATTGGCGCCCTCAGCCTCCAATACGCAACCGTGGCGGTTCAAGATTGTTTCCGACGACGAGACCAAGGTCAAACTGGTAGAAGCAGCGTATCACCAGTCATTTGTGGGGCAGGCTCCGGTGGTGCTGGTATGCTGCGCCGACCTCCACGGCTACTTCGAAGGCATCGCCGCGA
>Ga0187869_10001009_pt1 | contig 26852 bp, 26 predicted proteins | sample June2016WEW_13_1_2_FD_132972 | JGI IMG/M metagenome (GOLD analysis project Ga0187869, IMG submission 132972) | Peatland microbial communities from SPRUCE experiment site at the Marcell Experimental Forest, Minnesota, USA - June2016WEW_13_100 | ecosystem: Environmental > Terrestrial > Soil >...
AGGCCGGATAGTCATGGGCTAGCCTGTGGACAAAGGTTTTAACCTTGCTGTTTGTAGTATTCATAACAACCATAGACTACGGCCTCCTCTGGCCGCTGAGCCTGAATGATCGGCGGCATTTCTACCAACCGGTTCTCGAATTTATCTAACCTATCCTTTAAAAAATGGCCAAATTTGGCAAAATGCGCACCCACGCCGCCGCCGATTATGATTATGTCGGGCTGAAAAGCTGCTACCAATTGGTCGATACCCGGCGCTAAGTTGTTAGCGAAGGTCTGCCAGATTTTAGGGTCGTCAATCTCGCTGGCCATTTTGCCGTAGCGTTTAACTAACGCGCTACCAGAGGCAAAAGTTTCCCATTTTTGCAATTTGCCGTCGTGCTCCAGCACCATTTGGCCGGCTTCGGAATCGGCTAAATCTGTATCAATTTTATCATCTATGATAATTCCATCGCCAATTCCTGTGCTAATCGTCAAATATATAATTTTTCTATACCTGCCATGAGTTAATTCGGCTTCTGACAATCCGGCTAAGCTGGAATCGTGCTCTAGCCATACTTGCGTAAACCCAAGCAGCCGCTCTAAGTCCTTTTTTATTGGTACGTTGCGCCAACTTAAGTTGCCAAAGCTAATGCCAACGCCATTTTTTCGGTCGATTTTACCGGGCAGGGCGCAGCAGCAAGCGCTCAATTTAAAATTATGTAGCTGCTCGGTGATGGCTTTATTCAAATCTTTTAAAAAGCCGCTGTAAGTTTTATCGGTGGCGAATTTGTAGCGGCTGACAATCTCGCCGTCGGCAGAAAAAACCGCCAGCAGCGTCTTAGTGGCACCAATATCTATTGCCAGCAACATGAATATAGTCTATCAGTCCAGCGGTCGTTCAGTCCAACAGTCTGGCTGGGTAGCTGGGCAGCTGTCTAACTGGTTGACTGAGGCTAAAAAACACCTTACAATAGTAGGTAATCTACTTTTACCAATTCAAGTGGAAATATATTTATCCCACACCTTTTCCTGGAGCTACGCAATCTGATTACAGACTGCTCTGCCCAGAAAAGGTAAGGGACAAGAAGGAGGCATGAAATCTTCATGTCAGCAAAAGCTGCTAATTTAACCATGGATGAACTGCTTGCGGGCAGCGATATCAAACAACTAAAGGCCGGCGATATGGTGGAAGGTACGGTCAGTTCGGTACGCAAGCACGAGGTCTGGGTAGATTTGGGGCCCAATGGCGTGGGCGTGATTTTTAGGCGCGAAGTCGGCCACAACCCTTTGACTGAAGGCGAGACCATCAGCGCCAGCGTGGTGGATCCAGAACTGGATGAAGGCTACGCGCTGCTTAGTATGCGCCGTGCAGCCAAAGAACGCGGTTGGGGCGAGTTGCAAAGGCTATTCGAAGAACAGGAGATAATCGAAGTTACCGCCTACGATGCTAACAGGGGCGGTTTACTCATTGAACTGGAAGGTATCCGTGGCTTTTTGCCGGTTAGCCAGCTGGCAGCCGAGCATTACCCGCGTGTGTCAGACGCTGATAAAGACGAAATCCTGACTAAACTCAACACTCTTATCAATATACCCCTCAGAGTACGCATCCTGGATGTTAGCCGCAAAGACAATAAGCTAATTTTCTCAGAGAAAGAGGCTGTACGTGACGATATGCAAGAACATCTGGCCAAACTCAAAGTTGGCGACGTAGTAGAGGGTGTCGTCACCGGCGTAATTGATTTTGGCGCCTTTGTGAATGTTGACGGCATTGAAGGGATGGTACACATCTCGGAGATCTCTTGGGAACGGGTAGAAGATCCGCGCAAATATGTAAAAATTGGCGAGCGGGTCAAAACCAAGATTATTGGCATCGATAAAGACCGCCTGAGTTTAAGCATCAAGCAAATGAGTGATGACCCTTGGTTGTCTGAGGTCAAGAAATTCAAAGCCGGCGAGACCGTAGAAGGAAAAATTACCCGCATTACACCGTTTGGCGCCTTCGTGCAACTAAGTCCGTCAGTTGAGGCGTTGGTGCACGTTTCCGAAATGAGCGATGACGAAAGTGTAGATCCAGAAAAACTCTTCAAGCTCAATGAGAAGAAGAAATTTAAGATCCTGGAAATCGACACCGATAACCGCAAGATAGCCCTGTCTCTAAGAGACGTTAAGTAAGATGAAAGGAGCAGCTACATGGCCAGCACAATTGAGATTGACGACCAAGTCACTGTTGGTAAGCTGGCCGAATTGCTTGCACTGCCAGTCTCGCAGCTAATTTCTGAGCTATTTAAAAATGGCGTCGCTGCCACCGTTAACGAAAAAATTGATTTCGACACCGCCCAGATTATCGTCGGCGAGCTGGGCCTTGATATTGAACTAGTCAAAAAGGAACATACCGCACCGCCGCGCCAAAAACGGGCCATTAGCGACCAAGCTACCGCCCGTCCGCCAGTGGTTGCTATGATGGGCCATGTGGACCACGGCAAGACCAGCTTGCTGGACGCCATTCGCGAGGCTGAGGTAGCCCGGGGCGAGTCCGGCGGCATCACCCAACATCTTTCGGCCTACCAGATAAAGCACGGTGATCGCTATGTGACACTGCTGGACACCCCGGGCCACGAAGCTTTTGCGGCCCTGCGCGAGCATGGCGCTCACTTAACCGACTTGGTGGTTATCGTAATTGCCGCTGACGAAGGTATCAAACCACAGACCTTGGAAGCTATCCGCTTTGCCCGCCAGGCTGGCGTAAAAATTATCGTTGCGGCTAATAAGATGGATAAAGCTACCGATGCCGACCTTAACAAGCTCAAGCAACAATTGGCAGAAAATGACCTAACCCCGGAAGATTGGGGCGGCGACACAATAGTCATGCCGGTATCGGCTAAGACCAAGCAGGGCTTAGCTGAGTTGCTGGACATGATACTGCTGGTGGCCGATGTAGAAGAATTGAAAGCTGACCATGGTGGCCCCGCGGAAGGCCTGGTGATTGAGTCACACATGGAAAAGGGCCGCGGGCCGGTGGCTATAGCTCTGGTAGAGCAGGGCGGTTTAAAAGCCGGTGACTTCTTAACGGTAGGCGCTACCTATGGCAAAATCCGCAATCTGGAGGCTACCGACGGCCGGGTGCTAGAGAAGGCTGGTCCATCGATGCCGGTAATTATTACCGGGCTTAAAGCCTTGCCCGAATTCGGCGACGAATTTTACGGGGTAGATAACGAGAAACAGGCCCGCGAACGAGCGGCCCAGTTCGGGCAAAATCGTGCTGACAACAATATTGGCACCGCTACCAATAGCTCGGAGTTGTTGCGCATCATCAGCCGCAGCAACAAACTGAACGAACTCAATGTTATTATCAAAGCCGATGCCCAAGGATCTTTAACCACGGTTTCCGACAGTCTTAAAGCTCTGGATACCGAAGAAGTAGCGGTACGGATAGTTAGTTCGGGTGTTGGTGCGATTAACGAAAATGATGTGCACAATGCTACCAGCTCCAGTGCTATTGTCTACGGTTTCCATGTAGACCTACCTGCTCACGTCAAGCAGCTTGCTGCCCGCGACCGGGCGACGATCCGAATTTTTAGCATCATTTACGAGCTGATAGACGATGTTAAAAAAGAACTTGAGGCGCTGTTGTCGCCGGAAATTATAGAAGAGAACCTAGGCACACTACTCGTCAAAGGTATTTTTAAAATCACCAAAACCGAAGTTATTTGCGGCGGCGAGGTTACTAAAGGCACTCTGCACCTGCCAGCGCTGGCTAGGGTATTGCGAAATAAAAAAGTTATTGCCGATAACCTAGAAGTGATAAATCTCAAACGCGGTCCGCAGGATGTCACAGAAGTACATACTGGTGAAATGTGCGGCCTGAGCTTTAAAAGCACCTCTCGTGTAGCCACAGAAGAAAATGACCGCATAGAACTGTTTACAAGGCAAACCAAGCAAAGAAGTCTATAAATTACTTCTGTCACTAAACCCCAGCACCAAAATCTTGAAACTCCATAACCCCGCCAGAGGCGGGACTACTCCGATCAGGATTTGGTGCGGGGCAGGCCAAAACCCGCACCCTATAGCTTCTTGTTGACTTTTGTGCTGCCAGTGTTAGCATGTAGGTATATATCTTAAATAAACACAACAAAAATGAACGTTGAAGGCCCAGATTTTTTTGCAGAACCGGCACCACCTCCGGAAAATGCCCCTGAAACAGCCGAGCCCGAAACAGAGCCAATCGGCCATACACATTCAGGAATGCCTATTTATGAAATTCTTGGCGGGGGAACCTCTCCCGAAGGAGAAAAGTTTGTAAGAATTAAAAGCCGCGTAGCGAACAGATTACCAAACGGAGAACCAGACTTTAGGACTACAGCGGTGGGTGAAACACATGTACCAGTTGACGATATCCCAGAAGACCTGATCCCAAAACAGCCAGAAACTGCCAGTGAAGAAATGACCAGAGAGAAACCAGATAGTCCCGAGAAAACAGGGGTGCAGCAAGTAATAGAATCGCCCGAAGATCGTGAGCAAAGAATTCGCGAGCTGCAAACACCGGCCGAAACTAAGCCTGAATCGGGGCAAGAGGCAGAAGAACAACCCATACCTGAAAGTTTAGGTACGGTGAGAGAAAAAATATCCGGCGCTGAAGCTAACCTTAGTGCTCTGGAACAGAAATTAACAGACGCCAAGGAAAAAGCCAAAACAGCCATAGATGAAAATAATTTCCAAGAAGCTAGTGCGCTAGCTGTTGAAGCGGCTGGATACCAAGAGGAAATTGAGAAGACCAAGACATCGCTTGAGGAGTTACAGAAGAACGAGACCATGCTGGCCGACGTGCTTAACCCGGGTAGAATCCAAGAACTTATGGAAGAAATCGAGAAGCGTTCGGCAGACAACAGTGTTGATCGTAGCCGCCAGTGGGACCGCGAGCCTCTCGGTTCTTATGCTGATATGGTTGAGGAAGCCCAACTCGCTAAATATTTGAAGAAATTCACAGAGAAATATCCTGAAATGCCCGCGGCCATCGCACAGGAAATCTCCGCTTTGATTGACGAAAGGAAAAGGAAAGAACAGCGCAAAAGCTATGTTTACCGTGGAGACAAACGTGCCGCAGCCAGCATCGAGGAAGAAGATGAAAGGTCGCCTGAACCAGAAAGGAAGTTCAGTCCCGGACAAATAGTTCAGGCTATGCGCCATGGCAGAATCGAACAAAACTGGGAGGTAGAAGGATATCCAGGCGATAGTAACGAATATGGTGATCCTTATGTAGATCTTAAGCCACCCGACGGAGGCTTAGGTCTTTCGGTTACTGAGAGTTTACTCGATAACTGGCAATCATATCCAAGTGACTTCGTAACGACTAGGGGTCCAAGTACCCCAACGGTGAGGCAAGGCTCTGGGCCTGAAACGCCTGTAGCAGATATGGGGACAATGGGCACAGACAGAAGCGTTACGGAGCCAGAGGCGTCGGGTGGTACCGTACCACCGGCGCCCGAGCCAGCTCCTGAACCTCCCGTTGAGCCAGAACCAGTATTAGAGCCAACGCCTATTGCCAAATCTAGCGAACCAGGAACTAACAAACTAAAAAGGATTCGTCAGGGATTTGTTAATTGGTCAGAAGGAGGAGATTGGGGTGATGCAGAAACAAGCCAGGGTGGTTTTTGGGGTAATATATTCGGACCAAGAGAGAGCGAAGTTAAGCCAGTTAAGGGCAGAAGCGGTAGAACCCTGCGGCGCATGGGCAGAATTGGGCGGCGTGGAGCGCAAGGCGAAAATGGGCCCGAGAGTTAACAAAGCATTATTTAGAGTGCTACAATAGAAAAAGTTTATGTTTCAGCTTGATGACAATTTGCTAAAAGAGCTTGGTCTGGGCGACTTACCGGCAGCCGAAAAGAATAAAATGTTGGCGCATATCTATGAAACGCTGGAACTGCGCGTAGGCATGAAACTAGCCGAGCAAATGTCTGACGCCCAACTGGACGAATTCGAAGCCTTTATAGACAAAAATGACGAAGCCGGCGCCCTCAAATGGCTAGAAACTAACTTCCCGGATTATAAAAAAGTCGTGGCCGATGAGCTGGAAAAGCTAAAAAGCGAGATCAAAGCCCAGGCGCCAGCCATTATGGAGGCCACCATGACGGAATTACAGAGTAATTCCGGTAACTAGAAATTAGAAACAGGTAACTAGTCGCAGCTACTTTTTCCTTGTTGCATGTTCCTTGTTGCTACTTTTTGTATCCATGCAAAAAATCGGTGCCAGACATAGTCCGTCCCGAGGGGGCGATCAATTCCAATATTTCTAAAAAACTGTCCCGGCACTTTATTACTAAGCTGCCATCACTTTTAGATTGTGCGACCCGAGCTTTAGTGACCACGATATCACTTCCATACTGTTTAGCGCGAGACTTGGGAAAACCTAAATATGCTCTGACTTCCCGCTCCAGCTGCTCGGCGGTCTTATGCTCAAAGTCCATGAGTCCGTCGACTTTTTCGAGCAGTTTGGTATAGCTAGCTTCAGCACCAACCTGTGGTTTAGGTGTTAACCAGCCCCCAATGATGGCCGACAATCGATCCAACAGTAAATTGGCGCCTTTTTGGGCCAGGTCAGCCGATAACGAAAAGCGGTCTTCTGTGCCATCCAGTTTAACAATTTCCTGGGTGTAAACCGGCCCTTCGTCCATGCCGGCACTCAAGCGTATCAATGATATGCCGGTTGTGGGATCATTAGCTAAAATAGCCGTCTCAATCGGCGAAGGGCCGCGGTATTTGGGTAGCAGTGAAGGATGGACATTAATTATACCGCCGGGGAAAAGGTCAATCGTACTTTGGGGGATCAACTTGCCGTAGGCTGCCAAAATGCCGTGAGTTGGTTTAAGAGCGGCAATTTTAGCGTCAATTTCACTAACTTTTGCTGGTTGCCAAACCTTAATACCATACTGTTGGGCAATCTCTTTTACCTTTGGAGTGAGAAGTTTTTGGCCGCGCCCGCCATGGCTGTCGGGCTTGGTCACCACGGCAGCTACCGGCCAGCCAGCCGCCAGCAGCTTTTCTAAACTCGGGGCGCTAAAGGACTCAGTCCCGAAAAATACCAGCCTCACATCTCCAGTGCCAGCCAACCTGCCGCCTGGCAAAGCCAGCCGCACCGTTGGCTTATTGACTATTTTCGTCTTGCCGCTTTGCGGTGCACGCTCGCCGTATGTCATATACGTCTCGCTTGCGCTTCGCAGCGTCGCGCCAAAACTAGCCTAATCACTGAAAATGTGAGTTTTTTCGACTTTGGCATAATCTAACTTGGCCAACTTTCCGCTATCGGTTAATTTATAAAAAGCCCCGGGTTTACCTTTGATAAGATCCACAAACATCTTACCGCTGCAGTGGTCAACTTCGTGCTGCAGGATGCGGGCCAAAAAGCCTTCGGCGCGTACTCTGATTCTCTGTCCGTTTTCGTTGAGCGCCCGTATGCGTATTTGACTATAGCGTGGCACTTTGCCATAGATGTCTGGCACGCTCAGGCAACCTTCAAAATCTTCTTCGACTTGGCCCTCCAGTTTAGTTATTTCAGGGTTAATCAACACGCTAAAACTATGGTCATTCTTATCCTCAAAATTATTGCGCACAATCACAATGCGGTAGGGCTTGTCTATCTGGATAGCTGCCAGGGCTACGCCCAGCTCGTGCTCACGGCTGGCTTCCCAATCCAAAGTGGCGCTTGTCATATCCTTTATGATTTGCCGGATTTCATCGGTGATTAAGCCTACGCGGCGTGACTTGCCACGCAGACGAGAATCGGGTAGGGAAATAATAATATCCTTGGTAGCCATATGCCTAACAGTATAACTGTTAGGCAGGTAACAGGGAACATGAAACTAGTAACTAGTGAGATCCAAAAACTTTTTTCTTGTTACTTTTTTCCAGTTTCTCCGGCCTGCTAAAGCAGGTCGGAGGGGTCTAGATTGATGGTCCAATTGCCCGGTACAGCTTTGGCTAGAGCCACAAGATGGTCGCGACTCTTGCTTTTAACCACCAGTTGATAGCTATAAAAACGGCCGCGGCGGGCGTAAAAGGCCGGAGTAGGGCCGATAATTTCTACCGGTAGCCTAAGCTTGGCAAGCTTATTTTTAAGGTTTTCGGCGGCTTTTTGGGCGCCCGCGGCCGTAGCCCGGCGGCAGCTCAGCTGCAAAAGGTAAGCAAAAGGCGGCCAGCGAAAAGCTTGACGTTCGTCTGCCAAATACTTATAAAAACTCTGCCAGTCACGTTTAATAGCTGAGCGTACAACCGCACTTTCCGGCTCGTATGTCTGCACCACTACTTGGCCTTGGCCGTGGCCGCGCCCAACGCGCCCCATCACCTGGTACAACAACTGGAATGTCCGCTCCTCAGAGGAATAGTCCGGTAAACCCATTGAGGTATCGGCCGAGATTACGCCCACCAACCCTAACTTTGGCAGGTCAAAACCCTTAGCCAATAGCTGGGTGCCTACCAAGATATCAATTTCGCCGGCCTTTAACTTAGCGTAAGTTTCGTGTACCCGCTCGCCAGCCAGATTATCGCTGTCAAAACGCGCCAGACGAAACTGCGGAAACAGTTTAGCGGCATTTTCCAGCAGCGCTTTGGTGCCCATACTCCTATATATAATATCCACACTGGCGCACTGTGGGCACTGCATGGGCGGTACGACCGTATATCCGCAGGTATGGCAGCGCACCTGATGATGGTCGCCGTGATAAACCAAGGGGATATCGCAATTAGGGCAAAGCAGCTGCCAACCGCACTTGTGGCATAGAATCAAGCGGGCCGTACCACGGCGGTTAAGGTACAACATAACCTGTTTTTTGGCTGACAACGTTGCGTCAACAGCATCGATCAATTGGTTCGATAAATATCGGTTGCGCGTGAAGTCTTGGCGGGCTTTTAGATCGATGATTTCGGTTTTAACCTTGCCGCTATTGTCACTTACAGCCATATGAGTCATGCGGGCAATGGCGCCGCGTTTTTTGGCCAAATAGTAGTCTGTGACTGATGGTGTGGCGGTACCCAAAATAACTTTGGCGCCACTTAAGCTGCCCAGCTGGCTGGCCACCCGTGCGGCGTGGTAGCGTGGCGATTGCTCCTGCTTATAGGCCGGCTCGTGGGCTTCGTCGACAACTATCAGGCCTAAGCTACTTACGGGGCTAAACAACGCCGAGCGCGGCCCTATGATAACCACCGGTTCCTTAGCTTCCAAAATAGCCAGCCAGATGCGTTTACGCTGGGCGGCCGTCAGCTGCGAGTGCAAAACATAAGTTGGGCTAGGCAGTTGTTGCTCAACGACAGCCGCCAACTGGCTGGTCAGGGCGATCTCCGGTGTAAGCAAGATGACTGATTTGCCAGCCCTCAGGTTTTCTTGGGCTAGCTCAAGATATACGCGGGTCTTGCCGCTGCCAGTATCGCCGTGCAGCAAGGTAGTGGTAAATGCGTTTTTACGGATAAAATTAAGCGCCTTTTTCTGGTCAGCGGTCAGCGGTTTGTCCATTTCTAGTTGCAGCGGCCCGGTTTCGGCCTCGGCTTCCTCGTGGCCGCTGCGCCTGATAGTCGGTCGGCTAGGGGCAAACTGCCGCAGGGCTTCAGAAAACGTACAAACATAATATTCTTCCAACCATTTGGCCAGCTCCAGGCAGTACTTGGGTAGCGGTTGCTGGCTCAACAAGGTTTTAATAGGTTTAACTCCAAAATCCGGCTTGTCTACCGCTTTGAGCACAAAACCAGTCACCATCCGGGTGCGCAACGGCACCGTAACCACGCTTAAAGCTGGCAACTTATCTTTGTAAGAGTAGGTCAGTGGCGCGCTGCCGTGGTAATGGCCGTCGGCGATGAAAATCTCGTAGTATCTCACGACCTAATTGTATCCCACTAAGAGTCCGGAGGGGGAAAGAGAATAGAGCCCGACAGTTTATTGTTCGTCGGTATCGATTATAAGATCAATGACCTCTTTTTTAACCTTTCTTAACTGAGTCTTTAGAAGCAGCGATCCAACTATACCCATAATTCCCTTACTCCGTAGCTCTCGTGCCGCGTTTTCGGCGGTCACTATATCCTGTTTCATGAATAGAGCATAAACTCCGATATGAAAGAGAGCCTCTCTCTCCAACTCCCTCCCTCTTTTTATTGCTTCGGATTCGGGGACCAGACTTACTTGTATACCTACATCTTCCAGCTCTTGTCTTGTTAGTGCATCCGGCAGTTGTGACATCGCTTCTTCTCTCACCTCAGCAACAGGCGAACACAGGTCGCTTATAACCTGCCTATCTAATACAAACGTCCTACTCTCTTCGGACCTACCGCTCATAGCTTCAAATTATACGCTCGAGAAAAGAAAGGGAATAGGACTTACCTGCTAGGATTTGGTTTTGCGTTCTTGATCGATAAGAAAATAAACGATGCTGACTACTAACGAAGTAATTAGGAGCACTAACGCAATTAATCTGATGATACTAGAGGCAGCATTCTGTTCTAACAAATAGACAACTCCGCTAAGTACTGCGACTATCATAAGAATGTCTGGAAATCGTTTCATAGTACAAATTATACGCTCGGAGGAGAGAGGATAGGAGCCTGCCCGATTTTTTAAAGCCGGGCAGGGCCTGGGGTTCGAGCGCGAGCTCGACCCAGACCCTAGCCCGGTTGCTAGACGTCCTTGGATAGGAACTGCCGTCTAGCTGACGTCTCAGAGATGTGGGGTTGCTTTGGGATTGCTTTCGCCCAAGCCGGTTTTCCCGCCGACTCGGCACGAACGGCTCCCTCCACACCCTCATGTTCTGAGAGCGTAACAAAATGATAGTATTTTCATCTATCTAGTACAAGCATAAGAGAAAAGGCCTGCCCCGTACCTTTTCGGGGTGAGAGTAATCCGCAATCAGATTACGAGAGCGTCCGCAAAAGATGTGGGGGAATAAAGCCCGTGCTAGTTTTTTGACAAAGAATGCTGTTGTGTCATATACTTAACTTGACGTTGTTTGAATAACAATAGAGGTGTTTATGCTTGATACGTTTATCACAAGTAGAGTACGCCGCAAAATCATTGTGGTCTATGCTAAATATCCTGATTTCAAAACCCACGTTCGCGGGCTGGCCAAGCTGATCAAAGAAGACGCCGGCAATATCCAGCGCGAGCTAAAGCGACTAGAAAAAATCGGCTTTTTAATCTCCGAACGCCAAAGCAACACCAAGATTTACTACACCAACAAGAATTTTCCCATCTTCAAAGAGTTGCAAAGCATAGTTTTAAAATCACAACGGGCAGCTGCCCAAAAACGCCCCGGCTCCACCCAGCTGTAGCCAGCCAATGAACAAGTGTGATAAATGAACGAGTGTTCAATGAATGCTTTAAATGCATTAATGCATTGAATGATTGCTGAATTGGCTATCCATTCGTCCATTAGTCCATTAGTCCATTGAACATTCAGGGGTTGTGCAATTACCTCTGTTAATATAAAATACCCCCTGATGATACAAGTCACAAGAAAAGACGCTAAGGAGTCCACGGAAAATTTATTGCGGCGCTTTAGCCGCAAAGTACAGCAATCTGGTGTACTGGCCGAGGCCAAAGCCAGCCAATTTTTTGAAAAGCCGATGAGCAAACGTGACCGGCGCTATAAAGCCATACTGCGCCGCGAGCGCAAAGCGGCCAAGGTTAAAAAGCTAAAGCTGGGGAACTGACAGTGAGCATCCAGCAGCAAATAGAAGGCGATATAAAAGCCGCCATGCTGGCGGGTGATAAGACCAAGACCGAGACTTTGCGTACTATCAAAAGCGCGCTACAAAACGAGGCTATCAGCCTGGGTGCCCGCGATAGCGGCTTAAGCGATGAGCAAATCCAGACGGTATTGGTCCGCGAGGCTAAAAAACGCACCGAAGCGGCGGAACTTTATCGACAGGGTGGATCAGCTGAGCGAGCCAATGCCGAGATGGCCGAAAAAGCCGTAATAGATGGCTATTTACCCGAGCAAGCCTCTGAGAGTGACATTAAGACAGCCGTAGAGCAGGAAATTGCTAAGATAAACGACCCTGGCCCGCAAAACATGGGCCAAATCATCGGGGCTGTGCGCGGCCGCTTAGGCGCTAGCGCCGATGGTGCTACCATCGCACGCTTGGTCAAAGAAACCCTCGCCAAATGATTATACTGCTAGGTATGCCCGGCGCCGGTAAGACTACCCAGACCCAAATCCTAGGTGAATTTTTGGGTTGTCCTTGGTTTTCTATGGGCGGACTTATCCGCCAGTACGCAACCGGCCAGGCTCGTGCACAGATGCTGCAAGGTAAAATAATCGACGATGGGCCCACAATGCAAATACTGGCTAAAGCCCTGGAGCCCATAAACACCGCCAAAGACGAATGCATAGTGGAGGGCAATCCACGCAGTATTCCCCAAGCCAAGTGGTGGTTGGCAAAGATCAAAAGCGGCCAGATTAAACTAACTGGCATATTGCAGCTCAGCATAGGTATAACAGATGCAGAACATCGGCTCAAAAAACGCGGCCGGGTAGATGACTCCGACATCAACGTTATCCATAAGCGCTTTGAAGAATATAAGCGGACGATTACGCCGACCATTGATTATCTGAAAGAGCAGGGACTGACTGTCCACGAAATCGACGGCTCCGGAACTGTAGAAGAGGTAGCTTTGGCCATCAAGTCAAGTTTGGGGCTCAAAGGCAGATGAATGTGAAGACCCCCAAAGAGATTGAGCTGATGCGCGAGGGCGGCCGACGGCTGGCCAAAATCCGCGATATGCTGGCCGCTGCAGTTAAGCCTGGCATAAAACCTACCGACCTCTCAGCTATGGCACGCGAAGAGATAAAAAAAGCCGGTATGCAGCCAGTTGTGCTGGGCTATCAAGGCTTTCCCGACGTAATCTGTGTGTCAGTTAATGAAGCGATTGTGCACGGCGTACCGCACAAAGAGCCGTTTCGCGATGGCGACGTGGTCAAAATCGACGTGACTTTAGGTTACAAAGGCATGGTGGTTGATTCAGCCGTGACGGTGGTGGCTGGCAGCCAACCCGACCCGGACGTAAAACGCTTGGTTGGCGGCACCAAAAAAGCTTTGGATACCGGCATAGCCGCCATAAAAGGCGATGGTACGAGAGTAGGCGACATCAGCGCGGCTGTACAAGACGTGCTGAATAAATACCACTTAGGGATTATCCGCGATCTAGTCGGCCACGGCGTGGGTTATGACATCCACGAGGATCCCAACATCCCTAATTACGGTGTGGCTGGCACCGGTCCAGTCTTGCGCGCCGGCATGACCATTGCCATTGAGCCAATGGCATCTTTGGGCGACTGGCAAATCGGCATGCTCAAAAACGGCACGGTTATGATGTTGGACGGCTCCTTGGGCGCCCACTTCGAACACACGGTGCTAATTACAGAGAATGATGCGGAAATACTTACACAACTCTAAAATGAGTAATGAACAAATGAACAAATGGACTGATGGACGAATGAATGGTCAATGAAGCAATGATTCAATGCGTTTATCATTGAACATTTGTTCATTTGTCGCATTTGTCCATTGATTGTCATTGACAATCCTGCATAAGTGTGATACTATGAGCCTAAGCTAAGAAGCAAACAAAAAGGAAAACAAAAATGAGCCAAGAAGAAACTAGAGTCAGGAAATGGCCAACAGAGGCGCTTGGAGACCGCCTGTCTCCTCGTACTGCTAACGGATACATAGATTACTTGAATGAGCATGGAACTGATGAAGAAAAAAGAGCATATGTTCATAATCGAAAAAAGGATGCTCTGATTAATTCTGCCGTGTGGGCAGGTGTGATTGGCGCAACAATAGGCAGTATCCAAGGGCTGAGGGAGACTGGCATTATGCATGGGCCTGATCAGAATACTCCAATTGAAAGAACAGGTAGCCACCATGGCTCAACCACTATGCCCTCCACAGAGCATTTAAATAAGTTCGCTGCCGAACACGGCATAAATCTTAATCAAGAGTAAATCTTCCCAGTGCTTTAGATAAAGAACCGCCTTCGAGCGGTTTTTTGTTGCTGCAACCTGTAAACTAAAACCTATAACCTCTGCTTGCCGAAGGCAAGCAGTAGCGCTATACTACGGTTGGATAAGTATATAATAAAAACATCAAATAATGTCTGAAGAAAAACTAAAGGCGCAAGTATCTCGTATTTCGTATAAGGTATTAAGTATTAATCCATACCTTATACCTAATACCGAATACCAAATACCATCATGAGCGAAGAAAAATTATCGTACTTTATAGGCTTGGATATCGGCACCACGGCCGTGCGCTGCGTAGTCGGCGAACTATCGCCCGAAACCTCTACTCCTAGTATTATCGGTTTTTCCAGCGCCGAAAACACCGGTATGCGCAAGGGCAACGTAGCCCACACCGACGAAGTAACCCAAGCCATTATTAACGCCGTGCAGGAAGCCGAACGCATGAGCGGCCGGGAAATCAAGGCTGCCACCGTTAACGTCAATGGCAGCCACGTGGAAGGGCTTAATAGTAAGGGCGTGATAGCTATAAGTAGCCAGGATCGCCAAATTAGCGCCGAAGACCGTATGCGCGTAGAAGAAGCCGCCACCGTTATCCAGCTGCCGGCTAACAAAGACATCATCCAGGTTTTCGCCAAAAACTACCGTTTGGACGGGCAGGATAACATCAAAGACCCGCTGGGCATGCATGGCGTGCGCCTGGAAGTTGACACCCACATACTGCTGGCCAGTACACCGGCGCTAAAAAGCCTTGACCAGGCGCTAGAAAACGCCGAGATCCGCCCCAGTCACCACACGGTGACCAGTTTAGCTGCCGCCGAGGCCGTTTTAGATCGCAAGCAAAAGGAATCAGGCGTCGCGGTGGTAGATATCGGCGCGGCTACAACCAATGTTATTGTAATTGAAGATGGCGAGGTAGAGCACATCGCCGTAATTCCCATGGGCGGTACGCACATCACCAACGATCTAGCCATTGGCCTTAGAACTGATATCGATGTAGCCGAGACCGTCAAACTTAAATATGCCTCTTTGGGCAAAGTAGCCAGAAATGATCTAAGTTTTGTAAAAGATGGTGAAACGCTTAAATTTGACCGCGAGATGCTAAAAATTATCGTCGAGGCGCGGCTGGAGGAGCTGCTGGAATTCGTAGACAAGGAATTTAAAAAGATCCATCGTTCGCGTCGCCTGCCCGGAGGTATCGTGTTGACTGGCGGCACCGCCAAACTACCGGGTATTGCCGAGTTTGCCCGCGAAGTTTTAGAGCTGCCAGCACGCGTGGGTAAATGGGGGCATATTAATAAAGTTGTGGATGGTTTGGATGAGGAAATATTCACGCCGGCCGTAGGTTTGATGTTGTTGGACATGCTGCTGGGGCCGCCACAACCAGCGAGTTTTAGTGAAGTTCAGCCGGGTATGCTAGAATCTGTTAATAAATCATTCAGTGGTATATTACGCCGGCTACGCCGGAACAATTGAAGCCTTAGAATTATTTTTTTGTTCAGTACCATCCGACTGCACAGAACCTGAGTAGTAATTGCATTCAGGCCTCGGGCTGCAGTATAATTGAGCTTACAAATTTTGTGAGTTAAAAACGGAGAACAAATCTTATGCCTAAGGTGGAACCGGCCATCGAAACTTTCGCCCGAATAATTGTAGCAGGAGTCGGCGGTGCCGGTGGCGCAGCCATCAATCGCATGGTAGACGCCGGTGTCAGTGGAGTAGATTTTGTGGCTATCAATGCTGACGCCCAGGCGTTGCATCACTCAAAAGCCAAGACCAAAGTACATATTGGCAAGGAAACCACTAAAGGTCTGGGGGCTGGGTCTGATCCGGAATTGGGCCAGCGGGCTGCTGAAGAATCACGCGACGACATTGTTCAGGCCGTTAAAGGCGCTGATATGGTTTTTGTAACCATTGGCGCCGGGGGCGGTACAGGCTCGGGCGGCGGCCACATCGTGGCTGAAGCCGCTAAGGAATCCGGCGCCTTGGTGGTTGGCTTTGCCACTAGGCCGTTTGCCTTTGAGGGCGAAAAGCGCCGGCGCAATGCCGAGGTGGCCATTGAGAAGATGCGCAAAAACGTTGATACCATGATCACCATTCCTAATGATAAGCTGCTAACTACCATTGACCGCCGTACGCCCCTGATGGAAGCCTTTAAAGTGGCCGACGACGTGTTGCGCCAAGGTGTACAGGGTATCTCCGACCTGATAACTGTACACGGCTTGATAAACTTGGACTTTGCCGACGTTAAGACCGTAATGGCCGATGCCGGTTCGGCATTAATGGGCATCGGCCGCGCCAGCGGCGAGAACCGCGCCATTGAAGCCGCGCAGCAAGCCATCAGCTCGCCGCTACTGGAAGTTTCGATTGATGGCGCCCGTGGCATACTCTTTAACGTCATAGGTGGTCTAGATATGACCATGCATGAGATTAATACTGTGGCCGAGACTATCACTGCCGCCGCTGATCCTGAAGCTAACATCATCTTTGGTGCTACCATCAACCCCGAGCTGGAAGGCGAGATCATTGTAACTGTGGTGGCTACCGGCTTTGACGAAAGCTATTACGCCAGCCGTAACGCTAAAGCTGCCGAGTTGCTGCGGCGCCACTCTCAAGAACGCACCACTCAGCTCGACGAAGCCGCCATGAGAGGTCTGGACATGGAGCTTAAAGAACCGGTAGAAACCAGCGTGGAGGACTTCCATAACGACGATACGCCCAACATTTGGGCACTGCCGGACGATGTTAACGGCGTGCCGCAAGACCAAGCTGAAGAAGATGACGAGCTGGACAAACCATCATTTCTGCGGCGTTTAACGAGGCGGGGCAAAAACCGTTCATTAAACGACGATAAACCAAGCGGTGATTCTGGCAGTGACTCTGACGACAAGACTGATAATAGCCAAGCTGGTAGTGACAATGACCAAAAAACCCCTAATGACAACCAGCCGGCGGATGACAACGACGGTAAGGACGACAAAACAGCCGGCCAAAACGACCAAGATTCAGCTACCGAAGAGAAGTCCGAAAAATCAACTAAAAAATCTTAAACTTTGTGAAAACTACAGCAAAAATGTACTTGCGCGGCTCTATGCATAGCGCTAATATACCTTGCACGAACACTACATATAGTGATAGTACATTGACTAACAGCTTACTCAGTAGTAGACTTTCGCGTCTGGCCATCTTGGATGGCCGAAATATCCTGCCGTATGGCGGATCATTGCGAAAGCTCACCACTGGGCTTATTAACAGAGGTAAAGAATGACGCGACACTCACGATTGGATGAAGCGCAAGGCGCCAGCGAGAAGCGCAGTAAGCTGTATTTTATATACAGCGAGCAAGCACCACAGCTGGCAACACAGCGATTCGCCAAAAGCGCCGGCGGTGCTTCTGGCTACGCCAGAAGGCAGGCCAGAGCGGCGGGAGAGTCACGATGAAGTGTAGCCACTGCGGGTCTATGGACAATAAGGTGATTGAGTCACGTGATGTAGCCGACGGCGAAGCCGTCAGGCGCCGCCGCCAATGTAGCAAGTGTGGCAGCCGCTTTACAACTTATGAACGGTTGGAGCGCCCGATGCTAGTGGTCATTAAGCGTAACGGTACCCGCCAGTTGTTCAGCCGCGGGAAACTTTTGGCCGGTTTGCAGCACGCTACCGAAAAAACTTCAGTGACACATATGCAGCTGGAAGCTTTCGTGGCCGATCTGGAGCACGAACTGTACGGCCGCGGCGAACCGGAAATAGCCTCGGTGGATATCGGCGAGCTGGTCATGGAGCGTCTGCCGAGCCTGAACGAAGTGGCCTACGTGCGCTTCGCCAGCGTCTACCGCAAGTTCCGCGACATTAGCAGTTTTGAGCGTGAACTTTCTAAGATGCGACGCAGCAAAACGCCCAAAACCAAAAAGACCTCTGCTAAAAAGCAGTAAATTCCAAAACTTTCCTGGGGTCCTGCCGCTCGAGGCACCTACCACCGTACTCCAAAGTGCGCGCGGCTCAGGTACCCTCCTCCCGCGTCACCCCCGGTAAAGTTTTGGAACTTACAAAACCATGTATTACCCGGCTATGCTTGTGCTACAATCAGAGCATTACCAGGTGGTAAACAAAAAGTTCTAAAAATATAAAGCTAACGGCTAACGGCTAACGGCTAATAGCTAATAAAGACCCACCGAAATTTCAAAAGAAATTTTGGCGGGCAAGGAGGGTCAAAATATCATGGCGCAAGCAACCAAACTATCTGTTCGTAGGCTCTTTACCAAGCCCGGTAAGAAGGCTTACGATTCGCTTAAGTGGGTCAAGCAGGACTCCGCGATTATCAATCCGGCTACTGGTAAAGCCGTGTTCGAGCAAAAGGACGTGGAGTTCCCAGAAGGCTGGAGCTTGAATGCCATAAATATTGTGGCCCAGAAATACTTTACCGGTACCCCGGGCACCAAAACCCGCGAAACATCCCTTAGGGATCTTGTTGACCGCGTAGCCGACACCATAACACGCACCGGCCTGCAGGAAGGCTATTTTGATTCGGCAGCCGAAGCCGAGGATTTTCGCGAAGAGCTTAAATACATTTTAGCTACCCAGCGGGCGGCTTTTAACTCTCCGGTTTGGTTTAATATCGGCGCGCCGCAGCGCGCGCAACAGGCCAGCGCCTGTTTCATTTTAGGTGTGGAAGACACTATGGAATCGATCCTCAATTGGTATACCGAAGAGGGCATGATTTTTAAAGGCGGCTCCGGCTCCGGCATTAACCTTAGCGCCCTGCGCAGTTCTAAAGAAAAGCTCGGTGATAGCGCCGGTACGTCTTCCGGGCCGGTCAGCTTTATGCGCGGCGCCGATTCGGTAGCCGGCACCATCAAAAGCGGTGGCAAGACCCGCCGGGCGGCCAAAATGGTCATCTTGAACATTGACCACCCCGACATAGAAGAATTTATCTGGTGTAAGGAACGCGAAGAGGAAAAAGCTCGCGATCTGCAAGCCGCCGGCTGGGACATGGACTTAGACGGCAGGGACTCTTTCTCGGTTCAGTATCAGAATGCTAATAATTCGGTGCGCGTCACAGATAAATTCATGCGTGCTGTAGAAAATGACGAAGATTGGACCTTGCGCGCTATCAAAACCAACGAGCCGGTTCAAACTATTAAGGCCCGCAACCTTTGGCGCCAAATTGCTGAGGCGGCTTGGAAGTGTGCTGACCCGGGCTTGCAGTTTGATACCACTATCAACCGCTGGCATACCGCACCCAACGCTGGCCGCATCAACGCCAGTAACCCCTGCAGCGAATACATGCACTTAGATAACTCAGCCTGCAACTTGGCCTCCATCAATTTACTCAAGTACCTAAATAGCGACTTTAGTTTTGACGTGGAGAGCTTTAAACACACGGTAGAGCTAATATTTACCGCCCAGGAAATCCTGGTTAGCTATTCTGAATATCCCACCAAGAGCATTACAAAGACTGCTCGCGCCTATCGCGAGCTGGGCCTGGGTTACGCCAATCTGGGTGCGCTGCTGATGGCCCAAGGCTTGCCTTATGATTCCCAAGAGGGACGCGCCCAGGCCGCCGCTATTACCGCGCTAATGACTGGCCATAGCTACGTCACCAGTGCCAAAATCGCCCGCAAAGTCGGTCCGTTCGCCGGATACAGTAAAGACCGGCAGGCTATGAACAAAGTGATTAAAATGCACCGCGATGAAGTCAAGAAAATTGATGCCTCGATGGTTAGTGAAGAGCTATTGTCTGCAGCCGCCGGTGCATGGGACGAAGCCGTGGAGTTGGCTGAGCTTTTTGGCGTACGCAACTCCCAGGCGACACTTTTAGCGCCTACTGGTACCATTGGCCTAATGATGGATTGCGATACCACCGGCATTGAGCCCGATCTGGGCTTGGTTAAGGTCAAAAAACTGGTCGGCGGCGGCACTATGAGCATCGTCAACCAAACTGTGCCGCGGGCGCTCAAAGCCTTGGGCTATAAACCTTCGCAGATTGAGGACATCATTAGCTACATTGACGTAGAAAAAAGCATCATAGGCGCGCCGCACCTAAAGAACGAGCATCTGCCGGTATTTGCCTGCAGTATGGGCGATAACGCCATCCACTATACTGGCCACGTTAAGATGATGGCCGCTGTCCAGCCGTTTTTATCTGGCGCTATCAGTAAAACCGTTAATATGCCCGAAGAAGTAACTATTGAAGAAGTCGAACAGCTGCATATGGACGCTTGGAAAATGGGCCTGAAGGCAGTGGCGATTTACCGTGATAACTGTAAAGTTGCCCAACCGCTGTCCATGGCCAAGAAGGAAGGTGGCCAAGCACCTGCTACCGTTGCACAGATGGTAGCAACAGCTGTGGCAGCCGCCGGCGAATCACCCGGTTACGCACCGACAAATGCCATGCGTCACGAGCTACAGCACGTACGCAACGCCAAAATTTTCAAATTTACCGTGGCTGGTACCCGTGGCTACTTTATTGTGGGTGAATACGACGATGGCACGCCCGGCGAACTGTTCATCAGCAGCGCCAAGATGGGCTCGACCCTGCGCGGCGTTATGGATGCCTTTGCAACAAGTGTTAGCTACGGCCTGCAATATGGCGTTCCGCTTAAAAAATTCATCCGTACCTTTAGCCACACCAGCTTTGCGCCCGCTGGTATCACTGATGATCCGGATATCCGTACCGCCAGCTCACTGATTGACTATATCTTTCGGCGTTTAGGCAAGACCTATCTAAGCTTTGACGATCAGCTGGAAGTCGGCCTGGCTGCCATAGACGATGTGCCGACTGAACAAACCAGCTTGCTGGAAGAGCAGGTAGCCGAAGAGGTGGAAAAAGCCGCCCAAGAAGTCGCCTCTGAGCCTGTAGCTAAAGAAGTTGCTCTGGCCAGCACTGCACCCACGCTACAAATCTCGCTGCAAGCAGAAACGCTCGACAACAAGCCTAAGGCCATGCCCCTACAAGACTCCTCAGCACCAATTTGCGATAACTGTGGTAACCAAACTCAGCGGGCCGGTAATTGCTATGTCTGTACCTCCTGTGGATCAACTACAGGTTGTAGTTGATCCATCCTGAGCTTTGTCGCCCTTCGAGTTTCCTCAGGGCGACCCTGAACATTTGTCGAATGGGTCGAAGGACGGCTCCACCACCGGCTGCAGCTAGAGCGCTGTAACGTGCTGGCCTGCTTCCGGCAGAGCCGGAACTCCGCCAGCCCTTTCGGGCTGTTGCGTTGTCACAAGCTCCGCTGCTCAGTCGCTGTACCATTTTGTACAGGCTTCTTCCGCTGCTCGCTTTTTCCTAGCATCAGCTCCGAATACAGCACTCTAGCTAGATTATTCCCTGCATCCAAACAGTCCTTAAGCCCTTTACGCTACGCGTTCTACGTTGTAGGCTATTTCTATGAGAGTAGCAGTACTCTATCATCCCAGGAGCGACCACGGTGGCATGGTTATTGATTACGCCGCCGAGTTCGAGCGCTATAAAGGCAAATCATTGGACTTGGTCAGCCTAGAAACTATTGAGGGCGCTGATCTGGCCGAACTTTACGGTATTAGCCGCTACCCGGCCATTTTGGTTATGGCCGAGAATGGTAGCTTGCAATACATGTGGCAAGGCACCCCGCTGCCATTAATGGACGAATTATCTTATCAACTGCATACCGACGATACGCCAATCCGTCCCTACAGACACGCGCTGATATTGGCGCACGCCTAAAAACCGCAAAATGCTCAATGGACAAATGTTCAATGTTCAATAGATGCTTAAAATGCATTGATGCATTGAGTAATTGACTATTCATTCGTTCATTAGTCCATTCATTTATTGACCATTTCACAGTGGCCGGCAAACTCTATCTGAGGTATAGTTTTAGTAATGAGCGAGGACAAAAAGTCTGAAAGATCACAATTCTCCCAAATCGAAGAGGAGGTTCTAGGGCTTTGGCAAAAGGAGAAAACCTTTGAAAAAAGTGTTAAGAACCGTGAAGGTAAGGAGCGCTTTAATTTCAATGACGGGCCGCCTTTCGCCAACGGCCTGCCGCACTTTGGCCACTCGCTGGAAACCGCTGTCAAAGACTCAATCTTACGTTATAAAACCATGCGCGGCTTGCAGGTGCCGCGGCGCAACGGCTGGGACTGCCATGGTCTGCCGGTCGAGTATGCTATCGAAAAGCAGTTTGGCGTTTCCGGCAAAAAACAGATCCTGGAGCTGGGGCTGGAAAAATTTAATGCTGCTTGCCGCGACTCGGTTTTTACTTATAAAGCCGATTGGGAAGCATTCCTAAGCCGTTACGGCCGCTGGAGCGATTACCAGCATTATTACGCCACAATCGACCGCGATTATACCGAAAGCGTCTGGTGGGTTTTGTCCGAGATCAACAAAAAAGGCCTACTTTACAGGGGTTTTAAATCGCTACCTTACTGCCCGCGCTGCGCTACGCCGCTGTCTAACTTTGAACTCAACGAGGGCTATCAGGATAATGTATCCGACCCAAGCGTGTTTGTCTATTTCCCACTGACGCCTCAATCAACCAAGGAATTGCAGCAACGGCTCGGCTTGAATGCAGGGCAAGGAAGTGGCGAGGAACGCAGTAAGGTGTACAGAGAGGTACATCGAGCGAGTACCGCAGACACCGACGCAGCCATGCGCCAAGAGGATCAGCGGGCTACTGGCTCGGCCAGTGGGCAGGCTGGTCCGGCCGTGTCGTTGCTAGCCTGGACAACCACGCCGTGGACGCTGCCGGCCAACGCCGCCCTGGCTGTGGACCAAGAAGCTGACTATGCCTACGTTGAGCTTTTAGGAGGTGGCTCTACGCTGATTTTGGCCAAAAAACGCCTAGAGCTGCTAGATTTGCGTAAAAGTGAATACAAGCTCGTAAAAACGGTCAAAGGCAAAGATTTGCTCGGCCTGCGCTATGAACCGCTTTATCCACTGCCAAAAGGCAAGTTCAGCGAGACGCAAGCCAAAAACGCCCACCAGGTATTTCATGATGATTCTGTAAGCCTGGAAGACGGCACCGGCGTGCTGCACTCCGCGCCGCGCTACGGCGAAGCCGACTTGGCTATGGGCCAAAACCACGATTTGCCCCTTATAGAAAGCGTTGATTCCAGTGGTCACCTGATTTACGGCCCCGAAGAAGCCGTAGGCAAATTCTTCAAAGCCGCTGATGAGCCGATAATTGCCGACCTGACTCACAACGGCAAGGTCTTTGCCGCCGAAACGGCCGAACACACTTATCCTTTCTGCTGGCGCTGCGATACACCCCTGATGTATTTTGCTACTACCACCTGGTTTGTAGAAGTTACCAAGGTTAAAAACCAGCTGCTTAAAACCGCCGAACAGATTAACTGGGTGCCAGCTAATATCAAAACCGGCCGCTGGGGCAAATGGCTAGAGGGTGCCCGCGACTGGGCGATCTCGCGCAACCGTTATTGGGGTGCGCCGATGCCCATTTGGGTTAATACTGAGGACGAGAACGACTATATCGTCGTTGATAGCGTTGCCCAGCTCAAGGAACTGGCCGGCGACAATATTAAAGTGGATGACCTGCACCGGCCATTTATAGACGAAATAAGCTTTAAAAAAGATGGCAAAACCTACAAAAGGGTAGAAGAGGTACTGGACTGCTGGTTTGAATCCGGCTCAATGCCCATCGCCCAGTGGCATTACCCCTTTGAAAACCAGGAAAAAGCCGAACAGCTGCTAACCGCCGACTTTATAACAGAGGCCATAGACCAAACAAGGTTGTGGTTTTACGTCCAACACGTTATTTCCACGATCCTTTTTGATAAACCGGCTTTCAAACAGGTGATAGTAACCGGATTCATTATGGCCGCCGATGGCCAAAAGCTCAGCAAAAGGCTTAAAAACTACCCGCCCGTTGAAGACGTGTTTGCTAACGAGGGCGCCGATGCGCTAAGGCTTTATTTGCTGTCCAGAACGCAAGCTACCGAAACCGCTGATTATATGCGCTTTGACAGGGCTGGCGTCACCGATTTGCAACGCAATGTCCTTGGTACGCTGCTTAACTCCTACAGATTCTTTAAAACCTACGCCGAGCTGGATAAATGGCGGCCCAAAAATCTTGATCCGCCAAAGTCAGACAACATCTTAGACCAGTGGATTTTGGCCCGTTTGGACGAAACTATTGCCGCTACTACTAAAAGTGCTGACGCCTTTAAGATTGCCCACGCTATCGAACCGGTAGTAACTCTTATAGACGACTTGTCCAACTGGTATATCCGAAGGAGTAGGCGGCGTTTCTGGAAAAGCGAAAGCGACAAAGATAAAGCCCAGGCCTACGTCACGCTGCACTACTGTTTGATACGTATCAGCCAGCTGTTAGCGCCATGGACACCTTTTATCAGCGACTACCTTTGGCGTGGTTTAGCGTCTGGAACTAACCAGCCAGAATCGGTGCATCTCAGCGATTGGCCATCTGTTAATAAGCCAGATAATGCTAGCCAGAAACTGCTAGAAGGTATGACTAAAGCACGTGAACTAATCACTGAAGGATTAGCCCGAAGAGCTGCGAAAGGCATCAAAGTTCGCCAACCACTTAGTCAAGTTACTGTTCCTGATGAGCTAAACCCATATGCCGACATCATCAAGGAAGAACTCAATGTTAAAGGTATTAAGTGGATAAAAAATCTAGAAGCCTCCTTATCATTTAACCCAGAACTCACTACTGATCTCACGCCGGAGCTTAAAAGGGAAGGTATCGCGCGCGATCTGGTCAGATTCGTGCAAAGTGCCCGCAAAAACGCCGGCTTTAATGTTGAAGACCGTATCAAGCTCAAGATCACATCCGAAAATGCCGAAATAACAGATGCGGCAGCCAAATTTAAAGACACAATTTTTGCCGAGACCCTTGCCACGGGCGAGCTGGATGGCGAAGGCGAGTATACCGAGACCGTCAAGCTGGATGGACAAGAAATTACGGTTTCTGTAGCTAGAAATAGATAAAGTCTTCTTTTTCAAAGAAGCAAATAGTTTTGTCACCTTTTGCCGAAAAGGTGACACCAAACTCTGGGCGCCGACCTCACTTGACGCAACCACCTGTCAAAGAGCCCAAACAGCCTGCGGGACTCCCTTTGGTCGGTCTCGCTCTTACTGATTCTATAAGAGTCGCTCGACTAAGCCGCAGGCCCAGATGTTGATACTTTTGACGTGTTTGCTCAGGTGCGGACGGCATGCCCAAATAATCTCTTCGCTCGAGTACCGGCAATCAATAATCAGGTTAACTCCTTATGCCTGCCCCGTAGTTAGCCAGCTAAAGGCTGGATATACTTCTGGGGCCCAGACCCATTCACTCAGGGCTCGCCAGAAGCCCGGGCCAGAAGAAATAACCCGATTTTAACTTGCTATTTATTAGCTAATATTGTATAGTTAAATAACTATGACAGAGAGCTGCCCGAATCAAGACATTATCGCTACACATAATATTGCTGTTGGTAATGTGAACCCAATTATTGAGAGGTTTCCGTCGCTTGTTATACGTGCCATTCTAGCTGTAAGACCGGAGGCTGCAGAAGCTCTAGGAAATGAAGAAGATTTGATCACGGACATCGGCATGGACTCCGATGTGATTTTTGGCAACTTAATACAGCGTCAAGTAGAGAAGGCTGCTAATACCCCGTGCTCCGCTTGTTCCGGGATAGTAATTGATCAAAGCAACGGAAGAGCGTACTGCGGTCATAAAGTACCCACTTCCGTAGTTGAAACAAATAGACGCATTCAGCAAAGTTAATATTCAGAAAAACCCATCTTTGACAGATACATCCGTATCTGTTAAACTCCTTAGGTCATGGCCGAGAAAATTATGAAAAAAGCAGTAATCTCTACCGGTGGCAAGCAATATTTAGTTAGCGAGGGCGAAGAGCTTGAAATTGAGATGTTGGCACCCGAAAAAAACCCTAGTTTCGATGCCTTGCTGGTGATTGACGGTGAAAAAATCTCTGTTGGCACCCCTGTTGTGGACGGGGTTAAAGTGTCGGCCGACATCACCGAACAGCTGGTCAAGGCCGAAAAAGTCACCGCCATTCGTTATGAAGCCAAAAAACGGGTCCATAAAACCCACGGCCACCGCCAACGTCACAGCCGTATCAGAATCACCAAAATCGCTTAAGTTTTTCGGCACGGAACTACACCTTCGTGCCGGTTTTTCTTACTGGCTGCAAGTCCGAAATTAGCAGGAACTATTTAGTATAAGCAGAGCGTCTGGATGGCCTATAGCTCCGGCCTTAGGAGCCAGTAAAACGATCTTTCAGGACCGCCCCGCGGACTCAAATCCCGCTTCATATACCAAGGTCTGTTCGTTAACGTGCCACTAACGCAATTCACGCGCGACATGCCGCATTAGCACGTTGGCAAAAATTAACTCATTGACGATATTTTTCTAACTTTCTCAATTTTAACGCACTTGCCGGAGCGGTATACATTTAAGTTATCCACAGGCAGTTTTTCTAAAAATAGATCAAAAAGCTGTCCCGAAGGTGTCCCGAAAGGGGTTATTTTGTTGAGCATTTTTTTAATTAAAAAGTCACATTATCGTCACGGGTTTGTCACGGTTTTACCCCTTGACTCTAAAGTGTTAATGCTCGATACTTTAACTAGCTTTTAGCTAGACAAAAAATAAAATAAAATGGTCCGCCAAAAAACCCGAACTTGCGTTGTTTGTAACCAGCCTTTCAAAGGCCGGCCTAATGCTAAAACTTGCTCCGAGCGCTGCCGCAAACGCCTGCAGCGGGCTAAGACTCTGCTGGCCCACAAACAAGCCAAAATAACCCGCCAAAAAACCCGAACTTGCGTTGTTTGTAACCAGCCTTTCAAAGGCCGGCCTAATGCTAAAACTTGCTCCGAGCGCTGCCGCAAACGCCTGCAGCGGGCAGC
>Ga0187869_10001018_pt1 | contig 26790 bp, 24 predicted proteins | sample June2016WEW_13_1_2_FD_132972 | JGI IMG/M metagenome (GOLD analysis project Ga0187869, IMG submission 132972) | Peatland microbial communities from SPRUCE experiment site at the Marcell Experimental Forest, Minnesota, USA - June2016WEW_13_100 | ecosystem: Environmental > Terrestrial > Soil >...
CCCACCACGTCGATAAGCACGCCTTCACCGTCCCGTTCGTCTGCGGAGCGCGCAACCTGGGAGAAGCCCTCCGCCGTATCGCCGAAGGCGCAGCCATGATCCGCACCAAAGGCGAAGCCGGCACCGGAGACGTAGTCCACGCCGTCCGCCACATTCGCCAGATCGTGCAGGAGATGAAAATTCTAACCGTCCTGGGCGAAGAAGAACTCTACGCCAAAGCCAAAGAGCACGGAGCTCCCTACGAGCTGATAAGAATGGTAGCGAAAGAAGGCAAGCTCCCCGTCCCCAATTTCAGCGCCGGAGGAATCGCCACTCCAGCCGACGCCTCCCTGGTAATGCAGCTAGGAGCCGAAGCCGTCTTCGTAGGCAGCGGCATCTTCATGAAGAACTCGACCGAATTCGCCGACCCCGTAGAAGCCGAGAAGCGCGCGAAAGCGATTGTGCAGGCGGCTACGCACTTCAAAGACCCTAAAGTGTTACTTGAAGTCAGCGAGGATCTCGCGGGAGCTATGAAGGGGCTGGCAGTGTCTACACTGGATGAAAGCCAGATGCTGCAGACGAGAGGTTGGTAGTAGTAGAGATGGTGTCCGAATCGATCGACGCAGGGGTGCAAATGCCACACAAAAGTGCAGGCCACAAACTCTAGTCGCGGACAGCGCAGCGGTAGCGGGATAAGATTCCTGCCCAGCCCAAAGGACGTATAATCGCCCGTTATTAGACGTAGGGTTAACGCGAGTGAGCGATGAAAAATGGCGAGAAAGGCTCCGAGATAACAACTTCAGGACCGTACCGCGTTTCGCTACGACTGCTTGGCGCGCTTGCGATCGCGTACCTGCTCGGGCTCGTAACCCACTTAATCGCGCGAAACTTCTATTCCGGGCAGCCGCTCACTTTCTCGACGCCAGAACTCATAAATTTCACGCTGTCTGTTCTCTTATCGGGTGCTTCCATATTCCTTGCTATTGCCGCAATATCTCTAGGGCGTTTTTCTGAGCAAGCAATCACTCAACGGTCCGATGAGAGCATTAGACTTCAGAATGAGGTGTTCCAAAAGACAACGGATGCCCTGCAACGGATAGAGTCATCAACCGGAGTAACAGAAAAGCGCATTGAGGACATTATATCCGGTCGTGTAGGCGATATTTCGCAAAAGGTCGCACGTCTTGCCACAGAAAAACAGGGTGAGCCGAACCTCGAAGAGCAAATTAGGAAGTCCATATATCAGGCCCTGCGAGAAGAGGGAGTGTCACCGCGGCTTGCGGCGGATCGCTTCATAGGTGAAACTGCCCGTGCTTCAAATGATGAGCGCGACCGAAAGAGAGTTGAGTATCGCCGCCTCAGCACGCAATTTATGCAGGCACTGTCGATGCGCGACGATTTGAAAGCGATCCGCATGGCCACCGGAAACATCGACGCAGCTGGGGACGAAAAGTATGACGGCATCTTTCTCACAAAGGACGGAATTAAGATCGGCATTATCGACTGGTCGCCAGTCCACGACAAAGAAATGATTCGCAAAGGAATAACGCTCGCTCTAAACGACCTGGCGAACGGGGTTGTTGGGCGGATTTTCGTTGTCTTCTACGGGCCCAGAGAACTGATTGAGCCCACATTCGCGCAAGTGACTGGGGTTGCGAGGCCTGAACTAAGAGAGAATATCTCCCTCGTAATCTGTCCACCCGACGAAATCAAGTCTGTGGCCGCCAACCTAGCTATAGCGAAGCGAGCGCCCCAGGCGGCCGCCCCGGAGGCGAGCGGCGACCCGGGAGCGGAACATCACGGATGACGATCTTTCATACGGCGGGTGGCCCACCCTAACTCCCATCCCGACTCCCGAGGGTGGCCCGTCCAAGCTCCGCTTGGGCGGGGCCTTTCTGCGGCGAGCGTATCTTCACAGTGGGGAAAAACCCAGCCCACTCCCGCTTGCGCGCCGTCCACTGCGATTCGATCTCTACCACGCCCGCCTCGCCCACTGCATAGTGACGAAAGCTGCTCCACCGCCACTCCTCAGGACGCGCCACCAATCCGCGCTTCACTGGATTCCGATGAATGTAGCGCAGCTTCTCCACAAATTTCTTTTCGCTCCAGACATTGAAATCGTAGTAACGAGCCTGCCAGAACGACTCCGCAGCCCGCAGCGCCAGTCTCCGCGCGACGCCCTGCTTCAGAGATTGCATGGCTTGAGCCAGCGTGCCCTTCTCCGGCTCGTTCACCAGGATGTGAACGTGTTCGGGCATGACGACGTATCCGTAAACGCAAAGGCTGTAATTCTCGCGAACCCGCTCCAGCGCGGACACAAACATGCCGCAAGCGCCCGCATTAGTGAACCGCGGCCGCCGGTGATAACAGCTGAAAGTGAGGAAGTGGATCTGACAGGTCTCCTGGAATCGCTTCAATCCCCACGGCATAACGCATCCTACTCACGCAACAACGCTCGTCTGTGATGGATGAACAAAAGCCCCGCCCAAGCAGAGCTTGGACGGGCCACCCTAGGAGATGGAGTGGGTAATCCGTCCGAGGCGAAGAATATAAAAACCAAAAGCCCCGCTAGTCAGGCGGGGCTCGACACAATTGCCAGTCGGTACGCTACCTTTCAAGCAGAGTCATAATACCAGACCAACTCTAAGTCGCCGTCCCTACCTGACTGGGTCCGGCGTTCCATCCGACCATCTGCCCGCAGGAACCATGAATACGTCGATTGGTTCCGGAGCGCCATCGAACTGTGGATTCAGCATGACGGGAGAGTTGGGCAGATCTGCACCCCAAACGGCACCGTCCATGAGAGGCGTGTAAAACATCAGGTGAGCTATCCAGTTGTGGCGGGCGCTGTCGGTAAGGTACTGGTCCTTGGACAGCATGTAGGACATGGCTCCAGGCTCCAGGGGCGGCAGCTCTTGCTTTATGAATTTCTTGATGCCTTCGATGATCTGAGCATTGGATTGGCCGGCCAATATCATCTCCGTTCTTTTATACGTCAGCGGCAGGATGGAGCGGGAAGCCGGCGGATTGTAGCAGACCGGGCCTCGAACCTTAGGGTTCCAAAAATTAGCGGCATCCTCGCCATTGAATGGGCCCATCCACCCACGCTCTACGAGGCATACGAAACCATTCTTGCCTTTGACTGCGGTTTCATAGCCATGCCTTCCGAGGACTAGGACGTCGGCATCGCGCGAGATGGCCTCCGGAGCCGCGCTTCGCGCCAGAGCAATCTCAGCGTTTCGATCGGCCATTAGATATTGATCAAGCGGAGCCATGCTCGGATACGGCGCCTTTGGGTCCTGTGCTTGCGCTTGCCAGCACTCGCCGGGCACGATAACCAATGCAAGAGTTGCCAATGCGATCATTTTGACTATCTTTTGGTTCATTGATTCCTCCTTGGAATTTAGACGCTCGTACATACTGGATGGTGGCCCGTCCAAGCTCCGCTTGGGCGGGTCTTTCGGCAGGATCTTCCGGTCCGTCAATGCGGCTGTTCTTATTCATCACAATCATCCTGTGATCCGCCGCGAGCCGTCGTATAAAATCAGCTCACCTCGTTCTTGGCCAACGACCAAAGGCCCAACGACTAGCGACCGACGACAACCATGAAAATTGGAGTCCTAGCCCTGCAAGGAGATTTCGACGCGCATCGCCGCCGTCTGGAGGAACTCGGCGCGGAAGTTGTGCTGGTGAAAAAGCCGGAGCAACTGCAAGACATCGACGGCCTGGTGATTCCCGGTGGCGAGTCCGGCACGTTTCTCAAGCTGCTCGGCCCAGATGGTCTCGCGAAGCTGAAGGATTTCGTGCGCGCGAAGCCCACCTTTGGCACGTGTGCGGGATGCATCCTGCTGGCCACCGAAGTAGAGAATCCCAAGCAGGCAGGCTTGGGCGCGCTCGACATTACGGTGCGCCGCAATGCTTACGGACGGCAGATCGACAGCTCGATCCGAGACGGGCGCTTTCTTAATGATAATGAGCCGATCGAGATGGTATTCATCCGCGCTCCGAAGATTGAACGCTTAGGCGCGGGCGTCGAAGTGATCGCGACGGAAGGGAACGATCCTGTGCTGGTGCGCAAGGGTAAGACGCTAGCGGCTACGTTCCATCCTGAATTGAGCGATGACCGGCGCATTCACCAATATTTTCTGGACCTGGTTGCGAACGGAAAACTTGCGAACGGAAAGCGAAACGGAAAATGACCGGCAGCCATGAACTCGAAGATAGTGAAGGATGGCCGAGGGGGCTCCCGGCAAGAAAACTAGTTGCTCAGATGATGCCGAATCAACGTAGCCAAGCCAACCAGGCCGCCTCCAAGTAAGGCGAGCAGACCGGGTTCTGGAAAGACAGAGGATTTTACGACGGCTGGTGATGCAAAGGAATTCGAAGCCAGGATCAAAACAAGCAGAAAAACAGGGCCCAATTTCCGCACGGGGAAGCTCCTTTCGCCCTACGTACTGGCAAACGGCTCTCCAATCCGCGCGACTTTTACAATTAGTTCACACATTCATTTTCCGGGCAAATTTTGTCACTAAATTGTAACGGGTTGGCGGTTTTCCAAAGATTCCGATATCTATGTGTGCAGGATTTTGCATAGTTGTGCCAGCCAATGTTCCTCTTCCCGCTCTGGGTGCGGGATTTGGCCTGATCCGGTATGCTGTGAAATTCCGATCCCACCTCTTGTATGGAACCTGCTCCTGAACTGGAAGTCAGCCCGGTGTCGTTTGCGTCGTACGCGCGCCTGCTACGCGGGAACCGGAATTTTCGCCGCTTGTGGGGCGCGCAAATCGTCAGCGAAATCGGCGATTGGTTTTACACGCTGGCGATCTACAACCTGCTGCTCCAACTCACCGGACGCGCCGGATCGGTGGCGCTGGCGCTGGTGCTGCAAGTTCTGCCGCTGACTCTGATCGGGCCGACGGCGGGCGTGGTCAACGATCGACTGCGGCGCAGGCAGGTCATGATTGCGGCCGATCTCGGACGCATGGTGATCGTGCTCTGCATGCTGCTGGTCCGCTCGAAAGCGATGGTGTGGCTGGTCTATCCGCTGCTGGTGGCGGAAACCCTGCTAGCCGGTTTTTTTGAACCGGCCCGAAATGCCATGATCCCAAACGTTGTGAAGCGGGAAGATGTTGTGGTCGCAAACACGCTCTCCTCGACCACGTGGAGCATCAACCTTATGGTGGGCGCGACCTTGGGCGGCGTGGTTGCGGCGCTGCTGGGGCGCGATGCGGTGTTCGTGCTGAATGCGCTGTCGTTTCTGGCATCCGCCGCGTTGATCTGGGGAATGCGCTTTGCTGAGCCCCACGCCGAAGGCGCCCGCCCCTTCGCAGCGCGAGAGTTGGTGGACTTTTCGCCGATCCTCGCCGGGATCCGCTACGTGCGGGAGCATGCCCGTTTGCGTTCGACAGTTCTTGTGAAGGCCGGAAATCTCATCATCGGACCGGGCTGGGTGCTGTTCACGGTGATGGGACAAAACGAATTTGCCGTGCGCTGGCATGGCATGGCTCCCGAACGCGGCGCGTTTCTCGGGATGAGTCTGCTGCTCGGCGCCCGCGGACTGGGCGCGCTGCTCGGGCCGCTCCTGGCCGCTCCCTGGGCGGGGCACTGGAAACATCGCTTGGAAGTCGCGATCTTCTGGGGATATTTGGCGGGGGCGGCCGGGTATACGCTGATCGGTGTGTCGGGACATCTGTGGCAGGCATGTTTGTGCGTGGCGCTGGCGCACTTTGGGAGTTCAATCGTGTGGGTATTCTCGACGACACTGCTGCAAATGCAAAGTGATGACAAGTTTCGCGGACGCGTTTTCGCCGCCGACCTCTGCCTCTGCATGTTCACGATTGCCGCAGGGGCCTATCTTGCGGGACGCTTCGTGGATTGGGGATTCGCCGCGCGAAACGTTGCCAGCGTCGCGGGGATGTTGATGCTGATTCCGGCCGGGCTGTGGGCGCTGTCGGTGCGGCGGAACGCGGCGGCGGTATAGGAAAAGGAATCGGCCAGGGGCAAATGAAGTGCTATGGCCGCAAGATCCGGTTTCCGAGTTGAGGTGCGAGGCGTAGAAAATCGGAGAGGTTGAAAGTGTAGATTCGATCACAGCGAGCTTTCTCCGCGCAGCGTAACTGCAACGCGTCATAGAGAATTCCGCCACGCAACCCTGCCTGTGCAGCCGAATCCAGCGTCGCAAGATAATCTTTCTCGTGAAGAATGACAACCTCGCAGTGCTCTACGATACTTTCTGTCACATAGCGGTACGCTTCCGTCGGATGAATCATCGGGGTAAGAGGAAGGCGAGTGAGCGTACTGAAGGTTTCCGCCAGCCCATGCGCAGAAACCACGCCCTCGTGTCGACCGCTTGTCACCTGGCGGTAGACGGCAGAGGAGGCGGCGTGATGCGGATGATGAGCCACCGCCAGCGCCACCAGTACAGAAGTGTCGAAATACAGCCTCACGCCGTCCCGCCCAGACGCTGCAGGCGCTCTTCGCGATCGTCACGAAGAGCCTTTGCAAAATCGAGTTCTCCTTGCGGAACGCCTTGATGCACCCAGATTCCATGATCTTGCACCCAACTTGGGCCGCCGCGCGCCGGGCGCAAAGCAAACTCCTGCGGTCCTTCGCTGACTTCCAATTCCGTTCCCGGATGCAGTCCGTAGCGCGTACGCAGCGGCTTCGGAAGAACCACGCGGCCGAGTTTATCCAATTTCAGCTTCATACAGACAATTATGCCATATTTGTCTGGCAATGGCAATTGGCATTGCCATAACTGGCGACAAAAGCGAACCATATGGCGATCCTGCTGCGGTTGTCGGGGTTACGTGTTTCGTGCCGTTAAGTCAGCTGATCGATCTTCGCGGCCAGGATGAAATCCGACTCGGTCAGCCCATCCACGGCGTGCGTCCAGGTCGTGATTTCGACCTTGCCCCATCCCAGCAGAATGTCGGGATGATGGCCCTGCTCCTCAGCCAATGCGCCAACTCGATTCACGAACGCCAACGCGGATTTAAAGTCGGGGAATTTGTACGTGCGAACGATGTGATGCTCGTTGACGACTTTCCACTGCTCGGGCTCGGCCAGTTGCTGACGGATTTCCGCAAGTTTGTTTCCCTTCAACGGCGGCACACCGCCCCGGCAAGGAACGCAATTTCGGTCAGCAAGCATAGGCGGTCCCAGATCGAACCCCTAAAACGGAATGTCCTCATCCGTAATTGGAGAACTGCCCGCCGGCACGTGCTCCGGTTCAGGCGCGCTCTGGTCGAAGTTATTGCCGCCCGAGGATGTCGAAGACGAGGACGAGGATCCGCGCGAGCTGCCGGCATACTCACCGCCACCGCCTTCGCCGCGCCCGCCGAGCAGGACTAGATCGTTTGCCACGATCTCCGTCATATACTTCTTCTGGCCGCTCTGCTTGTCGTCCCAGGAGCGGGTCTGCAGGCGGCCTTCGATGTAGACCTTGCCGCCCTTTTTCAGATACTCGCCCGCAATTTCCGCCAGGCGCTGCCAGAGCACCACGTTATGCCACTCGGTGCGGTCCTGCCACTGGCCATCTTTGCCTTTGAAGCGCTCGTTGGTGGCCAGGGTGATCTTCGCGACCGGCGTGCCTTGCGGCGTGAACTTCACTTCGGGATCTTTGCCGAGATTCCCAATCAGGATGACTTTGTTTACGCTTTTCACGAGTCCGGCCTCCTTCGAGAACGCTGATCTTTGAGACCCTAACGCTCAAGACGCTCACTATAGCAGAATTGGACGACCCCTTGGCGGTGTCGCACGTACAAGAAATATGTGATGAATCGGCAGGCCTCGGAGTAAACCGATTTACCCCAACTCTCCGGTAGAGACGCGGCTTGCCGCGTCTCCGTCCGCGTCGGGGTGAGACGGGGCAAGCCCCGTCTCTACACAAAGATCTGAAACAGCATCAAGTAGACGATCACGCCCGTCACCGAAACGTAGAGCCAGAGCGGAAACGTCCAGCGCGCGATGGCGCGATGCCGGTCAAACTGTCCACGGAGCCCACGGGTCAGAGTGATCAGCACCATGGGCACAATAACGATGGCCAGGATAGTGTGCGAGATCAGGATGGTGAAGTAGAGGGGCCGCGTCCATCCGGTACCGCGAAAATACACGATGCCACCGTGATGGGGCCAGTGGTAATAAACGTACGACACGAGAAAGAGGGAAGAGGTAACGAATGCAGTTAACATCACTGCACGATGCGCCGCGATCTTTCCGCGCGCGATCAGCGCACGTCCGATGACGAGCAGCACTGCGCTCGATCCGTTGAGCGTTGCATTGATCTTCGGGAAGATTGAGTAGTCGGTCATAGTCGGTCATGCGAGAAGTTTATTTGTACGGGGAACGGAGCGCCTTGGCAAGGTCAGAGGAGAGAGGTCAGATTGCAGAAGTGAAAAGCTAGGTCGGGTTAACCTTTGCAATCTGACCTCTGACCTCTGACCTGTCCTCTCTGACCTATCGCTCCCTCGCCCCGCTTGCGTATAGAATATGCACACGATGCCTGACGTGGGGAACTCTCAGCCGCCGGCCCCGGCGGATCCAAAAGTCTCTGGCTTGCACTCGCTGCCTGTGGTGGCGGTCTGGGCCCGCGATCTGCTAGTCTCGCTCGCCATCTCCGCGTTCATCATTATCTTTCTCTACCAGCCGGTAAAGGTGGAAGGCACCAGCATGATGCCCGGCCTCGAAGACCAGGAGCGCATCTTCGTCAACAAATTTGTCTATCGCTGGGAGCCTATCCAGCGCGGCGACATCGTCGTCTTCCGCTATCCGCGCGACACCTCGAAGAGCTACATCAAGCGCGTCATCGGCGTTGCCGGCGACCGCATCCGTATTGAGAACGGACAGGTATACGTGAACGGCGAGGCGCTCGATGAAGATTACGTTCCCAGCGATTATGCGGATGCCCGCTCTTACCGAGAAATCGTGGTCCCGTCGAACAGCTTCTTCGTTCTCGGCGACCATCGCACCATGTCGAATGACAGCCGCGACTTCGGTCCCGTGAACGAGCGCTACATCTACGGCAAAGCCGTCTTCGGATATTGGCCGATGGAGAAGCTGGGGCGCTTACGCTAGAGGTCTCAGGTCTTAGGTCTCAGGTCTCAGGTGTCAGGAAAACCTGGAGAGTGCGACCGTGGGTGATTTTCCTGAGACCTGACAACTGACAACTGAGACCTTTCTTCAGCCCTGCTCTCCTGCTAGAATCGATAAAATCCACTCCCAGGAGTTCTAATGCAAGCGATCCTTGCGCTCGAAGACGGCAGAGTCTTCCGAGGCAAAGGCTACGGCGCTAAAGGCGAGTGCTCCGGCGAAGTCGTTTTTAATACTTCCATTACCGGCTACCAGGAAATTTTCACCGACCCTTCGTATGCCGGGCAGATTGTCGTCCTGACCAACCCTGAAATTGGAAACTACGGCACGAATCCAGAAGATAACGAGGCCGTGCGCCCGTACATTGAGGGGTTGGTAGTGCGCGAATTTTCGAAAGTCAGTTCCAACTGGCGCTCGCAGCAGGTCACAGACGAGTTCATGGAGCAGTTCAGGATTCCAGTGCTTGCCGAGATTGACACGCGCGCGCTCGTGCGGCACCTGCGTGACCACGGCGTGATGCGCGGCGTGATCTCGACGCTCGAAGACGATGCCGAAAAGCTGGTAGCCAAGGCGTGCGCGATCCCGAAAATGGATGGCCAGGATCTCGCCAAAGTTGTCTCCACCAACCACACCTACGTGTGGGAAACGGGTGAGCGCTCGCACTTGCCCGACGAAATTGTGGGTGTAAAAGACGAGCCGGCGCGCTTCCACGTGGTCGCCTACGATTTCGGCATCAAGCAGAACATCCTGCGCAAACTGCGCGGAGAAGGCTGCAAGGTGACGGTAGTTCCCGCGCAGACCATAGCAGAGGATGTGCTGGCGTTGAAGCCCGATGGCGTGTTCCTCTCGAACGGCCCAGGCGATCCCGAGCCCTGCACCTACGCGGTCGACAACATTCGCCGCTTGATGGGACGCCAGCCGATCTTCGGAATCTGCCTGGGACATCAACTGGTCGGCATAGCGCTAGGAGGCAAAACCTTCAAGCTGAAATTCGGGCACCACGGCGGAAATCATCCGGTGAAGAGGCTAGCCAGCGGCAAGATCGAAATCACGGCCCACAACCACAACTTCGCGGTCGATCCCGATTCGCTTCCGCAAAGCGAAGTTGAATTGACGCATATGGATCTAAACGACAATACGCTCGAAGGCATGCGCCACCGGAATCTGCCTCTGTTCACGGTGCAGTACCACCCGGAAGCGGCGCCCGGGCCACATGATTCTCACTATCTGTTTAAGGATTTTGTGCGGATGATGGAGGAGTTTAAAAGATAAGAGTGAGTCGGCGAGTATCTGATTTAACTTCGCCGGTGTTTGTCACTGACAAAAATGGCAACCGCAACGCTTCAAAAAAGTCTCGGCGCATTCTATACAGGCAAGTCGGTCGCAGATCGGCTGGTAGACTGGGCGGTTTTTGACGGTTCAGCCTCAGTGCTCGACCCAAGTTGTGGAGACGGCGCGTTTCTTGAAGCCGCCTACACACGGCTAGTTGGACTCGGGTCCCGCTCCCCTCAGATATATGGGGTGGATGTTTCGACCGATGCGCTTCAAGTGGCGCACGAGCGAGTCGAAAGCGCGCACCTCATCCAAAAGAACTTTTTCAATCTAACACCCGATTCGATGCCGCGCTTTGATTGCGTCATCGGAAATCCTCCTTTCATTCGTTATCAGACCTTCAACGGCGACAAAGACACGATCGGACAGGAGCGTGCGAAAGAAGCTGGAGTCGAACTTCCGCGGCTAGCTTCGTCTTGGGCTCCGTTCGTCGTGCATGCTTCGCGCTTCCTGCGGCCTGGCGGACGTCTTGCCATGGTCATGCCATCAGAGTTAGGGCACGCGATGTACGCGCGCGCCGTCTTGAGATTTCTGGTTGAGAACTTCCGCCACCTTGCCGTAGAGATGTTCAGAAACAAGCTCTTTGAAGATTTAAGCCAGAGCACGGTTCTGCTGTTGTGCGAAGGATACGGAGAGCCCAGCCGCGCATTCATTATTTCGTCTGCGGAAGACTTGTTCGCGAGCGATCGTCAAGTCGACAAGGTAGACGTTGCCACAGTAAAGCAGGGGCGATTCCGTTTTACGCCTTATTTGATCTCGAAAGAGGCGCGTTCGTTGTACGAGGGACTGGCGACGGACAGCCGAGTTCAACGACTCGGTGACGTTGCAGACGTTGGTATTGGCTACGTCACGGGAGCTAATGATTTTTTCCATCTGTCGGCGGAGGAGTGCGGTCGCTGGGAAATCCCTAAGCGTTTCTTGCGCCCGTGCTTGCCTAACCTCCGCGGGTTGGAGGGGATCGAGTACGACTTGAAGCAATGGAAAGAACGACGCGCTCGGGGGGACAAGGCGTATCTTCTTGCCCTCCCACAATTCCCCGATACTGCTTTTTCCGCGTCCCTGCGGGAATATTTGCGGAGTGGCGAAGCGGATGGCCTCCACCTTCGTTACAAGTGCCGCATCCGCCAATTTTGGTACGCGGTACCCCATGTGCGGATTGCGGATGCATTTCTTGCATACATGTCTGGTGAGCAGCCCCTCCTGATCGCGAACACCGCGAATCTTGTGGCTCCCAATACTGTGCACGTTCTGCGCTTCGCTCGTGGCAACGAACCAATGCGCTATGCGGCTTCGTGGAGGAGTTCGCTGACCAGATTGAGCTGCGAGCTTGAGGGCCATGCTCTTGGTGGCGGCCTCTTTAAAATGGAGCCATCCGAAGCAGAAAACGTCCTCGTTGTCCGACCTCGCGCGGCGTCGTTCCGATCTCTAAGGGCGGAACTGCCAGAGGGGACGACGAAATCCGGCGAGTATTTCTCCGATATCACGGATCGCCTCGTCTTGAAAAAGCAGCTTGGGCTCAGTCGATCCGACTGCGTAATGTTGCGCGAGGCGGCGGGAAAAATTGAAGCATGGCGAAAGCACAAGTAAATCCGTTTCCGATCAACACGCTCGAGCAGGCGCTGGTTGCGCTTGGTGGCAGTGCGAAGACCCAATCTGGACTGCACATCAGGCCGTTTCATGGTCATTGCTCATCGAGGCTGGTGCTCGAAGGCGGGTTCCCTCCCGAATGGATGCATCCGCGCCCTGCAATGGCGAGCAAAGCATGTAGCAACAACAGGTACGAGTTAAGTTACTCGAAGGCTGCCGAAAATCCAACCGAGCAAAGTGTCCTGGGTGGAATGAAATACAAGAATGTTGATGTGACGGTCGTGATTCCCGGCATCGGCCCGGCTCTCGGCATATCCGCAAAGAGCACCGGGAACGCTTTTCGAAATCTCACCAACCGCATGGAGGAGGCGCCCGGCGATTGTGTAAACATCCACATGATGTATCCGGGCTTTGTCTTTGGATTTTTACATCTCATCAAGTTCGCTAAGACGACAGAAGTAGGAAGCCCCAACGACGCATCGTTTGATGCGCAAGACAAACCCCTTGAAAGCATCGTTCGCTATCACAACGCTCTAAGCGCTCTGACAGGCAGAGCGACTATTACCGATCCTCAAATGCGCTATGAATCAGTCGGGCTACTTGTCTATCGTCGCGTGGACGGGAAAGCAGTGGTATGGCCAAATTTTCCTGCCATGGACAGCCCGATTCACTATTCCAAGTTTTTCCAGAAACTCTATGACACGTACGATCTCAGGTATGCCTACCCGGATTCTAGCGGACGCAATCATCGAAAACTTTGGGAGGTTCCACGCGGCACCTTTCCTGAAAAGATTGACTCGATAACCGGGTGTTCATGGGAGCCACGATTGAATACTGGTGATGAAGAACAGGTTCCGTGAAATTGGCAGCCTTTTCCCCGAATGTAAATTGTGAATTAAAACCAAATGCCCAAACGAACCGACATCTCGAAAATCCTGATCCTCGGCTCCGGCCCCATCGTCATCGGCCAATCCGCGGAGTTCGACTACTCTGGCACGCAGGCTTGCAAGGCACTCAAGTCGGAGGGCTTTGAAGTTGTGCTGGCGAACTCGAACCCGGCGACAATCATGACCGATCCCGAGTCGGCCGACCGCACGTATATTGAGCCGCTAACTCGTGAGTATCTCGAAGAGATCATTCGCGTCGAGCGGGAACGGTCTCCCAGCGCGGGCTTTGCCATTCTGCCTACGGTCGGCGGACAGACGGCGCTCAATCTCGCCATTGAACTTGCCGATGGTGGCGTTCTCGACAAGTACAACGTGCATTTGATTGGTGCGCAGATCAGCGCCATCAAGAAGGCTGAAGACCGTCTGTTTTTCAAGGATGCGATGCAGCGTATCGGCCTCGACGTGCCGAAATCGGCGCTCGTGAATAACCTGAAAGACGGCATTGAGTTCGCCGGCAAGATCGGCTTTCCAGTGATCATTCGTCCGTCATTCACGCTCGGCGGCACCGGCGGAGGCATTGCCTACAACCGAGAAGAACTGATGGAAGTCCTCGCCCGCGGCCTCGACCTCTCGCCCGTACATGAGTGCCTGATCGAAGAATCCGTTCTCGGGTGGAAAGAGTACGAACTCGAGGTGATGCGCGACACGAAGGACAACGTCATCATCATTTGTTCGATCGAAAACTTCGACCCCATGGGCGTGCATACCGGCGACTCCATTACCGTTGCCCCAGCGCAGACGCTTACCGACCGCGAATACCAGATGATGCGCGATGCGGCGATTGCCGTGATCCGCGAAATCGGCGTCGAGACCGGGGGATCGAATATCCAGTTCGGCGTCAATCCCTCGACCGGCCGCATGGTGGTGATCGAGATGAACCCACGCGTCTCGCGCTCTTCCGCGCTCGCGTCAAAAGCCACCGGATTTCCGATTGCAAAAATTGCCGCAAAACTTGCGGTCGGCTACACTCTCGACGAGATTCCGAACGACATCACGCGCAAGACTCCAGCCTGCTTCGAGCCCACGCTCGACTACGTGGTCGTCAAGATTCCCAAGTGGCAGTTTGAAAAATTTCCCGGTGCCGACGAATCGCTTGGACCGCAGATGAAATCCGTTGGCGAAGTGATGGCGATCGGCCGCACCTTTAAGGAAGCCTTGCTGAAGGGTGTCCGGGCGCTCGATACGGGCAAACGCGTGGGCTCGGAAAAAATCGAGCCCAAGATCCTTACCCAGCGCCTGGTGACGCCGCATCCCGAGCGGCTTACCTATGTGCGCTACGCTCTTCGCCAGGGACACACGATCAAGCAGATTGCGAAGATGACGTCGATCGATCCCTGGTTCCTCTATCAGCTCAAAGAAATTAACGAGATGCAACTGGAACTGGAAAAGCACCCGATGGAATCGATCCCCACAGCAGTGCTGCGTGAAGCCAAGCGCATGGGATTTTCCGATGGGCGTCTCGCCGGAACCTGGCGTCTGGACGGTAAAGGCGGCCAGGAAAAAGTTCGGCACTTCCGCAAGAAGCACGGCCTGAAGCCGGTCTACAAACGCGTCGATACCTGCGCCGCGGAGTTTGAAAGCTACACGCCGTATCTCTACTCCACCTACGAAGACGAAGACGAAGCTGCGCCCACAGCAAAGAAGAAAGTTGTCATTCTCGGTTCCGGCCCCAACCGCATCGGGCAGGGAATTGAATTCGATTACTGCTGCTGCCACGCCAGCTACGCGTTGCGCGAGGATGCTTACGAAACCATCATGATCAACTGCAATCCGGAGACGGTTTCGACCGACTACGACACCAGTGACCGTCTCTACTTCGAGCCACTAACGCTTGAAGACGTGTTCGCCGTCTGCGAGCACGAAGCTTCCGGCGGCGCACCGGTCGGCGTAATCGTGCAGTTCGGCGGGCAGACTCCCCTGAATCTTTCGCTGCCGCTTAAAGCTGCGGGCGTCAATATCATCGGAACCACGCCCGAATCGATTGATCTCGCCGAGGACCGCAAGCGCTTCGGCAAACTGCTGGAGGAACTCGACATACCGCAGGCTCCCGGAGCCATGGTTGCTTCGGTCGAGGAAGCGGTCGAAGCCGCAAAAAAGATCGGATTCCCCGTGCTGGTGCGCCCTTCATACGTTCTAGGAGGGCGAGCCATGGTCATCGCCTACGACGAAGACACGATTCAGCAATACATGAAGCAGGCCGTCGAATATTCACAAGATCGGCCCGTGCTCATCGATAAGTTTCTCGAAGACGCGATTGAAGTCGACGTGGATGCACTCTCCGACGGCGATGACGTCGTCATCGGCGGCATCATGCAACACATCGAGGAAGCCGGCATCCACTCCGGCGACTCTTCCTGCGTGCTGCCCGCAGTCGATATTCCGGAGTCGTTGCTCAAGCGCATGCGTGAATACACGTTCAAGCTGGCGCGGGCGCTCAAAGTGATCGGCCTGATGAACGTGCAGTTTGCGATTCCTCGCGGTCACGGCCCGAAAGGCAACGGCAATCATGAAGCCAAGGTCTACGTGCTGGAAGTGAACCCTCGCGCCTCGCGCACCGTGCCCTTCGTTTCAAAAGCTACCGGTGTGCCCATGGCGAAGATTGCCGCGCGACTCATGGTCGGCCGCAAGCTGCGCGAATTCCTTCCGGAGTATGTGGAGCGCGGCACGGATCTGGACACGGGCCGCTGTTTCTATGTGAAATCGCCGGTTTTTCCCTGGTCGAAGTTTCCCGGCGTCGACACGGTTCTCGGCCCCGAAATGCGCTCCACCGGAGAAGTCATGGGCATCGCCGACAATTTCGGCGAGGCCTTCGCCAAAGCCCAAGTGGCCGCCGGCCAGAAACTGCCGACGCAGGGCACGGTTTTCATCAGCGTCACCGACCATGACAAGCCGCAGGTCGTGGAGGTCGCACGGCGCTTTGTTGACATGGGATTCAAACTCGTGGCCACGCATGGGACGGCGGACATCCTTGAAGAAGCTGGCTTGGCCGTGGACCGCGTCTACAAAGTAAAAGAAGGCCGCCCCAATGCGGTGGACCTGATCAAAGCCGATCGCATCCAGTTGATCGTCAACACGCCGCATGGCCCCGATCCCTACTTTGACGAAAAAGCGATCCGCCGCGCCGCCGTCACCGGGCGCATCACCACCATCACTACGCTTTCCGCGGCCCGAGCCGCTGCGGAAGGTATTTCCGCCCTCCAGCGCGGAGAAGTGCGCGTGCAAGCGTTACAGGCGCTGCACGCGGAGCGGGTCACTGCCAAATGAGGCTTGAGCTCAAGATGACAAATCATCAACCCGGACTCCATAATTGAATTGAGGTCGCAAGCGACCGACGACTGAGGTCCTGCATGCTCTTATCCGGAATCTTTCCGCCCATCACGACGCCGTTCTATCCAGACGGCGAGGTCTATTACAAAAAGATCGAAGCGAACGTCGAGCGCTACTCGCGCACGCCGGTTGCGGGTATAGTGGTCCAGGGCTCGACCGGCGAAGCCATCCTGCTCTCCGACCAGGAACGCCGTGACGTTTTGAAGACCGCGCTCGCCGCTGCCGCTCCCAATAAAGTCATGATCGCAGGCACCGGAATCGAGTCCGCGCAGGAAACTCTGCGGCTCACCGAGTATGCTGCCAAGCTCGGGTACGACGCTGCCATGGTGCGCACTCCGCACTACTACAAGAAGCAGATGCTGCCGGCGAACCTGCTGGCTTTCTATCGCACGGTTGCCGACCGCTCCGCGCTGCCCATCATCATCTACAACTTTCCGCAGGCCACGGGATACGACATCCCCGCCGAAGTTGTGATCGAACTCGCCAACCATCCCAACATCATCGCGATTAAGGAATCGAGCGGCAATCTCGACAAAGTGAAAACGATGGTCGAGGGCACGCGTCAGGTAAAGCGACAGGCCACCGTAACGGAAACCTTCGAGGCCGTGACTCCGCGCATGCTCAATGCGGCAATCGCCGAGAGCGAGAAACAGAGCAGGGAACTGGTCAGCGTAGCCGCCTTGACAGCTACTGCGGCGGAAGCACCGCTGCGCCCGACGCCATCATCGAGCGCGGTAACTGTCGTCGGAAGGTTAAAAACGCGCCAGAAAGAAGTCGGCTTTCAAGTGATGGTCGGCGCCGCTCATCAACTCGAGCCGTCGCTCGCATTGGGAGCGGTCGGCGCCATTCTGGCCTTCGCCTGTCCCGCACCAATGGCGTGCTACGAAATCTACGCCGCGCTCAAAGAGGGAGACAGCGCCCTCGCCCGCGAGAAACAGGAGCGCGTGAAACTAGCTGCCCAGCGTGTGGTCGGCGAGCTCGGCGTCCCCGGCGTGAAGTACGCGATGGACCTCAACGGCTACTATGGAGGCCCGTCGCGACTGCCATTTCTGCCACTCTCCGGCGAGCAGAAAGTGGAGATTGAGGGGTTGATGGCGGGAATCCGCAGTTAGACAAGCGTTCCGCGTTGCTGCGCAGGGATAGGGAACTTAAAGGAAGACCATGTCCAAGATCATTGCTGCCGCCCTGTTTGCGATTGTTGCGACTTGCTGCCTCGCGGCGAAAGATGCTCCGATCCAGGTAATCAACTGGCCACAGGCTGGCTCGGCCGTTGTCCGCATTACCCTTGGAAAGTTCAACCAGATCAGCTCTGTCGCCGGGCAGCACAACTGTGTGATCGACATGACCGCCGAGAACTTGTGGAACAAGAAGATCTCTCATCTCGGCTTCAATCTCTATCTGTACGACAAGAACAAAATCCGCATCGGCGACGGTTGGATTACTCTCGACAACGTCACTCCTGGACAATCGATCAAGTTTCAGACCACAGTTCATGCCCTCGGTACACCTGTCTCAGTCGAACTGGCCGTCAATTCTGTGCCCGCTGATCTACAGCCGCTAGCCCCGCCGAAGAAAGTGTCCGTTACCGTGAACTCCGTTCCACAAGGAGCCGTGCTTACGGTGGACGGCGCAGAGGCCGGCACTACGCCGAAGTTGGTGCAACTGGCTGTGGGTAAACATAGCCTCGGGTTTACGAAGGAAGGGTTCAACACGGGAACATTTCCTCTTGAAATCGGCCCTGACGACGTTTCGGGAGGCAGCGTCAGCTATGAGCTTGGCAGCGCGGCGCACGATACCATCGAGTTACGAGACGGTTCAGTGCTCTCAGGAGACTTGGTTTCGGTCGGTGGTATGCAAGTTGTGATACGCATCGGTGGAAGTACTCAAACATTTGACCGAAATCAGGTGAAGCGCATCCTCCTGACCGAGCGCAATCCGGTAAACTGAAAGGGACGTCAGGAAATCACGCGGTCTTGTTGCCTTGGCGGCAAGCCACGCAAGAGTGTTAACACGAAACTGCTAAGGAGCAATCTATGGCGACAATAACCACGACGCAGCCGACTACCGGCGAAACCACCAAGCAGCTCATCAACTATCGCACCGATGCGGGAGTAGCCGAGATCGAATTGAACGATCCTCCGGCGAATACCTACACCTACGAAATGAACCGCCAGCTCGACGAAGCAATCCTTAGGGCGCGCATGGATAACGATGTGCATGTGATTGTGCTTACGGGCGCGGGCGACAAGTTTTTCTCCGCTGGCGCAAACATCAAGATGCTGGCCTCGGTCGATCCGACGTTCAAATATTATTTTTGCCTGCACGCAAATGAAACCCTGCTGCGGCTGGAGCACACCCCGAAACTCGTGATCGCCGCCATCAACGGCCATTGCGTCGGCGGAGGACTCGAGATCGCGATGGCTGCCGATTTACGAATTGCGCGCAAAGATGCGGGCAAGATCGGCCTGCCCGAAGTCAACCTGGGCGTGCTCCCAGGAACTGGGGGAACGCAGCGACTGTCACGTCTGGTAGGTAAAAGCAAGGCCATCGAACTGATGATCACCGGCAACACGTTCTCATTCGAAGAAGCACTGGAGTTCGGCATTGTGAACGATATTTTCGAGCGCGAAGGCTTCATGGCGAACATTATGGAATACGCGCGCCAGTTCACGCCGCCGAACAAAGCTGCAGAGGCTGTGGGACGCATCAAGCGGGCCGTGCAGACCGGCTGGGAGATTCCGATGGAATCGGCGTTGGCAGTCGAGCGCGAAAATCAGCAGATCCTATTCCAGAGCGATGACGCCAAAGAAGGTTTGGCCGCTTATGTTGAGAAACGTCCGGCAGTGTTTACGGCGAAGTAAGAGCAAAAGCGTGAAAGATTCGAGGTCTTATGCCAGGTAAAGTAGCAAAAATCGGAAACTTCAGCGATTGGGTCGGCCTGTTCAATGAATGGCGCAAAGAAGTTGGCGTCAACAAGGACGACGTCGAGGCGTTCCACTTCGACACGCTCTACGGGACGATCGAAACCGAGGAGATTCAGTTTGGCTCCTACAAAGGCCGCAACAAGTGGGAGAACCTGCGCCAGGTGCCCACGCAGCAGATGCGGGACGCGCTCATGAACATGATCATCTATCAGGGCGACACTGAATTTGCCAGCGTGGAGCAGCAGCGCAACCTCTTTGCCACCGCACCTACGGAATATGATCGCCGCGCGCTTACCCGAGTCATGATCGAAGAGATGCGCCACGGCTGGCAAATGTGTGCGCTGCTCATCGATTTCTTCGGGTCGTCCGGCAAGGTGGAAGCGCAGAAAATGCTGGAGCGCCGGGCGTTTGAGAACAAACGATTGCTCGGCACTTTCAACGTCGACGTCGATAACTGGTTGGACTTTTTTACTTACACCGATTTTGTGGACCGCGACGGAAAGTTCCAGCTGCAGATGCTGAAGTATTCATCTTTTGCGCCGCTCGGACGCTCGACCTCTTATATGCTGCGCGAAGAAGCCTTCCACATGGGAACCGGCAACGATGGGCTGCGCCGCGTGGTCGAAGCGGGGGTAATCCCGCAGTGGCTCATGCAGAAATATTTGAACAAGTGGATATCGAGTTCATTCGATCTTTTCGGCACCGACCATTCTTCCTCAGCGCATTGGGCTTACGTCTGGGGAATCAAAGGGCGATACGACGAACTGCAGAACGATAAGGTCGCCGACCTCGACGACCTGAACGACTACAGTCGCCATCTCTATCGTCAGGAAGTTGCCGGACTGGTTGAGCGGCTGAACACATTCCTGAAGCCGGGCGAGAAGAAGTTCTACACGCCCGACATTCACTTTAACCGCAACATAGGAAAATGGGCGGGGAAGAAGTGTCACTGCGAAACCGGCGAACCGTTGGACGACCGCAGCTATGCGCAGCACTGTGAAGAAAATCTGCCCAGTGCGAAGGATAAAGAGCTGCTGCTCGACATCATCCGCAACGAAAAGAAGTGGATCAAAGAGAAAGAGGGCGCGCGCGACCCGTTGTCGACGATCGGCGAGCCCCGCAAGTCGGCGATCAACATTTAGCATGTGTGGGAAGGACACTCTTCTCCGCCCGCACTGAACCATTCAGAGTTTGTGGGGGCAAGGAGAAAAACAGAAGGGAGTTTTCGCACTCGTCTGTGTTTCTCTGTGTTCCCCGTGGCAAAAAATTCACAGCAGAAGATGACCATCGCGGCCACAACCCGAGTCAAATTAAATGTCACTGTGCCCATCGCCCGCGTCAAGCTGACCAACCCACCGCTTAACGTCATCGACCTCCCGATGATGCAGGAGTTGCAGCCGGTGCTTGGGGAAATCGAATCGCGCGCCGACATTTCGATAATTCTTTTCCAAGGTGATTCCCGCACTTTCTCCGCCGGCGTGGATATAAAGGCTCACGTCCCCGAACAAATTCACGAGATGCTCACGAACTTTCACGCGGTGATCCGCGCGATCGTGGCCTCACGCAAAGTCACCATCGCCGCTGTCCGCGGCGTTTGTCTCGGTGGAGGCGCGGAACTTGCCGTCGTCTGCGATATGGTTTACACCGCGAACGATGCCAGTTGGGGATTTCCTGAAATCAAGCTGGCCTGCTATCCTCCGGTCGCTGCCGTGGCTCTGTCCGCGCTCATCGGTCAGAAGCGCGCCGCGGAACTGATCCTTACGGGACGTCAGTTTTCTGGAGAAGAAGCCGCCGCGATGGGCTTGGCAAATCGATCCGTGGCCGACGAGGAACTCGAATCCGTCGTTGAACGGACGCTTGCCGAACTCCGCCAATTGAGCACGGCCGTGCTGGCTCACGCCAAGAAGGCCATCTACGCGTGGGATGCGCTTCACTTTGACAAAGGCCTGGCCCGGGCGGAGAAGATTTATTTCGATGAACTCATCTCGACGGCCGACGCGCGCGAGGGTATCATGGCCTTCCTCGACAAACGAACACCGAAATGGACAGGCAAATAGAAAGCGCGAAGACTGAAGTCCGAGAGAACGCCGATCCGGTGGTCGATCCGAAGTCCGACCCAAAGACCGGGGCGAAGCAGCCCTACAGTTCCGGCCACCTGATGTGCCGAACGCCATTGTGGGGCGTTGCCGGCTTCCTCGGCTGCGCCTACTTTGCGTGGATTTCATTTAGCCACGTCGTTCGCCACGAGTTTGAATGGCCGCATGACCTCTGGACGGTCGCGACCTATATCGTGTGGATTCTCTTGTTGACCGGCTTGGCCCTCGAGACGCGCTGCCTGCGTGAGAGGATATTTTTCGGCGTGCTAGTCATTAATTTTGTGATCGGATGTGGGTTGACGCTGTGGTACTACATTCCGTCTGCCGATGTGCGTACCGCTCGCATTGGGACCGGTGCGCTCTGGGCGCTCGCCGCGTTGGTGAGTTTGACCACGCTGCGAGGTGCGGCGGAGCTACCGAGGAATCACTAACGTGTCATCCTGAGCGAGCCGGAGTCCCCGGCGCGCCCGCTTTTGGCGCGATGGGGTGGAGAAGCGAAGGACCTCTGTATTTAAGTTAGTCCTCAATGCGTAGGTCTTTCGCTTTGCTCAAGATGACAGCCCATATTTTGGACACTTATTTAGAACACCATGGACTTCGAAATCTCACCCAGTCAAGTCAAGTCGCTGCAGCAGCGCGGCGAAACATTTACGCTGGTCGATGTTCGCGAGGCTTGGGAATGCGAAACCGCTCGCATTGAAGGGGCCAAGCATATTCCGATGGGCGACATCCCGACGCGTGCTCACCAGGAACTCGATCCTGATGATCATATCGTGGTCCTGTGCCATCGCGGTGTGCGCGCCTTGACCGTGACCAATTGGCTCCGCCAGCAGGGATACGAAAAAGTTCAATCCATGCGCGGCGGGATCGATGGCTGGGCGCGGACAGTGGATCCCAAAGTGCCGTTGTACTGAAGGCAGCTTCTGGCCGTTAGCTACTGGCTTCTAGCGAACGAGTCCGGGATCGCCAGTAGCCAGTAGCTAGAACCCATGAGCTGCCCTTGATCACCGACTGCCATATCCACATCGGGCCCATTGACCTGTTCAAGCCGCACGCGCTTGAACTGATGAAGCGCAAGCGCGCCAATTTCGATGAGATTGTCGAATATTGCCGCTCGCCCAAGGCTTTCCTCGGATATCTGGACCGTTGCGGCGTTGACCGCGCCGCCCTGATCAATTACGTTGCGCCGGAAGTGATCGGCTTTACGTCCGCGGTCAACCAGTTCGTCGCCGATTACACCAAGCACGATCCCAAGCGCCTGATCGCCTGTGGCAGCCTGCATCCAAGGCATACCACCAACATCATGGCCGATGTTGAGCACATCCTGCGCCTTGGCATTCGCATGATCAAGATCCATCCCCCGCATCAGTTACTATTTCCGAACGATTACTTAAACGGGGTAAATGAACTGGAGATTATTTACCGGGCTGCCGAAGCGAATGGAATTCCCGTCATGTTTCACACCGGGACGTCGATCTTCCCTGGCGCGCGCAATAAATACGGCGACCCGATTTATGTTGACGATGTTGCCGTCGATTTCCCCAAGCTCAAAATCCTGCTGGCCCACGGCGGCCGGCCGCTCTGGATGCACACCGCGTTCTTTCTCATCCGGCGGCACCCGAACGTCTATCTCGACATCAGCGGGATTCCGCCCCAAGCGCTGTTGTCGTATTTTCCGCGGCTCGACGAGATCGCCCACAAAACGCTGTTTGGCACGGACTGGCCCGGCCCCGGCGTTCCGGACGTCAAGCGGAATCTTGAAGAATTCAATGCGCTCCCCATGAGTGCGGAGATGCGCGAGCAGATCTTGAGCAAGACCGCGGCGTCGCTCTGGCCGGAATAATACGTAATGCGCGCACTTCTGGGCCAAGGACGCTTGGAAAGTGCCGCCGCCATGGCGTATAAAAGAGGGTTGCCCAGCCGCTCCTTTCGTGGAGAAGCGGACGAGCAAATCCAGATTCATCCGCACTGCCAGCGAAGAACCGAGCGAGGAACCTAGCGAGGAACTATGTCCAGCGTTGCCAATCTGCGCACTCCCAAAGGACTGGAAGGGGTTGTCGCTACCACGTCCAGCATCTGCTACATCGACGGTGACGAGGGAGTGCTCGCCTATCGCGGATACGACATCCACGATCTCGCCGACCACTCCACCTTTGAGGAAGTATGCTACCTGCTCTGGTTCGGATGTTTGCCCAATGTCGACGAGCTTAGGGCGCTGAAACAGCGCATGGCCGAAGAACGAAAACTGGATGCATCGATTCTCGACCGTCTGCAGCAAGTGCCGAAACACGTCCCGCCCATGGACGCGCTACGCACCCTGGTGTCCGAACTTTCCTATTACGATCCGGAATACAACAAGAACGATCATGAGGCAAACATAAACAAAGCCATCCGCCTGACGTCGCAGATCTCCATGCTGGTCGCCGACTATGACCGTATTCGCAAAGGGAAGCCACTGGTGGAACCGGATCGATCGCTTTCTCACGCGGCGAATTTCCTGCTTATGCTGAACGGCGCAGCGCCCTCGAAGACCGCTGAGCGCGCGCTTGACATCGCGCTCATTCTGCACGCTGACCATGAATTAAACGCTTCCACCTTCGCGGCGCGGGTCACCGCGGCAACGCTATCCGATATGCACTCCGCGGTGACTTCCGCCATCGGCACGCTTAAGGGGCCGCTGCATGGGGGCGCCAACGAAGCGGTCTTCAAGATCCTTCAGGAAATCGACGCCAGCGGCGCCGACCCGGTCGAGTACGTCAAAGGCATGTTGGCCCAGAAGAAGAAGATTCCCGGCTTCGGACATCGCGTGTATCACACGGAAGATCCGCGCGCAACTCACCTCCGGCAGATGTCCTGCGACCTTGGCCATTCCAGTGGCAATCCCAAGTGGTTCGAGTACTCGCAAAAAATCGAAGACTTCGTAAAGGCCGACAAAAAGCTCAATGCCAATGTGGATTTCTATTCGGCTTCCACCTACCACACACTCGGTATCGATGTGGACCTGTTCACGCCAATCTTCGCGGTCTCGCGGGTGAGTGGCTGGACCGCGCATGTCATCGAACAACTCGACGACAATCGGCTGATCCGTCCGCGCGCCGATTACATCGGGCCCGCTTATCCGCAGAAATATGTGGCGTTAGATAAGCGCTGAATGCGGTCACGTCATTTCCCGTAGAGACGCGCCTTGCCACGTCTTCCGCGGCGTCCAAGAGACGGGGGCGAACCCCGTTTCTACTTCCTGGGTCGAGTATCTTTATAACATCGGTACAATGGAAGCAGCATGATGCGACGAGTCTATCTCGACAACAACGCGACTACCCCGGTGCTCTCCGAGGTACTGGACGCCATGCGCCCTTATTTTGGCGAGCATTTCGGCAACGCGTCCTCCATCCACCATCATGGACAAGAGACGCGGGCAGCGGTCGAACGCGCCCGCGAATCGGTCGCCGCGCTGCTGGGCTGCCGTGCCTCCGAAGTCGTGTTTACGAGTGGCGGCACGGAGGCCGACAATCTTGCGGTCTTTGGCGTCACGCAGCCGGGTGACCACGTCATCACCTCGACCATCGAACATCACGCCGTACTCAATGCCTGCAAACACCCCGCCAGGGATCGTGCGAAGTATCGTGATTCGCAGGGATGCGAAGTCACCTACGTTCCGGTGGATGGCCGCGGCCTGGTGGATCCGGTGGACGTAAAGCGCGCGATCCGGCCGAACACGAAGTTGATCACCATCATGTTCGCCAACAACGAGACCGGCGTCCTGCAATCCGTCGCAGAGATTGGAAAGGTTGCTGCCGAAGCCGACATTTACTTTCACACCGACGCCGTGCAAGCGGCGGGTAAAATTCCGATCGACGTAAACAATATCGGATGCGATCTCCTCACCATCTCCGGTCACAAGCTTCATGGGCCGCAGGGGGTAGGCGCGCTCTATGTCCGCAAGGGAACCGAGCTTGAGGCGATGCTATATGGGGGAAACCATGAGCGCTCGCGGCGCGCCGGGACGGAGAACGTTCCGGGCATCGTCGGTTTAGGCAAGGCAGCCGAGTTGGCGATCGCGGGCTTCGCACGCGGCGACGCTACGAAGATGGCAGTGGCGCGCGACCGTCTGGAAAGGGAACTGCTCAAGATCGAAGCCACGGGCTTGAACGGCGCGGACCCAAATGGCGGGGACTTAAGTGGCAAACGTGCGCCCCGCGTGCCGAATACGACCAACATCTATTTCGATGGCATCGAAGGTGAAGCGCTGGTCATCGCGCTCGACTTGAAGGGACTGGCCGTCTCGACCGGCGCTGCGTGTTCTTCCGGAGCAATCGAACCGTCGCACGTGCTGATGGCAATGGGGCTGGGTCGCGACCGCGCGAAAGCCAGCATTCGCTTAAGTCTTGGGAAACAAAATACGGAGGAGGATGTAGACTTCGCACTGGGGTTGATTCCGGAGACGGTGGCGCGGCTGCGCGACTTGTCGCCGGTGTGGCCGAAGAAAGCACTTAGCATTTAGCACCTAGCCGAATCGGAGTAGTGAACATCTAATTGCTAAGTGCTGACTGCTAAATGCTAGCCTCCGAAACCATCGCCGTCGCCATGTCGGGAGGAGTCGACTCCTCGGCCGTTGCGGCCATGCTGCGCGCCGAAGGCCGAAACGTCATCGGCCTGACCATGCAGCTCTGGAACCAGCGACGTCTTGCTGGCTACGAAGGCATGCCCGAATCCGTGCAGGGCCGCTGCTGCTCGATCGACGACGTCTACGATGCTCGCCGCGTCGCCGAGACCCTCGGCATCCCGTACTACGTGGTCAATCATGAGGAGCGCTTTGAGCGTGATGTGGTGCGGCCGTTCGTCGAAGAGTATCTTGCCGGGCGCACGCCGATCCCTTGCAGCCTCTGCAACAATCACTTGAAGTTTGATCAGCTTCTGATTGTGGCACAGCAGATTGGTGCCGACAAAGTTGCCACCGGCCATTACGCCCAGGTCGTCTTTGACGAGCAACTCGACCGCTGGCTACTGAAGCGCCCCGCCGACAAATCCAAAGACCAGACTTATTTCCTATTCGGCCTCACGCAGGAGCAATTGAGCCGCACTCTGTTTCCGCTCGGCGGCATGACTAAGCCGGAGGTACGAGAACTGGCGCGCAAGCACAGCCTCGTGATCGCCGAAAAGCCCGACTCGCAGGAAATCTGCTTCGTCCCCGGCGGCGACTACAAGCGTTTTTTGGAAGCCTATCTTGCCGAGCAGGGAGACACGCCGACAGAGGTCGCCGGAGAAATGGTCACAACCGACGGCAAGGTGATCGGCGAGCACTCTGGCGTTCACAACTTCACAGTGGGCCAGCGCAAGGGGCTCGGCGTGGCCACGGGCTCGCCGCTGTACGTGATTCAAATCAAGAACGACACGCGGCAAGTGGTAGTCGGCAAGGACGACGAGCTTTACTCGCGCACTCTCCGTGCGCGCCGGGTGAATCTGATTTCGACCGCCGAACTGCGCGAGCCCATGCGGGTCGCCGTGAAG
>Ga0187869_10001023_pt1 | contig 26706 bp, 20 predicted proteins | sample June2016WEW_13_1_2_FD_132972 | JGI IMG/M metagenome (GOLD analysis project Ga0187869, IMG submission 132972) | Peatland microbial communities from SPRUCE experiment site at the Marcell Experimental Forest, Minnesota, USA - June2016WEW_13_100 | ecosystem: Environmental > Terrestrial > Soil >...
CCTGCCCCTCTGAGTGCGCTGCACGCACGCCCCCCGCGAGCCCGTTCGGCCATACTCGTGTTACCCTTTGCCCCTTTCGCGCTGGTCAGTATCAACGGGCTTTCTCCGACAACCTCCTAGGCAGTCTGATCAGCTCTCGAGCTTCTCCTCCTTTCGGCGTGAGGGCTGTCGTTCGCAAAACTCCGTCCAGGCCCGTATACTCTCCTGCAAAGGGTTTGATTCTAGGATCTCAGGGGTGTTTTCCCGCCTGAGATAGGTCCGGCCGATCAGCCATGCAGGCAGACTCCCTTCAGGTCCGCTTGACAGGCTAAGGCGGTCAGGAGTACCTTCCACTCCGTTCCCCTCCTCGTGACGCCTGACGGAGGAGGCTCGATGGGATTGGCCAGGGACAGCTCTCCGGAGGCGAGTCAAGCCAGCGGCCCGGCCCGCCTGCCGCGGCCAGCCCGGGTGTGGCTCCGTCCCCTCTCCACCAGCGAGCCCCGCGTCTCCTCCGGGTCCCGGGGTGACTCGCCAAGGTCCCGCGATACACTCCCGGCCTCGATGTCTCCCTCCATGGCGTCGCCGCCGTCCGGCCGGCATCCCGAAGCCTGCCACGTGCCACACGGTCCGGCATTGCGTCGCCACCCCTCTCCTGGAATCGGGCTCCGACATCCGTGCTGTGCGGGACCTCTCGGCCACAAGGCCATCACAACGACGAGGATCTCCATGCACGTGCTCACCCGAGGCGGGGTGGGGGCCCGCAGTCCAGTGGATGTCTTGTAGGTATTGCCCGGCGGTAGAGGCCGAAACCATCTATAATCCCACCCACTGTCGTGGTGTATGGTCACTGCCGGACCCGGCAGGCGTCGCGCCAACGGGCCGTGGGGGTGCTGGGCTGATAGGCGGTCACATTTGGGGCGCTAGGCTGAAATAGTCTGCTCATTGTTTCACATTGACGTCGAACCCGCGCATGGCATGAATTCACTTGGCCGGCGATGCCACCCTGCCTTGTGATAGCATTGTTTCGCATGCCCTCAGAGGGTACTATGCGTACCCTCTGAGGGGATAAGTCCCAAATGTTTTGCACAATTATGGGTCCGCTCCCCCGGCACCATATTGTGCAAAACAGCGCCGCCAGACCGTGCGGCGCAAAACCGCCCTTCGAACTCTGTCCCCAGCGAAGCCTCTCTCACGACCTGCCTGCAGCCTTTGAGATCCTGGATTCAAATCCTTTGCAGGAGAGTGTACCAGCCTGGGCGGAGTCTGAGTGGACTACCGGAGCCCACGGGGAACCGCGTCAGTCCTGGATCCTACCAGGTTTAGGGTCGATCGGCTCATGTCCATCACCAACCGGCCTGGGTGCCGGGTGGAAGGGAAGGTCAAGATCCGGCGTGCGGCACCAGTTGAGGACGGGGTGCCGGCATAGACGACGGGCCGTCCCTCGGGCAGTGTGCATCTCCGGCGAGGATTACGGTCGACTCGTTCCCCTGATTGAATCGTCAAGGGTCGGCACTCGGGCAAGGATGTGTGGCAGGCTGCCGGGGCCCTCCGTTTCGAGAGACGCCGCCTCGCGTTCGAGGGCCCTCTTGCGACTCCTGTGACCGGATTATCCCAACACGAGACACATCTCGGCAGGCTTCCATTCCATCGACAATGGATCGCCGATCCTCCTGAATGCATCCTTCCCGGACACGGATTGCATTCGTACGGATCGCTGGACAACCGCTCGAGCGCCCCTTGCCATCTTTCAGCCGCGGATGTAAAGATGCTCACGACTTGGAAGCAAGATCGTGAGGCGTATCGCATCGGTTTCGAATAGGGAGAGGAGGATGGGACAATTCGGGAGGACCCGGATACTCTGCGGTCGTACGTCGTGAGTAGGAGCCTGCTGCGTTCGGATACTGGTGTTTCCAATGGATGAGCATCTGTCAATGGGCATCTCGCCGAATCTCACGGAGGATAACTAATGCGGCTCACAAGGACTCTTCTTATTCTGACAGTGGCTACAGTGGCGCTCTCGGGGATGGCTTGGGCGGCGGACAGCGAGATCCGTATCGGGATAGGCATCTCGACCACGGGAACGTTCTCCGCCGAGGCTCCATATTACCAGAACGAGGCCCGGCTGTTCGAGAAGCAGATCAACCAAGCCGGGGGGATCAACGGGAAGCAGGTCAGAGTGATTATCACTGACAATCAGTCGACCAATCCCGGCGCCCTCAACGCCTTGAACAGGAGCGTGGAGTACGAGAAGGTCCTTGCCTTCATCGGGCCGGTGAAGAGCACGCAGATCCTCGCCATGTCCGACGCGGTCAAGAATTTTGGGATCCCCATGATGGTGGGCGGCACCAATGTCACCATTACCAAGCATGGGAACCCTTGGCTCTTCCGCTGCCGGGTCAACGACGGCATCGTGGCGGCTATTCTCGTCAGGTATATCAAGGACGAACTCAAGGTCAGCAAGATCGGCGTCATCTATTCGAACGAAGCGTTCGGGGCCGGCGCAGCCGACGCCGTCGACCAGTATGCGAAGCAGTTCGGGCTCACCCTGGTCGCGCGCGAGCGCTTCAATCTTGGGGACCGGGACTTCACCGCCCAGCTGCTCGCGCTGAAGAAGGCAGGCGCGGAAGTGATCATCCCCTACAGCGCCGGAACCGATGAGTTCGCCCGCATCATCGTACAGTACCGGCAACTGGGTTCTCCGTACAAGTATGTCGCCCCACCCGCCATCGCCCAGAAGCCGGTCCTGGATCTGGCCCGGGAGGCCGCGGAAGGCCTCGTGGGGTTTGTCGACTCGGTGCCGGGGATGAACGAGACGAACCGAAAGTTCGTCGAGGCCTACCAGAAGGAGTTCAACGCCGAGCCTGACACGCAGGCGCCCTGGACCGTTGATGCCCTGAATCTCCTCGCCAATGCCATCCGGAAAGGTGGGGAGGACCGCGCCAAGATCCGGGAAGCCCTGCTGGCGACCAAGGGCTACGAGGGTGTCCTGGGGGTGTACAACTTCACGCCGGACGGCGAAGGGCTGTACGGGGGCCCCATCGCCGTCATCAAGGGCGGCAAACCGCAACTCGTGAAGATGGTCAGTGTGAAGGATTAGGCGGCCGCCGATCCCAGCCGGCCGCGACGAGTCTCCAGAGGCACCGACCAGAGAGCTGGGGGATGACCGATCCCCCAGCTCTTTTTTGCTCACCACGTGATGGGGATCGATCTCCATGCATCCATCTTCGAGCGGATGGGGCAGGAGGCTAACGAGCAGGTCTTCGTTCCCGGCATCCGGCAGCCCTACGATGCGAGACAGAGCAACCGCGACATCCGGGGCACGATTCGGCAGGAGTGGAAGCCGTCGGGACCAAAACAGGTGTGGTCCGCAAAAACTCCATCCGTCGTTCCCTGGTCCGCCTAACTTCCCCTGTTAGAGTTGCGATCCAGAGTCCCGCGGTGACATGCGGCTTGCCCCAGCGGAGTTCTGTCCCCTATGGGACAATCTGCGCCTTTGGTATATTTGGTTTGGACCAGTGGAACGCTCAGGGTCGGCATCCAGAGCGTGCGGGATGCAAGAACTCATTTCTGGCTTGTAAATGAAGTCATTCAGGGAAGTTTCACACGGGATGGAGGTGGCGGACGGAGTTTTTGCGGACAACGCCCAGAAACAGGGCGGGAAGCTGAGATGCCGGCTGCCACGCGAGCCTTGGCGCAGGCGGCTCCCCGATCCCTGACTGGAAGGGCCTGACGGGTCCACACCAGCGATAGCTAGCTGGCAGCGAGCGGAGCGATATTCAGGAAGGATCCCGCACGGACCACGCCCACCGCGACGAGCCGCTGATCGGCCTTCCGAGTTCGCCCGTCCACGTCGGTCACGGTGAAATCACCCTGCTCGATCTTCAGCAGCGTCGCGTCGCCGACGCCGCCCACCTCCAGCCTCCCGAGCTCGGGGTGCCCCAGATTCTTCGCAGGATTTACGGTCATCCGCGGTAAACACTCCTCGAAAGGCACGCCGAAGGCCATGAACTGAGTGGCAATCGTCATCAGACTGAAGTCCGGGTCGACGGCGTTGACCCTGGTCAGATCGGTGCTGAAGCTATCCGGCAGCAGGCCCTGCTCCACCGCGGCCTGCATCTGAGGGAAGGCCATGTGGTTGCGGCCCCGTGCCGTATCGAGCATGACGCCCCGCTTCCGTGCCGCGAAGACCTCGGGAATGATCGGGGCGCCAGGGAAGGCCTGCACGCCCAGGATATTGGACTTGCGACTGGTCAGGTAGTGCGAGACGATGTCGCCGGGACGGAGCAGGTCCAGGATCTTGCCCAGCGGCTCGGGCGTATCGCCCACGTGGATCATGACGGGAAGCTGGGCCGCGTTCCCCGCCTCCAAGAGGAGCTTCAGGGCCGGCATGCAGGAGCCGCCACCGGTCACGTAAGTGCTGAGCCGGGCCTTGAAGCCCACGATGACGTCAGGGTGCTGCTGCGCAAGCGCCACGGCCTCCTCGATGTCCAGTAAGGGCAGGAACGTCAGCTCGCCGATCCGGGTATCGGTCTGGCCAATGCTGGAGATGTTCAGCCACGCGAAGAGGCGGGTCTTGCTCGCGGCGATCACCGGCCGGAATGCTCCGAAGTTGGCCGTGCCGCAAGTGCCGCCGTCGGCCACCGTGGTCGCGCCGCGGCGGATGCCGATCGCATCCGGATTGGCGGCCTCCCCCAAGCCCTCCGCGGCGTGCACGTGATCGTCGATCAGGCCGGGCACGACCATAGTGCCGGCAGCCAATTCCACCTGGGTCGCCAAGCCCGGGTCGATGTTGCGCTCGATCGCGGCCACCCGACCGCCCGCGAAGGCCATGTCGAACAGGCCGCGCCGGCCCGAGGCTGGATCGATGAACTCCCCGCCCGTCACCAACAGATCGTAGCGGGCCCCCCCGCTTCCTGAGGCACCGGCGCCCCCCGTCTGCACTCCCGTCGTGGGCGAGGGAAGGCGATGTGCGCGTGCGCTCTCTGTCCGGTCCGCGGCAGGGCTCTTCACTCCCTTTCGATTGGGCCGATCCATAGGCGTCTCTCCTCTGTGGGGGTCGGGCCAGGGGACATCGGTTCCGGCGTCGCGGACCGCCCCTCGGCGGTGACGCGCGGAATCCCGGGATTCCAATCGGAGCATCCAACAGAGTGCGTTCAGGTGTCAAGTCGCACCTCGCCGGACGTCCGGTGAGTCGAACAGCGCCCCACCCCACTTGAATTGCTCGTCGCCACGGGCCTAACCGTGGAGGCCCAAGGTCTCTCATGGCGCCGGGAGCGGCCAGCCAGGACGATCCCTCCTGTCTCGCTCGCGTACCCACAGACTCGAAAGGCCAGGTATTCCGGGAGCACCTCGGCAAGCGACGGGGTGCAAAGTCCAAAGAACGAAACACGGAGAACTTTCACATTGACACCCCGGTATCGTTCTAATTAGGATACCGCCGATAATAAATGACCTTTCATAATCTGGGCTACTGGTTCTCCCTTGGACTATGGCCCGAATCGCCCCGCGGGGGCAAAAGGGGGCAACCAGATTGCGCCTCGGCGGGAGCCTCCACCATGGGGCTTGACCCGCAGCCGATTCGCGGCGTGCAAATCGTCCGGAAGGTGAATCGGGGCGCGGTCCTGGGATTACTCCGGCGCGAGGGTCCCCTCTCCCGCACTGCGGTCGCCCGAGCGACTCGCCTGACCTTGCCCACCTGTTTCGCGATCATCGATGAACTCGTCGCGGCTGGCCTGGCGCGTTGCCGGGAAACGGCACGATCCGGTCCCGGCCGGCCGCGCGCGATCTTTGAGTTTAACCCATCAGCGGCCTTCAGCCTGGGTGTCGATCTGAGTTCCGATACCTTTCTCGGCGTCCTGATCAACCTCTCGGGTGAGATCCGCGAGGCGCGACGGGACCCGCGCCCCGAACCTCCGGATGTGGACCGCGTCATCGCGTGGATTACCGCCTTCGTCCGGGAGGTCCTTCATTCGCCGAAGCTCGACCCACCAAAGCTCCTCGGCATTGGCGTCTCGACCCCCGCGCTCCTGGATGCCGGCCTCGACTGCCTCCTGCGGTCCACAAACCTGGACTGGCACGATGTGCCGCTCGCCCGGCGGCTCAGGGAGGCCCTCGGCATCGAGGTCTTCCTGGAAAACAACGCCCGCGCCATCGCCCTCGGGGAACGCTGGTTCGGGGCTGGACGGGACGTGCAGCACCTGGCCTGCGTCAATGTCGGGATGGGCATTTCGCTGGCGGTCGTCATCGACGGCATCCTCCACCGCGGGGCCAGCGTCTATGCAGGCGAGCTGGGGCACACTGTCGTCGACGCGAACGGGCTCCCGTGCGGCTGCGGGCGCCGAGGATGCCCCGAGACCGTGGCCAGCGGCCGCGCCATCCTCCGCGATGTGGCAGGGGCGATCCGCCAGGGCCGGCCTTCGACCGTGCTAGCTGCCGCGGGCGGGGATTACAGTCGGATCACCATCGACCTGGTCGCCCGCGAAGCCGATAGGGGGGACCCGCTGGCCCGCGAGGTGGTCCTCGCCGCGGCAGAGAAGATCGGGAACGCGGTGAGTAATGCGGTAGTGCTGCTCGACCCCGGCACGGTTGTCCTTTCCGGATCGCTGATCCATTCCAGCCGATTGTGCTTCGAGACGGTGGCCGCCATCGTCCACCGGCTGGCCCTCGCGTCGCCGAGCCATCGCCGAGAGATCGCGGTCCTCCGGGCGCAGATCGGACCCCTGGCCGGGGCGGTCGGCGCGGCCGGCATTGTCCACCAGCGCCGTCTGGGGCTGCACGAAGCCGTCCGACTCGTCCCCTGACGGATCAGAACGGACGTTGGGATGCATATACGGTCGCCACCAGCGGGGAAGATGGTTAAACGTGGCCCCATCATCGGGAGAGGAACCGGGCGGGCCCCACCGGTCGCGGGTCACGGTGAACTCTCCAACTGTCACATGGCCCGGCCATCCGGGCTCCCGGATCTCTCGCGGGGGCGCGGGGCGTCGGGCAGGGAGGCAGGAGCATGAGTATCCTCTTGGGTCTTGTCATTCTGGGGCTTTGGCTTGTCGCCTGCATCTTGCTGATGCGCGGCTACCCCATGGTCCCGGTGCTGATCGGGCTGGCGGTCGTGTGGGGCCTGCTGGCGGGCGCTGGCAGCAAGGTTCTCACCGACGTGGTCGAGGGCGGGATCCTGAGCTTCGCCAACACCACCATGGTGATCATCATGGGGGCGTGGATGGCGGAGAGCCTCATGCAGACCGGCATCGCCGAGACCCTGATCCGGAACGCGGCCGAGCTGGCCGGGGACCGCCCGCTAGCCGTGGCCATCGCCATGGTGTGCGTGATCACTTTCCTGTTCACCTCGATGTACGGCGTGGGTGCGGCGGTCATGGTCGGCGTGATCGCTCTGCCTATCATGCTCAACCTGGGGATCCCGTCGGAGGTCGCGGCCCCGCTCTTCACCTTCTCGATCATCGCCGGCATCCAGCTCAGCCTCGTGGAGTGGGGCATCTGGAAAACGCTGTTCAAGATCCCGCAGGAGTTCAGCGTCTTCTTTTCCCTGTCCGTGGTGCAACTCTTCATCTGGGCGGCCCTGGCCATCGTCCTGGCCGTCGTGAAGATCCGCGCCACGGGCCCGGTGCGCGCCCACGCGGTGAACACCTCCAGCGGGTACGGCCATGGGAGTGTCGGCGATGCGAAAGGCGGCGGGGCGCGCAAGGCTCCCTGGTTCTCCCTGCTGACCCCCATCGTGCCGGTGGCCGCGGTTATGATCTTCAAGTGGCCGCTGGTGCCTTCCTTCCTCTTGGGGGTCGTCATCGCCCTCCTGACCACCATCCATCATCGCCCCTTCCGTGAGAGCGTGGACCTGCTCCAGCGGGGCCTCTATGACGGCTTCCGCAGCATGGCACCGGTGTGCGCGGTCTGGATGATCATCGGCGCCATCATCAAGGCGTCGTCGCTCCCCGAGGTGCAAGCCCCCTTGAAGAGCCTGCTGGGCGGGCTGCTCCCGAGCACCCCCTGGACCATCGTGGCGTTCCTGGGGATCCTGGCCCCGCTGGCCATCTACCGGGGCCCGGTGTGCCTGGCCGGCGTGGGCTCGGCCCTCGTGCCCCTGTTCCTGGGCATGAAGACGGTCAGCCCCGGGTTCCTGTTCGGGGCGTGGAAGGGCACCAACTACGTGCATGGGTCGACGGACCCGATCAACTCCTGGGTCCTCTGGACCCTCGGCTACCTCAAGATCCCGGGTGTCGTCCACATCAAGAAGACCCTCCCCTTCTCCTGGGCGGCGGCGATCCTCTCGGCGATCGCGGCCGCGCTGATCCTCGGCTCCTGAGGGGAGCGAGTCGCCGGAGACCGGGGGCTACTCTCTGATCCCGCGGGAGTAACTCCCGGGAGCCGATGGGAACCAGACAGAGCACCCCTCGAGCGCGGGATGCCCCGAAAGGAAATCGCATGGAAGTCCGGATCGGGATCGATGTGGGCGGCACCTTCACCAAGGCGGTCGCGATCGACAACACCAGCCTCGCGATCGTGGGCAAGGCGAGCACCATGACCACCCACCGCGCGGCAGAGGGCGTCGCCGCGGGGGTGATCCAGGTGTTCCACGATGTCTTGGCCCAGACGCACATCGAGCCCCGCGAGGTGCGCTTCGTGGCCCACAGCACGACCCAGGCCACCAACGCCCTGCTGGAGGGGGATGTGGCCCCGGTGGGCATCCTGGGAATGGGCGGCTCCTGGCTGCAGAGCTGGCTGGCGCGCCGCCAGACCCGGATCGGGGACATCCAGCTGGCGCCGGGGAAGGTGCTGCCCACCTTCCACGCTTACCTGCGGGCGGCCGACCTCACGCCCGACGCCGTGCGCCAGACGCTCGAGGGGCTGACCCGCCAGGGGGCCCGTGTCATCGTGGCGAGCGAGGCGTTCGGCGTGGACAGCAGCGCCAACGAGCGCCTGGTCACCGGGGTCGCCGAGACGCTCGGTTTGCCCGCCTGCGGCGGCAGCGCGATCACCAAGCTCTACGGCCTCACCGTCCGGACCCGCACCGCCGTGGTGAACGCCTCCATCCTCCCGAAGATGATGGAGACCGCCGACATGACCGAGCGGAGCGTGCGCAGCGCCCACATCGAGGCGCCCCTCATGATCATGCGCGGGGATGGCGGTCTCATGGACGTGGCCGAGATGCGCAAGCGGCCCATCGTGACCATGCTCTCCGGGCCGGCGGCCAGCGTGGCCGGCGCCCTCATGTACCTGCGCGTCTCCGACGGGATTTTCTTCGAGGTGGGCGGCACCAGCACCAACATCGGCGTCATCAAGAATGGCCGTCCCATGGTGAAGTACGTGGATCTGGGGGGCCATCGCACCTTCCTGAACTCCCTGGATGTGCGCGTCCTGGGCGTGGCCGGCGGGAGCATGCCCCGGCTGGCCGACGGCCGACTGGTGGACGTGGGGCCGCGGAGCGCGCACATCGCCGGCCTTCCCTACGCGGCCTTTGCCGATCCCGAGGAACTGCGCGGGTGCGAACTGATCCTGGTGCGTCCGCGGCCGGCGGATCCGGAGGACTACGTGGCGGTCCGGACGCGGGCAGGAAAGGCCTACGCCATCACCAACACCTGCGCCGCCAACGTCCTCGGGCTGGCGCAGCCCGGGCACTACGCCTACGGGAACCCGGCGGCCGCCCGGGAGGCAGTCGGGGCCTTGGCAAACCGTCTCGGGCAGCCCGTCGAGGCGGTGGCGCGACACATCCTGGAAATTCCCTCGGCCAAGATCGTCACCGTTCTCGAGACGCTCATCGCGGAGTACCAGCTGGAGCGTCAGGGGGTGGTCCTGGTGGGCGGCGGGGGCGGCGCCGCGGCCCTCATCCCCTTCACCGCGCAGGTGCTGGGCCTAGAGTACCAGATCGCCAAGAACGCGGAGGTCATCTCCTCCATCGGGGTCGCGCTGTCCATGATCCGGGACATCGTGGAACGGACGATTCCCAACCCCCGCCCCGAGGACATCGCCGCCATTAAGCAAGAGGCTGTGGAGGCCGCCGTGCGGGTGGGTGCGGCGCCGGAATCGGTTCAGGTGTACATCGAGGTGGACACCCAGAAGAGTCGGGTGCGCGCGACGGCGCTCGGGACCACCGAGCTGAAGGCCCGCGACCTGCTCAAGACGGTGGGCGAGGCGGAGGCGGCTGCCATCGCCACCCAATCGATGCGTGCCGACCCCGCCACCGTCCGCCTGCTGGGACAGACCGAGACCCTGCGCGTGTATGAGGGACAGCTCCAACGGCGGGAATGGGGGGTGTTCCGCCGGACCCGCCGGCCGATCCGGGTGGTGGACCACCAGGGGTTTGTCAAGCTGCAGCGCGAGGTCGCGCTCGTGGAGCAGACCACTGTGGCAGCATGGGCGGAAGCCTTCCGCGCCCTGTGGCAGAAGGGCACCGTGTACGTGGGCGACGCCACCGTGTACCCCGACATGTTCCTGCTGGTGGGCAGCCGTCTGGTCGATCTCTCGGGAATGCAGAAGCTGGAGCAGGCCCAAGAGGTCGCCCGGACCGAGACCGTGGGACACCCCGAGACGGAGACAGTCGTCCTCATCGCCGGGATGCGGGACGGGATGTAACGGGGGCGCCGGAATGGAGCGGAATCCTGAAGTCGCGCGCCTGGTGGTGGCGGCCCTGGCCCGCCCGGTAGACGCGGCCCTCTGGGCGGCCATGCTGCGTGAGGATCTCGTCTATGCGAAGATCCCCGCGGACCTCCGCCAGCCGGCCATGGAGCGCGCCGTGGCCACTGGCCGTCAAGCCGCGCTAGAGTGCGGGACTCGTCACGGCACTACCGACCCCATCGCCCTCGTGGAAAAGCTTGGTATTCGGCTGGTCGAGAGCGACGCGCCGTACGTGTACGGCAAGCTCGTGCAGACATCCACCTACGTGCACCGGACTCCGACGATCACCCTCTACACGGGGGCCATCGAGGAGATGAATCGCTTCCTGGCCGATCAGGATCTGGCGGGGCTTCTGGGTATCGGCGACGTGCGTCCGGTCTACCTGGCCCATGAACTATTCCACCACTTGGAGGAGGCCTCCCTAGGCCGGGCTGCCACTCTGGTGCAGGTCGTCACCTTCCGGTTCGGCCCGCTCACCTTGCGATCCGGGATCGCACAGCTAAGCGAAATCGCCGCCGACGCCTTCGCCCAGCGACTGCTCGACCTGCCCGTAGCCCCGCGGCTGCTCGATTACCTGACTGTCTGGATTCACAATGAGGCGGCGGGCCTCCGAGGTTTGACAGCCCTGGCCGCGGAGGCCCTGGGATAGGTCCCGAGACCATTTCAAATCGGAGGGAGGCTTCTGTAACCCCGCCGTGGTTCGCCAAAACTCTGTCTGCCTGTTGTGGTCCGCAAAAACTCTGTCTGCCCGTCCAATCGAGCATAGAATGTGGACGTAACTCCTCATAAACACAGCGAATCGTTTTCCCGCCATCGGAGCAAGTCTTCCCAGCCAGAACCATGCGCACAACGTGGGTGCCGGTCCTCCGGTACGAACCCTCATAATGGAGCATGTTGTCGTTGTGAAAAAGGTACCGGACACCATTTAGGCCCTAACCTCCTGATTCTGCGAGGGCATAATTGCAATCCCTCGCCGTCCTCGGCGCCACCAAGCGCAGGGCGCGCGGCGTCCCGACTCGCAAGACCGGGCGGATGATCTCATCGACCAAGGGATACGGCTTCACGGCATCTCCACCTGGCGCACCGATCGCCAACAATTTGAATCGCGCACCAAGCAAATCAAGGCGTTGGCCTTCAAAAGGTGTCCGGTGCCTTTTTTGCGAAAGCGAGGGGAAGGCTACCTGGGACGCCCTCGCGGGCAAAGACTATTCGCGTGAGCTGCTGGAGAAGGTGAAAGGGCTCATCGCCGCGGCGCGCTAGTGATTGAAACCACGGTAATGGTTGTTGACGCAGTGGAATTATTTTAGCTCTGCCTCGGCGACCGGTGCAGCCCGTGTGGTGCACCCGGAAGGAGCAGGTCAGCGTGATTCGGAAGGAAGGCCCAGGTGTGGACCGTGACGGCCCCGTCCGCCGCCAGCGCCACGAGGCGTGGTGGCGCGTTAGCGCAAGGCGACGAAAGTGGCCGGGTCCCTCTTTACAGGGGTGGAGTGTCTTGGGGAACTCTCCGGCGTCGCGTCAACTCTACGGCTCGTACCACTGCCCTTCCACGGCCATCTCCAGGGGGGCAGTGTTGCCGACGCTGTGGTAGACAACGAGCCTGCCGGGAAGTTGCTCGGCGAGTTTTAGCACCTCTAGGTAGTGACTGTGAACAGAGTCCGGCTGGACGGGATCGACCTCGTGGAAGACTAGCTGGCAATCGGCGAACCACTCCGCTGTCAATTCTGGGCGGCTCAATCGGCGAAGGATCGCCTCGTCGTATTTTGTGTCGCCCGAAATCCCGACCCGGCGGCCGTTCCAGGCGAACTTCAGCCCGAGCGTCCCGTAGGGGAGCACGTGATGATTCAGCCGTGAAACGAGGGTGGCATCGCCGAGGCAGATCGGCGTTCCCGGTTGGATCTCCCGAACGTCGATCAGCCGGGCGAAATCTGGAACAATGTCCGCGAGGCGCTGCTCGAGAACCACCAGGGATGGCCGAGTGATCCACAGACTCAGCCGTTGGTTTTTCGCTCGCGCGCGGGCCAGGCAAGCTGTCAGCCCGCCGAGGTGGTCCTCATGAATATGCGTCACCAGGACACCGGTAATGTCCCCCCAGTGAATCCCATGCCGCGCGAGGGTCTCGTGCGGGCGCGGCGCTGGATCCACCCAGACGCGGTGCCCCGGGACTTCCACTAAGAAACTGCTCGTGTTCCCGCCGAGTCCATTGCCTGTGCCGACCGCCAGGACCCGAAGAGCGTCCACGGATCCGCGACGCGGCACTGCGTCGAGAAAGCGATCAATCCGGTCGTCGAGGTCCGGGGAGCTCACGGGGCAGCCGTCATATAGGAGCTGGCGCCCATCCCGGATCACTACACGAGCTGGCTCCACACGGATCTCCACCCCCCCGATCCGCACCACCCCACCCGCAGGCGTGGGTTCCGGACAATACAGGGTGTCCAGCCAATCGCGCCGCTCGATAGCTGTTTGATCGGCATTCAGGGTGTACGGCACAGCTGGCTCAAGGTACCGGCGTAAGATATCCAAAGCCTCCGGAGTGCCGACGTACGTACCGGCGAACTTTCCCGAGTCCAGCGAGGACCAGCAAATGAACTCCTCGCCGGTTATCGAGTCCCCCACCTGCGTTGCGACTGACGGGAGCACGATCACGTAGTGCGGCGGGGTCTTGGCTTGCCGCAAGAACTTGGCGATCTCCGGCATCGCGCCGACCCGAACCCAGCCCCGGCTGGTCCGCACCAGATCCACAGAGGCCAGCTGGTCCCCAAAGCGGATGACATTGTCACTGATCCGGTGCGTCTTTCCCTCGAAGAGCATCACCGCCTCCCGCTGTATTGACCCCTCATTCCTGTGATGACGAACGAATTGATACTGTGCTTCTTGAAGAATGCACGGGCGAGTTCTGGGATCGATGATGCCACAAAGGGTGCCGGGCTCTTGCTTGGCGGAGAAAGGGGGGTCTCCCACGCCCCCACGCTCCGCGTCCGAGTCCCACTGCGAACAACTCACCCAGCATTGGCTTGGTGACGACCCCTGCTTGCGTCATGCTCCAGTGTTCGAGGGTGATGGCGACTCCGAACTGGGAAACGCTGTGTGTAATTGATCGTGTCGTCTACGGGGCCTATCAATTCTCGATCGGCCGAGGATCCGAACCCCCCGCCTTCTCACCGGGGATGGCGTGTCCCGGGAAGCTCCTGAAGAGGATCGCCCGCACGTCACGCTTGTCTCGCTGGTGGGAGAGAGTGACAGGGATTCCAGGCCGCTTCCAAGAGGTTCGGGCACGACCATCCGGATCCATCTGAATATACCCTGCCTCCCTGGAGGTACCTTTGGCCACTCGGGCCGCGGATGAGAGGTTCGGGGGTCTAGGAATCGCTTTACCCATTCGATTCCGGGTCACTTGATCCCCGTGTGTACAAACGATTGGATAAACTGCCGTTGAAAGATGAGAAATCCGACCAGGAGGGGAGCGACAATGATGAGAGTAGCCGCCGAGACAACGCCCCACTGCGCCCCATTCTCATTGCTTAGCGCAAAGATGGCTAAACCAACGGTAAGAGGGCGTGACTCAATAGAGCTCGTGACGATGAGTGGCCAGAGGAAGTTGTTCCAGTGGTGGGAAACAGAGACCAGGCCGAAAGCCACATAGATCGGACGGACGAGCGGCACGTAGATTCGCCAGAGTGTTCCGAAGAAGCTACACCCCTCGACGGCCGCAGCTTCCTCGAACTCCTTCGGGATGCTGCGGAAGGCCTGGCGGAGCAGGAATATTGCAAAGGCACTGCCGATGTAGGGCAGCCCGATGCCGATGACTGTGTCAACGAGATGGAGACGGTTGAGGGTGCGATAGTTCTCGACCAGCAGGACTTCCGGCGTGATCGTGAGCTGTGCCAGGACAAGATAAAAGAGAACCTGGCTTCCGCGGAAGGTGCAACGGGCAAAGACGTAGGCCGCCAGGGTCGCCACGATGAGTTGAAAGACGAGTGTAAACGTGACGAGGAAAATAGTGTTCACATAGTAGCGCCCGAACGGAGCGGCAGATAGAGCCGAGATGAAGTTCTGGATCATCCAGGGAGCGCTGAGCTCCCCCCGGAAGGTCGCCAGCCCTTCATGGAATGCCGCCCAGACTGTCCAGAGAAGTGGCGTGGACCATACCAAAGCAAATATCCACGTGCCGAGAGCTTCCAGGCGCCTCATCGATAATGAATCCTCGGGTCAAGGGTGCGAATCTGGAACACCGCAACGGAGAGCAAGAGGATTAAGAGAATCACAGTGATGGCAGCCGCCAAGCCGGTATCCCAAAATATAAATCCAGTCTCGTACAGATAATAGAGAAGCAGGGAAGTTGCATTGTCCGGCCCGCCGTGCGTCAGGATGACAATGTGGTCCACGATTCGGAATGCGTTGATGACCGCAATGACAAACACAAAAAGGGAGGTTGGGCCTACGAGGGGTAATGTAACCCGCACGAACGTCATCCACCGGCCGGCCCCGTCAATCTTGGCGGCTTCATGGAGCTCCGGTGGCACGCTCTGAAAAGCGGCCAGGTAAAAGATCATGAAGAAGCCCGCCTCCTTCCAGATCGTCACAGCCATCACGGCCCCCAAGGCGGTCCTGGGCTCTCCAAGCCAATTCGTCGCGCCGACCCCGAGGATGGACAGCGCCCGGTCGAACAACCCGACCTCCGGCGTGTAGAAAAAGAGCCAGATGTTGGCGACGGCGATCATTGGTAGGATCGTGGGACAGAAGAACGCTGCCCGCACCCACATGCGGCCAGGAAGCTGCGCATCTACGAGAGCAGCCATCAGGAGCGCGAGGGCCATGCTCACAGGAACTGTGATCGCCACGTACCAGAGGTTATTCAGGAGGACCAGGAGGAATTGGGGAGAGTGAATGAGCGTCTCATAATTGATTGGGCCTGCCCCGAGCTTCGCCGGATTCCGGGTGGGATAGAGGCTCCAATAGAATGTCAGGATCATCGGGGCATAGCAGAAGATGAAGATCAGGGATAACGCGGGGAGCAGGTACAGAAAAGTCGCCCGCCGGGACGGTCTCATCATGGCAGTCTCGAAAGCAGCAGGGGGTCAGTCCGTTCAGTACGACGGGCGCGGCGCAACTGGGAGCCGGGGGCCCTGCCCGAGGGCCCCCGGCTTGACAACAGAGTCACTTGCGGAAAGGCCGGAGGATCCGCTCCGCCTCCTCTTGCGCTGCCTTGAGCGCCGCTGGCGTCGTAGCCTTCCCAGTGAGCGCTGCCTGGATGCCATCCATGATGGCTTTGTGCACGCGCGGGTTCTCGTGAGTCGCAAAGATCGGGGCAGCGTATGCCAGTTGATCGCGAGCGACGGCAGCCGATGGATAGTCTTTGAGATACTGCGTCATCTCTGGGGTGTTGTAGGCCGCTTTACGAACCGCAATATAACCCGTCTTCTGCGAGAACTCGGCCGTCCGCTCCGGACTCAACATCCATTTGACAAAGGTCCATGCGGCCTGCTTCTGCTCTGCCGGCGCTGCCTTGAAGATGTGGAAATCATCGCCACCGATAGGCGCCCCGCGCCGTACATCCGCAGGCAGCATGGCCACGCCAACGTCGAACTTCGCCTCGTTCTTGACTCGAACGAGATTGCCTGTGGTGTGCCACATGATCGCCGTCTTCTCGGCCAGGAAGTTCGAGGGCGTCGTGGCCCACTGGAGGATGCCTTTCGCCATAGCACCCGTGTCAGTCAATTTCACCCAAAATTCAAGAGCCTTCTGGTGCTCCGGCGAATCAAAGAAGGTCTTGGTGCCATCATCACTATTCATTGTGCCGCCCGCTTCCGTGACCAGGGCTTGCAACGGCCAGTACGCATCTGGTTGCGTGGACGGAATCTCGATTCCATAGCGCACAACTGCTCCTGCTGCGTCCTTCTTCGTGAGCTTCAGGGCCGCTTCATGGAGTTCTGTCCACGTCGCGGGGCCTTTTTCCGGATTCAAGCCCACCTCGCGAAACGCATTCTTGTTGTAGTACATGATCATCATCGACCGTTTAAAGGCAAGGGTCCAGATCTTCCCGCCGACCTTCGAGCGTGCCAGGAAAGCTGGAAACAAGTCCTCCAGCATGTTTCGGTCCTCATCCTTCAGGAAATCGCTGATGGGCACCAGCATATCGTCGTCAATGAGTGTGTACACGTTCACCGAATCGAGGAGGGCTATCGCAGGCGGCGTGCCACCGCGGATAGCTGTTTGGACCTTGATCAGCGTATCCACCTGATTGCCCGAGTACACGGTTTTCACGCGAATATCGGGATGGCTCTTGTTGAAGTCTGCTACCAGCTTTTCGTAGGTCTGGGCGATCGGTCCCCCTACCGACACGGAGTAGTAAAAGCTGATCTCCACCGCCGCAAGCGCAGGCCAAGCGAAAATCATCCCAAGCACCACACCGAGCAATAGAGCGCTGATTCTGGATCGTGTAATCATCTGCCTTTCCCTCCATTCCCGCCGTTGAATCGTTTGGCACCGGGGCATGCAGAAGCAACGCCTCTTTCCCAGAGAACGAAAGGAGATGTGCTAACCCTCTAAAGTAAAAAATTATACTTTTTCCCATTATTTGGTGTCAAGCCAAAATGGTCGATATAAACTTAATTTCCAAAGAACGAACATTATATATAGTAAGTCCTTATCAATTGGGCTATAATTTATTTGGACATGATACAACTATCCGAACACAGACACGCCAGAATCCTCCACCTCGTAAACTCCAGAGGCGTCCTCACGGTTGCTGAACTTGCCCGTCTCGTCCAGACATCGTTGATGACCATCCGTCGAGACCTGAGTCTCCTGGATGCCAAGGGTCTTCTCCGTCGGTTTCGAGGCGGAGCCACGGCTCTCTCAGTTTCAAGAGACTTGCCCCTCCAGCGGCGTGAACGACTGGAGCTACAGGCAAAGACCGCTATCGGTCGCCTCGCAGCAACGCTGGTTCAGCCAGGGGAGACTATCTTCCTGGATGCGGGTACCACGGTGTTTGCCATGGCCAAGGCAGTCAGGTCGGTTCCCAATTTGACCGTGGTCACAAACTCGATCCAGGTCCTTTCTGAGTTATGGAATCGGCCCGGGCTTCGCATGGTGGCACTGGGCGGCGTCGTTCAACGGACAAGCAGTTCTCTCACAGGTGCCCTGGCAATAAAGTCCCTGCAGGAGATCCGGGTGGACAGAGCTTTCCTCGGCACGATTGGCGTGACGACGCACTGGGAGGCCTCCAACAGCGACCTGGACCGCGCTGCGCTCCAGCGGCATATCCTTTCTGTGGCCCGAGACAGCTACCTCCTTGCCGACCATACCAAGTTTGGGCGAGCGGGGGTGGCAATCGTTGCGCCGCTCAGAGCATTCACCGCAGTTATCACCGACGGAAAAATGCCTTCAAGCCTTCGCGCCCAGCTCGAAAAGCATGCCCGGAGAGCGGCTATTGCCAATTGATGACAAAGCGATGAAACCCTGGACCAGGCTACAGACGATCCGTTCTTCGCTAAAAAGGTACCGGACACCATTTACGGCCTAACCCTGCGATTCTGCGAAGGCATGATTCCAATTCTTCGCCGTCCTCGGCGCCACCAAGCGCGGGGCGCGCGGCATCCCGACCCGCAGCACAGGGCCCGCGAGATCATCGACCAAGGGATACGGCTTCACGGCCTCTCGACCTGGCGCACCGATCGCCAACAATTGGAATCGCGCACCAAGCAAATCAAGGCGTTGGCCTTCAAAAGGTGTCCGGTACCTTTCTTTCCCGTCGAGGGAGGGATGGGCTCCTGAGCCGGGCGATCGTGGCCTTTCGGGGCCGGGCAGCCGGCCTGGACTGGTTCGTCACGGGTGGGCAACTCTAGGGGCAGCAGTACGGGGGAGAACTGCTATGGACTTAGCCGCAAACACGGTCCTGATCACCGGCGGCGCGTCGGGCATCGGGCTTGCGCTTGCCGAGCGGTTCCTGGAGGCGGGCAGTCAGGTCATCGTATGCGGCCGCCGGGAGGACAAGTTGCGAGAAGCGCAGGCCCGCCATCCGGGGCTCGCCGTCCGCGTCTGCGACGTCGCCCGGGACAGCGAGCGGGTGGCGCTGTTCCGCTGGGCCGTTGCCGAATTCCCCCGCCTCAACGTGCTCGTCAACAATGCCGGCATCCAATGTCGGCTGCAGCTCGCCGCACCCGAGGCGTGGGATCAGGCGCGACAGGAGATCGCCATCAACTTTGAGGCGCCGATCCACCTCTCCACGCTTTTCATTCCGCACCTGCTGGCGCAGCGGAGCCCAGCCATCGTGAATGTCACCTCGGGGTTGGCCTTCGCCCCGCTGGCGGGTGTGCCGATCTACAGCGCGACGAAAGCGGGGCTGCACTCATTCACGCTGTCGCTCCGGCACCAACTCGCCCACACGCCGATTCAAGTCGTGGAGATCGTGCCCCCCGCCGTGAACACGGATTTGGGAGGATCCGGCCTGCACACCTTCGGCGTGCCGGTCGGGGAATTCGCCGATGCGGTGATGACCCGCATGCGCGAGGGGGATACGGAGATTCCCTATGGCTTTTCCGCCCAGGCCAGCCGCGCATCCCGTACAGAGTTCGATGAGCTCTTTCGACGAATGAATCCGCCCATCGCCCGGCCGGGATCGAATCCCGGTTGACCGGACTGGAGCGCGCCAAGATCGGCTTTTCTCCAACAGAAAACCCCCCGAGACGTTCAAGAGGTTAGAGATCCTCCTCCCCCACCCCGGGAGGTGGTAGGGTCGGGACTGGCGCGATGCGCCATGCGGGCAGACTGGCAGACTGTCTGTATGTAGATCCTCTTGACAGGCCAAGGCGGTCAGGAGTAGCCTTCGATCCGTTGCCCCTCCCGGTGACGACGGACGGAGGTGGCTCCATGGGATCGGCCAGGGCCAGCTCCCCGGACGAGAGTCAAGCCAGCGGCGCGGCCCGCCAGCCGCTGCGGCGTCGTCCCGGCGCGCGCCAGGGCCGCCTGCTGCTGCTTCTGGGCAGCGCTGATGACCAACGGGGCCGTTTTGCGCCCGCTCCTTGACAATCTGCCAGGTGGTTCTCGATGACACTGGGGTAAGTGGGGAAACCTGACCCGTGGCGCTGTCCGGCAGTTGCACCGGGTCACTGCGCAAGGAGACCTCGAATGCGATACCCATCCGTAAGGGCGATGCTGCTAGCGTTGCTCCCCTTCATCGCGATGTGCTTCTCCGTGCCGCTCTGGGACACCGTGTATCCCCTGGTGCTGGGCCTCCCGTTCAGCCTGTTCTGGCTCACGGCCTGGATCTTGCTCACGCCGCTCTGCATGTGGGGCGCGTACTACCTGGAGCGGGCGGCTGCGGAAAAGGAGGGGAGGAGGCCATGAGCGACAGCACGATTGCACTGTCCGTGATCTTCGGCATCGTGGCGGTGAGCTCGGCCGTCGCTTTCTACGCGGGAGCCCGCTACAAGATGGATCTCGAGCAGTGGTCGGTGGCGGGCCGCGGGTTCGGCGTGCTGCTGGTGTGGCTGCTGATGGCCGGCGAGATCTACACCACCTTCGCCTTTCTCGGGGCCAGCGGCTGGGCGTACTCCCGCGGCGCACCCGCCCTGTACATCCTGGCCTATCTGGCCCTGGCGTACGTGGTTTCCTTCTTCATCTTGCCCTACATTTGGGAGGTCGGCCGCCGGTTCGGCATGCAGACCCAGTCGGACTTCTTCGAGAAGCGCTACGGCAGCAAGTACCTGGCCGCGTTCGTGTCGCTGGTCGGGGTGGCCTTCATCGTCCCCTACCTGCAGCTCCAGTTGACCGGCCTAGGGATCATCATGGAGGTGGCGAGTTACGGCGGCATCAAGCGCGCCGTGGCGATGCTGATCGCCTTCGCGCTGGTGGCAGCCTTCGTCTTCGCCAGCGGCCTCCGCGCGGCGGCGTGGATCAGCGTCATCAAGGACCTCCTGATGCTCTTCGCCGTCGTCTTCGTGGGCATCGCCCTGCCGTACCACTACTTTGGGGGCATCGGCAAGATGTTCGCGGCCCTGGTCGCCGCCAAACCCACCCACCTGGTGCTGCCCGGCTCCACCAAGGTGATGGGCGAGTCCTGGTACATCTCCACCGTGCTGCTGACCTCCTTCGGTTTCTACATGTGGCCGCACCTATTCGCCGCCAGCTTCAGTGCCAAGAGCAGCGACACCTTGCGCCGCAACGCGGTGTTCATGCCCCTGTACACCATCACCCTCCCCTTCATCCTCTTCGTGGGCTTCACGGCGATCCTCGTCCTGCCCAACCTCACCAACGGCGACCTCTCCCTGCTGGCCATGGTGCAGAAGACCTTCCCCGCCTGGTTCCTGGGCATCATCGGCGCGGCGGGCGCGTTGACGGCGATGGTCCCCGCGGCGGTCCTCATGCTCGCGGCGGCGACCCTGTTTGCCAAGAATGTCTGGCGGCTGATTTTCGCCCCGACCATGACGGACGACCAGGTGGCGCGGCTGGCCAAGAGCCTGGTGGTGGTGATCACCGCCCTCGCCCTCTACTTCGCCATCTACAGCTCCACGACCCTGGTGGCCCTGCTCCTGACCGGGTATGCCGGCGTGACCCAGTTCTTCCCCGGGGTCGTCTTCGGCCTCTTTTGGAAGCGGGTCACGATGCCCGGCGTCTTCGCCGGGCTGGTCGTCGGCATCGCCACGGTGGCGTTCTTGATGCTGGGGGGGAGGGATCCCTTCCTGGGGCTGAATGCCGGCTTCGTGAGCCTGTGTCTCAACTTCGTGGTGACCGTGGCGGTGAGCCTGCTGACCCCCGCCCAGGCCAGTGCCTTTGACGAACCTGTGAGAGTAGCGCCATGAAACCGTGCCCAAGCCATTCACCCGACCAGACCATCGCGGCCCACTATGAGGACGCCGTGGGGTGGCGGCGCGCCCTGCACCGCCACCCGCAGCCCTCCTGGCTGGAGTTCTATGCGACCGCCCTGGTGGCCGAGAAGTTGTCGGGGTTAGGCTACCGGGTGCTCCTGGGCCGGGAGGTCATCGCCCCCGAGCGGCAACTGCTGCTGCCGGGCCCCGAGACGCTGCAGGCCGAGGTCGATCGGGTGCTCCAAGACGGGGCGAAGGAGGCGTTCGTCGCGCCGGCCCGGGGCGGGTTCACCGGCGTCGTCGGCCTGCTCGAGGGGCCGTCCCCCGGTCCGACGGTCGCGTTCCGCTTCGACATCGACTCCAACGAGGTGGTGGAGTCGGGCGAGCCATCCCACCGGCCGGCCCGGGAGGGGTTTGGGTCGCAGTACCCCGGCTACGGCCACATGTGCGGGCACGACGCCCACACGGCCACCGGGCTGTTGCTGGCCCAGTACTTCGCGGAGAACAGGGACAGGCTCCGGGGCAAGGTCAAGTTCCTCTTCCAGCCCAACGAGGAGAACCTCTGCGGCGCGCAGGCGATGGCCGACCGGGGCCACCTGGAGGACGTCGACTACCTGTTCGGCGGGCACGTCGGCCTCAACCTGCGGGAGACGGGGCAGATCGCCCTGAACGTCCACAGCTTCTTGGCCATGTCCCGCTTCGAGGTCACCTACCGCGGGCGCGCATCCCACGCGGGCCTGCGCCCGGACGAGGGCAAGAACGCCCTGCTCGGCGCCTGCGCGGCGGTCAGCAACCTCTACGCCATCGCGAGGCACGGGCTGGGGGCCTCTCGCGTCAACGTGGGCGTCTTCGAGGCCGGCACGACCTGGAACGTCATCCCCGACCGGGCCTACTTCAGGATGGAGACCCGGGGCGTGACGAACGAGATCAACGCCTACATGATGCAACGGGCGCGGGAGGTGCTGGAGGGGGCCGCGCGGATGTACGATCTGGGTCTGGAGATCAAGCCGGCGGCCACCGGGCTGAGCGCCACCAACTCGCCCGAACTGGTGGCGCTGGGGACCAAGGTCGCCGGGGCCCTGCCGTCGGTCAAGGAGATAGTACCGGAGAGCGCCTTCAACGCCTCCGAGGACGTGACGCTGATGATGGAGCGGGTGCAGAAACGGGGCGGAAAAGCGCTGTTTGTGATGCTTGGTACGCCGGTGTACGGCGGCCACCACAGCTCGACCTTCGACCTGGACGAGAGGGTCATACAGAACGGCGCGGAGTTCTTCGCCGCCATGTATGACGCGGTGCTGGCAGAGAGATAGGCGAACGGCGGTGCACGACCGAAAAATGATGCGCGCTTCTGTCGGGATGCCTGCTGCGCGTCGGGCCACGCAACGCAATGATCTCGCATTCGCGTCGGTGAGAGGTGGTAGGGTCGAGGGCTGGCGCGGTACCCCGTAGGCTCCCCTTGGCTGTGTCCGCCGTTTCCAGCTGCGTGCCCGGTTAGGTTCGCCGTAGGCCCGTCTTCAGTCCCCGCCCGGTCAAACGGAGCGTGCGGATTTCCCGCACTCCGCTTTCCCGCCAGCTTCGCACCCCGGGTTATGGGACCTATCGACTGGGAGCGCTTTCAGCCGAGACTCACGGAGTCCCCGCCTACTCCACCTCATCCAGCCGACTCGGCCTTCCCCGGGGCGTAAATCCTCCCGCGCGCGGTCCTGCAACCTGATGGGCGCTTTTATCAGGGCGCCCCTGCCTCCCTTCGGGCCGGAGGAATACGAGCAGTAGCGAAGAAGGTACCGGACACCATTTAGGCCCTAACCTCGTGATTCTGCGAGGGCATGGTTCCAATTCTTCGGCGTCCCCGCCAGGGGACGTAGGGCGCTACGAAGGCCGGGCCGCCGACGGCGCGCTGGGTCCCCCGGCGGGCGACGAGGTGCATGGTGCCCCCAGGTGCATTCAGCCTCGGCGCGCGCGGCATCCCGACCCACAACACCGGGCGGATGATCTCATCGACCAAGGGATACAGCTTCACGGCATCTCGACCTGGCGCACCGATCGCCAAGACTTGGAATCGCGCACGAACCAAATCAAGGCGTTGGCCTTCAAAAGGTGTCCGGTACCTTTTTCCGGCTTGACCCGCCCCTCCGCTGGTGGTAGCGTCCCTGTCACCGTCGGGTCCCCCCTGGGTTGTTGTGCCCGGTTCCGGTTTTTTGGGGTCCCGCGCCCCGCCGGCTTGGCCGGTCCCGGCCGCGCCCGTTTCCAACTTCCTATCGGGTTCGACGCGGACCTCCTCATTGTCGAGCGGCCCGACGAGAACGGGGAGCAGGGTCTCATGCCCGCGGAGGCAGCCCTCGACATCCCCCAGGTGCGTGCCGTCCGTGTGCTCAAGGCCGGGGTGACGATCATCGAGGAGCCCCGGCGGGTCCAAGTCGTGGCCCCCTCAGCCGAAGCGCTCCGCGAGGCGGCCCGCCTCGGCGCGAGCCTCCAAGTGCTTTCCCTGGACCGGGACCGGGACGGCAAGGTCGTCATCAGCCGATCTAGATGGAATCTGATACGTACGGGCATCAGTGCTACGAGGAACAGGTGGGCTTTTCTCCTTGACACATTTCAGCCCTCAGGAATACAAGGTGCGCAGGAGCTCAAAAGGGAATTCCCGAACCACCTCGAGTCCGTCAAGATTCCTCGCAGGGTATCCCTCTGGTACCTCATCGGGGCCGGATCCCGAATCGCCACAGCAGTGTGAACGGTCGAGACCTTGCCTGAGGTCAGTTCGGTTGGATTTTCGTTCCCCTGGGCGAAATCAGTTTGTAGAGCGGGGGTCTACGTTCAACCTTCGCGGCACTGATGAGGAGGAAAGGATGAAGAGATTACCTCAATTGCTAGCCTATCTCGCATTGTTCTTTGCCGCTTGCTTGCTCGTATCGCAGGCCGAAGCCAAGACGTTGACGTGGGCGGCCGATGCGGACATCAACTCGCTGGATCCCCACGCGCGGGATGAGACTTTCACGTTGGGTTTCCTGAACAACGTGTACGAGGGTCTTGTCGCGCGCGGCCCCAAGATGGAGATCCTCCCGGCCTTGGCGGTCAAATGGGAAATTGCCGAGCCCAAGCGCTGGCGGGTATACCTCCGCAAAGGCGTGAAGTTCGCGGAAGGGGAGCCATTCACCGCGGATGACGTGATCTTTTCGGTAAAACGGAGCCTGAGCCCAGGGTCGGGAATGAAGAGCTCGAAATTGCCGTACGTGATCGGCGCGCAAAAGGTGGACGACTATACGGTCGATTTCCTGCTCTCGGCCCCGAATCCCATTCTCACCTCGTCTTGGGGCAACTGGTTCATCATGTCGAAGAGCTGGGCGGAAAAGCACGGCATCACGGAGAATCCGACGGTCGAAGAGATCGCGAAGAGCGCCGCGGCCACCATCGCTAATGGCACGGGGCCCTTCAAGATCACGAAACGGCAAACGGACTCTGTCACCGAAGCCGTTCCCAATCCCAACTGGTGGGGAGTCGCAAAGCACAATATAACGGAGGTCGTGTTCCACCCCATCGGTTCCGCGGCGACGCGGACGGCGGCCTTGCTCTCCGGGGACATTGACGTGGCGATTCCGATCGCGCCGCAGGATCAATCCCGGGTCCAGAAGACTCCGCGGACGAAGCTCTTGACCGGACCGGAGCTGCGGACCTGCTTCATCGGCTTCGACCTCGGGAGCAATGAGCTGGCCGATTCGGACGTGAAGGGCAAGAACCCGTTCAAGGACCGGCGGGTGCGCTTGGCCGTCTACCAGGCGATCGACGTGGAGGCCATCCACACCAAGGTCATGCTCGGCCAGTCCACCCCGTCGGCCGCCCTCATCTCCCCCAGTTTCAACGCCTTCCCGAAGCACCTGAAGCGCTACCCGTATGATCCGGCCGCCGCGAAGAAGCTGCTCACCGAAGCCGGCTATCCGAACGGGTTCACGCTGACCATGGAATGCCCGAACGACCGGTACGTGAACGATGAGCGGATCTGTACGACGGTGGCAGGCATGCTCGGAAAGATCGGGATCAAGGTCCGGGTCTTCGCGATGCCGAAGAGCCAGTTCTTCCCCCGGATACAGTCTCCGGAAAAGTCGGTGAGCTTCTGGTACATGGGGCTCTCCTCCGCGAACATGGATGCGGCGGGGACGCTGGAAGAGCTGGCGCATACCCGGGTCGGCAACTGGGGCAACTGGAACGGGGGCAAGCTCTCGGATGAGATCGTGGATAAAGCGACCGAAGAGGCGATGACGGAGAGCGACAAGGCCAAGCGGGACGCGCTGTTGATGAAAGCGCAGGATCGGATCCACGAACAGGTGTACTTCGTCCCGATTCACCAGCAGGCCCTGTCGTGGGGGATCCGCGACAATATCACGGTGATTCAGCGCGCCGACAACGTGTTCGAATGGAAGTACGTCACGATCAAGTAGGGCGGGTCCCGTCGCTAGAGGACCTGGCGACAGGGCACCATTAATCGAGACACCCCGGTGGGCAGAGGCGGCCCCTGTCGCGTCTGGCCACCGGGGTGTTCGCTGAGGGCAGGTAGGCAGCCTCCTGCCGCCGCCCCGTGGACTGCGACCCAGCACAATTTCCTTTCGGGCTACTGGGGGCCTCCGCCTTTCGCGGCCATCGGATCCGCCGCATCTGGCATTGCCCGCCCCGTCGAGCGTCCTCATCGAGAGGTTCGAGGAGATCCGCATGCTGGCGTTCGTCACTCGACGATTGGCGCAATCGCTGCTCGTGATGCTCCTGGTGGCCTTCATCGCGTTCGTCCTCTTCAACTTCATCGGCGACCCCATCAGCAACATGCTTAGCTCCGACGCCAGCCCGGCGGAACGCGAGCAGATCCGCCAGGCCCTTGGCCTGAACGATGCCTTCTACGTCCAGTTCTACCGGTTCGTCGGGAATGTCCTGCGGGGCGATCTCGGGATCTCGTACCGCTTGGGGCACCCGGTGTCGCAGTTGCTGGTGGAGCGCCTGCCGGCCACGCTTGAGCTGGTCTTCTGCGCGGGGGTGCTTGCCCTCGCCGTGGGGCTGCCCCTGGGCGTCTACACCGGGCTCCACCGGACCTCGTGGGTGAGCCAGCTCTTCCTGACCGGCTCACTGGTCGGGGTGTCGCTGCCCACCTTTTTGATCGGCATCATCCTGATCTTGATCTTCTCGGTGACCCTGGGATGGCTGCCCGCGTTCGGGCGGGGGGACACCGTGTCGTACGCCTGGTGGTCCTCCGGGTTCGTCACGGCCTCGGGCTTGAAGGCGTTGATCCTGCCGTCCATCACGCTGACCTTCTGGCAAC